>JACCDN010495150.1_pt1 | contig 31470 bp, 25 predicted proteins | sample 7441691 | NCBI WGS metagenome assembly JACCDN01 (sample SAMN15323439, study PRJNA562643) | freshwater metagenome | isolation source: river surface water | place: USA:Blue River Watershed | collected 2017-08-16
GGACCGACCTCGATCTAATTGACATGGGTGGAGTTGGCGGAACCCTTGCCGGAAACCCGCTTTCCATGGCTGCGGCCAGAGCGACCTTAGAAGAAGTATTAACCCGAGAAAATTTCGCGAAGATGATTGACTTGGCAACCTACTACACAGAAACGGTCAATGCTCTTTTTGAGAGGTATTCTCTGCCCTGGTCGATAAACCAATTGGGAGCCAGAGCTGAATACCGCTTTGCTAAGCCTTATCCGACCAGCGGCACCGCGGCTGCCGAGTCTGCCGACCATGAGCTAGAGGACTTTATTCACCTTTATTTGGCAAATCGTGGCGTGCTCTTGACGCCTTTCCACAATATGGCACTCATGTGCCCAACCACTAGCAAAGACGACGTAGATATCCACAATGAGATATTTGAGAGTGCCATCAAAGAGCTATTAGACGCTTAGACTTGCAAGCAATGGACAAGCAGGCTTATCTAAATTTCGAAATTATCTCGATGGTCATCGTGACCTCGATTTTGCTTTTGGATGTGCTGCTGATATTCAAAAGACCGCACATCCCAAGTGCTCGCGAGTCTACTCTCTGGGTCGGTTTTTATGCCCTACTCGCACTTATTTTTGCTTTCCTACTTGGACAAAACTTCGGAAGCGCAAAGTCAACTGAATTCATAGCCGGCTGGCTCACGGAGTACAGCTTGAGCCTGGATAATCTCTTTGTCTTTGTGATCATTATGACCAGATTCAAGGTTCCAAAAAAATATCAGCAAGAGGTGCTGATGGTTGGAATCGTAATGGCTCTGATTCTGCGAGGCATCTTTATTTTGCTTGGCGCCGCACTCATCGAAAACTTCAGTTGGATTTTCTATCTTTTCGGTGCATTCCTGCTCTACACGGCGTACCACCAGGCATTCCGCGGACACGACGATGAAGAAGAATCTGAGAGCAAGTTGATTAGGGTTCTGCGCAGGAGAATTCACGTGGTGGATCACTACGACGGCATGAAGCTGCGCACCCAGCACGATGGAAAAAAGGCTTTTACTCCCCTAATCGTGGTGTTCACGGCCATTGCTTTGACCGACGTAATGTTTGCATTTGATTCAATTCCAGCAATTTTCGGTATCACAACTGACGCATTCATTGTGTTCACAGCAAACGTTTTTGCCCTCATGGGGCTTCGACAGCTTTACTTCTTGCTTGGCGGACTGCTGGACAAGCTCGAGTATCTCAAATACGGAATCGCGGCAATCCTCGGTTTCATTGGATTCAAACTTGTCTCTCACGCAATGCACGTGAACGAACTGCCATTTATTAATGGGGGAAAACACATCGACTGGGCTCCAGAGATTAGTACCGAAGTTTCACTTGGGGTGATTGTTCTCTGCATTACCGTTTCCGCGGTGGCAAGCCTGATCAAGGCTCGGAATACCAGCAAGTAGGTCTTGGTTAGGCTAAGTAGTATCTAGCCACGAAGGACCAAAATTGCATCGCTTAGCCAAACTTAGCCTCGCCAACCGTTCGGTTGTAGCCCTAATTACCGCAATTGTGGCAATCTTCGGATTTGTTTCACTTGGAGCCCTCAAACAAGAGCTCATTCCGTCAATTGAGACCCCTCAGGCGGCAATTGTGACCACGTATATCGGTGCTTCTCCCGAGGTAATCGACAAGCAAGTGAGTCAGCCAATTGAGGCTGCGGTTAGAGCCCTAGACGGCTTGGTTTCGTCAACCACAACCTCGCAGAGCAATATTTCGGTGCTTCGTGTTGAGTTTGAATACGGTACGGCCACCAGCAAAGTCACCGAGAAATTGAATGCAGCCTTGGCATCGGTGACGTTACCTGCAGATGCCAGCGCAAAAGTATTGAGTGGTTCGTTCGACAGCGTCCCGATCATTGCTCTGGGTGTTTCTGCCAATGACGGCGACAATGAAAAACTCGGCAAAACCCTAGAAGATGTCGCGAAACCGCTATTCTCATCGGTCAGTGGAGTGCGCGATGTGACAGTCGCCGGCGTTGTCGAGAAGAGAATCAACCTGACCTTCAACCAAGCAGCACTGAGCGCAAATGGACTGTCTCAACAATCAGTGGTTTCTGCTCTGCAGGCAAATGGTTTTGTTCTACCGGCTGGAACAATCGAAGACAGCAAAGGATCAATCTCAGTAGAAGTAGGTACAGCAATAAACTCAATTGCTGATCTGAAAAGCCTTCCGCTAATTGGCACTAAAACAACTGTTACCTCAACCACGCCTTCAATACCTTCGATTCCTGGTATGCCAAGTGGTATTCAAATTCCATCAATTCCAAGTGTCAGCACCTCCTCTACTGCAGTGAGGCTTGGTGACGTTGCCAAGGTGGCTTATGAGAACTCACCGGTCACCAGCATCGCCCGTGTAAATGGAAAATCTGCGCTTTCAATTTCTATTACGAAGACTCAGGACGCCAATACTGTTGCGGTGTCTCACGGAGTTGAAAAGAAAATTGAGGAGCTAAAGCAAAAGCTCGGAAATGTCACCGTAATTACGATTTTTGACCAGGCTCCTTACGTAGAAAAGTCGCTGGAGAATCTGACCACCGAGGGCTTACTTGGCCTCACATTCGCAATCATCGTGATTTTGATATTCTTGATGTCGGTTCGGTCAACTTTAGTTACCGCAATCTCTATCCCAACGTCAGTATTGATAACCTTCATCGGACTTGGCAGCTTGGGCTACTCTCTCAATCTATTCACGCTGTCTGCGCTAACTATCGCCATCGGGCGAGTGGTAGACGACTCAATCGTAGTTATTGAAAACATAAATCGTCACCTGGCATATGGCGAGCCTAAAAAGAAAGCCGTGCTCAGAGCAGTTCGTGAAGTTTCTGGTGCAATCACCGCCGCAACCATTACGACTGTTGCGGTCTTCTTCCCAATCACACTGGTTGACGGACTAATTGGCGAACTTTTCCGACCATTCGGATTCACATTTGCGATAGCCCTGGTGGCCTCGCTTTTCGTTTCTCTAACCATCGTTCCGGTGCTGGCCTACTGGTTCCTAAAGGCTCCGAAGCAGGCGGACTACAAGACCGAGAAAGAAGCCGAAGCTGCAGCGGCAAAGGTTCGAGAAGAAGAGGAAGAACGCGAGCGCAAGAGTTGGTTGCAGCGCGGGTACCTGCCAGTTCTCTCCTGGACTCAAAAACGTCCGGTTATTACCGTGGTGGCTTCATTCTTAATTTTGGTGATCACTTTTGGGATGTCTGGGTTCTTGAAAACGGACTTCATCGGTTCATCCGGTGCATCTGGATTCGTAATTAACCAAACTCTTCCTGCAGGCGCAACCCTTGAGCAGAAGGATGCGGCCTCTGCCAAGGTGGAAGCGATTCTTCTCGAGCGCGATGAAATCACAGTGGTAAATACCACCATCGGCTCATCTGGCGACGGTCGAGTAGCCTTCGGTGGTTCAGCCGGCGGCATCGCGATACAGGTCACGACTGAAGAGGGCGCAGACATACTCGCCCTCGAAGATTCACTCGCCGCTGAATTTGCCAAAGACTCAAGTCTTGGTGAAGTGAAATTCGCCTCCGGCGGAGGTCCTGGCTTTGGTGGTAGCGACACCATCGATATCAAAGTTGTTGCTTCAAATGATGAACAACTAACTGCCGGAATTAATGCTGTCCAATCAGCAATGCAGGGAACAAAAGACGTTTCTGAAATCACTAATTCATTGGCAGAAAAGCAACGCACCTTGCGCGTAACCGTAGATCGCCTGGCCGCTGCGAAACGCGGATTAACCGAAATCGCGGTGGGCGGAATAGTCGCATCCTCAATGAAACCTAGCAGCATTGGCAAGGTAAACATCGACGATGTTTCAACGCCAATTTATGTGGTAAAAACGGAAATTGCAGACACAGTTGCTGAAATTAGAAACATCGCAATACCTACTGCCGCTGGTCAAATCCGTTTATCTTCAATTGCAAAAATTGAAGAAGTTGAAGTTCCGGTATCAATCACAAGCGAAAAAGGAGACCGAACTGCAAAGGTGATGTTGACACCTGGTGGAGACAACCTTGGGGCACTAACCGCTGAAGTTACGAAGCGTTTGAACGAAGTTGATCTACCGGCCGGGGTTACCGCAACCATCGGTGGTGTTTCGGCATCACAGGCAGATTCGTTCGCCCAATTGGGTATTGCCCTATTAGCTGCAATTGCGATTGTTTTCGTAGTGATGGTGGCAACCTTCTCGAGCATCATTCAGCCGCTGATTCTGCTTATTTCAATTCCGTTTGCCGCAACCGGTGCCCTCGGGTTACTTCTTGCCACGGATACCCCGCTCGGAGTGCCTGCAATCATCGGAATGTTGCTTCTGGTTGGTGTAGTGGTGACCAACGCAATCGTGCTGATTGACCTGATCAACCAGTACCGCAAGCAGGGCCGTCCAACTCAGCAGGCAATCATGGATGGTGCCCGCCAACGTTTGCGCCCTATCCTGATGACTGCACTGGCAACCATTTTTGCGCTAACCCCGATGGCGCTGGGCTTCACAGGCAGCGGAGGGTTCATTTCGCAGCCACTAGCCATTGTGGTTATCGGCGGCTTGTTCACATCTACGGTTCTAACCTTGGTGATTGTCCCCGTGCTCTACTGGCTGGTTGAAGGACGCAAAGAAAGACGCTCAGCCAAACGGGCTGCAAAAGCTCAGGCCGCTTAACCGCGGTATATTTGGGGAGGTCTCGGATGTCTGAGACCTCCTCTACTTTTAGGTGTGATTAACATTTCAGAAAATCTAGTCTGGATCGACTGCGAAATGACCGGGCTCAATCCAGAAATTGATTGCCTGGTAGAAATCGCAGTCGTTATCACAAACTCAGAGCTCGAGTTACTAGACGACGGAATCGACATTGTCATTAAGCCAACCGCTGAAGGCTTGGCCAACATGAGTGAGTTTGTTCGCGAAATGCACACAACGAGCGGATTGATTGAAGAATTTGATAACGGATTGTCGCTAGTGGATGCCGAACAAATCGTGCTCGAATATGTAAAACGCTTTGTGCCGGAGGCACGCACCGCTCCTTTAGCTGGAAACACTATCGGAACTGACCGAATGTTTCTCAACCGATACATGCCTGCGCTTGACAGCCATCTGCACTATCGAAACATTGATGTCTCCTCAATCAAAGAATTGAGTCGTCGATGGTACCCAAGGGTTTACTTCAACATGCCAAAAAAAGAAGGCGATCATCGAGCACTTGCCGACATTAAAGAATCAATTAAAGAGCTTCAGTATTACCGCAAAACAGTTTTCGTTGAGTTGCCAGGCCCAACCAGTGAAGCTGCAAAAAATGCGGCAAATTCGCTCGATGGCTAATGCATTACGAATTCAAAAGTAAGGTAACTCTTTGGGAAGCCAACCCGAAATTCTTTTTGGCAACGGTGCCGACTATTTTTTTCGACGAAATACGCGAGGTCAGCGAAGCGACTCGTCGGGGTTGGGGCGCAGTCAGAGTCAACGTTCGAATTGGCAAAACCGAGTGGCAGACCTCAATTTTTCCAAACTCCAAAAGAACCTTCGACTTACCCCTTAAGGCAGCCATCCGCAAAGCCGAGGAAATCGTTGAAGGATCTACTGTTTACGTGCAGTTGGAACTGGTGGATTTCTAGTTTAGAATTGCTAGGTTGCCTTGATTCGTTGAGGCGCATGGTGGGTATAGCTCAGCTGGTAGAGCACCTGGTTGTGGTCCAGGGGGCCGCGGGTTCAAGTCCCGTTACTCACCCGAAGGCGCAAAATTGCAAAGTTATAGCAATTTTGCCCTGAGCGTCTTACTGGGCCTTATTCGCTATCTCAATCAAAAGCTCACGCACACGAGCCGCGTCTGCCGATCCAGCCATAGCCTTCATGACAGCACCAATAACCTGGCCTGCGGCCTGCATGCGACCCTCCTTGATAGCAGGGATAACGTCTGGAGCATTGGCAAGTGCAGCCTCGATAGCGGCAATCAAGGCTCCATCGTCTGAAACAACTTCGAGCCCGCGAGCGGCGACAATTTCTGCAGGTGAACCCTCTCCGGCAAGAACGAAACCAAGTACTTCACGTGCAAGGCGGTCGTTGATTTTGCCATCTTCGATAAGTTTGGCAAGTTCAGCAACCTGAGCTGGAGTGACGTTGAGTTCAACACCATCTCCTGCTTCGTTTGCGATGCGAGCAAGCTCGCCCATCCACCACTTGCGTGCGGCTTGCGGCTTTGCTCCAGCAGCAACTGTTTCTTCAATCTGGTCGAGCAGATCTGCATTTACTACATCGCGGAATTCGAGTTCACTAAAGTTCCACTCGGCAGCAAGGCGCTTTCGTCGGTCGGATGGTTTCTCTGGAAGACTTGCTCGAAGAGATTCGATAAGTTCTTTGGATGGTTGGACCGGTACCAAATCTGGTTCTGGGAAGTAGCGGTAGTCATCGGCATCCGATTTAGGACGACCTGCGCTGGTAGATCCCTTATCTTCGTGCCAGTGACGAGTTTCTTGAGTGATGGTGTCACCACTCGCGAGGATATGCGCCTGACGCTGAATCTCATAACGCACCGCGCGTTCGATAGAACGCAGTGAGTTGACATTCTTGGTTTCGGTGCGAGTGCCAAGTTTTTCAGTGCCGTGAGGTCGCAGAGAAACGTTGGCGTCGCAACGAACGTTTCCTCGTTCCATGCGGGCATCCGAAACGCCAAGAGCCTTAACGATTTCGCGAATCGAGCGCACATACGCAGCTGCTAGTTCCGGTGCTTCTGCACCTGCACCAAAAATTGGCTTGGTAACAATCTCGACCAATGGAACACCGGCACGGTTGTAATCAACTAGCGAGTACTCTGCTCCCTGGATGCGGCCGGTAGCGCCACCGATGTGAGTTAGCTTTCCGGCGTCCTCTTCCATGTGGGCACGCTCGATGAGTACGTTATGCACCGCACCGGAAGGCACTTCAATTTCGAGCGATCCGTTGAAGGCAATTGGCTCGTCATACTGAGAGGTCTGGAAGTTCTTGGCAAGGTCTGGGTAGAAGTAGTTCTTACGAGCAAAGCGGCCGGTTGGCTGAATGTCACAGCCGAGGGCAAGGCCAATCTTGATACTGGATTCAACTGCCGTCTTATTCACCGCAGGAAGAGCCCCAGGAAGCGCGATACAAATTGGGCAAACGTTGGTGTTCGGTTCGTTGCCGAATTCGTTTTTGCAACCACAAAACATCTTGGTCTTGGTGTTTAGCTCAACGTGTACTTCGAGCCCAATTACAACTTCGAATTGTTCGAGTGCCTTTTCGTAGTTCATTAGTTCTGCTTTAGCCATGACTAACGCACCTCCAACTCAGGAGCAAAATCAATCATTCGCTTACCCCAAACCTGTTCGTGTGCCTGCTCTAGGAAGCCACCCACCTGGTACAGGCGAGCATCTTCGCGAGCTGGGGCTAGCAACTGAATTCCAACCGGAAGTCCGTCTTCTTCTGCGAGTCCGTTCGGTAATGACATACCGGGAATTCCGGCTAGGTTCGCTGGGATGGTTGCTATGTCGTTTAGATACATCGCCAGTGGATCATCCACCTTGTCTCCAAATTTGAAAGCGGTAGTTGGTGCAGTTGGAGAAACCAAAACATCGGCCTTGCTGAATGCAGCGGCAAAGTCACGCTGAATAAGAGTGCGCACTTTGAGCGCGGCTCCGTAGAACTTGTCATAGGAGCCAGATGACAGCGCGTAGGTTCCAAGAATGATGCGGCGCTTAACTTCTGGGCCGAATCCGGCCTCACGAGTGGCTGCCATAACCCGCTCGATGGTGGCGTTCTCTCCTGGCTCAACGCGCATTCCAAAACGAACGCTGTCGTACTTTGCCAAGTTAGATGACGCTTCGGCCGGCAGAATCAAGTAGTAGGCGGCAATCGCATATTCAAAGCTCGGGCATGAAACCTCTACGATTTCAGCCCCGGCAGCCTGAAGCAGGTTCAGGCTTTCCTGGAAGCGGGCGCTAACTCCGGCTTGGAAGCCCTCACCACTTAGTTGCTTGATAACTCCAATTCGCATGCCCTTCACGTCGAGCTTGCGAGCGGCATCAGCCATAGAGCCGAGCGATTCCGGCAAAGAAGTGCTGTCGTGCTTATCGTGACCCGCAATTACGTCCTGAAGCAGTGCGGTGTCGAGTACGTTGCGGGCAACAGGGCCAACCTGATCAAGTGAGGATGCAAGGGCGATGACCCCGTAGCGAGAAACAGCGCCGTAGGTTGGCTTAGTTCCAACCGTTCCGGTAACTGCAGCCGGGAAACGGATTGAACCTCCGGTGTCAGAACCGATTGCAAGTGGTGCTTGGAATGATGCGACCACCGAAGATGATCCTCCACCCGAACCACCAGGAATGCGCTCGAGATCCCATGGGTTTCTCGATGGGCCGTAGGCCGAAAATTCCGTTGACGAGCCCATGGCAAATTCGTCGAGGTTAGTCTTACCAAGAATTGGCATGCCGGCAGCACGCAGTTTTTTGACTACGGTTGCGTCGTATGGCGGTACCCAACCTTCCAGAATCTTTGAACCGGCAGTGGTTGGCGCGTCGACGGTCGCCAAGTTATCTTTGACTGCAATTGGCACACCCGCAAGTGCATGGAGTTGGTCCCCTGCTGCACGCTGGCGATCAATTTCGGCTGCCGCAATAAGTGCCGCTTCCGGAGACTGATATAGATATGAGTGAACCGCACCATCAACCGCATCGCTGCGTTCAAGGTGGGCCTTGGTCAGCTCAACCGAAGATACTTGTTTGCTACGAAGCAGCTCGGAGAGTTCTGAAGCGTTCTTGCGAATGAGTTCAGACACGTCTTACTCCTCATCCAAAATGGCGTTGACCTTGAAGCGTCCATCGAAACTGTCTGGTGCGCCCGAGAGTGCCTCAGCCTGCGAAAGCGAAGGCTCAACGATGTCTTCGCGGAATACGTTTGCCATCGGAATAGGGTGGCTTGTGGCTGGAGTGTCGGCATCGATGGCCTTGCCAACGGTTGCCACGGAATCGGCAATCAGGCCAAGCTGCTTGGTGAACTGCTCGACTTCTTCTTCAGACACCAGGATGCGAGCCAATCCGGCAAGGTGACGCACTAGGTCAGGGGTAATTTCAGACATTGAACTCTCTCAAATATGAGGGGTTGATACCCCTAAAGTTTACCCGAAGGGGTGTTTCGAGACTGTTTCAGGCCTGCAACCTGCGTAGGAACTCATCCTCGTCGATAATCTCAACGCCAAGTTCTTCAGCCTTAGCCAACTTGGAGCCAGCGTTTTCACCAGCAACCACAAACGAAGTCTTTTTGGAAACGGATCCGGCGGCCTTGCCACCATTCGAAATAATCGCTTCTTCGATGCCCTCACGCGTGAAATTCTTGAGCGACCCAGTAGCCACAATAGTCATGCCACTAAAAATGCCATCCGCTTTGATCTTTGCTCCGGGGCCTCCATGTCCTGGGATGCTAAGTAGAACACCATCTCGCTTCCAGGATTCGATGATCTCTCGGTGCCAATCTACTTTTATCCATTCAATGATTGAGGCGGCCAAGGTTGCCCCAACGCCGTCTACTTCACTTAATTCTTTTTCGGTAGCTGAAAAAATTGCATCGAATGATCCGAAGTGTTCGCATAGCGATCTTGCCGCTACCGGCCCTACGTGACGAATTGAAAGAGCTACTAGCAGCCTCCACAACGGTTTACTTTTAGCTTCCTCTAAATTGCGAATTAGTTTGAGCGCAACCTCCGCTGGAGTGCCGTCCTTCTTCTTAAAGAAGTCGACAATTTTAGGCTTGCCATTTTCATCTAACTTAGGCAAGCCGGTGTCGGCATCGACCACTGCGGCACGGATCGGCAACAGCTGGTCGAGTGTGAGGTGAAATAAATCGGCTTCGCTTTGTATCGGCGCAACTTTTGGCTCGATTGGCTGAGTTAGCGCAACCGCAGCGACATATCCCAGTGCCTCAATATCGAGCACTCCTCTAGAACCCAAGTACGCGATACGCTCTCGCAACTGTGCCGGACAATTTTTATTGTTAGTGCAACGTAAGTCGACATCACCGTCGCTTGCTGGGGCGAGCGGCGAATCACAATCTGGGCAAAGTTTTGGCATGACGAAAGTTTTTTCTTTGCCGGTGCGAAGTTCTATTACCGGACCAAGAATTTCAGGAATTACATCTCCTGCTTTGCGAAGAACTATGGTGTCGCCAATCAGCACCCCCTTGGCCTTGACGACATCCTGGTTATGCAAGGTCGCAAACTCCACTACCGAGCCGGCAACTTTGACCGGCTCTACCACCGCATATGGGGTGGCTCTGCCGGTGCGCCCCACCGAAACACGGATGTCGAGTAACTTGGTGTGCACCTGCTCTGGAGCGTATTTATAGGCGATTGCCCAACGTGGGGCTCTGCTTGTAAAGCCGAGATCCTGTTGATCTGACAGGGCATCAACTTTGACAACCACACCGTCGATCTCATGTTCCAGATCGTGGCGATGTTTTTCATAGTTATCAATGAACTCGGTAATCTCTTGGTAACTCTTAACCACTTCAAATCTGGTTGAAGTTGGTAGCCCCCAAGATTTGAGCAAAGCATAAAGCTCACTTTGGTTTTTTAGGTGTGCATCGGGCCATGCGCCGATACCGTGTACCAGCATCTGCAGTGGTCTTCCGGCGGTTATCTTTGCATCTTTTTGTCGCAGCGAACCCGATGCCGAGTTTCTTGGGTTTGCAAAAGGAGCTTTACCCTCGGCAATTAAACCTGCGTTGAGTTCATTGAAGTCTTCAACAGCAAAAAATATTTCGCCACGTATTTCAACCAATGAAGGATGGTTTTTTCCGGCAAGCTCATGCGGAATGCCTTTTATGGTCTTAACGTTCGCAGTTACATCCTCGCCGACCACTCCATCGCCGCGAGTGGCTGCCGAAATAAGCTTTCCATTCTGGTAACGCAAATTGATTGCTAGCCCATCGATTTTTAGTTCGCATAAAAACGGGCCATGACCAGTTTTATCTAGCCAAGCCTTTAGTTCATCTTTGCTAAACACATTGTCGAGCGACCACATGCGATCGAGATGCTGCACTGGTGAAAAAGTTGTGCTTGCATTTCCGCCTACCGATTGGGTGGGTGAATCGCCGGTAATTAGTTCTGGATGCTCTGCCTCGAGGGTCTCGAGTTCACGCATCAAGGCGTCGTACTCGGAGTCGGATATGAGAATTCTGTCTTGCTCGTAGTAGGCCCGACGGTGCTGGTTTATTTGATCTACAAGCTCGGCAATCCGGCTGACAGCCTGCTCACGCTTCAATCGGCACCGCGCTTACCGTGCGGTCTATGGTGGTTTGGCCAAGGACGCGTGTGCCCACGTATAGCACTGCTGTTTGACCGGGGGCAACACCCATGAGCGGTTCATTGAGTTTCATGACTAATTCGCCGTCGATTACAGCCGCAGAGCATGGCACTGGATCGGCGTGAGCTCGAACCTGGACTTCGGCGTCAAACCATACGCTCTGGTTTTTTGGTGCAGATCCACACCAGGACATTCGACTGCCGGCCAATTCGGTAACCGCAAGGGCGTCGTGCGACCCCACCACAATCTGGTTACTTACCGGACGAATCTCAAGCACGAATCTCGGCTTGCCGTCGGCAGCCGGTTTACCGATGTTTAATCCTTTTCGCTGTCCAACCGTGTAGCCGTGTGAGCCAGGATGCTGTCCGAGCACGTTCCCATGACGATCAACAATTTCACCCGGAGTAGAACCAAGTTTGTCGTTCAGCCAGTCTTGAGTGTCGCCTTCTGGGATGAAACAGATGTCATAACTGTCTGGCTTGTTTGCAACGCTGAGACCGCGCTCGGCAGCCTCCCGACGAATATCTTCTTTAGAAGCACTGGCACCAATAGGAAAGTAAGCGTGCTTGAGTTCAGCTGCGGTTAAGACTCCAAGCACGTAGCTTTGATCCTTGGCATAAGCATTGGAACGGTGTAGTTCCAGTTCACCGTCCTCACCCGTCAAGATTGTCGCGTAGTGACCGGTGCACACTGCATCGAAACCTAGTGCCAGTGCCTTTTCCAGAAGTGCAGCAAACTTAATTCTTTCATTGCAGCGCATGCAAGGGTTTGGGGTTCGACCTGCTTGGTACTCGGCAATAAAATCGTCTACAACTTCCGCCTTAAATTTTTCGCTGAAATCCCAAACGTAATAGGGTATGCCAAGTTTGTTTGCCGCTCTTTGGGCATCCATGCTGTCTTCGATTGTGCAGCAACCTCGTGAGCCGGTTCTCAGCGTGCCTGGCATTCGACTAAGCGCTAGGTGCACCCCCACCACCTCGTGACCAGCCTCAACTGCCCTAGCAGCGGCAACGGCGGAATCAACGCCGCCTGACATCGCTGCAAGAACCTTCATATTTCAAGTTTAAGCGCGAGCGGTGGCTACTACGCCAGGGAGAATTTCTAATAATGAGTCGATTTCGGCTTCTGTTGTGCTGGTGCCGAGAGTGAACCTAAGCGTCCCGTTGGCTTCGTCTTCGCTTCTGCCCATGGCCAGAAGCACGTGGCTCGGCCTGGCAACTCCGGCCTGACAAGCCGAACCAGCCGATGCGGCAATTCCCGCTCTATCCAACAAAAACAGCAAGCTGTCAGATTTTGCTCCCTCAAAGGTGAAGTGAGCATTGTGCGATAGTCCTGGTTGACTGCCGCGAGAGAATTTGGCACCAGGAATGTTTTGAATTACAAAGTCTTTGATCCGTTCGATGAGCTTTTTAGATTGCTCGGCATGGTGTTCCATTTGCTGCAAAGTATTTTTGGCCGCAACCGCAAAAGCAACTGCACCGGCTGCATTTAGAGTGCCGGATCTGATGCCGCGCTCCTGACCTCCTCCTTGGATTAAGGAGGTTATTTTTGTGGCGCGGGAAACTAAAAGTGCACCCACACCCACAGGGCCACCAACTTTGTGAGCCGAGATTGCCATGGTGGCGAGCCCCAGTTCATCAAAGTCAATTGGAATATATCCAAAAGCCGCGACCGCGTCGGAGTGCATCGGTATTTCCAAATCCAAAGCAACCTGAGCAAATTTCTTGAGGTCAGTAATGATGCCGGTTTCATTATTAGCCAGCATGAAAGTCGTCAAAGCAATATCTGCGTGATTCTCGATTAGGAAGTTTCGATACCAGTTGAAATCGACTTCTCCCTCATGACTAACTGGCACCCAAATGGCTTCGGCGCCTTCGAATTTCTCAAGCCACTCAATTGCATCAATCACCGCGTGATGTTCGGTGTAAGCCGAGACTATCTTTCTTCGCGTTGCTGATTGGTTGCGCTCCCAATAAAGCCCCTTGATTGCGAGGTTGCTGCTCTCGGTACCTCCCGAAGTGAAAACCACCTCGTTTCGATCAGCATTTACCGCGAGCGCGATGTCTTCGCGTGCCTGCTCAACCATTTGCCGTGCTGCTTGGCCAAAACTATGAATTGACGAGGGATTCCCCACGACCGCAAGCGCGTCGGTGTAGGCGGCCAATACCTCAGCGGGCATGGGTGCCGTAGCCGCAAAGTCAAGGTAAATAGCCATGGTTTCAAGCCTATTCTGCGACGTTTGGCTAGGCTGTTCCCTATGTCAAATTCAACCGCGGCTAACTCACGCCTTGGAGTGAGTTTTGACGACGGTACAGGAACCATCCGGGTCTACTCCGGTTCGGCCACCGATATGTGGCTGGTCATATTCGACGCCGAGGATTCCAGCAAAATTCTCAACGAAATTCCAATGCACCCCGGCGAGAATGACATTTGGTCACTGAGCTCTCCGGAAATCACGGAGGCCATGACCTACGGCATTCGTGCCGATGGTCCGGTCGGCCCAAGACACGGATTCAACAAAGATTTGGTGCTAATCGACCCCTACGCTCGAGGGGTAAAGCGTATCAATGCCCGCGATTATCAGTCGGTGGTGGTTTCTCATGATTTTGATTGGCAGGGCGTAACCAAGCCCAACGTTCCAATGGATCAAACCATCATTTATGAGGCTCATGCCCGAGGGCTGACGCGCAATAACCCCGCACTCTCCGATGACCTGCGTGGCACCTATGCCGGCCTTGCTCACCCCACAACAATTGCCCACCTAAAAAAGATCGGTATTACCTCGGTTGAGCTATTACCGATCCACCAGCTAATTTCAGAGCCGCACCTAATAAAAATGGGGCTCTATAACTACTGGGGATACAACTCCATCAACTACTTTGCCCCACATCATCGCTATGCCACTATTGCGGCTCAAAATGCCGGGCCTCAGGCCATGATGGACGAATTGAAAACCGCAATCCGGGAATTGCACCGAGCAGGCATTGAGGTGATTCTGGATGTGGTCTACAACCACACTGCTGAGGGTGGCAGTCGAGGAATTACCTACAGTTATCGTGGACTCGATGCCAGCAACTATTACCGTCAGGATGACGCTGGAAACTATCACGACACCACCGGATGCGGAAATTCATTAAATTTTGGCAATCCGCACGTGGTTGATTTAGTAATCGACTCACTTCGTTACTGGACAAACGAAATGCAAATTGATGGATTCCGATTCGATTTGGCAACCACTCTGGCGCGCGATGAATCTAACACCTTCGACCCTAATCACCCGCTCTTAAGGCGTATTGTCGAGGATGAAACATTAGCCGGTGCAAAGATGATTGCCGAGCCCTGGGACGTGGGCTTGGGAGGCTGGCAAACTGGCGGTTTCCCAGATCGATTCAGCGAATGGAACGACCGCTTCCGCGATACCGTTAGACGATTTTGGCTGACCGACATCGCTAACGCGCGCAACAGCGGTCAGCACTGGAACGGAGTCGGTGAACTTGCCACTCGACTATCCGGGTCGAGAGACATCTTTGATGGGCCAAGTGGTCCAATGGGAAGTGTGAACTTTATTACCGCCCACGACGGTTTCACGCTTCACGATTTGGTTAGCTACAACGTGAAACACAACCAGGCAAATGGCGAAGGCAACCGAGACGGCACCACTAATAATTACTCTTTCAATCACGGATTTGAGGGAGAGAACGCCGACGCAGAGATAATGACTCAGCGTCGTAAGTCTGCCAGAAATCTAATGGCAACTCTCTTGCTTTCGGCTGGCGTACCTATGATTACCGCGGGCGACGAGCGACTCAAGACTCAGCTAGGGAATAACAATGCCTACTGCCAAGACACCGTAATGAGCTGGGTCAATTGGGATTTGACCCAGCATCAACGAGACTTTGAAGATTCAATTTCTGCACTCATTCACCTTCGCCTAAATAATCCGGCATTGCGTCCAGCTGCTTTCAGCAACTTCGACGAAGCCACTGTAAATTCCGAGCTCGCCAGGTGGTACAACGCTGCAGGCGAGATTATGACCGAGGCCGACTGGAACAACTCAGAGACTCGAGTATTAGCCAAGTACGGAAAAACTCTTGGCCACGATGGCTCAACCAATGAAGTGCTAATTGTCTTCAACGGAGTCGAAGAAGAGATCGAGGTTTCGCTTCCTGCAGAGCACGCTCTACGGGAATTTCGCCTGGTGTGGGATAGTTCGCTTGAGCGTCCGATTGAGCAACCCCCTATGGTGTCCGGAAAATCAACCCTGAATGGCCCTTCTATTCAGGTATTCACGGTTGCCTAACAAAGCGATAAACGCCGTTTTATAGCATCTAAACGCGATTAGCCTTATTCGGTGAGCAAGATTTCATATCGACACGATGCCCCGATTGGCCGTATTCCAATCACCAAGGTCAAGCCGGTAGTCGATGACGGGCGCTGGCCCGCCAAGGCATTTCAGGGTGAAGTCCTACCATTTAGCGCAGTGGTGTTTCGAGAAGGTCATGACGCCCTAGGCGTTGAATTACTACTTACCTCCCCAAGTGGCTCAACCACTGTGCATCGCATGCACCCAGGCGCCCCAGGCAGTGATAGTTGGCACACTAGGGCGCAGCTGAATGAAATCGGCGACTACAGTTTTAGAATTCGAGCCTTCGGCGATGATTATGAAACCTGGCACCACAACACGGAAGTGAAACTTGAAGTTGGTGTTGACGAAGAGCTAATGATGCTCGAGGGAGTCGCGCTTTTCACTAGAGCAGCTTCAGAAAAAGAGCGAAGCAGTGAAAACGCGAAAAAATTAATTACGATTGCTGAAATTTTGGGAGACTCGTCCAAGACTGCAAAAGATAGATTCACGTCAACAGAAGTTGTTGGATCGAAAAAATTATTTAGTGATGAACCAGCCAGGAGTATCGTCACTTTGAGCGATGAGTACATCGTCAAATGTGAGCGCGAATACGCTGGCGCTGCTGCCTGGTACGAGTTTTTTCCTCGCAGTGAAGGCGCATCTTTCGATGCAAAAACCAAAAAATGGACATCAGGAAACTTCACCACCGCCGCTAAGCGCTTGCCTGAAGTTGCAGCTATGGGGTTTCAGATTCTCTATTTGCCGCCGATTCACCCAATCGGCAAGGCATTTCGCAAAGGTCCAAACAATACGCTGATAGCGAGCGACCAAGACCCAGGTTCGCCATGGGCTATCGGCAGTGAAGCAGGCGGTCACGATGCAATTCACCCCGATCTCGGAACCCAGAAAGACTTCGTTGCCTTCGTTAAGAAAGCCAAGGAGCTTGGACTCGAGATAGCTCTGGACCTCGCACTGCAGGCCTCACCGGATCACCCCTGGGTTAAAACAAACCCCGAGTGGTTCACTACCCGTGCCGATGGAACAATCGCCTACGCCGAAAATCCGCCCAAGAAATACCAAGACATCTACCCCATCAACTTCGACAATGACCGCGATGGCATCTACCTAGAGGTCTTGCGCGTGGTCAAACATTGGATATCACTCGGCATAAGGGTTTTCCGCGTTGACAACCCTCACACCAAGCCGGTCAATTTTTGGGAATGGCTAATCGGAGAAGTCAATGCGGAATTCCCAGACGTAATCTTCCTGGCCGAGGCATTTACCCGTCCGGCAATGATGCACCAACTTGGCAAGTCGGGATTTCAGCAGAGCTACACCTATTTCACCTGGCGAAACAGCAAGTCAGAACTCGAGTCGTACCTGAATGAGCTAGCCCACATTTCAGCGGATTTCTTTAGACCAAACTTGTGGGTCAACACGCCTGACATCCTCACCGAGTACCTTCAGTTTGGTGGACCAGCCGGACACAAGATTCGTGCTCTGATCGCAGCCATGGCAGGTGCCAGCTGGGGAATGTACGCCGGCTATGAATTAGTTGAAGCGGTGGCAAGGCCTGGTGCCGAGGAGCACATAGACAGCGAAAAATACGAGTACAAACCGCGCGACTGGAAAGCCGCCGAAAAGAATGGTCGCTCAATTGCACCTTTTATTACCAAGCTCAACGAGATTCGAAATGAACATGCTGCAGTTCGACAACTTAGAAATCTAGAAATTCACTACAGCGATGATTCATCGATTTTGGTTTTCACAAAACATCTGCCAGCAGAGCACACGGCAGATGGTAAATCAGAAACAATAATTGTCGTGGTTAACACTGATCCGCATGCAATTCGCGAAACCACTGTGCACCTAGACGTGGGACGTGCCGGAATCCATGCCGATGAATTCGAAGTAGTCGATTTACTCACCAACAAGAAATACGACTGGACTGCACACAACTTTGTTCGGATTGATCCACGTGACATTCCTGGTCACATTTTCAAAGTAACCAAAACCAAGTAGGGATTGAAATGGCATTCGGAAAGAAAGTGGAACTACCGCTACCTGAAATTGATACCGACACCTTGTGGAAGGTTTCTACCGGGAGCCACCACAATCCCCACTCAGTGCTCGGAGCCCATCCTCACGGAGACGCGTGGCTGGTGCGCACCCTAAAACCAACGGCAGCAAAAGTTGTGGCCGAACTTGAAGGTGGAATTCAATTTGAGCTAGACCACCTGTCAAACGGAATTTGGCAAGGAATCGTTAAAACCAAAAAGACACCGGATTACCGAATTTTGGCTACCTACGACGATGGCAATGACTGGCGGGTCGATGACCCTTATCATTACCTACCAACCGTGGGAGAACTTGATCTGCACCTAATTGGTGAAGGCCGGCACGAGGAACTTTGGAAAGTTCTCGGCTCACAAGTACGAACAATCGGAAGTTCTACCGGCACCGGATTCGCTGTTTGGGCGCCTAACGCTCAGGCAGTGCGCGTGGTTGGTGACTTCAACAACTGGAACGGCATTAGCCACAGCATGCGAGTGATGGGTGGAAGCGGAGTTTGGGAGCTTTTCATTCCTGGAATCGGAGCTGGAACCAAGTACAAATACGAGATTCTCACTAAATGGGGACAATGGGTCACCAAAATTGATCCTTTGGCTCGGCACACCGAGACTCCCCCTGCCACCGCGTCGATTGTGGCTGAATCAAGACACAAATGGGACGATGACAAGTGGTTGAAGTCGCGAAGCAAACGTGATGCTCTCAAGGCGCCGATGTCGATTTACGAGCTTCACGTTGGGTCATGGCGCAAAGGGCTCGACTATCGCTCGCTAGCAGACGAGTTGATTCCTTATGTTAAGCAGCTTGGATTTACTCACGTTGAATTTATGCCGGTAGCTGAACACCCATTCGCACCTTCTTGGGGATATCAGGTGACTGGATATTTCGCACCAACTTCTCGTTTCGGAACTCCAGATGATCTCAAGTACTTAATTGAACAGCTGCACAAGGCCGACATTGGCGTGATTATGGACTGGGTACCTGCCCACTTTCCAAAGGATGACTGGGCTCTGGCTCGCTTCGATGGCGAGCCGCTATATGAACACGCAGATCCACGCAGAGGCGAACATCCGGACTGGGGCACTTTCATTTTTGACTTCGGTCGAAAGGAAGTAAAAAACTTCCTGGTGGCAAACGCACTTTACTGGCTTGAGGAATTCCACTTCGATGGTTTGCGCGTCGATGCAGTTGCATCCATGCTTTATCTCGACTACTCGCGTGAAGGCGATAACTGGCTGCCGAACGTTCATGGTGGCCGAGAGAATCTTGATGCAATCGCCTTTATGCAGGAAGCAAACGCGACTGCATATCGCCGCAACCCCGGCGTCATGATGATCGCAGAAGAATCGACCAGTTGGGGCGGCGTGAGTTCGCCGACGGACGGCGGTGGCCTTGGTTACGGATTCAAGTGGAACATGGGTTGGATGAATGACACCCTGCGCTACATCGAGAAAGATCCGGCTTACCGCAAGTACCATCACGGTGAATTGACTTTCTCAATGCTTTACGCGTATGACGAAAAGTTCATTTTGCCGATCAGTCACGACGAAGTGGTGCACGGTAAAGGTTCATTACTTAGCAAAATGCCAGGCGACCGCTGGCAGCAGCTTGCCAATGTGCGAGCCTACCTAACCTTTATGTGGTCGCACCCGGGCAAGCAACTGCTTTTCATGGGTAGCGAATTTGGTCAGCAATCGGAGTGGAACCAGGAACACGGTCTTGAGTGGTGGATTCTCGAACAACCATCCCACCAGGCTCTAAGTCACTTGGTAAGCACTCTGAATCGTTTGTACTTGGAAAATCCGGCCATGTGGCAACTCGACCACGACCACCGCGGTTTCACCTGGATTGATGGCGGTGCCGCCGACTCAAACGTTCTTACCTTTATCCGCTGGGATGAAAAGGGTGAGCCGATTGCGGTAGCGATTAACTTTGCCGGGCACCCTCATCACGACTGGAATCTTGGGCTACCAAGGAAGGGCAACTGGGTGGAGATTCTCAATACCGATGCAGAAGAGTTCGGTGGTTCCGGTGTGGGCAACATGGGTCAAGTTACCGCCGACGGTGAGGGTACCCACGGTCAACCGTTTTCAGCACGAATCACAATTCCACCTCTGGGTGCAGTTTGGTTCAAGCCCGGTAGGTAGTGCTAAAAAAGCATCGAAGTGAGTCTGCCTCGCGCGGTGACCACGCTAGGGTCGGTTTTACCAACAATTTCAAAGTACTTGAGCAGGCGTTCCTTCATAATCTGCTGCTCTTCAGGGCTGACATCTTGAAAGTTGGTAAGTATCGCGTCAAAGCCAACAGCAAAATCACCAATAGCTATCAAGGCATCTGCGAAAACCAAAAGTTCGTCAAATGTTTGCGGTGAGTTATCCAAAATCTTTTCAAAATCCAAACCCTCGATGCGAAGCAGAAGTTCGGTTTGAGCCAAGCCGGCTGCCGCAAGTGAATCCGCAGGGCTTTCTCGAAGTATCTGCTGATACAGTTCAAGGGCTTTCTGGTTGTCTCCAGCGTTTAGGGCATCAGCCGCCTCTTGATGATGATTGGGCAATTTAGGTGCCGAAGGTATTGGTTGAGCACTTGCACTAACCGTGACTCGGTCTGTTACTCCATTACCCACTGCGACTTCAAGCAATTTGTTGACAACCATGATGATCTGTTCCAGCTCAACATTTCCACTGAACAGTGGAAACGGCTGACCCTTTAATACAGCTATCACTGTTGCCGCTTGTTGTACCGAGAATGCCTCAGCAACCCTGGCTTGTGCTCGGGTATCAATTCGCCCGAGCAAAAACGCACCTTTTGCCTCAGCCGTAAGCTTGCTAAGTTTTTCCGTAAGTTTTTCGCTTTCTTCGGCGTCAGAATAAAAATCAATTACCAGCGGCACTCGAGTAGAAATTTCAAGATATGTTCTTAGGTTTGTCTCGTTGATTTCGGCAACCAAAGAAGGAAGTTCTAGCGAAACTTGATTTTGGTCCGCGGATTCAGCATCATCTTTTTTGCTTAGCGCAGAGAGGTCAATTGCACCGCGTAGTCGAGCGTTTAAATCTTCTTCCATTACAAACTCCGAACACTCACTAGGCCTTGCGTCGCACCCAACAGCTTGATCTTTGACTTCTCATCAATCGGAGGAACATAGAACAGCAACATATCCCCGTAAGTTGATTGAACTCCCCGAGTCGAACCGTTAGCGCCGAGCAATATCGCTTCCTGTCCGCTAACTCCAACTGCGCTGTTAGCCCGCTTGGGCTTGATTGTATAGACGTCGGTCTGGTAGACCGCCACGAGTGCACCACCATTGCTAGTGGCCAGTGAGATTACATTGGCATCGCCCAATTTATGCGTATAAGAAATATTTGCAGTATTTAGCTGAGTTGCCTGAGCCTTTTGCGCCTGGCTCACCTGCTTGTAAAACTCGTTGTCAAGATCAAATAGCGGCGCGCTGAGGCTAGCCGACCCGAAATTAAGCACATCGCCAAATGTCGTCGGGATGTTTTTAGGTTGAATCTTCAAGAACAGTGATGCCGAATCGACAGGAATTGCACCGATATCCGCTGACGGCACGGCTGGAATTTTTGCCCCAGGCATGAGCCTAGATGTGAACCAAACCTTGTAATTAGACCTTGGGTTATCTTGCTGAAGCACGAGCATCTGTGGAAGGGCTGCCTCGCCATCTTCGTCGGTTACCACCATCAGTTGTCGAGGCCAAACCTCGGTTGCAGCGGGCAAACTAAATTTTATTGGTTTGCCTACTATCGCCGGCAACGCTGCAATTCGCTTGTTTTTTTGCCTCAGTTGGTAATTTACGTCTCGAACCTGTAGCGCCGGGCCGGTGAATCGTTCATTCAGAATTCTTTTATCATTCGCGGCATCGGCGTCGGCAGCAACAATTGCTACGTCAGCAATGATGCGATTGATTTGTGAGCCAAGCAAAGAAACTTGGTCCACTTGGTCTGATGTCGAATCTGGCGAAGGTGTGGCCAAGGTCGGAGACTGTGTGCAGCCTGTCAACAACGAAAGTGTGATTCCGGCTGACGTTACCGCAACAAAATTTCTAACTGACCGCCTACCCCTCCGCGGCGCGACGATGGTGCTTCGATAACGGTATTTTGGCGGCTTTGGTGCTTTCGGTGTTTTTCGCCTTGGACCCCGATTGATGCGCATTCTGCGATAGGTGAGAAAGGTTAGTATGGCCGCCACAAGTAACAGCGCTAGCCCAAGCCAAATGAGAATTGTCGAGACCGTGAAGTCCAGCTTGACTTTCCAAAGTATTTCGATTGCGGTGGGAGCCGCATCCACTCCATCGCTGGCCACGAGCACTGCACCATTGTGATCAATAGATGCCACCAAACTCGCAGTCTGCGGAGCGCTCTTTTCTCCTCGCCACAAATCCGAATTTGTGGGATTCACCGAAGCCTCGAAGCCGGGTACGAAATCATGGCTTAACTTCTGGGATTTTTCATCTGAACTGATTACCAGGCTTGGAGATTTTCCAACGAACGCAACAATGTCGGCCTCGCGCCCACTAGCCAGAAACGTTTGACCCTCATTTTTGGCCGTCACTTTCGGCACGCCGGGGTGCAAAGTAAGCACCTCATTCGGTATGACCACATAAGGCGCCTTCTCTTTGAAGGTGACGGAGGCCGAGTACTCGCTTGGCGGTGCCAATACCGTGCGCTGGGCAAGTCCCAGCAGGATCAGGGCCGACGACAGGATGAACAGCACGGCAGCAATCACAAAGCGCATGCAAAATCCAATCAGGCTAAACTTGGGGCAGGCGTAAATGCCTGTGGATAAGTCTACCCAAGTGGCTAGGAGCCAAGTTTTGAGCGGTGAAGAGACCGAATTCCCCTTGGTTATGAGGGGCTACGACCGAGAATTGGTTGATGACGCCTTGCGTGATCTTCGCCGTGAATTGCTTCAGCTAAGCGGTCAGAACGCGCAGTTAGCGGCTGAGCTACGTGAGACTTCAAACCGCATGCTTGCTGCCGAAAAGGAACTCGAAGAAGTAGGCGAACCAAGTTACGCGGGTGTGGGAGCAAAGGCAGCACTAATCCTCTCTACCTCAGAAGAGCAGGCCAAGCGCCTAGTGCTTGATGCCGAAACCGAAGCCGAAATCACAAGGCGCAATCTGCACGAAGAACTTGAAGAGCAGCGTCGTGAAGCAAAGGGATATTACGATTCGCTTGTCTCTGAAGCCCAGCGTCGTGCTGATCGAATCATAAATGCAGCCACGGTGGAATACGATGCCGCTTTGCAAGATGCAAAGAACAAGGCTGCCGAAATTGTCGATGAAGCAGTACGAGAGGCCGGAGCGATTCGCGGTTCGATTGCCACTGAAGTGGCAAAATTGCGAGCCACAGCAAAGCGCGAAATCGAGAACCAAAAGGCAAAGGTTGAACGAGACCTGGCCGAAAAGAAACTTTTGGCATCGCGTGAAGCTAACAACAGTGTCGACATGTTTAGGGCACTTTCTTTGGTGTCAGACCAAGCCCGGATTGATCTCGAATTGGAATTGACAGCTCGTCGAGCCGAAGCCGAACAAACCTACCTTCGCAAACACCAAGAGGCTGTCGCTGCGACTCAACGCTATCTTGACGATGCAAACGCACAGCTAGCATTAGCGATTACCAGAGCGAATGCCGCGCGGCTTGAGGCAGAGACATTAGAGGCAGCAGCTCGCCAGATTAATAAGAAGCTAACGGACGAGACCCGAGTGAAGGTTGATGCGATGATTGCATCCGCCGATGCCGAGGCGAGGGAAATAATTCGCTCGGCCAACGTGAAGGCGGCAGAAGATATTCGTGAGGCTGAAGCTAAACTTCGTAGGCTCGAAGTTGAACGCGATGCCGTTTCGCAATATGTGCAAAACCTTAAGTCGGTATTTGAGCGACTTCAGGCTAATCTGAATATCAGTTAGCCAAAGGGGTGCCATGTCCAATCAAGTAAAGGTTTCGAACGCCTTCCAGGTTGGCCTACTCGGTGGCTTAGGAGTGCTCTCTGCCCTTGTGATTGGCAGTATGGTCACAACGATTGCCAACATCATCACCTATGTTTTTGCTTCGATCTTCATCGCTCTTGGGCTAGATCCTGTGGTTCGTTTTCTTGGTCGTCGCAAGATAAAGCGACCCTTAGCCATACTCATAGTGGTCGCAGCGGTGTTAGGTATTTTCGGAACCTTAATTTGGTCACTTGCACCGACCCTTGTAAGCCAGACCGCGAATTTCATAAGACAGGCTCCCGACTTACTCAAGGGAATTACCGATTTAGATTGGGTGGTTCGCCTAGACGGCCAGTTTGGCGGTGCCATCACAAATGGATTAACCAGTCTTGGCGATTTCCTGGGTGACTCTGCTAACTGGCCCTCGATGCTTGGCGGATTGGTTCAAGTTGGACTCAGTATTTTCAATGGCTTTTTTGCCGGCTTGGTAATTGTGGTGCTCTCGATTTATTTCATGGCTTCACTCGAATCATTCAAAAACTGGCTATACAAAATGATTAGCAAATCCAAGCGTCCCCAGTTTGTGACCATATCGGAACAGATATTTAATTCGGTTGGTCGCTACGTGATGGGCCAGATCACAATTGCCCTAATCAATGCTGTTCTGGCATTCATAATGATGACAATTGTTGGAATCCCATTCTCACTTTTACTGGCTTTTGTTGCGTTCTTGCTTGCTCTGATTCCGCTGGTTGGATCAGTTAGCTCAGCAATACTCATTTCGCTCGTGGCATTGTCAGTGTCTCCGGTGCACGCGTTAATTGCCGTGATTTACTCAATTGTTTACATGCAAGTGGAGGCTTACCTGGTTAGCCCAAGAATTATGCAACGAGCTGTTAACGTGCCTGGCGCAGTTGTTGTGGTTGGAGCTCTCGTTGGTGGAACTCTACTAGGAGTGCTTGGTGCGCTAGTAGCTATTCCAGTGGCGGCTTCGATAATGCTAATTCTTCGCCAAGTTTGGATACCACGACAGGAATCTCTTTAGCCATTCCAAACTTCGGGAAGTGGATAGGCTCTTGGATTTACGACCCTGACTATTTCGTCCAAGACGCGCTTTGTAGCGGCCTCTCCAACCCAAAGATGTTTCGCCCCTTCCACGTCAATGACCTGAGCGTGTGGGACTATCGAAAAACGCTTCCTGGCTTCCTCCGGTTGTAAATAATCATCCAATTCAGGAACCACCGCAATTAATTTTTTCGAGCTTTTTGCCCAGCGAGCTAACTCCTCTTCGGTGGTCCGACGCAGCGGCGGCGATAACAAGATAACGCCTTCCACCGTCTCGCTAAGGGCATACTTCAAAGCCAATTCGGTTCCAAAACTCCAACCAACTACCCAGACATTTGGCAAACCGCGACTGTGCACAAATTGGATTGCTGCTCGAATGTCGGCTTCCTCTGCAACGCCATCGCCAAATTGACCTTCACTTTTACCATGTGGCGATTCGGTGCCGCGAGTATTAAATCGAAAAACAGCGAGATTAGCCAACGCAGGCAAGCGATTTGCGGCTTTGCGATAAACGTGACTGTCCATAAAGCCACCGTGAGTAGGTAGCGGATGACACATTACAAGTGTTGCGACCGGGCTACCCGATTCCGGTAAAGCCAACTCTGCTACTAGCTTCAATCCATCAGCTGTCGTTAGAGTAACTGCTTCACGCCGACTAGGTAATTCAGTGGCAGATCTTATTTCTATTGTCACAGCAGAGGACCTTGAAACGAATTCCAGCAGTGGTTGTGGAAATGCCGCCTGGTAGAAACGTCTCGATGTGCATCCCATGCCACTGTATGAGCAGTGCCTTTGCTGATGGTCAAATTGCAGTGCGGACAAACCCAGGTTTTTCCATCATCCGCATTAGTTCCAGCCGTGCTCTGCACTACGTATTCGACACCATTTTTGACAACTGTGCGTCTTATTCCAATTCGGACTGCATCCAGATTGAGTTCGGTTTCTTCAGGCGTTTCCCTGCGAGATCTGCGCGGCCGGTTACTGCGAGGCATTAATACCAGCCGAATTTATTGGAATGAGCTAGAGCGCCACATGGTGCCCCGAATCGGCTCTTGATGTACTTGAGTCCCCAATTGATTTGAGTCTCAGGATTGGTAAGCCAGTCGGCTCCTTCAGACGCCATCTTGGTGCCCGGGAGCGATTGAGGGATTCCGTAAGCGCCAGAACTCTTGTTACGAGCACTCACCCTCCAGTTCGATTCGCGTTCCCAAAGAATAACCAAGCAAGAGTATTGATCGGAGTCCCAGCCCATGTCTAGTACTTTACGAAGCGCATATTCTTTTGCAGTGCCGGGCGAAGGCAATTCGGCAGTTTTCACGAAAAGTGCGTCTTTGCCGGTGAGGATGTTAAAACCGCCTCGAGCAAAGGAAATTGTCTGCGTTGAAGCCAGTCCGTAATTTTGCTCGTCGGTAGCGGTATCTGGGTCGTAAACCGAAATAGTGTCTGCGCTCGCCATTGTGCCCGAATAAGGATCAACTATCGATACCAGCGCAAACGCGCTCACAGCAGCGAATCCCCAGCCGGCGCGTATAGTGCGCTTGGCCAGGTGCGGAAGCATGCTGCTAACTTTTCCATCGAAAAATCGATGCAGGGCTGGGAAAAGGCGAGCACCGAGCGGCAGGCGCTCAATCGCGTGTCGACCCATGATTACCCTCTAGATTTCGCCAAATTAGCTTGAAATTCAAGTCTAACCTCGGCCATTTAGACGCGCCAGAGGGTTATGGCAGCTTGAAACCCGGGCAGGTAGCCAGAACATTCGACATAGCGCTCTTTTCGGCAGAGGTTACCCAGAGCTTGTATTTGCGCTTCACAGCAATTTGCCTTGCAACGTATGCGCATCGATAGGCGGGTCGAGGTAGCCAACTGGCAGCATCCTGATCACTCTTAGAACCGTTGGTTGGACCATCAACCGCCAGTAGCTCAAGTGGATCATTCGCCAATTGCACTCTTGTGGCGTAAGAAAGCTTTTGAGCACCGGTTGACCAAGCATTGGAAAGCGCAACTACGTGATCAATTTGAACGGCTAAGGAAGTTTTTACACCTCGGACAAACTTGATTAATTTACCGGTATACGGATCATTCAAAGTGCCCGATTGCACTATGCAATCTTCGCCGCTACGCATGACAACATTCTTGAGGTCTCTTTTGAGGATGTAGTTTCGCGTATCGCAATAACCAATGTCTCCCCATCCATCCCCAAACTGCTCGCGGGAATATCCAGAGTGTGATGCCCAGGTTTTGACTGGTAAAACCTTCAGAGCTGCAGCTGCAGTGACCGTTGCTGCCTCAACTGGAGCAAGAGAAAATATAAGTGAACTAGCTATTGCGCTCGATATGAAGAACCTGAACCACGCGGTCAATGAACGCGTCAACCTGGTTTTCTGCATAGCCGCCCCTTTGCGCCGAGAATACAATTCTCCGCACCTCTGCCATTTTCAATTTTTCTTGGTTAACCAAATGTTCCAAAATTAAGTTGCAGAGCTTGTCAACTTGTCGCTTGTTATAGCCCCTGGCGGGCCAGCTAACCTTTTCAAAGCGATTTCGCTTGGGTCGCCGAACCCGATTTATCAAAATCTCTTCAAGTCGTGCCTTGTGATCTGCGACTGACTCCAGCCCGCGAGTGTCTTTTTTGCGAGAGATCTCCCGATCGGCTAGGGCATCTTCAATGCGATCAAGTGCTGCGTCAACAGCCTCAACTTGATAGCCAGACTTCACTAAATCAAATTCGGTTTCGCGAATTCGCTCAGATGTGAGCAGATGCCCTGCTGGATTTTCATACTGGGATCGAGCCATTTCTATAAAAGCATCTACCTGTGATTGGTCATAGCCCAATCGACGACCCTTTACGGTTGGTAGTTGCGTGTTCACTCAGTAATTCTCTCAAAAGAACAGAGTGACTAGAAGGTAAGTGATCAGGGCCGAAGGGAGGATGGAGTCCAATCGGTCCATAACCCCGCCGTGCCCGGGTAGCAGTGAACTCATGTCTTTGACCCCAAGATCGCGCTTGATCATTGACTCGGCAAGGTCGCCAAATACAGCCGATAGCGTGAGCGCAGCAGCAATAACCACACCCCACCACCACTCGACATGGAGCCAAAAAACTGCGCTGGCGATACCTGCGGCAAGTCCACCGGTAATGGATGCTAGTAACCCCTCGATGGTTTTTTTGGGGCTCACTCCTGGTGCAAGTTTGTGCCGCCCGAGCTTTCGGCCAATTAGGTACCCAAAAGTATCAATCATTGCGACAGTCAACACAAAAGTCAGCACCCACCATTGACCGTCCTCTGGCCGTCTGAGCAACAGCACAGCAAACGAACAAGTTAACGGCAGATAAATGACCACGAGTGCCGCGGCAGCATAATCTCGCAACGTATGCTGAAGTCTTTGAATAGGTGCCTCGCGGCGCTCCCAAAGCAAGTGCACTGTGCGCCAAACAATTAGTGCCCCCACAATCGCTATCGAAGTGAGCCACTGCCATTCTTGGCCTCCAAAGTAGGTTGCCGGCATGATCAAAACTGAACCAACCACGGCAGGAACACGTGGAACGTACCAGCCTCTGATTCGCAGTGCAGTTGACAATTCCCAAGCCCCAGCGCCGCAGGCGGCAGCAGCTAACGCCATGAACATAAAGCCATTGAAGGTGAGGATGGTCACCAAAAATACGCCACCAAGCAGAAGTCCAACCGAAATTGACTTAGAGAGACTGCGCCCCTCGGGCTTGGTAGCGCTCAACTAAACCTCTAGCAGTTCGGCTTCTTTGCGCTTTAGCGCCTCGTCGATAGCGTCAACGTGTGTCTTTGTATAAGCATCAAGTTCTTTTTCGGCGCGAGCTATTTCATCATCGCCGGCAAGGCCGTCTTTTTTTGCGGCAGCCAATTCTTCATTGCCCTTGCGGCGAATATTTCGAACCGAAACACGAGCATCCTCAGCTTTAGCCTTGGCCAACTTTACGTACTCCTTGCGGCGTTCTTCCGTGAGATCTGGAAGCGTGACACGAATCATGTTTCCGTCATTCTGTGGATTGGCGTCCATGTTGGGCATCTCACGCAGCGCAGCTTCGATTGCTTTGAGGGCACTCTTGTCGTAAGGGGTGATCACAATTGTGCGAGCCTCAGGATTGGCAATTTGGCCCAGCTGAGCCAATTGAGTTGGAGTTCCGTAGTAGTCGACCATCACTTTTTGAAAGAGCTGCGGATTTGCGCGACCACTGCGAATCTCAGAGAAGCGCTCTTTTGCCGCTTCGACAGCCTTTCCCATGCTCTCCTGGGTGCTAGACAAAATTTCTGAAATCATGATTCTCCTGTTACGCGGTTACGAAAGTTCCGATTTTCTTGCCTTTGATGGCATCGGTGACGTTTCCCTTGCCTTGCATTCCAAAAACTCTCATCGGCATTTTATTGTCCATACACAAACTGAACGCAGTTGCATCAACAACCTTTAGGCCTTTCACAAGGGCATCCTGGTAAGTTATCGATTCAAGTTTTTTAGCGTTCGAATCCTTTTTTGGATCTGCTGAATACACGCCGTCTACGCCATTCTTGGCAACGAGAACCTCATCTGCACCAATTTCAAGTGCACGTTGGGCCGCAACTGTATCGGTAGAGAAGTATGGCAAGCCCGCGCCGGCACCAAAAATTACCACTCGACCCTTTTCAAGGTGACGAATAGCTCGAAGAGGAATGTATTGCTCGGTAACCTGAGCCATCGAGATTGCGCTTTGAACGCGAACGTCAACTCCGGCCTGTTCCAAGAAGTCCTGCAGAGCAAGCGCGTTCATGACAGTGCCCAACATTCCCATGTAGTCGGCTCGTGAGCGTTCCATTCCACGTTGGGACAACTCGGCTCCACGGAAGAAGTTACCTCCACCAACCACAATTGCCACCTCGGCGTGCTTTGCGCCTTCGGCAATCTCGCGCGCCATTTCGGCAACGATATCTGGGTTTACACCGAGAGTGCCACCACCGAAAGCCTCACCCGAAAGCTTGAGCAATACTCTGCGCTTTTTACTTGGCAATCTGGCCTCCCGGTGGTTCATTCGCTCTCTCTATCCTAGGCGGATAGCAAAAAAGGCCCGACCAATTGGCCGGGCCTTTCTCTTACTTTTATTAGGCTCCAACGCGGAAGCGAACAAACGCCTTCGCTGATAGACCTGAGGTTTCAAGAACCTTGCCAACAGACTGCTTGTTGTCCTTGGCGAAGTCCTGCTCAAGGAGAACATTCTCCTTGAAGAAGCCGTTTACGCGACCCTCGATGATCTTAGGCAGTGCAGCCTCTGGCTTACCCTCGTTGCGAGCGGTCTCTTCGGCGATACGACGCTCGGTTGCAACAACCTCGGCGTCGATGTCTTCGCGTGAAAGAGCGGTCGGTGAGAATGCAGCGATGTGAACTGACACATCGTGTGCAGTGTCTGAGTCGTTACCTGAGTAAGCAAGAAGAACACCAACCTGTGGCGGTAGATCCTTGCTGGTGCGGTGCATGTAAGCGTCAACCTTGTCGCCCTCAACTACTGCAATGCGGCGAAGTTCAACTTTCTCACCCATGATTGCAGCTTCGTCGTTGATGACTTCTTCAACAGACTTGCCACCAAGGTTTGCGGCAAGAGCTGAAGTGAGATCCTTTGCCCCGGCGGCCTGAATTGCATCAGCAACTGAGTCTGCTAGTGCAACAAACTTCTCAGCCTTGGCAACGAAGTCGGTCTCGCAAGCTAGTTCGATTAGGTAACCGGTGCCGCCTGATACACGAGCGACAACCAAACCATTGCTGGTGGTGCGGCCTTCGCGCTTGGCAACTCCCTTGAGACCCTTAAGTCGAAGTACTTCAAGAGCTTTGTTGACATCGCCGTTGGCTTCGTCAAGTGCACCCTTGCAGTCCATCATTCCGGCGCCTGACTTCTCGCGAAGCGCCTTTACATCTGCGGCTGTGTAGTTTGCCATTATTACTTTGCTTCCTCTACTACTGCTTCTGCTTCAGCTGCTGGTGCGGTCTGCTCTAGTAGCTCGCGCTCCCACTCAGCTAGTGGCTCTGCAGCCTCTTCTGGCTTTGAGTGACGTGCAATTAGACCCTCAGCAACTGCATCCGCGATAACGCGAGTTAGCAACTGAACTGAGCGGATTGCGTCGTCATTTCCTGGAATACCGATGGTGACTTCGTCTGGGTCACAGTTGGTGTCAAGAATTCCGATTACAGGAATACCTAGCTTCTTAGCCTCGGTAATTGCAAGGTGTTCCTTGTTGGTGTCAACAACCCAGATCGCTGATGGAGTCTTTGAGATGTTGCGGATACCACCAAGTGACTTCTCTAGCTTGTCTTTTTCGCGACGAAGAATAAGAAGTTCCTTCTTGGTAAGTCCGGTCTTAGTCGCACCTGAGAAGTCCATGACTTCTAGTTCCTTAAGACGTGCAAGACGCTTCTGGATGGTGCCGAAGTTTGTCAGTAGTCCACCCAACCAACGCTGGTTGATGTAAGGCTGACCAACGCGAAGAGCCTGCTCAGCAATTGCTTCCTGTGCTTGCTTCTTGGTTCCTACGAACAAAATAGATCCACCGTGCGCAACGGTTTCCTTAACGAATTCGTATGCCTTATCGATGTGGGTCAATGACTTCTGTAGGTCAATGATGTAGATGCCTGAACGGTCGGTCAAAATGAAGCGACGCATCTTTGGGTTCCAGCGACGAGTCTGGTGTCCGAAGTGAACACCTGAGTCGAGGAGCTGGCGTACTGTTACGACTGCCA
>JACCDN010222009.1_pt1 | contig 31441 bp, 30 predicted proteins | sample 7441691 | NCBI WGS metagenome assembly JACCDN01 (sample SAMN15323439, study PRJNA562643) | freshwater metagenome | isolation source: river surface water | place: USA:Blue River Watershed | collected 2017-08-16
GAATCACTTAGATTAGATGGTTTTATGCGGCTTTTTAAATCATACCAACATATAGGACTGAATATCTCAGTCAATTTATTTATCTTCAAATAAAAACCGGGGAGAATTTGAAATACATTTTTATAAAGTGTTTCTTTTTCATGATCACACAAGCCTGTTTCTAAATATTCACTCACCATTTCTTGGTTAAGTGTATTACTCCAACCTTGTAAAGCTTTAAATTGCTTAATTTCTGATGCAAAGGCAATTTTTTCTCCATCCGAATAATAGTACAATGGTTTTACACCAAAGCGATCGCGCGCGGCAAAAAAAATGTTTTCTTTATTATCCCATATGATAAAAGAAAACATTCCATTTAAACGGTCTAAGCATTTTTCTCCCCATTGTAAGTAACTTTTTAAAAGAACTTCTGTATCTGTTTTTGTATTGAAATGACACCCTAAGATTTCTAGTTCTTTGCGTATTTCTAAGTGGTTATAAATTTCACCGTTGTAGGTAATCCAAAAACGTCCATCTACTGAAGGCATCGGTTGATGTCCATCCGCACTTAGATCAACAATAGCAAGGCGACGATGGGCCATCACAACAGGCCCCTGAGGTGAAGTAAATTCATTCCACCCCCGACCATCTGGTCCACGATGAGCCACACTATCAATGACTGAGGCGGGAGGGTTTTTAAAGCCTATGGAGAAAAAGATGCCACACATAAACTTAATCTTTTAGGAAAATTTTAATGATTAATCTTTGAAAAGCATTTTCGGATGCCTCAAGAAGCTTTCTTTTGTATTCTGGAAGAGGAAATAAATCAGGCTGAATAACCCCATTAAAAACACCGATCAAATGATTGACAAATGCATCAACACTATAAAAATCTTGGTATGCCCTATAAAATTTAAGCTTCATGATTTCAAGATTATTTTTTTCTAAAACAAATTTTAATTTTTCATAGAGCTTTCTTCCACTACTATCTATTTTAAATTCAATAATGGGAAGATTTATACTGCCTTTTTCATAACTAGAATTATTGCCCCCTAAAACCACACACGAATGAGACATTCCCTCCATAGCCAATCGCCCCCCCCATAATCCTGGCTGATCGATCACTATATCTACACTCTCAAGCGTTTTAATGACTACCTCATTAACCATATTTTCTAACATGATAAATTTAAACCGATTTCCTTCAGATCGAAGTAATTCAATAGCTTTTAGGACAATTTTTGTGCCTTTTAACGCTCTATTACTTGGCGCATGTATGATAATCGGAATTTCATTTTCTTTTTTTAACTCGCAAGGTAAGTGAGAAATCTGAGGAACCCTGAATTGATAATGAGGCTCATCCATGAAAGTTTCTATATCCATAAGCGTATAAATTGGAATTTTCAAAAAAGAAGGAAATTTTTGAAGAAAAAATTTTTTCAAAAAAGTAAGATTTGGACTTGCATCATCCAGTAGTGGGAATTCATATTCAACACCTTCGTTTTTCATCATCTTATTATGGATTGGCCTGTACCGCACATCATCGCCACAGTGAAAAATAATCACTTTTTTTCTTGCTAGCTTCAAAAGAATGAGATCCAAATTGAATGGTAAAAAAGAACGATTCCAAAAAAATATAAAATGTTTTTTTGTTGCTATGAATTTTAAAAAATAAAATAAAAAAATTGGAAAAAAATAAATTTCTGTAAAACTATAAAATTTTACAATCGAAGATGGAACAAAAACTCGATGGTCATAAATATTATTCATATTAAATCGATTCGCGATTGCTAATGAACTAATGTTTTTATATCCCTTTTCTCGCAAGGCTTGAGCAACTGATGCTATGTTTCCACATAACTCTTGAATCCCAATATAATAGCCGTCTTCTTTGCCGCACACACATAAGGAATAAAGAAATAACAATGGAAACAGGATTGCCGTCAAGAGCAACATGAAAAAATGAAAAAAAACCCCATGAATTATTAAGAATTTTCTCCACATCTTCCTAACAAAAAAAAGCATATACATGTTCTTGTGAAAAAATTTATTTTTTTTCATTTTTAAAACCCATTCAAAACACTAAAATTCTATATCTTCTATATATATTCAAACGACACTTTCCCATCCAACTTATCAATAATTGTTTTACCAATCAATTTTGCAGGAACCCCGGCAAGTATGGAGTTTGAAGGAAATGATTTTGTCACTACTGCTCCTGCGCCCACAAGACATTCTTTACCTAGTTGGACTCCTTTTGTTATCACAGAGAGTGTCCCTAAGAAACAGTTATCTCCTATTGTGGTTTTTTCATAACTGTATTTTTGTTTTCCTCCTGAAAGAGCCCAAACAACCGTGTCATGTGATAAGATTTGACAGCCGCTCGATATAGAACAATTGGAACCTATTTCTAAACCTCCAGTACCATCAAGATTTACAAACGATCCAACCCATGTGTTTTCACCAATCGCCACATCACCAACTATTGTTACGGAATTATAGATTGTCACATCTTTTTTTTCTGACCAGAAAAAACCTCTTTCTTTCCAATCACATAAATCTTCAAAAAAAGGATTTATTCGCTTAAACTTTCTATACGTTTCATCTCTAAGGAAAAATTGTAAAACTTTAAGATTATTTAATAAAACTTCCTGATCCTTACTAAGATCCACGATATTTCTCCTAAAAATCCATAGCGGGCGAATTTTTTAGCGCGCAAAACCTCGCATCTCTGATTGACATACCACTCAACCTAGATCTTGCCATAACTTCGCCAACTTTTAATCCCGCAGTAAATAAATCCATCACAGGCAGTGCTCCCACATGAAATGACTGATAAGTCATATAAGAGAAAGGCTGAATATTTTTTGGAAAATAGGTAAGTGTAGAGTTCTCTAAATCTTCAATATCAATATTACCACAAGAAATCCCTATTTTTATCTCAGAGTTTAGTCGCTCAATTTCTGAAAAACTAATGAACGCCTTTTTTCCGATAATTGGACCAGGAAAATAGTGCTCTAAAAAGAGTATTGCATCTATATGAATGGCATTCTCTATTAAATAGTCTCTTAGTTTAAAATAATTAAAATTACTTTGTGGATTATCATGACTGAACCATACAACATCAGCGCCAAGAAATTGCAAAGCTTCTTTAATGGAACTACATAAAGTGCTTGTGGAACCCATTAAGATAATTTTATTACCTGCTATTTCTAGTCCGAGTTCAATAAGCAGTTTAACCCCTATCATTGCACTGTATTTTTTCATGTCACATGGTGGAGTAGACTCATTGGTACCCAAAACTAAAATTTCATTTTTCTTGCATGCATTTAAGTCTATGTCTTGGTCTCTAAACTCCCAAGTTTCCCACATGAGTGGTAAAACAGCCGTAGGTTTTAGATGTGTTATATGCTCTTTCGTTATAGGCCTTAAATGTCCTGAATTTGTTATAATATCCACCTGCTTAAAATCAATGGGATCTAAATTTTCCTTAATTAAGATCTGATTTAAAAAGCCCCACTTTTCAGAGAGCGCAAGCGTTGCTTGTGTAATATCCTTTGCGAAACCATATTGTGTTGTTTTAGTTTTGCAGATGACTTTTTTTGCGCCCGCCGCAAGTGCAATAAATGGATTCAGTAAATAAGCGCCTGAAGCCGCTTCCGTTAAAACGACTAATCCTGAAAGATCTAAATTGTATTTTTTAACGAGATTTAATATTTTTGGATTCATTTCTATTTTTTTCGAGCCACATACGACAAACCAGAATCATCGACATATTCTCTTTCTATCACAAATGAATTATCACTTAGCCAGGATCTTACCTCATCAGCCGTATGACGACTACAGTTCTGAGGAGAATACCAATCAAAATTGGTTAAATTCATCTGTTCTAAAGACCAATCGCTTTTATAAAAACATTTAAAGATATAATAGAAAAATAACCTTTGAATATTTATCATCCCTGCAGGGATCCCTAAAATATCCACAGGATCATCAATCTTAATATTTACATCAATATCCCCCAATAACTTACCCAGCTTTGTGAGCGATAATAGTTTTGAAAATTTCTGTTCCGGCTCTAATTCTTTCAAAGAATCTCTTATAAAATCGTCTGCAAATTCTCTTATGGGCGCCTTCTTTTTGTATACATAAAAAATAAAAAGTCCATTTTTTTTCAAAAGTCTCGATAAATATTCAAATGATTTTCTTGCGTTGTCAGTATGATGCAACACACCCTCTGAAAAAATCATATCCACGCTTTCGCTTAAAAGTGGTATTTTATTAAGATCACTTTGAACAAAAATAGCATTTTCTATCTTTTCTTCTTCAAAGCGTGTTTTGGCTGTTTCCGCGGCAGAAGACACATCACAACCAATATAACTAATGTTTTTTATACGTTCTTTTCCAAAATAATCCAAAATTGATTGTCCTCCACCACAACCCGCATCAAGTACAATAGATTTCTCTTGAAGCCATAATTCCGGATTACCAAACTTTTCTATTAACCATTTGTTGACTTGATAATGCGCATTAGGCTGATCAAACAAATCGCGTCTAGACCACTGGTATGCAAATGAATTAGCGGTCTGATTCTGTGACTGAGACATTTCAGAATTTACCATCCGAATGAAATTTTTACTTACGTTCTGTATGTTTTCTTCATTTGTATTAAAAATATTCCTAAACCACCCAGGAAAAGTTGACAATGTCTGTCCCATTTTAATTACCCTCATTAAATTGCAAAAATTCTTTCATTAGACCCGTATTAAAACATGGCTTTAAATGATGTATGAACCTATCAAAAATAAAAGCCATGCCAAGGGTGCTTTGGTTCCTATCGTTCAAACAATCAAATAAACTGTTTTTTTTGCGCATCTCATATTGCTCAATGTTCTGTGTATTCTGAAAAATATGTATGGGATGAAACATATAAATCTTAGCTCCGTCTGCTGCAAGTAAATTAACAGGATCAAGGATCTGTTTTCCTAACAAGTAGTAATCATCCGTCCAAAAAAAAGGAACTCTGACTAAGCAACCACTTGCGGTATACAATTCAAATACCTGAATAGAAGACACGCCTGGCATGCAAATCGAACTATCGACAATGCGCTCCCCAAAATACTTATTGAATTGTTCATAAAGACGACCATGCTGATAAACACAATGGGTTCTAATTGATACAGCATCAGGCACGAGCTCTTTACAGTAGTTAAATATTTTCTCGGAAGTATCACCTTGTGTGCTGCCTGATAAAAAATTAGGATGTAACCCAACTTCAAAAAGATCAGGGTACGCTCTTAACCGTTCCAGGGTTGGACTAAAATGTGTAGCAAAAAAAGTTGCAGAAACCTCGGATTTTAAACAGAGATCAATGATATGATTTACCATATGATCAGGTGCCCAATCAATATCGAACGTAATAAATATTTTATTCTTCAACTGCAAGTGCAATCCCATCCATTCCAAATTTGTTTCCATTATAAAACATATACTTTCTACCCTCATGCACAACAACAGCAGGATAGGCTACCGCCTCATTTTCCCATGATTCATCTGAAATGCTAATACCAGCCAGATGATCCATACGTTCAAACGTATATCCACCATCTCTGGATTCCGCATAGCCTATTCTATAACCTTGTTTGCCACAATTATACGAGAACCAAGCTTTATAAATACCATCTTCTTTAATAATCCATGGGCGTGCGATATTCGTTTCACCGGGATGAATGTGTCCTATAGAAATAATACCCTCGCGTTTCCAATTAATTGCATCGATAGACTCTGCATATTTAATATGATAATAAGATTGTAAATCGCCATGTATATTTTTATCCCACTTATACCCTGAAACATACCACATACGATAGATTTCATTATCAAACATTACAAATGGACCCGTAACTGTGCATGGGTCATGTTCTGACACATTTAAAAGAGGAACATTGGATTTTTTTTCTAATTTTTCTAATTGATCTCCTGCAGCAAGGCCAATTCTTGTGTAGTAAAGAGGAGATGCTCCTTGCGTAAAACCAATAGTGAACAGTAGAAATTGATTCCCTTTTCTTATAATAGATGAAGGATAAATACCGTGCTGATCAAAATGTCCGACTTCTCCTAAAATTAATAATGGTTTTTTTATAAAGTTTATAATTTTAAAACTGTTTAGATCTATATCAAAATAAAAAACCTGAGTCAGGTTATTAACATTTCTTGATCCATAAAAAATTCTATATACAGATTCTGTTATTTTCAAAGGCGTTGCATGTTGGCAGTGTGAAACAGTGCGTTTATTTTTAATTGGTTTAAAAACAAGACCTATTTTCTTCCACTTTTGCATCATATTACCCTTTTTTTTTCCAAACATAGCCTTTTAAATGTCCTATATTTTCGAATTCCGGTATTTTCTTGGCTATCTCAAAGGCAACATCATTTAATTTATGGTCGTACCTTGGGGCTTCTGGCGCAGTAAAAAGTGGTTGTAATATTCGTGAGATGAAATAATACATCCCAAAATTATGCACTCGTATCAAATCGTAATGTGGACTCATAAAGTCTTTTAATACTTTTTCTGAAAATAAAAGTCTATCATAATCACCAGAGCCATTTTCAGAAACCTCATTTAAACCAAACATTCGCCTAAATTGATTGAGGGTTGCTAACCCCTCCACTGTCGCCTCAAACATCATATAAATCCCATTGTCTTTTAGACATCTTGTGATTTCCTCAAGTGCTTTTTGCTGCTGTTCCCAGCTCAATAAGGCAATGAGAACACGATGAGACGTTATCATATCAAAAGAGTTTACTAAATATGGCAATGCAAGCACTGAGCCCTGATCAAACTGTAATTTTTTAAGAAGATGGGGGTGCTTTAAACTCATTTGCTGTTTCGCAAAATCAACCATGCTTTTGGCATAATCAATACCAACCACACAATCGCTAAGATTAGCATACTCAAAACAAGCAACCCCTGGCCCCGATCCAACATCCAATACTTTTGTATTTGAAAAAATATAGGTTTTTGCAAAGGCAATTTCTAGATCCCTTAAGTTGTAATCAAAAGCTGTCAATCGATCATCTTTTAAAGAACCCATTTTTTCATAATGTTCATGCAATGCTTTTTCCCGCTCTAAGATTTTCATATTCACCTCAAAAAATAATTTGATTTTTTATCAAGAATATTAGATTTATGTGCCACAATAACTGTTCCCGTTTCAAGTGATTTATTCACTACGGCACCAGCTCCAACAAGTACCTTATTGCCAATCATAATATTGTCAACAATTGTAGAGTTTACACCCAAAAAACTTTGCTCACCAACGGTGCAAAATCCAGATATAACTACATGCGAAGTTAAGAATGCGTAGGCACCAATTTTTGAATGATGGCCAATATGATTTCCACTCCAACAAATCACACCATCACCAATGTTTACAAAAGGTTGAATATTATTATTTTCAAAAATAAAAACATTATCTCCAATGATGTTGGATTTATTCCAAAAAGTTGCTTTTGATGAGATATAGCTTAATAGTTTATAACCTTTTACACGAGCTTCCTCGCAGAATTTCTTACGAAGCTCATTCATTTTTCGATAACCAATCGCAACAAACATATCATGTTTTTCTGGATGGAAATTTTTCTCAACCGTAGAAAAATCTACTAATGGCTTTTCACAAAAGCTCTCTGAATCAGGCTCTGTAGAACAAAAAGCAACAACCTCATAGGGGCTATCATGTTCTAAATAAAAACTAACTAGCTCTGCTAATGTGCCCGTTCCAAAAATGATGGCTTTTTTTTTCATTTAATCAGAGATCTATCATTAAAATTAAAAACATAAAAATCAGGATACATTGATAATATGTCTGCGGGATCAAGTTTTAATATATCAGGATTATTAATTTTTATATAGTAATTGTATGGCCTATCTACTGCTCCCATCTGCTTTTTAAAATTATAAACGCCTTCTTGAGACAACCAAGTACCACCCCAGTTAAGCCACTTATACCCGCGTCGCATGGCATCTATAAATACATGATATAAAATGAGTGACATTGGCTGATATATGCGCGCATTACTTATAATCACAGGCGTGAAATATTCTGCAACCCTGTTAAAGTAAAACATCAAAAGGCCTGCTATGGGTTTATCATCGAGATAAGCAATAAAAACCTTGTAATCCTCTCCCGGAATAAAGTGTTTTTTTATCTTATCAAAAAAATATTCACTTTTGTATTTCCGGTTTTTTTCTTTCATCTCGTTTTGATGTGTTAAACAAATAAACTCTAACCGATCGTTTTCTTCAAAAACTTTTACACCATGTTTTTGAGCACGCCTTATCTCATTACGTCTATTCCCAGATATTCTTTTAAACGTTTCTTCTTCAAAATTTTCAAAGCAATCTATAAAAGTAAATTGTCCTATTCTTGTATCAGTAGAATTATGAAAGGGAATATTTTCATTTTTTTTCAGGGGGTTTTCAATATAAGTGGCACTGACAATATTCTCCTCGCTAATAAAATGATTGTATTCACTCAATAAAATTTTAGAGTATGTTTCATTCTTTGATAACACGCCGCCATTACTACCATAATAGGGCAGTGAGTTAACAACTTTTCCCAAAGGGCCATTTTTAATCATCAATGGCAATGCTGCAACAATCTCATTGTTTTCATACGCCAAAAAATATTTTGATTCGCAATCTAATAAATCTTGTAGAAAATTTTTATATCTAACTGAATGATAAAAAAGAGAGTGTTCTTGAGAAAGTAAAAATTTTTCATAGTCTTCGTACGATGAGGCATTAAGGGTTTCTATTTTCACTGAAAAAACCTTTTTACTATCCCATCCAAATTCAAAAATGACCAAATAAATAAACGATGATTATGTGTTCCTTTTAAATGTTCATCCACATATGCATGTAGTGTTTCTTTTTTAAATGTTTTTGTATGTACTAAAGCGGTTTTTTCTAAGGTCTTTTTTAGAAAATCAATGCTTTCTCCTTTGAACCAGGATGCATCTGGGGAAGAAAATCCTTGTTTTTTATGTGTTATTTCTTCACCAAGATATCCTGACAATACTTTCTTTAAAATGTGCTTTCCATGCCTATGACGCTTCATCGATTTTTCTAACAAATCATTTTCGTTAATCTCTTCTTGAGAAGATACAACTTTCATGCTACTTGGGATTTTCATAGAGAAATCAACCAAATCATTATCCAAGAAAGGCACGCGTGCTTCCAAGCCATGCGCCATATTTAGTTTATCTTCAACAACTAATAAGCCATGCAAAAATGTTTTTGCCTCTAGGTACAAACTATGGTTGACGCATTCATTAGGCGTTAATTTCTCTTTTTGTATCGATTTAAAAACATCTGAAAAAATATCTCTAGTCCATACATTTTTTATCTCTTCCCAAATGGGGGCTAACAATTCCTTTAACAGGTTATTAGGCAGAAGCCTTTGCCATTTTAAATAATAACCATCAATAAATTGATCAAATGCTATAGGTTGATCGGCATAAAAATAGCGCCATGGATAACCTCCAAAAAGTTCATCTCCCCCAACACCCGATAAAACCACTTTTCCAAATTTACTCGCAAGCTTAGCTGCATAATAATTGGGGTAACTCTGCCCAACCCGTGGTTCCTCAAGATGCCAGACGTACTTATCCAGGCAACGTTCCATATCCCCTGCTTTTAAGACCATTTCATAATGTTCTGTTTTGGCAAGGTAGGAGATATGTTCAGCTTTCGCACGCTCATCAAACGATAACTCTAGACCCGTTGCAGAACTTAAATCAAAACCTATCGTAAAGGTTTTCATATGTGGTAAAAACTGACTGGCAACCATTGTAATAGCGCCCGAATCAATACCACCACTCAAATAAGCATTCACGGGAACATCGCTGATTAACTGGCGTTGGACTGCTTGCCTAAAAAGGCGGTCTGTTTCTTCAATAGCTTCAGCTTCAGTTATTTTGAGCGACCCACAGAAATTAAAATCCCAATACTGATTTTTTAAAAAACGCTTATTGCTTTCGACAAGCATATGGTGCCCCGGCATGAGTATTTTAACATCTTGAAAAAGCGTCTTATCTGTAAAAAAATTTTGGAATGTTAGATATTCAACCAATCCTTCTTTATCTATTTTTGAACTATATAGCCCGGTAGCAATAATAGCTTTAATTTCCGAAGCAAAAATGAAAGACTTATCATTTTGATAATAATATAAAGGTTTTATTCCATAACGATCACGTGCTAAAAAAACTTGTCGATATCTTTTATCCCAAATCGCAAAGGCAAACATACCATTGAATTTATGAAGACACTGATGGCCCCATTCCGCATAGGCATTCAAAACAACTTCCGTATCGGTATGGGAATGAAATGGGTAACCAAGCGCTTCTAGCTGTATCCGCAGTTCTTTAAAATTATATAATTCACCATTGTAAGTAATTGTAAAGCGTCCATCTGGCGTTTGCATCGGTTGATGGCCCGCTGGACTTAAATCGATAATGGCTAATCTTCTATGCCCTAAACCCATATGCCCATCTATATACTGTCCTTCACCATCTGGACCGCGATGGATAATAGAATCGGTCATAGACTTGATCTGACTATGCGCCACTGGCTTTTGATCAAAATTTAAAATGCCGGCTATTCCACACATAATTAGATAGCTCTTAATGCCTTAATGACATAATCAAAATCTTCTTTTGTCATTTTATTGTGTAAAGGAATTGCCATGGTATTTTTGTCGCATGCTGTAGCCCCTGGAAAATCCTTAGCTTGAAGATTGTATTTTTCCTTGTAAAAGCTCAATAGATGTACGGCATGCGTTCCAGGTCTTGTTGCGATACCTTTTTGTTGCAAGATGTCCATTATATCATTCCGTGGAAGAGGTGCTTTTTCTGGATCCACATACAAAACATAGGATTGCCAAGCATGTTGAGTCGCATATTTTGGAATAGCTTGTGGTGTTAGCCACTCAATAGATTGGAGATGATCGCTATAGTACTCTGCCCAAACTTGCCGCTCAACAATAAAGGAATGAAGCTTCGCAAGCTGCACCAAACCAACAGCTGCTTGCAGATCAGTCATACGATAATTAAAACCCAACATCTTAAAATCTGGTAAAAGATAAGGCTTCGTACTATGGTGGCGTACCTCCTCGGGAATCTCTGCACCATGGTTTCGCATAATTTCTGATAACCGATTGAGCTCTTTATCATTGCTTGTCACCATACCGCCTTCGCCGGTGGTAATGGATTTGCGTGGATGGAACGAAAAAACACCCATATTACCTATGGAACCTGCAGATTTTCCTTTATACGATGCACCTGCTGCACAGGCGGCATCTTCGAGGATTTTTACGTGCGATGGTATGACCGCACGAATAGCATCTATATCAGCACAGAGTCCAAAGAGATGAACAGGAATAATAGCTTTTGTACGATCGGTTATTTTAGAAGGAATATCTTCTACATTGATATTAAAGGTTGTGGTATCCACATCGCAAAATATGGGTGTTGCACCACAATAGAGGACAACATTCGCAGTGGCAATCCAGGTAAAGGCTGGCACAATGACTTCATCACCGGGACCAACACCTAATGCCGCTAAGGCCAGATGTAATCCTGTTGTGCAAGATGTTACTGCAAGTGCATACTCAACGTCGTGAAGTTTTGCGAATTCCCTTTCAAACTGTGCGACTTTTGGACCTTGGGTCATCCAACCACTTAATAGTGGCTCACGAATGGCCTGCCATTCCTCTTCGCCTAATGAGGGTATAGCGATAGGAATTTTTCTTAATTTTTCTGCTGTTTCTATCATGATGCAACCTTTTGCCTACGCATTTCAACTTGGTCCATGTGTGTCTTGCGCCATGTAATCAATTTTTTAAGGCCTTCTTCGAGTGAAATATCCGCTTTAAATCCTATCTGGCTTTTAGCTTTATTAGGACATCCAATACGGTTTTTAACAAATGTGAGACCAGCTGGCTCGTACTGCACAGAAAGATCAGAACCTGTTATTTTTAAAATCATTTCAGCAAGTTCTTTAATTGATGTACGAATGCCTGTTCCAACATTATAAAATTCATCGGCTGTATCGGCCTTCATAGCACAAATGTTGGCTTTTGCACAGTCTCCTACATAGATAAAGTCATAGGCTTGTGATCCATCGCCATACAGCGTTGGAGAAATTCTTTTATCTAAATTATCGAGCATTTTCATGATAACAGCGATATAAGCACCCCGATAATCTTGACGAGGACCATAAACATTCATATAACGCAATCCAACAAAAGGTAGTTTATAACGATGGTGATAGGCCCGCGCCATAGCTTCACCCGCAATTTTTGTAGCACCATAAAAATTGGTATTATGAAAGGGATGATCTTCATCCATAGGTTCTTTAACAGCATCGCCATAAACAGAAGCAGAGGAAGAATACACTAAACGCTTAACGCCTTGATTGACACAAGCATCAAGCACATTGAATGTTCCTTCAATATTGACCTTAAAAGCCGATCTTGGAAAATCATGACATTGCAACAGCCAAAGAGCCGCAAAGTGAAATACACCATCGGCACCTTTAAAGGCTTCATTTAAAATGTCGCTTTGACAGATATCTCCGCCAATTTCAAAAATACGCACACGCGGATCTTTCAAAGCATTTTCTAAATTGCCATGCGTCCCACGCACAAAATTATCGTAAATAATAAGCTCTTTAATATCTTCTTGAAGCAATCCATCAACTGTATGGGAGCCAATCAGCCCTGCTCCTCCAACAACTACTATTTTTTTACCTTTTAAATCCATTGCCTAACCCCCTGAATAATTTTCTCTAGCCCTGATAAATCAAGATAGCCACTCATCGGTAAACTCAATACTTCATGCGCGAGTATTTCGCACACAGTAAGTGATTTACCTGTTGCTGTGGGACAATGGCTATACGCCGTTTGAAGATGCAGCGGCTTTACATAATAAATCATACTTGGGATACCTGATTCTTTCAGATCAGCGATTAATTTTGTGCGATCAGTATTGTTTCTCAGACGAATTGTATACTGGGCCCATGTGGATGTTGCGCTCTCCATGACATGTGGAACGGATACGATATCTTTTAAGTTTTCGTTATAGGTATCCGCTACTTTTTGTCTTGCCATTAATTCATCTGGAAATATTTTTAGTTTTTCTAATAAAATAGCAGCTTGAATGGTATCTAAACGCCCATTCATTCCAACCCGTACATTATCGTATTTATCTTTTCCTTGGCCATGGACACGTAACGAACGAATAACAGAAGCGATTTCATCATCATTGGTGAAAATGGAACCGCCATCACCATAACACCCTAAAGGCTTAGCAGGAAAAAAACTGGTGATGGCTATATTGCCTATGTTACCAACTTTTCGTCCTTTATAAGATGCACCAAAGCTTTGAGCTCCATCTGCGATGACCCAAAGATGATGCTTATCGGCAATAACCTGAATAACATCATAATCCGCAGGCTGCCCAAATAGATCGACCGGAATAATTCCAACGGGCTTTAAGCCTGCTTTTTTGGCTGTCTCGATTCCCTGCTCCAAGCTCTTCGGGTCGATATTATAGGTATCTTCTAGAGAATCGATAAAAACGGGGGTTGCGCCCATTAAAACCACAACCTCTGCAGTGGCTGCAAAGGTAAAGCTTGGGACAAACACAGCGTCTCCTGACCCTACATTTTTAGCCATAAGTGCCAACAACAACGCATCGGTGCCATTGGCACAAGAGATGGCATGTTTGACTCCACAAAAGTTGGCAAGCTGTTTTTCTAATTCAAATACTTCTGGCCCCATAATATAAATGCCATGGTCCAATACACGTTTAATCGCCGTATCTATTTGTGAACGAACCCGAGCCTGCTGTGCTTTTAAATCAATAAATTCGATGGTCTTTATTGGATTATTATACTGTTTTAGATTCTGTATCATAATCTGACACCTCTCTTAAATAACCCTTAGGATCTAAGCGATAACACCTACCTTCTCGTGGGCAGATTAAATCATCACCCAACTTGTCCCCTGAATGGCTTACCCAACCCACCTGCTTCGCAGGATTTCCCACCATTAAAGCATGGGGCTTAACATCTTTTGTAACCACTGCACCGGCACCAATAAAACTATAGGCCCCCAAACGATTTCCACAGACAATTGTTGCATTGGCACCAATGGTGACCCCACGCTCTACCGGCGTCCAAAGAAATTCATCTTTTCTTTCAATTTCTGCTCGTGGATGATGAACATTGGTAAATACGCAGGAAGGACCACAAAATACACCCTCTTCCAAAACAACGCCTTTATAAAGGCTTACATTATTTTGAATTTTGCAGCGATCTCCAATGGAAACATCTGGACCTATCATAACGTTCTGACCCATCACACAATCTTCGCCAATGTTCGTACCCTTTAACACATGCGAAAAATGCCATATTTTTGTGCCACGACCTATGCTAGCACCCTCATCAACCAATGCAGTCTCATGGACAAAATAAGGAAGTACGGCTTTATTTAAAGTGACATTTGCATGGGTATGCAAAGATTCTTGCGCAGCATCCAAAACTTGTAAAACACGAAGACCTTCCAATCCATCGGTTCTAGGTGTTGTCGCGTTGCTTATACAATCTATAAAATGCTCGCACTCTATCTTAAGGGGTTCTGATATCTCTAATGGCATATTAACAACATCGGCTTTTTCGGGTTGAGGCAGTCCATCGATCCAGTTTACTTGATGTGGATACAATTTCAATTTATCGTCCCATCCAAGGCCGTCATCAAAAACCGCCATGCCCCGATCTCCAACCACAATCAATTTTTGCTCTTTATAGGGATGCAACCAAGAAACAAAGATATGTGCTTGAATACCATTTTTAAAAAACAAATGCGTTGTGGTCACATCGTGAATATGGGTTGTTAAATGGCAAGCACCTGTAGCATAAACACTTTGGGGCAGATCACCTGCTAAGGCTAAAATCATAGAGATATCATGGGGTGCAAAACTCCAGAGAATATTTTCTTCGTTGCGAAATTTCCCAAGATTTAAGCGATTAGAATAAATATACTGTAGACGACCTAAGGTGCCTTGGGCGATAAGCTTCTTTAATTCCAAAAAGGCAGGATGATATTGCAGCAAATGACCCACCATCAAAACCTTATTTAGCTTAAAAGCTAAATCGCAAAGCTCTTTGGCTTCCTCGACTTTCAAGGATAAAGGTTTTTCTACAAACACATGCTTTTTGGCTTCTAAAACCTTTTTAGCTAGTTCAAAATGCTGGGCTGCAGGCGCTGCAATAACCACACCTTCTACATCGCTTGTTAATATTTGTTCTAGTGTTTGTGCTTGAACGCTATAAGCTTGGGCAGTCTTTTCGGCTAATGTTTGATTGGCATCACAAACATATGTTAAAAAACCAACTTCTGAAAAATTTCGAACAAGATTTTTCCCCCAATACCCACAACCAATGACCGCTATTTTTAGATTAGACATGATTTGCTACACTCTTTTGAAGATTGTCGTATTGTGTTATTTCTTTAATGCTGCCCTTCTCCATCACCACGATACGATTGCAATCCTTTAAGGTCGTTAGCCGATGCGCAATCATAACCACAGTACGATCCACACTCACTGCCCGAATGGTTTCCATAAGCCGCGCTTCGGTTTCCGTATCAAGCGCTGAGGTCGCTTCGTCAAAAATGAGTACTTCAGGGTTACGATACAAAGCACGTGCAATCGCAATACGTTGGCGTTCTCCCCCCGACAAACGAATACCACGCTCTCCCACAATCGTTTTTAGACCCAAAGGCAAGTGCTCAACCAAGGTATTTAACTGTGCATCCTGAATAGCTTTGTTTAATTGTGCTTCATTGATAGCTTCTATGTTTTCACCAAAGGCAACATTCGCCTCGATGGTATCATCCATCAAATAAATAGCCTGAGGAACATAAGCAATCTTTGCATGCCATTGATGGCTGTTGACAGGATATTGATTATCAATTTTTATCGATCCTTGGTTTGGCCTTAATAAACCTAAGATAATATCTACTAAGGTCGATTTTCCCGATCCCGTCTCACCCACAATGCCCAGACACTCGCCTTTTTTAATTTCAAGGTTAATGTTCAATAATACATCTCTTGAAGTATTGATATACCTAAAGCTTAAATCTTTAAGAACTATGGTTTTATCAAAATGAAAATCTGGCACATCAATGGTATTTTCTTGTTGTGCAACAGTATGATACTCCTCATACACTCGCTCAATACCCGGCGTGACATATTTAAGATTGTTCAGCTGGCTAATAATTCGATTAATGCCCGGCATTAATCGAAAGCCTGCATACAAATAGCCACCTAAAACACCCATCATTTGCATAGAGTTTTCTTGTTCAAAGCACAAATAGCCAACAGTCGCCACAAAACAACCTACAAATAAAATTTCTATCGCGATACGAGGGAGTGCATTCACGGCTGTTTGTATGGCTTGCATCTGTGATTTCTTCTTGGAATGCTCTTGATACGCATGAATAAAGGCCTCACGCTTACCTAATAAGACTATTTCTTTAAAAGCATGGAAAAATTGTGATAAATGCTGATGGCCATCCAAACCTGCTGCTTGAAGTTTTTGCCCCCAGCGATAGAACAATGGCATGAGACCTTTGCTAACAATCAATCCTAATACTATTCCTATACAACCGATAATCAATGCCAGAGAGGGATCTATGAGAACAATCATGCCAATAAGGCCTAAAAAAACAACGCTTTCTGATATAATGTTCGCCAAGGCAATCATACCTGTTGAAAAAACCTGCTCGACATCACCCCCTACCACGGAAAGCCCTAAAGAAGAATTACGGGTTAAATAAAATCCATAATCTGCTTGTGCGTAGCGATAAAGTAATTTATTTTTAAAATTAAAATTCATCTTTTGAATAGAAAAATTTTGATAAAAAACTTCTGCAGCTGCGACAAGGTTTTTAATTAAATAAGTCAGACCACAAAGGATCGCTGTATAGAGAATCATTCGCCCAAAGCTTAAGTGGGTGGCAACCCCTATTTTTGAGAAATATTTGTGCCCTGACTCCGGCTGATTTAAAACTTGCGCAAACAGAACAATCACCGAAGCTGTGACCACTTCCAAAATGGCTGTGCACAGCGAAAAACCAACAATACGAGCACATTGCCATCTTTGTGCAGGTTCGAGGAGACTATTTAATTTCTTAATGGCTGAAAATAAAGAAGGATTTGACATGATTTTTATTGATTAATTCTTTCTAAAAACAAATTCATTACACCCTAATCCACCTGCACAGGTCTTAAGATATAATAAATCAAAGCCCTTATTCTTGAAAAAATGAAATAGTTCTTCAGGTTTTGCGACTTCAAACGGATAACCACCTACCCAATCAATGAGATCATACCAGGCTGACATGCCACGGTTGTTTTTCTGATATCCAACCCACGTTTTTAAAGGATTGCCTGTTTTGAGAAAATCTTTGATGAGAGTGAGCGTCCATTGTCTAAAAAAAGTATAAAACACTAATAGAAATCTTATAACCGATCCGGATCGGTTATAGCGTTCCTTAATCCATTTCCATCGCTTAGATGCCTTGCCTTGATCGTTATAAATAGATAAAAACAAATAACCTTGATCTTTCACCAACCCAGCAATATTCTCGAAAGCCTGCATCATATGACCGGTGTGATGTAACACACCCCAGGAATAAAGTATATCAACCTGCCCAAACTGTGACAAAAAAGCTTGATCTAAAACTGATCCCTGTTGTACAGACCAAGAAGTAGCAGCTGCTTGATTGCCATATTTTTCTTTCAAATATTGCGTGCAAGCTACCGAATCCTTGTCATAATCAAAGGAAAAAACGGTAGCGCCCAAACGATAGGCTGCCAGACTAAAAAGACCACTACCCGACCCAATATCCAAAAAAGTCTTACCCTTTAAATCAGACAAGCCTAATTTCTCTACTAAGCTTTTCTCCGCTTCTTGAATGCGCTCTTCTGTGAGATGTTTTAAAAACCCAGACCAATTCTTACCAAAGGCAAAGCGTTCTTGTGAATCTAACATTTCTATTTTTATATCCTTAAAGTTCATTGTTTCTTGAAAACACAAAGTCACCATAAGCTGTCTCTAAAATCTCATCGAAAGTCATAGGAATAAAAGTTGGTTTATCACCCTTTCGCTTGCCTATTTTCCAGGCCTTAAATTGCTCTTTTTTCAACATATCTAGTAGCCCTTCAGGTGAGCTTCCTTGATCCACAAGGGCGGATTTGAACCACTCCATCATAATAATCATTTTTGGATTGGCTTGGATTAAATGATGTGCACCCTGAATGATTTTCGCCTCCGATCCTTCGGCATCAATCTTGAGGATATCTATCTTTTTTTGACGATGTGCAAAAACATCATCGAGCCGAACGATAGAAGTTTTAATCGTACTTTCACTAGCATCTGATACAAGATGCCCCCCTCCAATATTTTTGCCCCCAAATATCAAATGGGCAGCACCTGTGGTATCGCCTGCGGCCTGCTCGTGCACCGTAATAATTGATTCAAGTTTATTCAGAGCAACCGATTGTTTTAAATAGTTTGACACATAGGGATTAGCTTCAAAGGCATCAATATCTCCTTCTGGCCCTACAAGCCCCGCCATCGTTAAAGTATGCACACCAAAATTGGCACCTACTTCTATAATCGAAAACCCAGGCTTAACAAGGTAACGAATAGCCGCTGTCTCATTGCTATCCCAATGACCCGTGAGGCGAATAAACCAACAAACACATTTGTCATATTTGTTTACAACAATTTTCATGCCATTATCAAGCGTTGAAATAACATGATCCGAGTCCACAGAAGGGCCATCCCTCAAATAATGTATATAGGCCTCGGTTAGAAAAGATTCCTTAAGCTCTGCAACAATAAAATCTTTCACACTGTAAAGATTCTTGTAGACTAGTCCTGCACCCAAACCTAAAACCAAGATAAGATTCAAAACAACTTTACGCTTCATTGATTATTCTCCATTGCTACCGCAGTCCGGGTGCTTGCTTTTTTTTCGCACCAGACTGCACATACCACAAAAACCGCTTTATACCGCGGGCGTAGTCCCCATCGATATATGAAGTAAAGGTAAAACCAGCACACGCTGTGCTTCAACCCTGCCCTTAATGGCCGTATAAGTACCCTGAGGGTCCATAATATCAGTGATTAAGACTGCATCAAAATGACTGAAGTCGGCTTTTGTCTTATCCACCACCTGCAAACTCAAACCCACGCCCTGTGCCACCAACTGTGCAATATCGGCCAGATCGCCGGGGCCTACCAATGCAATCTTTACCCAGTGCTGCGCCTTGGCATAAGCAAAAGCTTCCTCGCATTGTGCACGGGCATCTCTAAAGAAGGTCATGGAACGGGAGAGATAGTCTGTCACCATCAAGCCTTTCTCTTTAAAGCCTTCGGGGGTAATAAAATAACGAATGCGGCGAGGGGATACTTGAGAAGCGCGTACCCAGCCCTTGGTCATACAACGTTTCAAATATTGGTTCATTAAGCCCAAAGCGATACCTAATTCGGCCGCCAAGCCCCGTTGGGTAAAGGAAGGGTTGCGATCGATCTCGCTTAAAAGATGGACCAGGGTCTTTTGTTGGGTTTGCTCACGCGTTTCCTGGAAAGCTGACATTCAAACAAAACCCTTAAAACTATTCATGATGTTCATGAACGGAACTTACCTGAAGTCCTAAGGGGCGTCAAGTACCCCTTGCTTATTGTGCGGTAAGAAGCCCCCCACCTGGGCATTCCACAAGGTCCTATAGAGCCCACCCTGGGCTAAAAGGCTTGTATGGGTGCCATCTTCCACAATTTTCCCTTGATCGAATACCATAATACGGTCCATATGCAACAAGGTAGAAAGCCGGTGCGCAATCACAATGGTAGTCTTACCCTGCATGAGAGCCCATAAGGACTGTTGGATTTCATTTTCAGTGACGGAATCCAACTGCGAGGTGGCCTCATCTAAAATCAAAATCGGTGCATTTTTCAGAATGGCGCGGGCAATCGCTACCCGTTGACGCTGCCCGCCTGAAAGCTTAACCCCCCGATCCCCAACGATCGAGCTATAACCTTCGGGTAGCTTCATAATAAACTCATGGGCGTGGGCACGCCTGGCCGCCTCGAGTACTTCGATATCGCTGGCATCAGAACGACCATAACGAATGTTTTCCATAAGGCTTCGGTGAAAGAGCGAAGGATCCTGCGGAATCATACCAATGGAATCATGTAAACTATCTTGTGTACAATCTTGAATATCCTGACCATCAATCAAAATACGTCCCGAGTTTACATCGTATAGACGTAAAATAAGATTGACAAAAGTCGATTTTCCGCTTCCTGAATAACCCACCAAGCCTACTTTTTGACCGGGTGCAATAATGACTGATTTATCATCAAATAAAGGATTGGTGCCTTTGTAATGAAACTTCACCTTTTCGAAAATAATGTCACCTTGGCGCACAACCAAGGGTTTCGCATCCATCTTATCCTGAACCTCTAAGGATGCCAGTAGAGACTTAAGGCTTTGATTGGATTTACCATTGGCGTTATTTAAATAATCGATTTGTTCAACCACCCACCACAGGGTAAAGGCCACATCCACACTTAAGCCTAAAATTAAAGCATAATCCCCGATACTCACATCCCCTGCAATGCGAAGGCGAATCAAAGCCCAAATCATAAAGGCTATCATGGCGGTTACAGAGAAACCTTGAAACAAATGTACCTTCAATAAAAAACCTTCTTTCCGTTGAAAGCGCGCACACACGACGCTTAAGGATTTAGCAAGATAACGGGCTTCATAGGGGTGGCGTGCAAAAATGCGAATACTGGCCGCATTACTAAGACTATCGACCAATTCACCGGCCAACACCGATTCGCTGGCTGCATGCTCATCGGCAAAAAGCACCGTGCGATTGGAAAAGAATAGGCTGATCAAGGCAAAAAACAGCGCCCAGACTAAAAGTCCTAGCGCAAATACAGGATGTACGAAGTACATACTCACCAAGGCTGCCAGAAAAAGCACAACCCCCCTAATAATATGCGAGGCAATATTATGAACCGCCCGTTCAATATTATCGGCTAAGCCATTAATTTGCGCCGAGAGTTTTCCCGCTAGATGATCTTGAAAAAATTGGTGCGAATGTTTACAAACGTAAAGAAAGGTTTGACTAATAATATCGCTTTTAATCAGGCCCTGAACTTTATAATTGATATAACCCATCCCACGCCAGCTTTGGTTATGCACTTCAAAGTTAATAATCAATAACAATGCCGGCCAAAAAATAATCCCTAAGGTGGTGTCTTTGGCCTGTACACCCTCCAAAGCATCAATAATCATTTTCGTTAAATAAGAATTAATAACCCCATAAAGACCTGAGATGATTGTACAAACTAAAAACCCTGCAACATACGATTGGTAGGGTTTGAGAAAATGACACACAAAGGGCCACAGGGTTCTGGGTAACACGGGGTCTTGCTCTGGTAGGGATGCGTTATACATACACAAAATGCTGCGCGGCTGCGTATTCCTCGGGCGTATTAATTTCTAAGGTTCTTTCTTCGGTTAAGCAAACCCGTATTTTAAACCCGTGCTCCATCACCCTTAATTGCTCTAAGGATTCCGTATGTGCCAAAGGCGATTGCGCAAGCTTCGGATACAATTGTAGAAAATCCGATCGAAAGGCATAAAGACCCATATGCTTATACACGGGCACCTGCACACCTTCTTCTCTAAAATAGGGGATGGGGGCACGGGAAAAATACAGCGCATTGCCCGCTAAATCGGTGACCACTTTAGGGCTTCCTGGGTTATGATAATCCAGATCTTTATCCAGCGGACACGCCAAGGTTGTCATCTCTGGCGATTCACCCCTTAAGTAAGGTGCTACCAGCTGTTCGAGCATAATGGGTTTTACAAAAGGTTCATCGCCCTGTAGATTAATAATCACATCCATCTGGGGAAAATGGGCTGCAACAGCCGCTACGCGATCGGTCCCTGTGGGTAAGGCAGGATCCGTCATCATCACATCCCCACCAATAGCACGCACCACCTCGGCGATCTCCTCGCTATCGGTGGCCACAATCACCTTAGTAATACAGGCGCTTTGACACGCATTCTCATAGACCCACTGGATCATGGGCTTACCCTGAATAAGGGCTAAGGGCTTGCGAGGCATACGGGTAGACGCAATACGACTTGGGATCACACAAAGAATATTCATAACACCCTTATTCCAACTTGCTGGAGTCTGCTTTTTAGCGTATAGGGTCGATGAAGTCAACGATTTTAGGGAAGACCGCGATAATGACTATGTTGAGTTGCAAAACTATGCTGGACGTTCGCAAGAAAATCGATACATTACTGTTACAACACACAGCAAACGATTGCTTAGTGGCCTTTGATATTGATATGACACTCCTGCAACCCGATCACCCGGCCGTCTATTATCCCAATCTCAGAAAACATGCGAGCGTTTACAAGGCAATCATGGCAACCTTGAACCCTGAAGAACGCGACCGCAAGGCGACCCTTACCGTGCAAATCTTGCCACAACGCTTGGTCGAGCAAGATACCCCTGCGATTGTGCATGAGATCCAAGCCAAAGGTGTACCAACCTTAGCCTTTACGGCAAGCCTTTGTGGGCCACTACTCTATACGACTGCTAAAATAAGCTCTACCGCCACACGTATTGAAGCGTTACGCCTGGAGATTTTAAAACGATACGACTTTCATTTTGAGGAAGTGTTTCACACAGACACCATTGTTTTTGATGAAATCCCCGCCCATAACTATCAGCATCCACTTTTTTTCAAAGGCATTTTGTGTGCCAATGGCGAACAAGGTAAGGGCAGTGATAAAGGCTCTGTACTGGTGGCTTTTATCAAACGTCTACAATTATCCCCTAAGGTTGTTGTGTTGGTGGATGATCGTATGCCTAATCTAGAAGCCGTGGATCGTGCGCTAAAGCACTATGATCCTTCCATTGCATTTTTAGGCATTGAATATCAAGGTGCTTTTGCGTATGCCCCAGACTCTATTTCTGAAGAAGCTTTCAGGGCTTTTTGGGAAGACTTTGCACGTCAGGCCAAGAAGGGTTAACGCCAAGCCTTGTTTCTAACAAGGCATACAAGGCTTCCACTGTTTCTTGCTTATTGAAAGGCGTAATGCGTATTGTTTTATAGGGGTCCGTTATGCCATGCACAATGCTTAGTTGCTGCTTTTTAAGTTTAAAGTGCTTGGCTAGCAGCTGTAGAACGGCCTGATTCGCTTTGCCGTCTTCAGGGGCAGTACGCACCCAGACTTTTAAAAGTGCCTTGCCTTGTGCATCGAGGATCACACCCCCTATCCGATGGCGGGAGGCTTTAGGGCATACCTTGAGTGATAACAAGATCCCTTGTGGCTGTTTGCTAAAAAGCGTTACATGTTCCATAGCCGGCCTGCCTGTTTCTGCATCCTGGTTTTTCTGATAATATTAACAGCACCGATTGTAGCTGATTAAGACAGGAACAGCACCTATGAGCAGAACTGCCATTGCCGTTTTATCCACCGAAAATCTGCTGCATAATCTGCAGGTTATCCAAGAAAAGGTCAAACCTGCCAAAATCATTGCCATGGTAAAGGCCAATGCCTATGGTCATGGTATCCGATCAGTCTCTGCGCGCCTCGATAAGCATGTCGCCATGCTCGGGGTGGCATCGATTGACGAGGCGCTCGCTTTACGCAAAAGCGGTGTGAAGTGCGACATACTTTTGGCAGAGGGCGTTTTTGAAGCCAGCGAGTTAATGGTTGCCTCCACCGAAAAATTTCATGTGGTGTTTCACCATGCCTCACAATTAGAGTGGCTGCAAAAAAGTCATTGTCCCCTTCCTTTGCAAGCCTGGATGAAAGTAAACACGGGTATGGGACGTTTAGGCTTTAGTCTAGCGGATGCCAAAAAGGCTTACGCACAATTATGTATGAGTCCGATCATTACCAAACCGGTACGCGTGCTTTCTCATTTTGCCTGCGCCGATGAACCTGAACATCTTCTAAACGCAGAACAAATCAAAGCCTTTCAATCGTTGATTCAAGACCTAAAGACAGAATATAGTTTTTGTAATTCAGCGGCGCTTTTTGCTTTCGAAGATTGTTATTACGATTATGTACGACCGGGTATTGCACTGTATGGCATATCACCTTTGCCTAGCCGATCCGCACAAAGCTTACACTTAAAACCGGTGATGACCTTACAATCCAGTTTAATATCGGTACAGAACATGTCCAAAGGGGCTTTTGTAGGCTATGGCGCGCGTTATCAATGTCCAGAAGCCATGCCTGTAGGCGTTGTAGCTTTCGGTTATGGCGATGGTTATCCCATTTCAGCCCGAGATGGTACACCGCTGTTGGTGAATGGTATCGAATGTCCTTTGGTGGGTCGGGTATCTATGGATATGTTAATGGTCGATTTACGGCCTTGTGCGCACGCAAAGGTTGGCGATCCGGTGATTTTATGGGGACAAGGATTACCGATTGAGCGCGTGGTGGAACATACCAGCAATATTACCTGGGATCTGCTAACCGGTGTTCAACACCGGGTGAAATTTCTGTGGACACCGATTTAAAATTACCCCCGACCGCTAAAGCGGTCGGGGGTGAGGGCAGGCGTGCAGCATGTCCACGCCTCTTTCATCTTTTCAAAAGTATCCTGCTCTAAACTATCGCGAATGGCCTGCGTGAGTCGATTCATAAAGCGTGCATTATGGATGCTGAGCAGTGTTTGCCCCAATTGTTCGCCCGCTTTAAAAAGATGATGCAGATAAGCACGCGTGAATGTCGTACAGGTATAACAAGGACAATCTATTTCAAGCGGCGTGTGATCATGCCGATACTGACTATTACGTAAATTAATATGCTCACGCCGCGGATTCGGATTGTGCTTTGGCCGTACCAACGCACCACCATGTCGGGCTAAACGTGTGGGATGCACACAATCAAACGTATCGATGCCCACCGACACCCCTTCAATAATATCGCGGATCCCGCCAATGCCCAATAAATGAATGGGCCTGGAGGGATCCAGATGCTGCGTACACTGTTGCACGACCTCGTACATCGCTTCTTTGGTAGCCCCTAAAGACCCGCCAATGGCATGACCAAAAAAGGGATGCTCATTCACAAAAGAACAGCTTTGTTCGCGTAATTCAGGATAAATACCACCCTGGATAATGCCATATAAAACCTGTGTGCCCTGATCATAACGCTGATGCTGTTCTAAGGATCGCAAAGCCCAGCGATGCGATCGCTGCATCGAGGCCTCTGTATAGCTACGATCCACATGAAAGGGCGTACACTCATCCAACACCACAATAAGATCGGCGCCTAATTGTCGTTGTATATCGATGGAACGCTCAGGCGTTAAACAATGCGTACGACCATCCATATAGGATCGAAACGTTGCACCCTCTTCATTAATTTTTAACAAGGTTTTAGAACGGGTACCACTCTGATGACGACGTCCTTTGATTTCTTCAGCCACCGATCCATGACCCAAACTAAAAATCTGAAACCCCCCGGAGTCTGTTAATAAAGGTAGATGACAGCCCATAAAGCGATGTAAGCCACCCGCCTCTGCAATAATTTCTGGCCCCGGTTGTAAACATAAATGATAAGTATTGGCCAACGCTACACTGGTTTGTTCGGCGATCAGCTGTGCAGGCGTGAGTGCCTTCATGGCGGCTTTGGTCGCACAAAAAATAAAGGCCGGTGTTTGGATTACGCCATGCGGTGTTTGAATACAACCACGACGGGCGCGACCATAATTTTTATAGTTAAAACTAAACATAGTGCTAATAACCCACGCCCACCCTAACGGAGGCGTTCGTATCACGCCATCGATAACTCAGCGAAATCACGGGGGATAGACATAAAGCAATGAGTATACGCGGCACTAAACTCGGAAGGAAATAGCTATACCATAAAATGCGCCATTCCATGCCATCGCTTGCCAAAACCTTCCAGGCTAACCAGCTAAACAGAAAATGATCCACCACCGTGGCGCTCCAACCGGACAGACCCGCACAAATCCAAGCAGGCAAGTGTATAAAACGAGATCGCACATAGGCAAAAAATCGTACATTGAAGAAATGACTGACACAATAGGCACAAAGACTCGCACACATTAAACGTACAGAGGGCACAAATAACAAAGACAGCGCTGCATGTACCGAATCGCCTGGTTCAGGTTTATACGCGAGCGCGCTAAGCATAATAAAGCTAAACATCAACTGCGCCATTAAACCTAACCATACCCCACGATTCGCGGCTTTTATGCCACCATGCTGATTAATAATATCTTCAGCTACATAGGTTGTTGAGAAAGCAATGGTCCCCAGTGCAATCGGTTCTGGACTAAAAAAAGTCGAGCCCATACCCAACACTTGAATGTTGGCAGAAATAAGCGCCACAATTTGAAAGACGTACAGCCCGACAATGCCAAAACTTTTCCATGCAAAGAGCAAGAGGCCTAAAGATAAGAGTAACACCATAGCAGAAATAGCATCGCCAGAATATTGATGACAAAAAGCTAAAAGCTGTGTAATGTGTTGATCCATACGCTTAAAGTCCTAGTTACCCGATACAACAAGGCTTTCTATCAGATCCATCAGAATATGACCCATTGTAATATGCAATTCCTGTACACGATTGGGGTCGAAAGAAGGCACTAGCAGAGAAAGCTCACAAGCACCCAACATGGCACCACCATCGCTACCTAAAAAACCAAACGCTTGTATGCCTTGGGTTTTGGCACATTCTAGGGCTTTGATCACATTCCTCGATTGCCCCGAGGTTGAAAGGCCGAGTAAGACATCGCCTGGTTTACCTAAGGCTTGCACCATGCGTGCATAGATCTGCTCAAAGCCATAATCGTTGGCACAGGCTGTAATGCTACAGGCATCGGTGGCCAAGGCGAGGGCCGCAATGGGTTGGCGATTAACTTGAGGACGTAATCGTACCAATAACTCGCCCGCCAAATGTTGGGCATCACAGGCTGATCCCCCATTGCCACAGAGCATGAGTTTGCCCCCCTGTGCTATAGATGCCGCAATACGCTCGGCCATCAAGACCAGCGTTTCAAGGTTTTTAGGCGCCACAAAACGTTGTTTGAGCGCCAAAGACTCGGAAAATTGCGCCTCGGCACGGGCTAATAAGGCATGACTAGAAAGCTTATCCTTTACGACCATAACAAGCAACCTAACTTATCTGTAAAAAGAGACCCTAGGTTACCATCCGCCTTGGCAAAATAACAGACCCTATCGATGGGGGATCTACAAGGGTTATACTGGGCCGTACGAAAAAGCTTATTTGACGATGTACTAGGGGTGAAAGGAGTTTCATGGCATACGCTTACAATATGACCCGCGGTGTAACCGAGATAAGCCGCAGCATTCACGCACTCCATATGACCATCTTTTGGGTGTGCTTGAGTATTGCTGTAGTGGTTTTTTCGGTCATGTTCTATGCCATTATTTGGCATCGCAAATCCAGAGGCGCAAAAGCCGCCCATTTTCATAAAAGTCTGCTGGTAGAAATAATCTGGACCTTTATTCCCTGCCTGATCCTGATCGCTATGGCATTGCCGGCTGCACGCTTGATTATCAAAACCCATGATACCGAGGATTCTGATCTTTCCATTAAAGTGATTGGCCACCAATGGTATTGGGAATATGAATACCTGGGTGAAGGGGTTCGCATTATCAGCCGGCTTTCCACCCCCCAAGCACAACTACACAATAAAGACATTAAAAACCCAAACTATTTACGCGAAGTGGATTATCCCTTGGTGATCCCGCAAAACAAAAAAGTCCGTTTTTTAACCACGGCCACGGATGTGATCCATTCTTGGTGGGTGCCCGATTTTGGCATTAAACGCGATGCCGTCCCTGGTTTTATTAACGAGACCTGGGCCAAAGTCGACACTGTGGGCACCTATCGAGGACAATGTGCAGAGCTTTGCGGGGTACTGCATGGCTTTATGCCCATAGTGGTAGAGGTTAAAACCGAAGAAGCGTACAAAAGCTGGCTTGCCGAACAAAAGGCACAATCACATCATTCATAAGGAATAGACCATGCATGCATCCCATACACCACCTAAAGGCTTAAGCCGTTGGTTACTCACCACCAATCACAAAGATATTGGCACTCTTTATTTGTTTTTTAGCCTCACTATGTTTCTATTGGGTGGTCTTATGGCCATGGGCATGCGTATGGAGCTTTTTAAGCCCGGCCTACAATTTTTTGATGCACAATTTTATAACCAACTCACCACCATGCATGGTTTGGTCATGATTTTTGGTGCGGTGATGCCTGCTTTTGTAGGGCTTGCCAATTGGATGATCCCGCTCATGATTGGCGCACCCGATATGGCACTACCCCGTATGAATAATTGGTCTTTTTGGATTTTACCCTTTGCTTTTACCTTGCTGCTTAGCACGCTCTTTATGAAAGGGGGCAGCCCAGCTTTTGGATGGACCGCCTACGCACCGCTTTCAACAACCTATGGTCCCGATAGTACCGATTATTTTATTTTCTCCATTCATCTGATGGGGATCTCAAGCATTATGGGCGCTATCAATGTGATCGTCACCATTCTGAATATGCGAACCCCTCATATGAAAATGATGCAAATGCCGCTTTTTGTATGGACTTGGTTAATTACGGCTTTTCTGCTGATTGCCGTCATGCCCGTACTGGCCGGTGTTGTAACCATGATGTTAATGGATCGCCATTTCGGCACCAGTTTTTTTAATGCGGCAGGTGGCGGCGATCCGGTACTCTTTCAGCATGTTTTTTGGTTTTTTGGACACCCTGAAGTCTATATTATGATTCTACCGAGTTTTGGTATTATCTCGGAAATTATCCCAACCTTTAGTCGCAAAAAATTGTTTGGCTATGATTCTATGGTCTATGCCACCGCGTCGATTGCCTTATTATCCTTAATGGTATGGGCACATCATATGTTTACCACGGGCATGCCGGCTATTGGTGAGATTTTCTTTATGATCACCACCATGCTTATTTCGGTCCCTACGGGTATTAAAATATTCAATTGGATCGCTACGATGTTTAAGGGCTCTTTAACCTTTGAAACGCCTATGCTGTTTGCGATTGGTTTTTTGCTGTTATTTACCATTGGTGGTTTTTCAGGGTTAATGCTAGCGATTGTACCGGCCGATTACCAATACCACGATACCTATTTTGTGGTCGCCCATTTTCACTATGTGTTACTGCCTGGCGCAGTGTTTGGTATTATTGCTGCGGTATATTATTGGCTCCCCAAATGGACAGGACATCGCTATAGCGAAATCTTAGGCAAAACCCATTTTTGGCTTTCTATGATTGCGCTCAATGTTTTATTTTTTCCGATGCACTTTTTAGGCCTGGCCGGCATGCCAAGACGCATTCCCGATTATGCCTTAGAATTTGCCGATTTTAACCGCATTGCCAGCATTGGAGGATTTGTTTTTGGGGCGGCACAGTTGCTGTTCGTCTACATTGTCATTAAAACCATACGCGGCGGGAAGCCTGCAACGAATCAAGTATGGGAGGGTGCACAAGGACTGGAATGGACTATTCCATCGCCTGCGCCCTATCATAGTTTTCAATGAAATCCTTAATCAAACGCCTAGTGATTATCGCTATCCTCATGTTTGGATTTTCTTTTGCTTTGGTGCCCCTCTACAATGCCTTATGCAAAGCAACCGGTCTTAATGGCAAAGTGGATCTAAACAATGCAGCGCTTTTCAGTCGCTACAAAAATCCTGATCTACAGCGCGCACCCATTGTGGTGGAATTTGATAGCACGCGTAATCAGAACCTCGATTGCGACCTTACCCCCGAACACACCAGCTTATCGGTTATTCCAGGGGTCTTAACCCTGACAAGCTATAAAGCCAAAAATCGCACAAACAAAACCTTGCTCGTACAAGCCATTCCCAGTATTAGCCCAGGGCTTGCGGCCCAACATCTTAAGAAACTCGAATGTTTTTGCTTTAACCAGCAGATCTTGCAACCCGGCGAAGTAGTCTCCCTTCCCTTACGTTTCTGGTTAGAGCCTGAGATCCCCAGCACGGTGCATCGCCTGACCTTGTCTTATACTTTATTTGAGATCAAAAGTTTTGCTGCAGGTCATTCTTAAATCATGAGCGATCAACACCCCACCTATTACGTACCCGAGAAAAGTACCTGGCCCCTACTAGGTGCCGCAGGGCTTTTTTGCAGTGTATGGGGCATTGCGCGTTTACTGCATCACGCTTCTTACGCGCTGTGGCTTTTAGGGGCTGGCACGCTCATGATGGCAGGCATGATGGTGGGTTGGTTTCATCGTGTCATTCAAGAAAGCCAAGCAGGACTTTATAACCCCCAGATGGATCGTTCTTTTCGCTGGGGGATGGCTTGGTTTATCTTTTCAGAATTGATGTTTTTTGCAGCCTTTTTTGGGGTACTGCTCTATGCCAGAGTGTTAGCCGTACCCTGGTTAGGGGGCATAGGCCTTAAACTCTCTACCCACACTTTACTATGGCCATCCTTTCAGGCTGCCTGGCCTTTGCTTATAAATCCCGATCCTAGCCAATTTATAGGCCCCAAAGCGGCTTTAAGTGCCTTAGGGCTACCTGCCATCAATACCTTGGTACTGTTGTGTTCGGGGGTCACGGTCACCTTTGCACACTTAGCACTTAAGCGCGATCAGCGTGCCAAACTGATCGTTGGTTTGGTCATGACTATCATCCTGGGTCTTGGCTTTTTATCGTTACAAGCCTATGAATACCACCATGCCTATACCGAGCTGGGTCTTACACTGCATTCCGGTATTTATGGAGCCACCTTTTTTATGTTGACGGGTTTTCATGGCCTGCATGTAAGCATTGGTACCTTGATGCTGATTATTATTTGTTTGCGTTGTGTGAAAGGCCACTTTAGCCCGGAGCATCATTTTGGTTTTGAGGCAGTGGCCTGGTACTGGCATTTTGTCGATGTGGTGTGGTTATTGCTCTTTGTGTTTGTGTATTGGGTTTAATACAAAATAACCGCTTAAGGGACGCAGAGAATTCTAGGTTATTTATCGGATTTTTAATCAGTGTTGGCAGCCATTGATTTAAACACCCTAAAACTTGCGCCTAATACTTATGTGGACATAACACTCAGCGACTCAGCCTCTGATGTACTTTACCAGGTGAGCATCGCTGAAAAACAAGCTTATTTGTAAGTCTTGGGCCACATTAGAAAGCGTGATCAGTCCACCCACTCTGGTTCGTAGTGCTTCTACAAAAAGCGCTAAGATTTCTAATTGCCGTATCGATTCCGTATCGCGGATATCTTCCTTA
>JACCDN010989183.1_pt1 | contig 31428 bp, 33 predicted proteins | sample 7441691 | NCBI WGS metagenome assembly JACCDN01 (sample SAMN15323439, study PRJNA562643) | freshwater metagenome | isolation source: river surface water | place: USA:Blue River Watershed | collected 2017-08-16
ACCATGGGTCAGCTGCGCACCATCACGGTTTATGTCGTGGGCCAAGCACGCCGCCCAGGCAGCTATGCGCTCAGTAGCACTTCCACTTTGTCCACCGGTTTGTTTGCCACAGGCGGGCCCAACGCCACCGGCTCTATGCGCCGTGTGCAGCTCAAGCGTGCAGGCCAAGTGGTGGCTGAGTTCGATCTTTACGCTTTCTTGGCGCAAGGCAACAGCGTGGGTGATGTCAAGCTGGTGGATGGCGACATCATCGTCATTCCCCAAGCCGTGGGCCATGTGGCCTTGGTGGGCAAGGTCAATAATCCGGCGGTGTACGAACTGAAATCAAACAGTGAAACCTTAGAGCAACTTTTGGCCCTAGCCGGCGGCCTGCCCGTGGTGGCTGACCCACGTCGCGCCGTGTTAGAGCGCCTGAGCCCCGAGCAAAGCCAGCCCCGCCGCGTGCAAGATGTGTCGCTCGACGCGCAAGGCCTCAAAACTACACTCGCCAATGGCGACATGGTCACCGTGCAGGCCATCACACCTGAGCTCGGCAATGCAGTGACATTGCGCGGTAATGTGGCACAACCCACACGAATGGCCTGGCGCGAGGGCATGCGGGTGCGTGACCTCATCCCCAGTAAAGAAGTGCTTATCAGCCGCGATTCGGTGCGGCGCCAAAACGAAGTGCTGTTCGATGTCAATCAGCGCGAACGTGCCTTGCGCGAGCGTGAATTGATGTCAGAAGATTTGTTGGATGACCCGGTGCTTGATATGCGCATCGACCAGAAAGGTTTGCGAGAGGCTAGGTTGAAAGAAATGGCGGCAGGTTCTGACAGGGCTGCAGCGCCAAACTCGCCTCAGTCATTGATCAGTCAAAGGCCCACTGGCAAAGAGTATGACGGCCGCACCGCCACAGCCGAGCGAGAAGCACGCTCCATCGAGGCCTACCGCGAGTCGCGCCAAGCGCGCATGTTCTCTAACCAGGCTGCAATCAAAGTGAACGAGCGCAATACCGTGCCTTCTGTGGCTGAAACGGTGGGCAATCTGTTCGACGAAATCAATTGGGACTACGCCGTCATCGAGCGCGTCAATCGCAAAGATTTAAGCGTTAGCTTGGTACCTTTCAACTTGGCGCGGGTTTTGAACAATGACAAAGACCCAGACAACCAATTGCTTCAAGCGGGTGATGTGTTGACTGTGTTCTCCGTCAACGACATGCGTGTGCCTATTTCCAAGCGCCGCATCATGGTGCGCGTGGAGGGCGAAGTGGCTCAACCCGGCATTTACCAAGCCAAGCCTGGCGACACGCTGGCTACCGTGCTGCAACGCGCAGGTGGTTTAACGCATGACGCCTATTTGTTTGGCTCTGCTTTCTACCGCGAAGATGTTCGCAAAAGTCAGGTGGATAACTTAGACAAATTGGTACGTCGCTTAGAAGCAGAAAGCAGCGCTCAGCTTGCACAAGCCAGCCAAAGTTTGGGCGCCAGTTCTGATGCTGCCATTTCACAAGCCCGTATTTTGGCCGCGCAACAATCGCAACGCCAAGCGCTAGAGCGTATTCGCAGCTTGAAGCCCGAAGGCCGTATTGCGCTGGGTCTTGAGCCTCAGTTGTACAACTACATAGACAAACTGCCAGACATTCGCTTACAAAATGGCGACCGTTTCATCATTCCTACTCGCCCAGACTTTGTGTATGTGTATGGTGCGGTCAACACTGAATCAGCGCTGATCTACAAAGCCGGCCAATCGGTTCAAGACTATCTCAACGCCGCAGGCGTTGGCTCTGGTGCTGATCGCGATTCAGTCATTCTGATTCGCGCCGACGGCTCAGCGCTGACCAGAAATAGCGGCTGGTTTGGCTCCATCAACAGCGCCAAAGTCATGCCGGGCGACTCCATCGTCATGCCTGACAAGTTAGACCGCGAAGCCACCTGGAGTGCTGTTATTCGCAATGCCAAAGACATCACGCAAATCTTCTACCAACTGGGCTTAGGTGCTGCCGGCTTGAAGGCCTTGGGTTATTAATCATGAGCGATCAAACCACAGCCCCAACAACCACCCCATCAGCCGCAGATGTTGACGAAGACGAAATCAGCCTGCTCGATTTAGCCATTGCGCTTGGTGAAGAAAAGAAAACCCTCTTTGCCATACCATCGATCACCACCACGCTCGCCATTGTGGGGAGTTTGCTCATGACGCCCATCTTCACTGCCAAAACGGTCATGATGCCGCCTCAGCAGCAACAAAGTGGTGCAGCTTCGGCGTTGGCAGGTTTGGGCGCGCTAGCGGGGTTGGCGGGAGCTTCTGCGGGTCTGAAAAGCCCCGACGAGATGTACATCGCTTTTATGCAAAGCGAAAGCTTGCAACGCGTGGTCATTGAAAAGCTGGGCTTGCAAGAGCATTACCAAAAGAAAACCATCTTTGAAACGCGCGAGGCTCTCAAAGGCGTGGTCAAGATAACCGCCGAAAAAAAATCTGGCCTCATCACCATCGAAGCTGATGACAAAGACCCCGAGTTCGCAGCAAAGTTGGCCAACATCCATGTGGAAGAGCTGCGCAACCTTATGGGTAAGCTGGCAGTAACAGACGCACAGCAACGGCGTGTTTTCTTTGAGCAGCAAATTGCTAAAACGCAAGAAGAATTGGCCCAAGCTGAAGCCAACTTCCGGGCGGCCAAAGAAAAATCGGGCATGCAAGTTACAGCAGTCATTGCTGAAGGCAGTGTGCGTGCCAGTGCAGAAATGCGCGGACAAATTGCCGCCAAAGAAGTGCAAATGCAGGCTATGAGCCGTTTTGCTACCCCGCAAAACCCCGATGTGCAGCGATTGGGCAGCGAGCTGGGCGCATTGCGCTCACAGCTGGCAAAAATTGAGCAGGGTTCGGGCGGTGAAGAACGCACTTCACCGTTGCAACAACTGGCGGTGAAATCTTACCGCGACATCAAGGCCCGAGAAGCCATGATGGGTGTGTTGGTGGCTCAATATGAATCAGCCAGGGTAGATGAATCTCGCGAAGGCCCGCTGATTCAGGTGGTTGATGCCGCGCAAGCGCCTGAGCGCAAATCCAAGCCTAGGCGCGCCATCATTGTGTTGGTCGCTGCGTTTGCTGGGTTGTTCTTGGGCGTTCTGGTGGCATTTTTGAGAAGGTCTATCAGAAATGCCGCTTCGTCCCCAGAGGGTGATGCCCAAATGGCCAAGCTCAAGGAGGCTTGGCGCTTCAATCGGCCCTAATTCCGCAAGGCATCAAAATTTCTCATCAATTTGATATTTCCCTAGACGAATCCTCTAGAATTGTTCGAGTTTGAACAAATTTTGAACTTTGCCCTTTGAGTCATTTCAATGATCTCAATACGGCGGTAGCGTGCCTAAAGAAACTCAAGTGACAAGTCGTCAAAACAATCTGCAACAAGACACCTACTTTAGGGTGATGCGACTGCTTGAGGCTAATCCTGACCTAACGCAGCGACAACTGGCAGATGCCCTGGGGGTGAGCGTGGGTGGGCTGAACTACTGTCTTAAAGCTCTGATCCAAAAGGGCTTTGTGAAAGTAGGCAACTTTAGGCAAAGCAAAAACAAGTTCGGCTATGCCTATCTGCTTACTCCTGCTGGGGCAAGCGAGAAAGCAAGGCTCACTGCGAGTTTCTTACAGAGAAAAATGCAAGAATACGAGGCGATTAAGTCTGAGATTGAGGCTCTGACTGAAGCTGCTCCATTGCTGGATTTGAATGGCCCAAGTCAAGCAAGAGGATCAAAAACTTGAGTTGCTCTAGTCCTGATATTGAGGTTTAGCGGACTCTGCGTGTGAATACGTCAATAACGCCCTAAGCCGAACATCTAACTATAGAGAGCTGTTATTTGAGCCTGTCCTCGACCTTGATTACCCCCGTTGTCCTCTGCGGCGGCTCCGGCACGCGGCTCTGGCCACTCAGCCGCAAGAGCTTCCCCAAGCAGTTCGTGCCTCTCATTGGCAACAAGAGCCTTTTGCAGCTAACACTTGAGCGCGTCTCTTTATTCAGTAAGAGCGTCATCTGCGTTGCCTCGGACGAGCACCGGTTTCTAGTCGCTGAGGCGATGCAGACCTCTAAGGTTCAGGGCGCTGTCTTATTAGAGCCCGTGGCGCGCAACACTGCCGCCGCCATGGCCATCGCCGCCTTGGCTGCAAAACCAGAAGACCTGCTGTTGTTTTGCCCCTCGGACCACTACATTCCTGATGCCCCAGCCTTTGCCAAAGTGGTGAAACAAGGCGTTGACGCAGCCAAAACCGGCGCCATTGTCACCTTCGGCATCTCGCCCACCTTCCCCAGCACCGCCTACGGTTACATCCGCAAAGGCGGCAATCGGCCAGACGGCGCCTTTAACGTCGAAGGTTTTACAGAAAAGCCTGCAAAAGACAAGGCCGAGGCCTTGCTGCTCTCAGGCAGTGCGCTTTGGAATGCCGGTATCTTTTTGTGCTCTGCCCAAACCCTTCTCGGGGCTATGGGTCGCCACGCTCCAGACATCTTGCAAACTTGCCAGCAGGCCATGGAAACAGCAGCTCAAGACGGCAGCTTTGTTCGCCCACACCCTCAAGCATTTGAAGCTTGTCGTTCAGAAAGCATCGACTACGCCGTCATGGAGCGCCACGCAAATGTGGCCGTGCTCCCTTTTGCTAGCCCCTGGAACGACGTCGGCAGCTGGAACGCTGTGGCCGACCTGACCCCGGCCGACGCCCAAGGCAATCGCATCCATGGCCAAGGCTTTGCAATGGACGCAAACAACACCTTCGTGCACGCACCGCACCGCCCGGTGGTGGTCTTGGGCATACAAGATTTGATTGTCATTGACACCCCTGACGCTTTACTGGTTGCGTCCAGCAGTCATGTCGAGCAAGTCAAGCAAGTGGTGGCACGCCTAGACGCTGGCAACATCTCGCAATCAGTACAGCACCGCAAAGTCGTCCGACCCTGGGGTGCTTACGACAGAGTGGACGTGGGTGAGCGTCACCAAGTCAAACGCATCACAGTGCGCCCGGGTGCCAAGCTCAGCCTGCAAATGCACCACCACCGCGCCGAGCACTGGATCGTCGTCAAGGGCACCGCTCTGGTCACGCGAGGAGAAGAAGAAATCTTACTCACAGAAAACCAGAGCACCTACATACCGCAGGGAGTTAAACACCGGCTTGAAAACCCCGGCAAGACGAACCTAGAGCTGATCGAAGTCCAGTCGGGGAGTTACTTGGGTGAAGACGACATTGTGCGATTTGAAGACACTTATGGAAGGGTTTGAGGCCGTGAGTAAAGTGATGGACAAAGCAATAGAAAAAATATACGTCGCAGGCCATCGTGGCATGGTCGGCAGCGCCATCATTCGCACCTTACAGCAACAGGGCCAGACCAACTTAGTTACAAGAACCCATCCCGAGTTAGATCTCACCAACCAAGCCGCCGTGCAAGCTTTCTTTGAAAAAGAAAAGCCCACGCAGGTTTACCTAGCCGCTGCCAAGGTTGGCGGCATCCACGCCAACAACACCTACCCGGCTGAGTTCATCTACCAAAACCTGATGATGCAGGCCAACGTAATTGACGCGGCTTTTAGGAGCGGCGTGCAAAAGCTCTTGTTTCTTGGCTCCAGCTGTATTTATCCCAAGCTCGCCCCGCAGCCCATGGCGGAAGACGCCTTGCTGACCGGTACCTTAGAGCCTACCAACGAGCCCTACGCCATTGCCAAAATTGCTGGCATCAAGCTGTCCGAAAGCTACAACCGCCAGTACGGAGTGAGTCACGGCGTGGACTACCGCAGCGTCATGCCCACCAACCTGTACGGCCCAGGTGACAACTACCACCCAGAAAACAGCCACGTCATCCCCGCATTGATTCGCCGTTTCCATGAAGCCAAAGTTACCAACGCTCCTACCGTTACCATTTGGGGTAGCGGCACACCACGGCGCGAGTTTTTGTATGTTGACGACATGGCCGCCGCCTGCGTGTTCGTCATGAACCTACCAAAGGCCACGCTAAACGCCCATACCCAGCCCATGCAAAGCCACATCAATGTGGGATTTGGTGATGACATCGTCATCAAAGAATTGGCCCTGTTAGTCGGCAAGACCGTCGGCTACCAAGGCGTCATCGACTTCGACACCAGCAAACCAGATGGCTCCCCCCGCAAGCTGATGGATAGCAGCCGATTGAATGCACTCGGCTGGAAAGCCCAGGTGAGCCTAGACGCTGGCTTGATCACCGCCTATCAAGATTTCCTAGCCCAAACTACAACATAACTACAACATAACTACAACATGACTACAACGCCAAAAACCGCCCTAATCACAGGCGTCACCGGGCAAGACGGCTCCTACCTTGCTGAATTTCTTTTGGAGAAAGGATACACAGTCCACGGCATCAAACGCCGCGCCAGCTCGTTCAACACCCAGCGCGTAGACCACATTTACCAAGACCCGCATGTCGACAACGCCCGCTTCAAGCTGCACTACGGCGACCTAAGCGACAGCAGCAACCTGACACGCATCATTCAAGAAACGCAGCCCGACGAAATCTACAACCTAGGCGCTCAGTCCCATGTGGCTGTTAGCTTTGAAAGCCCCGAATACACCGCCGACGTAGACGGTATGGGCACATTGCGCATTCTGGAAGCCATTCGAATCCTTGGCCTGGAGAAGAAAACCCGCTTCTATCAAGCCAGCACATCGGAACTTTACGGCTTGGTGCAAGAAACCCCACAAAAAGAAACCACGCCTTTTTACCCACGCAGCCCCTACGCCGTGGCCAAACTTTACGCCTACTGGATCACGATCAACTACCGCGAAGCCTACGGCATGTACGCCTGTAACGGCATCTTGTTTAACCACGAAAGCCCACGCCGTGGCGAAACCTTTGTTACCCGCAAAATCACGCGCGGCTTGGCCAACATCAGCTTGGGCCTAGAAGAGTGTCTGTACATGGGCAACTTAGACGCCCTGCGCGACTGGGGCCACGCCAAAGACTACGTGCGCATGCAATGGATGATGCTGCAACAAACCGAAGCTGAAGACTTCGTCATCGCTACCGGCAAGCAATACAGCGTGCGCCAGTTCATCGAGTGGACGGCTGCAGAGCTAGGCATGCAAATTCGCTGGGAAGGAACAGGCGTTAACGAGGTTGGTTATAGCGTCATTGCGAGCGAAGCGCGGCAATCCATGCATTCATCCCCAGAAGTCGCAGTAATCCGCATAGACCCCCGCTACTTTCGCCCCACCGAAGTCGAAACCCTGCTCGGCGACCCTACCAAAGCCACCCAAAAACTAGGTTGGGTTCCCGAGATTTCAGCGCAAGAAATGTGTGCAGAGATGGTTGCCCAAGACTTGGCCAAGGCCAAGCAACATGCACTCCTAAAAGCCAACGGCTACATCGTTAACGTTAGCGTGGAATAAAAGACTATGAAAATCACCATCGTCGGCACCGGGTACGTCGGCCTCTCCAACGCTGTTCTACTGGCGCAGCACAACCATGTAGTGGCCATCGACATCGTTACTGAAAAAGTGGCCATGCTTAACCGCAAACAATCGCCCATTGAAGATGCGGAAATAGAAGACTACCTACAAAACAAACCCCTGAACCTGCGCGCCACACTCAACAAGCAAGAAGCCTATGAAGGTGCCGACTTTGTCATCATAGCCACCCCCACCGACTACGACCCCGAGACCAACTACTTCAACACCAGCTCCATCGAATCCGTCATTCAAGATGTGATGGCCATCAACCCCCAAGCGGTGATGGTCATTAAATCTACCGTGCCTGTGGGTTACACCGCCAAGGCCCGTGCGCTGTTCAAGTGCGACAACCTCATCTTCTCGCCGGAATTCTTGCGCGAAGGCCGTGCCCTTTATGACAACCTGCACCCCAGCCGCATTGTGGTGGGGGAGCGCAGTGAGCGCGCCCGGACCTTTGCCGAGTTGCTGAGCCAAGGCGCAGTCAAACAAAACATTGAGGTGCTGTTTACTGGCAGCACCGAAGCCGAGGCCGTCAAACTCTTTGCTAATAGCTATCTCGCCATGCGCGTGGCATTTTTCAACGAACTAGACAGCTACGCCGCCACCCACGGGCTCGACACCAGGCAAATTATTCAAGGCTTATGCCTGGACCCCCGCATAGGTAGCCACTACAACAACCCCAGCTTTGGCTACGGCGGTTACTGCCTGCCCAAAGATACCAAACAACTGCTAGCCAACTACCAGGGTGTGCCGCAAACACTTATTAGTGCAATCGTCGATTCCAATACTACCCGCAAAGACTTCATCGCTCAAAGCATCCTCAAAAAACTCCCTCGTCCTATGGGAGATGTTTGGTCTGAGGGCTTGAAACCGCCCACCGTTGGAATCTACCGCCTGGTGATGAAAGCGGGATCAGACAACTTCAGGGACAGCAGTGTTCAGGGCATCATGAAACGCATTAAAGCGAAGGGCGCGGAAGTAATCGTCTATGAGCCCTCTTTGGATAAGCCCACGTTTTTCAACAGCCGGGTGGTGAATGACCTCGCCCAGTTCAAGGGAGCGGCTGATGTGATAGTAGCCAACCGAATGACTGACGACATCAAAGACGTGGTAGGCAAAGTGTATAGCCGCGATTTGTTTGGGCAGGACTAATATGGAAACCATCAACAAAAAAATTCTTGTGACTGCTGCGTAAATCATGAGCCGGTTTAAACGTCTTGCCAAAGAAGGGAGTTGGATCATTGCCGGGCAGATAGCGGTAGTTGCAGCTTCATTAGTATTGGTGCGCGTTCTAACCGAATACCTTGCTCCGCCTCAATATGCTCAACTTTCCCTAGGGCTCACCGTTGCGGGCTTGGTGAATCAGGTGGTGTCAGGCGGCATCACTGCCGGCATCGGGCGGTTTTACGCAATTGCTGCCGAAAAACAGGACTTGAGCGGCTTTTTGCACGACACTCGTCACTTGTTGGCCTATGCCACAGTGGCGGTGGTAGTTGTCGGCCTGATACTCATCGCAAGTCTATACTGGGCGGGTTATTCGCAATGGATGGGTTTGGCGGCTGCGGCGTTGGTGCTCTCAGTGTTGAACGGCTACAACAGCACGCTCAGTGCCATTCAGAATGCCGCCCGGCAGCGGGCAATCGTGGCCATCCATGGCGGATTAGATTCCTGGCTGAAAATCCTGCTGGTGGTGGGTGTAGTGTTCTGGTTCGGCGCATCCAGCACAGGAGTGGTAATCGGTTACACCTGCGCATCCTTGCTGATCACGGTTTCACAACTCATATTTTTGCGCCGCACCATCCCGCAGCAGTACACGTCCATTCAAAATCGCCAACAGTGGATGCCACAGATATGGGCCTATTCATTGCCCTTCACCACTTGGGGCGCCTTCACATGGTTGCAACAGGTTTCGGACCGCTGGGCCTTGCAGGCCTTTGCGACTACCAGCGATGTTGGTCAGTATGCTGTGCTTTTCCAGCTGGGCTTTAACCCCATCGCCCTAATCACTGGCATGGCCGTGAGTTTTTTGGGTCCCATCCTTTACCAGCGTTCTGGTGATGCGACAGATCATGTCCGCAATTCCAATGTCCATCAGCTCAGCTGGCGAATGGCCCACCTTTCCCTCATCTTCACCCTGCTTGGCTTTACGATCACATTCGCCTTGCATGAATGGTTCTTTCGCTTGCTGGTCGCCTCTGAATATCGGGGGAGTTCGTACTTACTGCCGTGGGTTGTGCTTGCAGGGGGCTTTTTTTCTGCTGGCCAGATACTTGCTTTGAAGCTGATGAGCGAAATGAAATCATCGACGATGACAACAGCAAAAATCGTCACTGCCCTGATCGGCATTCTCCTAAATATAACCGGCGCCGTGCTTGCAGGCATTCAAGGCGTAGTGGGCGCAATAGTCGCTTTTTCTTGTATCTATTTAGTTTGGATGGCGGTTTTAGCACAGCGTTTCTCCATAAAAAAGGCATGAGTGAATTGAAAGCAACACTAATAAAACTCTATTGGCTTTTCGCCAGTCAATTCGGCCTCGACCCGCTGCGCTTCCTGCGCTCGCTCCGCGGCCTGCCCGTGTTCCTGCGCGACTGGGCCGTATTCCGAAAAAACTACCCTGGCAAGATGAAGGTTATGCCGTGTCTGCATGACCGCTATGAAGAAGGCGGCGCGACCAAGAGCGAATACTTTTGGCAAGACTTGCTGGTGGCGCGTGCCATTCATGCGGCCAAGCCGATCAAGCATGTGGATATTGGCTCGCGAGTTGATGGGTTTGTGGCGCATATCGCCAGTTTTCGGGAATGCGAAGTCTTCGATGTGCGGCCTATAAGCACGATCGTACCGGGTGTGTTGTTTCGTCAGGCTGACTTGATGAACCAGGCCTCGCTGCCTATTACTGCGGGGGGGAGCTACTGTGACTCGCTCTCATGCTTGCATGCCATCGAACACTTTGGGCTGGGGCGTTACGGCGATCCGGTCAACCCGCTTGGTTATCAGCGCGGCATCGCCAATATGGCGCAATTGCTGCAGTTGGGTGGTACGTTTTATCTTTCCACGCCCATCGGTCAGGAGCGGGTGGAATTTAACGCCAACTGGGTGTTTGACCCGCGCAGCATCGTGCACTGCGCCGAGGAGGCCGGCATGACGCTGCAAAAACTCATCGTCATCACGCCAGCCATCGGCCCACGAGAGACGGCCATCGATGCCGTAACGCTGGCTAATTTGGCTTTGCCGCGCTATCAGCTCGGCCTATTCTTTTTCACAAAAACAACAAACCAATAAGAAAATGCCATGTCCATCAAAAACATCAACGAAATAAACTACCAAGCCTGGCTCAAGTACACCCTGTCGGCCTTGCCCAAAGGGGGGCGCCTGCTTGATGCCGGTGCCGGCGAGCTTAAAAACCGTCAACAACGTGGCCATTTGGTCTAAGTGTCGCAAGACTTCTGTCAGTGCCAAGGCGCCGGGTGGGGCGCCTGATGAAGGCTCCTTTCAGCATGCGTAGAAAAACCGCACGAATATTGGCAATTGGCGCGTCCGTGATCGGTACCGCGTCGTTGGCCATGGCCCTTAGTGGTGAGTTTGAGGCCATGCTGGCCTGGTGGATGGTGATTGTGCTTTTGCTGCCGCCACTGCTGTGGGCGCTAAAAACCCGCTACGTGGCGTTAAAAATAATCTGCTTATTCGCTTTAATAACCCAATTTGTCACTCAACCATTTTTTTACTTTAACCGCGACGCCTTTGCATTTGCTTGGGGTCAAGTGAAGCCCTTTGGTTTTACCGCAGTTGAGGCATGGCCCATGCTTTCGAAGGTTATGCTTTTCGAAGTCTGCTTGATTATCTTTTTTAAGTTGCTCTTTCGTTTGCGTCTTTTTGGTGGGTCAGATAATCGGCGCTATGGCATCTTTAAACTGCCTTCAACTCAGTTGAAGGTTAGATCTTTTCTTGCCGAGAAAGCCCACTTTTTAAAACCGAGTCGACATAGTCGGATCTATGGAGCCCTTATCATTCTGGCAATCAGTGTGGTAGCCCCGATGAACCTGTGGATGTTTTCGCAGGGTATCAGTATGGTTGGTGTAGAGCCTCCTAATCTGCCCTATAGACTTTCCGGCATCTTGCATTATCTTGCCGTTTATATGGTTCCCTTACTGCTAGGGTTTTTGTATTGGAAGACTAAGCGGGGTTTCATTTTCACAATGATATTACTCTCTTATTCATGGGTTTTGGGCTTAACCAGCATAAGCCGTTTCGCGCTTATCATCTTGATGCTGCCAGTTCTGGCTTTTGCTTGGCTCGAACGGCGCCGTTGGCTCCTGACGTTTGCAGGTTTAGGAACAGTCGTCGGGTTTGCTATGGTTTCTACAGCGCGTAACTTTGTGCACATCGTAACAGCAGGCAAAGCTGAGGCAGACACCGGGAATAGCATTCTGACCATCATCGTGAATATTTTGACTGAACCGGATAGTCCCATCCGAGAGGCCAATTACCTTCTAAAAGCATTTGTGGGCATTTTTGAACGTATCGATGGTTTTGGGAATCTGGTAATGTCAAAGTTCTATGACCCCAATGCCGTGATCGGACCTCTCGGGTTTTTATTGCGAATGATTTGGAGACCGCTTGCGAGAATCGACATAGATAGCCATCACTTGCAATGGCAGGGGAATGTGCTTCCAGAGGGTTTTGTCAATGGTGGAGCATTAATATCGAATGCCGTTATCCTAGGCAATGCAAGTCTATTATGGGTTGTCGCCAGTGCGTTGGTGTCTGCAAGCATTCTAGTTTTATTGGAAAAAAGTACACATCGCGTAGTCGCGCGCTATGGCCTCCCTGAGCCACTCGCCTCTGCGTCTATCGGATTCTTGACTATTGTGTTTTTTATCGAAACAGGTGGCTCTATTATTTTTGTAGGACCATTTCTGCTCTTGTGCATAGCCAGTTTGTTGCCGCCGCTTTACCGCTTCAACCGGACGAAATCTTCGGCGGCTAGCACTCATTCAATTCATGGGGGACATGGATTTTGAAGACGAAGATGTTTCTCGTAATCCCACTGGTGGGCCTCTGACTTCTATGCCGATGACTCCAACACCGGCTGATGCGGACGCAGCCGCAGAGCCAAACACTCCTGCCAAAATCATCCCCCGCATTTTTGGTGGCCTGGGCAACCAGCTTTTTTGCTATGCCGCCGCCCGCCGTTTGGCGCTGGTCAATAATGCCGAACTGGTAATCGACGATGTTAGTGGTTTTGCCTATGACATTGACTACCAGCGCCAGTACCAGCTTGACCATTTCAATATCCCTTGCCGCAAGGCAACTGCGGCTGAGCGGATGGAACCTTTCTCACAAGTGCGGCGTATACTTAAGCGCAAATGGAACCTACTACGTCCGTTTGCGCATCGTACCTACATTCAACAAGAGGTTAGAGATTTCGATCCAAGTCTGCTCCATTTCAAACCCCAAGGCACGGTCTATATTGAAGGCTATTGGCAAAGTGAGGATTACTTCAAGGATGTGGCAATGACCCTGCGCCAAGAGCTACAAATCAAGCAGCCCACAGATGCGACCAATTTGATGTTAGCAGCTAAGATTCGCAGTTGCACGGCGGTGGCTTTACATGTACGTTTTTTTGATCAACCACAAATTTCAGGCGTAAACAACGCACCCGGCGATTACTACACCCGAGCGGTTGCCTTAATGGAGAGCCTCGTGCGCCCGGCACATTACTTTGTTTTCTCCGACCAACCCGAATCCGCTCGCGCCCTCATCCCTTTGCCCGATCAACGCGTCACCCTGGTGGCGCATAACCAAGGCGATGAACTCGCATACGCTGACTTATGGTTAATGACCCAATGCCAGCACTTCATTATTGCCAACAGCACGTTCAGTTGGTGGGGCGCGTGGCTGGCGGAAAGCGCAGATACCTTGGTAATAAGTCCCGCAAGCGTTAGAGGTGAAGTCACGGCATGGGGGTTTCCAGGGAATTTGCCATCCCGTTGGAAAACGCTATGAATAAATGCTTACTTAATAAGGCGAACTATGAAACCCCTATTTGATTATGACGAGACAGAATTATTTAATATTAAAAATATTATTCAGCTAATCTAACGATGAATGCATGATATATGAAAAAATATATTACAACCTATTTTTATCATGACAGCGAAGACCAAGGGGCTACTTACGGTAATATATTCCTACCTTTGGATGGGCGGAATATGATTTATTGGCAAACCGTTTACACTTTATTTTTCAGCTCAATAGTTGAGAATAAAAATTCTGGAGTTAGCTACGCTTTATTTACTAACGTAGCTAATTTTCCATTTAGAGATTCAATTGAAGCATTAGGCGTCAAGATTTATGATAATCTATCGCTAACTGCAAGAAATCCTGGTAAGTGGGCGACGGTCAAATTTTTTTTTGATGTTATTGAATTTATAGGTAGACACAATGATTTTGATGATGATGATGCCTTTGTAATGCTTGACACAGATGTGGTGGCGCTTAGAAGTGCGATACCTTTGTTTGATTGTTTACATGCATCAAAAAATTCTATCGCATATGTTTTTGACGAATTGCGGGGTAAGGGTCGAGACTTTCACGGAATCAATATTTCTAATCTCGAATGCATCGGTTTAAGTGCATTTGGAAGAGAAATAAATATAAAAAAATTAATTGGCGGTGAGTTTTTTTGTTTCAATAAATATCGAATCAGAGAGCTTACCGGTTATTTTAGGGTGTTCAATAATCCAAACTACTCTAGTCAGTTAACTACAGAAGAGCAAATCCTAACATTGATTAATGCGCAAGTGCCGTGGGAATTTTTCCCTGAAGGAATTTTTAGGGTTTGGACAACGCCCCGTTTTTTTAAAATGCCCAATAAGAATTTGAATTATATATTCCTTCATTTGCCTTCAGAAAAAGAAGCGGGATTAAATAAGTTATTTAATGCTACCAAAAATATCGATCCCCGCAAAATAACAGTAAGTGATTTTCATGTGTTATTTTATCAATGCATACCTTTAGATCGACCTTATTTTCTCTTTTTGTCTAAACTAATAAATAAAATTGGTGCACATTTTAGATAAGTACTTCTTTGCATTTTATTGTTTAAAAGGATCGTAGTAATTTTCGTTGTAAGCTGATTATCAAAAAATTGTTAATCGAACAAGTTTAAATAGATTTCTTGAATTCAAGAGCGAATTTTACCATGCATATTGCAAATACAATCCTTATACATCACATAGATCAATGTATTTGGAAAAGACTCTCAGCAACCTCAAAATACATGTGAACATCAAGTCAGTATTTGATGGTGGCGGTGGCGGTGGTGATGGTGATGGTGATGGTGATGTTTATTTTATGTTCGTCCACAAAAATCTGATTATGATCTTCATGAAGTGGAGCTTTCAGCGACTTGCATTGAAGCTGCAGTGGATAGGAATATTGGTCGCTCTACTGTGTCCTCGGTATATGTTAGTTTAACAAAACCATTTGAGGTTGGTCCCTTTGATGCTGCCGTATATATTGAGGTTATTGAAGGTTTCCAACTTCGAAACCTTGTCTTCACTAATATTATCACTGTACGACGTGTGAAATGTATTATATGGTCACGGCCTCATGATACAGTTAATACCAGATCAGTGCAATTGATAAAATTAAATGCAATATTTTTAAACAATCCAGATATGGCATTGCTATAACCAAAAGCGCCCCTGAGGGATTGATGAATTATAGGTATAAGCCCCCTTAGATTATATAAATACTTATGAAATGCAACTTAGTTATTTGGCATTAATTGCAAAATTAATCTCGCAAAATTATAAATATAACTGTCTTGCAATTATTAAAAAATCAGGACACAACCATGAATTATGTCGCAAAAGCGCTACTGCTTCAAGAATTAACAGCGAATATACTTCCACAACATGTATGCAGATATATACAAGCGTATGAGAATGAAAGAGCGGCTGAACCGACTCAGCTTTCACAATGGCTCAGGCACGCAGGCCGCAGAATCGTTGTGCTGCCTGATGATTCGCACTTAAAAAAGGATAAATCATGCTAAAATCTTTCGCCAAAACAATATTTCGCCTAATCCCACAAAAATCTCCAACGTTGTTAAATGCTGCACAGCGCTATGTGGATCGCTTTAATGGTGACAATGATTCTAATTCTTCGACAAACGGTGAAGAGTGGTTACTAAACAAAGAGTTACCTAAGCTTCGGGATGGGGGGGGTGGTTTTTGATGTCGGTGCCAATATTGGTAATTGGGCAAGGTATTGTTTAGGCGTGGTGCCAGATTTAAGAATGCATTTATTTGAGCCATCTGCTTTCACATTTAAAAAACTTCAATCGAGAGAATGGCCTGCTTCTGTTAAGTTGAGCAACTTGGGGCTTGGTGAACGAAAAGAACAACTGATCCTTAACATTGCAGGTGATGGCGCTGGAATGAATTCTATACACAAGAGGCATGGTGTCAAAGGGTGTTTGATGGCGGCCGGAACATCCACGGAAATCATCCAAATACAAACACTCGACGTGTATTGTGTAGATAATGGAATTAATCATATCGATATTCTAAAAGTCGATGTCGAAGGCCACGAGATGGCTGTATTCAAGGGAGCAAGCAGCATGTTGAGTAAGCAGAAAATTAATCTGATTCAATTTGAATATGGTGGTTGCAATTACGATGCGCGTGTCTATCTGCTCGATATATGGAATTTATTGGAATCATGTGGCTATGCCATTGGAAAAATCTACCCGAATAGAATTGAAATGATTGACAAATATCAGCAGCACCTAGAAACCTTTAAATACGCCAATTTCATTGCAAAAATAAAATGAAAATTTTGATTGTTGGCGATTGGACGCATCCTATGTACGAGAAGGCATTTGCAGATGCTTTGATTTCACTAGGACACGATGTGATTAAATGCTCATACTATAACTACTTCAAATCACTACTTGGTAAATTTGAAACAAAATACTGTGTTGTCGGGCCGATGACATCTCAATTCAACAGACACTTTGTAAGTGCTGTTGAATTCCATAAACCCAATGTTGTGTTAATTTGGAGGGGCACCAATATACTTCCTGTCTCATTGAAAAGTTTAAGTGGCTTGGGTGTTGAGAAGATCACCTCCTATAATCACGATGACTTTACTGGACCGGAAATAGGGGCCCCCGTACCATGGCACCACAAGCGACTATGGCGTTTGTTTCTCAAATGTGCGCCTCTGATTGATCACCACTTTGTAAAACGTGACTCCAATATTGCGCACCTTTTGCGCATCGGTGCAAAAAACGCACATATTATGCCGATGTGGTTCGTTCCTCAAATTCACAAGCCTGTGCAAATAAGCACAGCTGAACACGCACGCTTCGATACGGACGTGGTTTTTGTTGGACATTACGAGCCGGATGGCCGCGAGGGCAGCATACGCACACTCGTCGCGGCAGGCATTCGGGTAAAGCTATGGGGTGGTCACTACTGGAACCGTGCGGTGCTGCGTGATCTTTATGACCAACTAGCGCCTATCGAGCCTGCTGAAGGCGATGACTATAGAAAGGCGCTCTGTGGGGCCAAGATTTGTTTGTGCTTTCTCTCCAAACTAAATCGTGACACTTACACTCGCCGCTGTTTTGAAATTCCCGCCTGCGGCAAAGTCATGTTGGCTGAGCGCACTGATGAATTAATGCAGTTTTTCAAAGAAGATGAAGAGGCGTGTTTCTTCTCGTCACAAGAAGAGTTGGTACGCAAAGCACAGTGGCTCATCAATAACCCCGACATTCGAGAACGCATCGCCCAAGCTGGTTTGCGCCGGGTTTGGGCTGATGGGCATGATGTGGCGAGTAAGGCCAAGTATTTCCTATCAGTAGTTAACACATCCAAGCAATAAGCAATTCAGAATAAAGAAAATTAAATGCAACGAATAATGATAACCGGTGGCGCTGGCTTTGTAGGGTCTCACTTGTGTGACCGTCTTCTTAAAGAGGGTCGCAATGTTTTATGTGTAGATAATTTTTTTACCGGATCCAAGGAGAATGTCAGTCACCTATTGGGTAATCCTTACTTCGAGTTAATGCGGCACGATGTGACTTTTCCGTTGTATGTCGAAGTAGATCAGATATACAATCTCGCCAGCCCGGCCAGCCCCATTCATTATCAACATGATCCGGTGCAAACAATCAAGACCAATGTGTATGGCGCCATTAATATGCTAGGTTTGGCCAAGCGGCTGAAGGCCCGCGTATTTCAAGCTTCAACTAGCGAGGTTTATGGTGATCCAGAAATACATCCGCAACCAGAGAGCTATTGGGGCCGGGTGAATCCCATAGGCCCACGTTCGTGTTATGACGAAGGCAAGCGCTGCGCTGAAACTTTGTTTTTTGACTATTACCGCCAGCACAATCTGGATATCAAAGTCGTGCGTATTTTTAATACCTATGGCCCACGCATGCACCCTAGTGATGGCCGTGTAGTTAGTAATTTCATCGTGCAAGCTCTTAAGGGTGAAGAAATAACCATCTACGGCAGTGGCCAGCAGACTCGCTCGTTTTGTTATGTGGACGATATGGTCGAAGGGTTTGTGCGCATGATGGCGACTGAGCGCGGTTTTACCGGACCGGTGAATTTGGGTAACCCCGGTGAATTCACTATGCTGGAACTGGCTGAAAAGGTTTTGACGCTGGTGGGTTCAAAGTCGAAACTCGTTTTTATGCCTTTGCCAGTAGATGACCCTAAGCAGCGTCAGCCAGATATTACGCTTGCCAAGGAGAAGTTGGACTGGTCGCCCAAAGTGAATCTTGAAGATGGTCTCAAAGAGACAGTTAATTATTTCCGCACTCTTTTGAAAGCATAGAATGAAAATTCTCTATCTCTATGCCGAGGTGATGGGCTACACCATGGCAACAATTCGCTCTCTGGCGGAGCGCGGCTTCGAGGTGCATGTGGTGCATTGGGATCATAAGAAACAGACACCTTATAAGACACCAGTTGTACCTAACGTTTTTATGTACAGTCGTTCCGAACTATCAGTTGAGCAAATAAGAATACTGGCCAAAAATATAGCGCCCGTTCTGACTGTTGTATCGGGTTGGATGGATAGAGGCTATATGAGCGTTGCTAAGCAGTTAAGGTTAGAAGGTCTGCCGGTTGTGGTTGGTTTTGACGACCAATGGCATGGCACGTTAAAACAATGGCTGGCAATTATATTAGGTTGGGTTGGTTATTTCTCTCGGTTTTATTCTCATGCCTGGGTAGCAGGCCTATACCAATTCGAATATGCCCGTAGATTGGGCTTTGAGAAGAAAAATATTATTTACGATCTTTACAGCGCCGACTTGTGCTTATTTAGCCAAGCATATAATGACAATAGAGAAAATAAGCAGAATAATTATCCGCATCGGTTTTTGTTTGTTGGCCGATTTGAGCCCGTCAAAGGTTTGGATGTATTGCTGCATGCATGGCAAGAACTAGGTGCAAAAAAAGGCGATTGGGAGCTGCATTTGATCGGCAATGGTTCACTGAAAGCACAACTTGAAGCCACGGCCGGTGTGGTGGTAAAAGACTTCATGCAGCCCGAACAGCTCATGCAAGAAGTAGCCAACGCAGGCTGTTTTTTGCTGCCGAGCAGTGGGGAACCATGGGGTGTGGTGGTGCATGAATTCGCGGCCGCCGGCTTGCCGCTCATAGTGTCTGATGTGGTGGGTGCCGCCAGCGCGTTTTTGATTTCAGGGTTGAATGGCTATAGCTTTAGAGTCAACGATCCTAAAGCCTTGGCAAACGGAATGCACCAAATTATCAACATGACCGATCAAGAACTCCAAGCGATGGCAGTGAGTTCACATGCGCTGTCACAACGCATAACGCCGGAGACATCGGCGGGAAATCTTTTGTCAGTTTTAAATTAGAATGTAAAAGTGAATTCATTTTTCTATGCATTAGCTAAGCTGTATGCTTATATTTATGTGGGGACGAAGGCGGTAACCGGTCGTAATATCCCTGGCTTAGGTTTTCTTTTGCGTCGATGCACAAGGTCCCGTTACATAGATTTTCTTGATCAGAAACTTTACTTCGAACCTGCAATTGCTAGTAATTACGGACTGCACATCATTAACTTAGAGCAAGAGCCTGAGTCGCATAATTTTTTAAATGAACTGTTTGATAAATTGGGTAATGTTGAATCCTGCTTTATTGAAGTTGGGGCAAATATTGGGGTGTTTATGGTCGATTTGGCGCGTCGAAGTAAAGTTAATATTATTGGTTTTGAACCATCTAATGATTGTTGTAAATCAATTAAAAAAACTATGCTTAAAAATGGTCGTAGAAATTTTACCATTTATGAAAATCTTGTAGGTGATCGTGATGAATTGGTGTCATTTAGTGAGGGTAAAAATGTACAGGAGGCATCAATTTACACAAGCACAAATTCATTTAATAAGATTCAACAAATCAAACTTGATAATGTTAAAGAATTAATGATTCTTCCAGATGCAATGCCTAGTGTACTTATGATTGATGTTGAGGGCTATGAGCCTAATGTGTTGCGAGGGGCGGGGGCGCTTATAAAACGTTTAAAACCATTGGTGTTGTTTGAATATAATTTTGTTTCAAAACGTTATTTTCATGTCAATGAAATTCATCAAATCTTGGGTGACTCATATGCTATCTTTAGGCTAAGAAAAGACGCAATGCTTGACAGCGACGTAGAGAATTCATGGAACTGTGTTGCTGTACCCCTAAATACCCAGTTTGAAACGATTCTAAAATCGAAAATTTTAAGCCAAATCGGATCTGCTGCCGAAAGAGGGGCTTAAGATGGTTTATAAGTGGTCTGAAACACTGCTTATAGTAATATATTTTGCTGCGGTGGCTTCAATCATTAAAGTCGGCGCTGGTAACACATTTGCGATCCCTTGGTTCATCGGTAAGGTGGCGGCAAGATGATAAAAGTCCAATCATTGACGATCGGCATAGATGCCTCTCGGAATCGCTCTGGCGGAGCAAAAGCCCATTTAATCGGCATACTGTCTGAATGCAATCCGGCGAAACATGGAATTCATGAAATTCATGTCTGGGCTTTTGACTCGTTGCTTAAGCAATTACCTGAATATCCGTGGTTGATAAAACATAATCCGATTGCTCTTGAGCAGTCCCTTTTTAGACAGCTAGTTTGGCAAGCAACGTCACTCGCCGGTGAAGTCAAATCGGCAGGTTGTGATATCTTATTTACTACAGATGCCAGTACTCTTTGCCGTTTCAAATCCATGGTTGTTTTAAGTCAGGATATGCTCTCTTACGAGCCGGGTGTGATGAGTTATTTCGGCTTTGGGATTGCTCGTTTGCGGTTACTTGCTATTCTGGTGGTACAGAATTTGGCGTTCAAACGGGCAGCAAGTGTAATTTTTCTAACGCACTATGCTGCGAAAGTCATACAGCAATCTTGTGGGATTTTGCCTAATTTTGTTATTATACCCCATGGTGTTGATGCAGCGTTCAAGTATTCGCAGGCGGTAACCAGTTGGCCGCTCTCGGGAGAGCGGCCTATTCGCTGTATCTATGTTTCAAATGCAGAAATGTACAAACATCAATGGGTCGTGGTTGAAGCGATTTCGCTGTTGAGAAAGCGCGGGTACAATTTAACATTAAGCTTGATTGGCGGCGGCAAAGGGCCAGCGCAGCAATTGTTGCAAAATATGATCACTGTTGTTGACCCGAAAAGTATTTTTGTCAAGCAGTTTGATTTTTTACCTCATGCGGAACTTCCTGCATTACTGGCGCAAGCTGATTTGTTTGTGTTCGCCTCAAGCTGTGAGAATATGCCCGTGACACTGGTGGAGGCTATGGCGATCGGATTGCCAATTGCCTGCTCCAATCGTGGACCTATGCCGGAAGTGCTTGCCGATGGTGGAGTTTACTTTAACCCGGAAGATTCCGAATCTATAGCTCTGGCGATTGAAAAGATTATTCAATCTCCAGCACTGCGTTTGACCATCACCAAGCGTGCCAAGATACTTTCACAGCAATATAGCTGGAAGTGCTGTGCTGATAAAACCTTTTCTTTTATTGAAGAAACATACCTGAGAACAAAAATATGAGCGCGCGGCCTTATCAAATTTGCAATAACTGCATTATGGACACGTCCGATCAAAAGATCGTGTTCGATGAGAGGGGTTGGTGTGACTACTGCAATAACTTTTTTTCCGCGATAAAGCCCCATTTGCATACCGATCAAAGTGGCGACATCGCGCTTAAACTGTTGGCTGACAAGATTCGGCAAGAGGGTATGGGCAGAGATTTTGATTGCATCATTGGGCTTAGCGGGGGCCTGGATAGCTCTTATGTTGCCTATGTGGTAAAGGAGAAGATGGGCTTGCGTCCCCTGCTGTTTCACGTCGATGCGGGTTGGAATACCGACCAGGCGGTGGGAAATATTGAAAAGCTGGTGAATGGCTTGGGCCTTGATCTTTACACAGATGTGATCAACTGGGAGGAAATGAAAGATCTGCAGCTGGCATTTCTTCGGTCGCAAATACCCGACCAAGATCTTCCTCAGGATGCCGCTTTTTTCTCTAGTCTATATAAATTTGCCCGCAAGTACAAAATAAGAACGATTATCACTGGCTCTAATTTTTCTACCGAGTGTTGCCGTGAGCCCGAAGAATGGGGTGGGTATCTAGGGGTTGATAAGCTGCTGTTCAAAGACATTCACTCACGTTTCGGAAAACGCCCACTTGAGACATTTCCGTTGGTTGATATTTTGGAGTCCAAGATTTTTTATCAACGTATAGTTGGCATGAAGGTGGTTATGCCTCTGAATATGATAACGTTTATCAAGAAAGACGCTGAAGATGAACTTGAACGACGGTTTGGTTGGCAGAGGTTTCAGCACAAACATCATGAGTCGCGCTTTACACGTTTTTATGAAGATTATTGGCTGCCACGCAAGTTTGGTTTTCAAAAGAGACGGGCTCATTTTTCCAGTTTGATCTTGACTGGGCAAATGTCGCGAGAACAGGCATTAGAGAGAATTTCTCATCCCGAGATGGATGAACATTTTTTGCGGCAAGAATTCGAGTATGTAGCCAAGAAGCTAGACCTCACTGTCCATGAGTTGCAAGAGATCTTTGATGGCAAGAACAAGACACACCGTGATTACCGCAATAAGCGATGGTTGATAGGCCTCGGGACAAATGTTTTGCGTTTCCTCGGTTTGGAAAAAAGGTTTTTCCGATGATTCATGTGATTGATTACGGCCTCGGCAATGTGCAGGCTTTTTTGACGCTTTACAAGCGTCTAGGGTTTGAGGCTATCCGTGCCAAAACGGCTGATGATTTAGCTGGCGCCAGCAAGATTATTCTGCCGGGTGTGGGGGCCTTCGACCATGCGATTGAATTACTGGACCAATCGGGTATGCGTCCCACTTTAGAAATTTTGGTGTTGCAAGATAAGGTGCCTGTGCTGGGAATTTGCGTGGGGATGCAGTTATTGGCATCGTCTAGCGATGAGGGGCGGTTGCCCGGTTTGGGGTGGGTGCCAGGTAAGGTTCGCTCATTCCATTCACATGAACGATCGGTGAGTTTGCCACTGCCGCACATGGGTTGGAACGATGTACAGCCAAAACATGGGTCGTCTCTGTTTGCAGGGCTTGAATCTGATGCACAATTTTATTTTTTGCATTCTTATTATTTTGAATGTGACGAGCCTTCACATGTTGCTGCGGTTGCAGTCTATGGTTTTGATTTCAGTTGTGCGGTTACTGCCGGCAATGTCTATGGTGTGCAGTTTCATCCTGAAAAAAGTCACCACTTCGGCACCAAGTTGCTGAAGAATTTTGCGGAGCTATAAGATTTTACGCCCAAGAATTACGCCCTGTCTGCTGGTTCACAAGGGGGGCCTGGTTAAGACCATCGGCTTTAAAACTCCCAAATATGTGGGCGACCCCATCAACGCGGTCAAGATTTTTAACGAGAAGGAAGCGGACGAGCTCATTGTTCTAGATATCGATGCGACGGTAAACAATGCTGAGCTTGACTACCGCATGATCGCCAATCTGGCCGCAGAGTGTAGGATGCCGCTTTGCTATGGTGGCGGTATAAAGACCCCTGCGCAGGCTAAGCGGATTATCAGCTTAGGGGTTGAGAAGGTGGCGATCAGTTCTGCGGCGGTTGAGCATCCAGAATTGATTACACAAATTGCAGATGAAATCGGTCGCCAAAGTGTGGTGGTGGTGTTGGATGTTAAAAAACGGTTGTTCAGCAAAGACTACGATGTTTTTACAAAGAATGCGCGCACCAACACCAAACGCAGTGTTTTTGATCTGGCCGCCGAAGCTCAGAAGTTAGGAGCTGGTGAACTAATCATCAATTCGATAGACCTGGATGGCGAGATGAAGGGTTACGACTTGGCCTTGGCCGAAAGAATCAGACAGAATGTAAAAATCCCCATCACCATTCTTGGCGGGGCAGGCGCATTGAGCGATATTGAAGCCTTGATTCGCGCCTGTGGTGTTATCGGCGCCGCAGCAGGAAGTTTGTTTGTATTCAAAGGCGTTTACAAGGCAGTGCTAATCAACTACCCAACCTTGACACAACGCGATGAATTAATTCGCAAGTCCTTGAGCTAAGTGGGGAATGAACAGAAGTTATTATGAATGCCGATATTAAAGTTTCTATGTTTACTAATAAAACATTGTTGATTACGGGTGGAACGGGGTCATTTGGCAATGCCGTCTTGCGACGTTTTTTGGATTCCGAAATTGCTGAAATTCGCATCTTCAGTCGCGACGAGAAAAAACAGGATGACATGCGCAAGCGTTACAACCATCCTAAGCTGAAGTTCTACATTGGTGATGTTCGAGATGAGCTTAGTGTATCTGGGGTCATGCGCGGTGTGGACTATGTGTTTCACGCCGCCGCACTTAAGCAAGTGCCTTCATGCGAATTTCACCCCATGCAGGCGGTGCGCACCAATGTGCTGGGTACCGAGAATGTGCTTGAGGCCGCTATTGCCGCATGCGTCAAGCGCGTGGTGTGCCTCAGCACCGATAAGGCAGTGTATCCCATTAACGCCATGGGCATCAGCAAGGCCATGATGGAAAAGGTGATGGTTGCCGCCAGCCGTAATCTGGAAGGAACCAATACAGTGATTTGCGGCACGCGCTATGGCAACGTGATGAGCTCGCGTGGTTCTGTGATTCCGCTGTTTGTTGACCAAGTCTTGGCGGGCAAGCCTATTACCGTCACAGACCCGGCCATGACGCGTTTCATGATGACGCTCGAAGATGCGGTGGAGTTGGTGCTGTATGCCTTTGAACATGGCCAGAATGGTGATATTTTTGTGCAAAAGGCGCCTGCCGCCACGGTGGAGGTACTCACCCAAGCAATTCTGGAGTTGATGGACAAGCCAACGCATGAAGTGCGCAGCATTGGCACACGACATGGCGAGAAGCTATATGAAGCATTGCTTGGTCGTGAAGAGATGGCCTGCGCCCAGGATATGGGCGACTACTTCCGAATTCCCCCCGATGCGCGCGACCTGAACTACGCTAAGTTTGTGGATCAAGGTGACCAGCGCAAAACCGCTAGTTCACATGCTGAAGACTACAACTCGCACAACACCACCCGTCTTGATGTGGCAGGCATGAAGGCACTGTTGCTCAAGCTTGACTTCATGCAGCGTATTGCCCGTGGCGAACACGCTCTTGCGGAGGATTAACGCGATGAAAGTGCTGATTACCGGGGCTAACGGTTTTGTTGGCAAAAATTTGCAGCTTCATCTGGCAGAGCGCCCAGATGTTCAGGTGTTGTGCTTCACCCGCAGTGATGATTTTGCCCAACTGCCTGTCATGATTCAGGGTGTAGATTTTGTGTTTCATCTGGCAGGCGTCAACCGTCCGCTAGACACAGCTGAATTTGTGTTCGGTAATACTGACTTTACTCGGGCACTTTGTAAGATATTGGCCGCACTAGCCGAAACGACTGGCAAGACGGTGCCAGTTGTTTACACATCATCCACACAGGCGGCCTACGAAAATGCCTATGGCGATAGCAAGCGTGGCGCTGAAGATGCGCTGTTGGAGCTGCATCGGAGCCACGGTGTACCGGTGCATATTTTTCGCTTGCCCAATGTATTTGGCAAGTGGTGCAAGCCCAACTACAACTCAGTGGTGGCGACGTTTTGCCACAACATCGCCCGCGGCCTGCCGATTCAGGTGAATGATCCGGAGACATCTGTCACGCTTGTGTATATTGATGATGTGATGAAGCGCTTTTTGCAGATCATGGATGGCGCGGATGCTGCTGAGGATGCCGATGGTTTTGCCACTATTTCACCCCAATACACCACTACAGTGGGTGAACTTGCCCGACAGTTTCAGGGTTTCAAGGATGGTCGCACCACGCTGGTAACCGAGCGCGTGGGCACTGGGCTGATACGCGCGCTTTATGCCACCTATGTCAGTTATTTGCCGGTTGAGTCGTTTGCTTACACCGTGCCGCAGCATGCCGACCCGCGTGGCGTGTTTGTGGAATTGCTTAAAACACTCGACTGTGGCCAGTTCTCCTACTTTACTGCGCATCCTGGCATCACTAGGGGCGGACATTACCACCACAGCAAGACTGAGAAATTTATTGTCATCAAGGGTCAAGCACGCTTCAAGTTCCGTCATATGCAAACCGGGCAGAGTTACGAGCTTGCCACAAACGGTGACAAGCCTGAGGTGGTGGAAACAGTACCGGGGTGGACGCATGACATCACCAACATTGGCAACGATGAGATGGTTGTCATGCTCTGGGCTAACGAGGTGTTTGATCAAACCCACCCAGATACGTTTGCTTGTCCGCTTTAATTAATAGCCCATGAAAAAACTAAAAGTCCTGACTGTGGTTGGTACCCGGCCTGAGATCATTAGATTGTCACGCTTACTGGCGCTACTGGATGAGCACTGCGAGCATTTATTGGTACACACAGGGCAAAACTACGACTATGAGTTGAATCAGGTCTTTTTTGACGACCTTGGTGTGCGCAAGCCTGATTTCTTTTTGAACAGTGCTCAAGATAGCAATGGTGCAGCCCACACTATCGGCAACCTGATCATCGCCGTGGATAAAGTCTTGGCTGAAGTTCAGCCCGAGGCCATGCTGGTGCTGGGTGATACCAATAGTTGCTTATCGGCGATTCCGGCAAAGCGTCGAAAAATTCCGATTTTTCATATGGAGGCTGGCAACCGGTGTTTTGACCAACGCGTTCCAGAGGAAACCAACCGCCGCATCGTGGATCACACTGCCGATGTGAATCTGACATACAGCAGCATCGCTCGCGACTATCTGTTGCGTGAGGGTTTGCCTCCTGATCTGGTAATTAAGACTGGCAGCCCCATGTTTGAGGTGCTGACATATTACCGAGCACGCATTGAAGCCTCTGATGTACTGGCTCGACTTGGGTTGGAGGCCGAAGGGTACTTCGTGGTCAGCGCCCATCGGGAGGAAAATATTGAGTCCAACCAGTCGTTCACCAAACTGGTGTCGGTGCTGAATGCGGTTGCAGAAGAGCACGGCATGCCAGTGATTGTGTCCACGCACCCGCGCACGCAAAAGCGCATTGACGCCACCGAGGCCGTTTTTCACCCACAGGTGCGTCTGCTTAAACCGCTAGGGTTTCATGACTACAACAAGCTGCAACTGTCGGCTCGCGCAGTATTGTCTGATAGTGGAACCATCAACGAAGAGTCATCCATCATGAACTTTCCGGCGTTGAACCTGCGCGAGGCGCATGAACGTCCCGAGGGCATGGAAGAGGCGGCAGTGATGATGGTTGGTCTAGAAGTAATGCGTGTACGTCAAGGGATAGCGATTTTGGCAACACAGCCACGCGTCGCTGACCGCACCGAACCGCATGGCATCCGGCAGGTGGCCGACTACAGCATGCCGAATGTGTCTGACAAAGTGCTGCGTATCATCCACAGCTATACCGACTACGTAAACCGTGTGGTGTGGAAGAAATACTGAGTAGACAGCTACGTGAAAATTCTGATCGTTAGTCAATATTTCTGGCCCGAAAATTTCAGGGTTAATGATCTCACGCAAGAGCTAGTGCAGCGTGGGCACAGCGTGACGGTGTTGACGGGTATACCGAATTACCCGGCGGGTACTGTGTTTGAACCGTATCGAAAAAACCCGAAAGCATTTGAATATTACAGTGGTGCGTGGGTGTTTCGGGCCCCTATGCTGGCGCGCGGTAATGGTGCCGTGCGCTTGTTTTTGAATTACTTGAGCTTCGTGATCGGTGCATGTCTATACGGGCCATGGCGGTTGCGGGGCCAACAAATAGATGTCATTTTTGTCTTTGAGCCATCACCTGTAACGGTGGGTCTGCCTGCTATCTTGCTTGGCCGGATCAAGCGAGCGCCGGTTGTATTTTGGGCGTTGGACTTGTGGCCAGAGACACTGGCTGCCATAGGCGTTGTTCGGTCCACTAGGGTTTTGGGCTGGATCGGGCACTTGGTGAGGTTCATTTATGAGCGCTGCACGTTGGTGCTGGGTCATTCACGCAGTTTCCTGCCGAAAATTGCCAAGTATTGTTCAGACGCCAAAAAGATTCGCTATTTCCCCAGCTGGGCTGAAGAGATTTTCAATAAAGCTGATTTGGTGCCAGCCGCTGAAGTGCCCGGACAGAAGGGCGTATTTAATATACTTTTCGCTGGCAACATTGGTGAGGCGCAGGACTTACCCGCGGTTTTGAATGCCGCCGAGTCCTTGAGGCACAACACTGCTATTCGTTGGCTAATTGTAGGGGATGGGCGAAGATCTGTCTGGCTTCATGAAGAAGTTGCGCGCCGTGGATTGCAAAGCCATGTGATATTACTGGGGCGGTTTCCCGTGGAGCGCATGCCGTCTTTTTATGCTCATGCAGATGCGTTGCTGGTGTCATTAAAAAAAGACCCGGTGTTCAGCTTGACTATCCCAGGCAAAGTGCAGTCTTACTTGATGGCAGGAGTACCGATTTTGGGGATGCTGGATGGTGAGGGCGCGCAGGTCATTACAGATTCAAATGCCGGCTTGGTCTGCGCAGCTGGTAACTCAGGGGGACTTGCATCAGCGGTACTTGAGATGTTTGCCATGAGCATCGATCAACGTAAGCAGCTTGGCGAAAATGGCCGTGATTATGCTCAGAAAGAATTCGGACGTGGGTTGCTGATGGACCAATTAGAAGTGTTGTTACATGAAGCCGTAGACCTGCACAGACAAGCAAAGATGGCGACGTGATCTTAATTACCGGTGCAACAGGGTTTGTTGGCAAGGCGCTCTTACAGCGATTGCTTGCTGACGATGAGTTGCGGCGATTGGTAGTGGCAGTACGCAGAGGTGGGCAGCGATGGCCAGAGCAGGTGCTACCAATCGTGACGGGTGACTTGAATCCATCTACTGACTGGTCTATTGCACTTGAGGGAGTTGCGGTTGTGGCTCACAGCGCCGCTCGCGTCCACGTTATGCAGGACACTGATTCCGACCCGCTAACAGCGTTTCGCGCCGTCAACGTGGAAGGTACATTGAACCTAGCCCGCCAAGCTGCCGCCGCAGGAGTCAAGCGATTTGTGTTTATTAGTTCAATCAAGGTCAATGGCGAGTGCACGATGCCCGGGCGATCGTTCACTGAAGCCGATGCCCCCAATCCGCAAGATGCCTACGGCCAGAGTAAGCATGAAGCAGAGCAGGGCTTGCGCCAACTCAGTGCCGATACTGGTATGGAGATTGTCATTATCCGCCCGCCGTTGGTGTATGGCCTCGGCGTTAAAGCCAACTTCGCCGCCCTGATGCGCGCAGTGCAGCGCGGCTGGCCTTTGCCGTTGGGTGCGGTGCACAATCAGCGCAGCTTGGTGGCGTTGGACAACCTGGTGGATTTCATCGTCACCTGCATCACCCACCCCAAAGCGGCTAACCAGACTTTTTTAATCAGTGACGGGCAAGACCTTTCCACTACCGAGTTGGTGCGGGAAATGATACAAGTAGCCGGGGTGCAAGCGCGTTTGCTGCCAGTGCCGGTGTGGGCTTTGCAGGCAGTGGCCTCGTTGCTTGGTAAGGGGGATGCGGTGCAGCGTTTGTGCGGTAATTTGCAAGTTGATATGTCGAAGGCGCGGATTTTATTGGGCTGGGTGCCGCCTCTGACTGTAGAAGAAGGTTTAAAGCGGGTGATGGCAGTATGAAAAGAGTATTTGATATTTCTCTGGCTTGTACGGCTGCTCTCATCTTGTTTGTACCGGTTTTGCTGGTTTCGATGGCCGTCCGGCTGACGTCGAAAGGGCCAGTCTTGTATTGGTCTGACCGTGTTGGCCGAAACAACGTGATCTTCAAGATGCCGAAGTTCCGCAGTATGCGGGTGGGCACGCCGGTGGTGGCCACGCATATGCTGGCGGATGCCCGTTCACACCTGACGCCCATCGGTTCTTTCTTGCGCAAGAGCAGCTTAGACGAGTTGCCGCAGCTGTGGAGCATTCTGGCGGGGGACATGAGTTTTGTGGGCCCGCGCCCGGCGCTGTTCAATCAGCAGGACTTGATTGCCTTGCGTACAGACCAGGGCGTGCACACCTTGGTGCCTGGCCTGACTGGTTGGGCGCAAGTCAATGGCCGTGACGAGTTGTCGGTTCCACAAAAGGTGGCGTTGGATGCTGAGTATTTGACTCGCCAAGGCTTTTGGTTCGATATCAAGATCCTTTGGTTGACCTTTTTGAAGGTTTTTTTACTTGAAGGAGTTTTGCATTGATGAATAATATTTTTTATTCAAAGCTCATTACTGGGTTGCTGCCGGTTTCAAAGACACTTTGTTAAGGTGTGAAATGAAACTGGAGGTGTTCAATGGAAAGCAGAAGGGGTAATCATCCCCTAGAACCAAAGGCGTGAGAAGTAGAATTTTTTTCAATGGAAGAGGTTCTACATGAAGAGATCAAAGTTCAGTGACAGCCAGATTTTGGACGCTGTCAAGCGCGTTGAGGCTGGTATCGGCGTTCCAGACATTTGTCGCGAGCTGGGCATCAGCACCGCGACCTTTTACAAATGGCGGGCCAAGTACGGCGGCATGGATGTCTCCATGATGTCGCGCATGAAAGAACTCGAAGAGGAGAACCGGCGTCTCAAGAAGATGTACCTTGAGGAAAAGCTCAAGGCTGAAATTGTGTCGGAGGCGCTCGAAAAAAAGTGGTGAGGCCATCTCGCAGAAGGGAGATGGCCAAGAAGGCGGTCACAGAGCGAGGTGCGTGTATTCGAATTGCCTGCGAGGTGTTTCGCATCAGCGAATCCTGCTACCGCTACGAGCGCAAGCTAGATGCTGAGAATGATGAAGTGGCCAATTGGCTGATTCGTTTGACGGATAACCATCGCAATTGGGGCTTTGGCCTTTGTTATTTGTATCTGCGCAATGTCAAGGGTTTCAAATGGAATCACAAACGGGTGTATCGAATCTACAAGGAGTTAGAGCTCAATTTGCGGATCAAGCCTCGCAAACGACTTGTACGTGAGAAGCCTGAAGCATTGACTGTGCCGCAAGGTATCAATCAAGTGTGGTCGATGGATTTCATGCATGACCCATTGGAAGATGGCAGAACGTTCAGATTGCTAAATGTGATTGATGACTTCAACCGTGAGGCGATTGGCATGGAGATTGACTTCTCTCTGCCATCAGAACGCGTGATTCGAGAGCTCAAGCAAATCATCTCTTGGCGGGGTAAGCCGGAGGTGATTCGTTGCGACAACGGTCCGGAATACATCAGTGCGGCCATACAAACGTGGGCGCAAGAGATGGAGATCAGGCTTGAATATATTCAGCCAGGTAACCCTCAACAAAACGCTTATGTTGAACGGTTCATGATTTAGCCCCCTAAAACCCAGTTCCATCGGTATTCCTTAAACTAACAACTAGGAATACGACTATGGATATGACTATGTCTTCAGCAAGACCCGAACGGGTTGAGGTGCTCACCAGCGTTCAGCGG
>JACCDN010966824.1_pt1 | contig 31423 bp, 31 predicted proteins | sample 7441691 | NCBI WGS metagenome assembly JACCDN01 (sample SAMN15323439, study PRJNA562643) | freshwater metagenome | isolation source: river surface water | place: USA:Blue River Watershed | collected 2017-08-16
CGACGCTTCTTTGCTGCGTGGACACCACGTTTTACTCTTGCCATTTAGCGCACGCTCCTTACTTCAAACCAAGCATGCGCTTGGCTGTCATTGTGACGGTTGACTTTGCTGACTTCTCTTGGCTAAGACGACGAGTGACACGTGAAGATTTACGCTCCAAAAGGTGGCGCTTTCCTGCACGCTCATGCATGATCTTTCCTGAACCTGTGACGCGGAAGGTCTTCTTCGCACCACTGTGGGTTTTCATCTTTGGCATTGCTGTCTCCTGTGCCTACTCGGTTTTTACTTCTCTGCTTCTTGCTTTGCCTTCTCAGCAGCTGCTCGAGCCGCCTTCTGTTCTGCAACTGCTTCGGTCTTCTTTTTCGTCGGACCTAATACCATCGTCATATTTCGACCCTCTTGCTTTGGGGCGAACTCAACGAATCCATGTTCTGCGACATCTTCTGCAAGACGTTGCAATAACTTAAAGCCCATCTCCGGACGAGTTTGTTCACGGCCACGAAATTTCATCGTGATCTTCACCTTGTCGCCACCCTTAAGGAACTTCTCGATTGCGTTCTTCTTAGTCTCGTAATCGTGATTTTCGATCTTGGGCGTCATTCGCACTTCCTTCACCACAATGTGGGTCTGGTTCTGACGAGCCTCGCGCGCCTTCTGTGCTGCTTCATACTTGAACTTTCCAAAGTCCATAATTTTGCAGACAGGTGGGTTGGCTTCTGGGGCGATCTCAACGAGGTCGAGACCGATTTCATCCGCCATGGCAAGGGCTGCTTCGATATCTACAACTCCGACTTGCTCACCGGTGTAATTGATGAGGCGAATTTGGGGTGTGCGGATACGATCATTGATGCGCGGTTCAGTTGTGATTTCTGCTCCTTCGGTTGGTCTTCATCTTCTTCTGATGTAACAAGAAGTTTCTGCATGAGGACACCGCCGACAGTGATGAGCGGATAATCCGCAGGACCTAAATAGGCCCACATCATCTGACATAACCATACTCGCCGGGGCGATGTAGGTGGGAGCGGTGAGCTCCTCTTGCAGTAACTCAAAGTTACTGGTCTGCTGGAAAGGATACCTGAGGGTCTACCCGATCGAGAAATCGAGGCTAGGGAGCCGTGTAATCCACGAGTGCGTTGGGGGCAAGGCGCGGACAACTCTGGCCAGGGGCGATTACCCCTTCAAAGTGCCACCATTCATTGGCATAGACGCGACAGAGGCCAAAGCGGGAGCCATTCTTCTCAAGCCAGAGAGCGCCAGGTCTATCTCCTGGGTAATTGACATCAATGGCAAGACCTTGCGGATGATGAGAGTTCTGTGGAGGTAGGACCCACTTTGCCGCCTCGGTCTCGTTGCCATACTTTCTCACCGCTTCTGCAAAGAGTATTTCTTGACGATCGCGTGTTCGAAAACCAGATGAGATGTAGAGAGTGACTCCATCTGCTGCTGCAAACGATGCGGCTGCGTTAAAGCGAGCAGTCAACAATGGATGTAACTCAACTACTTCTCCTGATGCCGTTGCACTTTCAAATAACGGGCCATTACCTAGAGAGCGCATCGATAGTGGACATGAACTCTTTGCCGTTGTGAGAGTAATGAGGTTCTGGCTATCTACGCAGAACATCTCGGTGGGTCTCGGTGATAGTGGTTCTCTGATCTGAACAGTGACGAAATTCGTTGGACCCACATCCAAGGCGAGAACTCCAACTCCAATAAAGCAGGGGAAAAGTACGCTCAGGAGGAAGGCGATTGAGCCCCTGCTGATCCGGGATCGATCTCCTGTGTAGCCCTTCCTCATATATCTAAAGTTACTCCACTTTTGAAGTCGCAGATCAGCCCTGCGCCACATACTCTTATCTCATGGCAACAGAGGCTGGATCTGCGAAGAACGCTGGTAGCGAAGTGGTCTATGACGTCACCAGCGCCCCTAAATCTCTCACCAACGATCTCTCCGGTCGCCAAAAGCGATACTTCATCTCAATGATGATTAGAACCTTATGTTTCATTCTCACCGTGATCTTGCCTAGCCCATTTCGTTGGATTGCTCTGGCGGGGGCGGTGACCCTTCCGTACATCGCTGTCGTAATCGCAAATGCTGGACGCGAGACGATTACCCCGGGATCAGCGCTTCTAGCTAAGAAACCTCGCTCACTTTCGTAACTAGACTTTGCCCGTGATCAAATCTGGTGAGAAGCACGTACTCTTCAAAACCTTTGTAGCCCTTCTCCTTATCATCGGATGTTTATGGGCCTCTCAATGGCAGTTCCATCGTGGTGAAGATAGAAAAGCGAGAAACGATCTGATTCAAGAGCGGATCAATATCGCCCAGGTTGAATTATCGACTCTGCGTTCAGAAGTTACAGAGCATGAATGGCGAGTAGTGAGCACTCGTGGCGTCTTTGATTCATCCAATCAGATTCTCTTACGCAACAGATATTTTGAAGGTAAGTATGGCTATGGAGTACTCACTCGCTTTACGACCGAGAATAAGGACACGATCTGGGTTGATCGTGGGTGGGTTCAAGCTGGTGCATCTGCAACCGTTGCACCGAAGACTCCCCCTGTACCAACTGGTGAAGTAACAATTACCGGGCGCCTGAGATTAGATACATCGCTTCCGTCAGGATCTTTCTTCGCCCTTCCCATCAATGAAGATGAAGGGTTAATTAGTAAGTTAAATGCGCAATCTGGGTTGGCCTCTGAGAATTTCTATATTGATCTCATCTCTGGATCAGATCCGATACTCACGCCTGCTGCTCCGAGTGAAGTTCCTTCTTTAAGCGATGGCCCTCACCTGGCATATGCGGTGCAGTGGGTTCTCTTTGCAGCCCTTGTTCTTTATGGTCGCTATCTCATCCGCAAGATGGATTTAGAGAGCAGTAAGGTCCTGGCGAGCAAAGAGCTCTGAGTAAAGGCCGCCCTGATTAATCAGATCCTCATGGCGTCCGCGTTCAACAATGGTTCCTTCACTAATCACCAGAATCTGATCTGCATCCATCACCGTGCTTAGGCGGTGAGCGATGACAATACTTGTACGTCCCTTGAGGGCCTCCTTGAGCGCATCTTGCACAAGAGATTCATTCTCTGAATCCAGATGTGCTGTTGCTTCATCCAAGATCACAACTGCAGGTGACTTTAAGAGTAAGCGAGCGATAGCAAGGCGTTGCTTCTCGCCACCGCTCAGGCGATGTCCGCGCTCTCCCACCATCGTTTCAAGTCCCAGCGGAAGTGATTGAATGAGGTTCCAGATCTGAGCTGATTTACATGCAACTTCCATCTCTTCGGCTGTCGCACCTTCCTTGGCGTAACGGAGGTTTTCTGCGATCGTTTCATGGAAGAGGTGGGCATCCTGCATTACAACACCGATTGAATCTCGCAGACTCTCTAGCTCTACATCACGAATATCGTGGCCGTCGATCTCAATAGATCCACCGGTGACATCGTAGAGACGCGGGATCAAAGCGCTAATGGTTGTCTTACCGGCTCCTGATGGACCCACAAGGGCTGTGAGAGTTCCAGGCTCTGCCGCAAATGAAATACCTTTAAGAATCTCTCCTGAAACTACAGTCTCAGGTTTTGCTGCCGATTCAAGAGATGCCAACGAGATCTCATCGGCCTTGGGATATCTAAATGCGACATCTTTAAACTCCACACGTGGCATAGATGTCTTAAGTGGAAGTGCGCCAGCCTTGCTTGCGACCATCGGTGCCAAATCAAGTACTTCAAAGACTCGTTCAAATGAGACCAGAGCAGTCATCACATCAATGCGGATATTCGAAAGCGCAGTCAGTGGTCCGTAGAGACGGGCAAGGAGTGCGGTGATGGCAATCATTGTTCCCACTGTGATCGATCCACTAATTGCGAGATGGCCTCCGATTCCATAAGCAAATGCAGTGGCGATCGCTGCGACACTTGTCAGAGAGATGAAGAAGAGTCGATTAAGCATCGCAAGTTGGATTCCGATATCTGCAACTTTTCTTGCACGAGAGCGGAAGTACTCTTTCTCGCTGGAATGCTTTCCATACAAAGCAACTAATAGGGCACCGGAGACATTGAATCGTTCTGTCATCGTGCTCGACATCTGTGCATTTAACTCAAAGCTATCTCGCGTGAGAGTTTGGATCTTTCGCCCCACCCACTTAGTTGGAAGGAGGAAGAGCGGCAAAAGAGCCAGTGAGACGAGGGTTATCTGCCAAGAGAGAAAGAGCATGGCGATTGTCACCAAGGTAAGACTGATTACATTGCTGACGATTCCAGAGAGAGTTGCGGTAAATGCCTGTTGAGCTCCCATCACATCTGAATTGATGCGCGAAATCAGAGAGCCAGTCTGAGTGCGTGTGAAGAAGGCGATTGATTGACGCTGCACATGGGCGAAGACTTCAGAGCGAAGATCGTAGATCAGTCCTTCACCAATGCGAGCAGAGAACCAGCGACCGATCACATTCATCACGGCATCAACGAGAGCTAATCCGCCAACTATCAACGCCAGCGTTGTGACAAGTTCGGCATTCTTTGGAACTACGCCATCATCGATAAGTTTACGAAGCAGGAGCGGGGTCGAGACGATGAGAAAGGCATCGACAACTACCGTTGCAAGAAAGAAGAAGAGATAGGTGCGATATGGGATTGCATAGCCAAGGATTCGCTTGACGGTACCCGGCTTGAGTTTTTGTTCCTTAACCGAAGGATCGGCAGTAATTGACCTAAAGGTCATCCACATCGCATGTTGGGACATGGATTAAACAGTAAACCCTAGAGCCCTTAACTGTTCGCGACCATCGTCAGTAATCTTATCTGGACCCCATGGCGGCATCCATACCCAGTTAATTTTGACATCACTTGTCAGCGGAGCAAGAGCCTGACGAGTCTGATCCTCAATGACATCTTGTAGAGGGCAAGCTGCAGAGGTAAGTGTCATATTGAGAATGGCGATATTGCTCTCATCAACCATTACGTCATAAATAAGTCCTAAATCGACAACGTTAATCCCGAGTTCTGGATCAACGACATCCTTCATCGCCTCTGTGACATCTTCTACTTTTGCACTCATTGTGAACCTCTCGCTTCTTTTGGAATTCTATAACTCTTTCTACTTCTTTTGTGCCTGAATCGATGCATCCTTGATCGCCATCCAACCCAATAAGGCACATTTAATGCGGGCCGGATATTGGGAGACACCAGCAAGGGCTACGGCATCTTCCAAAATTGCCTCATCCCCCACCTTCTTACCCTTGCTCTGCATTAACTCGACAAATTCATCTGTAATTGCCTGCGCCTGCTCGAAGCTCTTGCCCACCAATAGATCGCTAGCGATAGAAACGCTTGCCTGAGAGATCGAACATCCCACGCCATCCCAGGTAATCGAGGCGATTTTTCCATCCGCGGCGGTGAGGTTGAGAGTGATCTCATCTCCACAGCTTGGATTGATGTGATGGACCTGAACGTCAAATGTTGGAGATAAAACCTTGTTGAGAGGGTTCTTATAGTGATCAAGAATCACTTCTTGGTAGAGAGCATCAAGGTTCATTACTTGAAGTACCTCATCGCAGAGTTAATGCCTTCAATGAGTGCGTCGTTATCTTCAATGGTGTTGTAGAGATAGAGAGATGCGCGAGTAGTTGCTGGAACTCCAAGTGATCGCGTCAATGGCCAAGCGCAGTGATGTCCAGTACGGACAGCAATTCCTTGGCTATCTAGAAATTGCCCGAGATCGTGCGGGTGAATTCCTGCAACAGTGAATGAGAGGGCTCCCCCGCGATTGTCCATCGTTAATGGACCCACGAGAGCGACTTCCTCTATCTCGAGAAGCTTCTTCATTAAATCAGCGGTGAGTGCATGTTCATGTGCTGCAATCTCATCCATGCCGATTGCAGACAAGTAATCAACTGCAGCGCCCAATCCGACAGCCTGCGCCATATTGGGAACTCCAGCTTCAAACTTTGCCGGAGCAGGTGCCCATGATGCCGATGTCATTGAAACATCTGCAATCATCGAACCACCTGTCAGAAATGGTGGTAGCTCTTCCAAGAGCGCTGCTCGTCCCCACATAATTCCGACACCGGTAGGACCGACCGCCTTATGCCCAGAGAAGGCAAGGAAATCAATATCGAGTGCGGCTACATCAACCTTCATATGAGGAACCGATTGGCAAGCATCAAGAACAACAACTGCGCCAACGGCATGAGCTGCTGCGACGATCTGATCGAGTGGATTGATCGTTCCGAGAACATTTGATTGATGGGTAAGTGCCACAACCTTTGTCTTATCGGTAATCAGAGTTGGAATCTGAGATAGATCTAGTCGCCCACCTGATGTGACATCAAACCATCGCAAGATTGCACCTGTACGAGCTGCTAATTGCTGCCAAGGGATCAGATTTGCATGATGCTCCATCTGACTTACAACAATCTCATCGCCTGCAGCTAAGTGAAAGCGATTGCCGACAGGAGCATTACCCATCGCATAGGCGATGAGGTTGATTGATTCGGTAGCGCTCTTGGTAAAGACAACTTCATCTGTCGCCGCACCAATAAATGCAGCAACCTTGGAGCGCGCACCCTCGAAGAGGTCAGTTGCCTCTTCAGCTAATTGGTGAGCCCCGCGATGAACTGCGGCATTGTGCAGGCGATAGAAGTCCATCTCGGCATCGATGACAACCTGCGGCTTCTGCGCTGTTGCACCACTGTCGAGATAGACCAATCGTTTTCCATCGCGGATAGTACGAGCAAAGATTGGAAAATCCTTACGTACTTCGATGGGGTTAAAGGTCATAGGAGATCTATCAGCGCTTACGCGCCTACGTACTCCGCATATCCATTAGCTTCGAGCTTATCTGCAAGCTCTGGACCGCCTTCTTCGACAATCTTGCCATTAGCAAAGACGTGCACGAAGTCAGGTTTGATGTAGCGCAAGATGCGGGTGTAGTGAGTGATGAGTAGAACGCCGACATTGCCTGATTCCTTGGCGCGATTAACACCTTCAGAGACGATGCGAAGTGCATCCACATCAAGACCTGAATCTGTCTCATCCAAAATCGCGATCTTTGGCTTGAGAAGCTCGAGCTGCATGATCTCGTGGCGCTTCTTCTCTCCGCCGGAGAATCCTTCATTGACATTACGTGTTGCAAATGCTGGATCCATTTTGAGCGCTTCCATCGCACTCTTTACTTCGCCAACCCACTCGCGAAGTTTTGGTGCTTCACCGCGAAGAGCTGTGGCTGCAGTACGGAGGAAGTTAGATACAGATACGCCAGGAACTTCAACTGGGTATTGCATCGCAAGGAATAGTCCTGCGCGTGCGCGCTCGTCTACTGTCATCTCGAGAACATCTGCGCCATCGAGTGTGACTGTTCCACCTGTGATTGTGTACTTAGGGTGTCCGGCGATTGAGTAAGCCAGAGTCGACTTACCTGAACCGTTAGGTCCCATGATTGCGTGAGTTTCACCGGATTTAATGGTGAGATCTACGCCCTTGAGGATTTCTACATCTCCACCTTCTGTGGTGACGCTTACTTTAAGGCCGCGAATTTCTAGTGTGCTCATCATCTTCCCCGATTAGATCTCAACTGTGACGGAGTCTCCGTCAACATGTACGCCGTATGTATGTAATGGTGCAACAGCTGGAGGAGTTAAGGCCTCGCCGGTGCGTAGATCAAACTCTGCTCCATGGAGCCAACATTCGATCTTAAAATCTGTGACATCTCCTTCGGAGAGTGATGCATCTGAGTGTGAGCATGTGTCATCAACTGCGAAGACTTCATCGCCAACACGTGCAACGCAGATTGTCTTTCCATCTTTTTCGACTTTGACAGGCTTGCCCTGAACTAACTCTGATAGAAGTAGATCAGCCATTTACTTTCCTGCCTTTGCAAGCTCATCATCGATACGAGTCATGAGGCGCTCTTGAATGGATTCGATTCCGATTTGGGAGACGATTTCATTGAAGAAGCCACGTACTACCAGGCGACGGGCATCTGCTTCGTTGATGCCACGGGACATCAAATAGAAGAGCTGCTCATCATCAAAGCGTCCTGTTGTGCTGGCATGTCCTGCGCCAACAATCTCGCCTGTCTCGATCTCGAGGTTCGGTACAGAATCTGCGCGTGCACCATCTGAGAGAAGAAGGTTGCGATTGAGTTCATAGGTATCGGTACCTTCAGCTGCCGCACGGATAAAGACATCACCGATCCAGACTGTGTGTGCATCCTGGCCAGCCAGTGCCCCCTTGTAGTTAACGCGAGAGGTTGCATTCGGGACAAGGTGATCGACAAACATGCGATGTTCAAAGTACTGGCCGGCTGTTGCAAAGTAGACACCGAGAAGTTCGGTACTTGCTCCAGGGCCTGCAAATTCAACTGTTGGAAGTAGGCGAACAAGTGAGCCACCGACGGTTACGACAATTGAATTAAATGTTCCATCGCGCTCGACTACTGCGTGGTGGCGCCCAGCATGAACTGACTTCGCTCCCCACTCTTGTAGTGAGATGAGAGTGAGCTTGGCTCCTGCGCCTACGTGAATCTCTAGATCCTCGCCGAGGCGAAGATCTCCAGAATTTTCAATGACCACAGTTGCTCGTGCGTGAGGCTCGAGGATGATCTGTACGCGAGCAAACTCGACGGCCGACTCTTCAATGCGTGTGCGAGAGAGCATGATGGGATCTGTGATCTCCTGCTCTTTTGCGATGCGAAGTTGGCGAACATTTCCAGTAAATGCACGGATGCGATTAACGATGATGTCATCGGTCTTTGAGAGAGCATCTGCGACAACAGTTGTGAAGGTAACGCCCTGAGGAAGTGCTGCAACAGGCTGCAGTGAATCAAGTTCGACTGCCTGAGCACTTCCATCGTGCATTCCAGCTAGTCGCTTTAAGGGAGTAAAGCGCCAAGCCTCTTCACGACCATTCGGTGTATGAAGTTCTAAGAGATTAGATTGAAGTGCGCTCATTACCCGACAGCACCTTCCATCTGAAGTTCAATGAGGCGATTGAGTTCAAGGGCATACTCCATCGGCAATTCACGAGCGATTGGCTCAATAAATCCACGAACGATCATTGCCATCGCTTCATCTTCATTGAGACCGCGCGACATGAGATAGAAGAGTTGATCATCGCTGATCTTTGAGACTGTTGCCTCGTGGCCCATGGATACATCATCTTCACGGATATCAACATACGGATATGTATCTGAACGTGAGATCGTATCTACCAAGAGCGCATCGCATTTGACTGTGCTCGCTGAGTGGTGCGCACCCTCTTGTACCTGAACAAGTCCACGGTATGAAGTACGTCCTCCACCACGAGCTACAGATTTAGAGATAACAGATGACGATGTATATGGCGCTGCGTGAACCATCTTCGCGCCTGAATCTTGATGCTGTCCAGGACCGGCAAATGCGAGTGAGAGTGTCTCTCCTTTTGCATGTGGGCCCATCAACATAACAGCTGGGTACTTCATGGTGACCTTCGAGCCGATATTTCCATCGACCCATTCCATCGTTGCACCCTCTGCGCATGTTGCGCGCTTTGTAACCAAGTTGTAGACGTTATTAGACCAGTTCTGAATTGTGGTGTAGCGAACGCGTGCACCCTTCTTCACGATGATCTCAACAACTGCAGAGTGGAGAGAGTCAGATTTGTAGATTGGGGCTGTGCAGCCTTCTACATAATGGATATATGAATCTTCATCGGCGATGATCAAGGTACGTTCGAACTGACCCATATTCTCAGTATTGATGCGGAAATATGCCTGCAATGGAATATCTACGTGAACGCCCTTTGGCACATAGATAAATGATCCACCGGACCATACAGATGTATTGAGCGCGGCAAACTTGTTATCGCCAACAGGGATAACTGTTCCGAAATATTCGCGGAAGAGCTCTGGGTGCTCGCGAAGTGCTGTATCTGTATCAAGGAAGAGCACACCAAGCTTTTCGAGATCTTCACGGATTGAGTGATAGACAACCTCTGACTCGTACTGTGCAGCTACACCAGAGACCAATCGCTGCTTCTCCGCTTCAGGGATACCTAAACGATCGTAGGTGTTCTTAATATCATCTGGCAGGTCATCCCACGTAGTTGCCTGCTTCTCGGTTGAACGCACGAAGTACTTGATGGTGTCGAAGAAGATTCCTGAGAGATCGCTTCCCCATGATGGCATTGGCTTCTTCTCAAAGAGAGCAAGGCCCTTCAAGCGAAGGTCGAGCATCCACTGAGGCTCATTCTTCTTCGCTGAGATATCGCGAACTACCTCTTCGTTGATTCCACGCTTTGCAGTTGCGCCGACATCATTCTTATCTGCCCAGCCATATTCATAATTTCCAAGGCCATCGAGTTCTGGATGTGCTGTTGTCATTATTGAGCCTTTCCGGCGGTAGTTGCGAGTTGTGGAATGTAGGTGGTGCAGACTCCATCGCCATGAGCGATCGTCGCAAGACGTTGCACATGGGTACCGAGGAGTCGGGAGAAAGCTTGCGTCTCTGCTTCACAGAGTTGGGGGAATTCTGCTGCAACGTGAGCGATGGGACAGTGGTGTTGGCAAATTTCTTCACCTGTCCCCCGCTTCTCAACGCTTGCCGCATAACCTTGTTCAGTAAGAAATGTTGCCAGTGCATCAATCTTCTTGGCGCGCTTTGCAAGAAAAGGCGTCGCTTTACGTTCAATATCTTCAGCACGTGATTCGGCAAAGGCGTTGACGAGATGATCACCAGAATCTGCCGCCATAAACTTAAGTGCTGCGACAGCCAGGTCATCATAAGAATGTTCGAATTGAGCGCGCCCAGCATCTGTCATCACAAATACCTTTGAAGGTCTTCCGCGACCGCGAGTAGAGGCCACTCGTGGATCCCGGGCTTCAAGAATCCCGTCGGCAATCAAGAGTTCAAGGTGGCGTCGGATTCCAGCAGGAGTCAGGGCTAAGCGCTGGCTCAAGGTGCTGGCGGTAGATGGGCCATTTTCCAGAATTGAGCGCGCAATCGCATCACGGGTGCGTAGATCTTCCCCTGGTTGGCTCTCGAATTTCACAACAGAAATGTATCGTAATTAACTTCCCGCTTCTACTCGAAGATCGGCGTGGCTGGAATAGGCTAGCCATATGCGCCTTAAGACTGCACTTTTCGGAATTCTCCTCTTCCTGCAGAGTGCGCTGGTGCTCACCGGTGGAGCAGTCCGCCTCACCGGCTCTGGGCTGGGTTGTCCTACCTGGCCAGAGTGCACACCCGGTTCATACACGCCCGTTCCTCATCAAGAGGAGAAGCAGCTTCATGCGTGGATTGAGTTTGGAAATCGTCTCCTTACATTTGCACTTCTCTTAGCCGCGCTCCTTGTTGTTCTCAACATCTTGATTACCCGCCGCAAAGATCTTCGACTCCTTGCCGCCGGTCAAGTACTGGGAATTTTGGGTCAAGGAGTTCTCGGCGGAATTACAGTGCTCACAGATCTACATCCGGCAACCGTCGCTAGCCACCTGCTGCTTTCAATGTTGCTTATTGCTGGTGCGACATCGCTCTACTCTCGAAGGCATGTACCGAGTGCGAGAATCAGTGCACCGACAAAAACCATTTCTGTACTCTCTCGTGCGCATGTGCTCGTCTCCTTCCTCGTTTTGATTTTGGGTACTTTGGTAACGGGAAGCGGTCCACATGCAGGCGATGAGAAATCACCTCGCTTTGGCTTTGATATTCAGACCGTTGCGTGGATTCATGCTGATGCAGTGATTTTCTTGATGGGCCTTACCGTCGCATTCCTCGTAACAGCATCCCTTGCCCAAGTATCAAAGAGGGCGATCTACATCTTCCTTGGTATCTCATTGGCGCAAGGCGCAATTGGCTATCTCCAGTACTTCACTGGAATCCCTGAGATTCTTGTTGCAGCGCACTTACTCGGAGCAACTGTCTTTTGGATTGCATCCTGGCGAGTACGTCTTTCAGTTGTACGTGCACCACAAGAGAAAAAACAATAAGAATAAAGATCAGAAGAGAAGAGAGATGAGATGACCACACTTACGCACTGGAGCCCATTGGATGATCGCGCTATCGCATATGCGCGCGCCCTTGCTATGGATGCAGTTCAGAAGGTCGGAAATGGCCATCCCGGAACTGCGATGGCGCTAGCGCCAGCTGCATACGCTCTCTTCCAGCGCCATCTTGTACATGATCCAGCAGATCCACAGTGGATTGGGCGCGATCGCTTTATCCTCTCGTGCGGCCACTCATCTATGACTCTCTACACCCAACTCTTCTTTAGCGGGTATGGCTTGACGATGAAAGATCTTCAAGAGTTTCGTACACAAGGTTCGTTAACTCCAGGACATCCAGAGTTCGGACATACAGCAGGCGTTGAGATGACAACAGGTCCGTTGGGCGCCGGAGTTGCAACTGCAGTTGGATTCGCAATGGCTGCTCGTTATGAGCGCGGATTACTCGATCCTGATGCACCTATTGGAACATCTCTCTTTGATCACACGATCTGGGTTATCTGCTCTGATGGAGATTTGCAGGAAGGTGTGAGTGCTGAGGCGTCATCACTTGCTGGGACACAAGCACTAGGCAATCTCAATGTGATCTATGACGATAATCGAATCTCCATTGAAGGCGATACCCACGTCTCATTCACCGAAGATGTCGCTGCCCGTTATCGTGCCTACGGCTGGCAGGTAATTGAAGTTGAAACCTTGGCTGATGGAAATATCGACCTTGTCGCACTCGATGCAGCGATGGTTGCTGCAAAGGCCGAACTTTCTAAGCCGACTCTTATCCGTATGAAGTCGGTCATTGCCTGGCCGGCTCCAAAGTTGCGCAACACCGCAAAGTCTCACGGCTCAGCACTTGGCGATGAAGAGATTGCTGCGACAAAAGTCGAGCTTGGTCTCAATCCTGATGAGAAGTTTGCAATGCCAGATGATGTACTTACACACATTCGTTTGGTTAAGGATCGCGGGGCTGCACTTCGCAAAGAGTGGGATGCACGCTTTGCGACATGGAAGGCTGCACATTCAGATAAGGCAGCGCTCTTAGATCGTTTGATGAAGAGAGAGCTACCGGCGGGATGGGAAGCCCACCTTCCAATCTTTGAAGCCGGTAAGGATGTGGCAACACGCGCTGCATCTGGAAAGGTGATCAATGCAATCGCTGAAGTACTCCCTGAATTCTGGGGTGGTTCAGCAGATCTAGCTGAAAGCAATAACACCACCATCGAAGACGGCGGTTCATTTTTGCCTGCATCAAGTGGAATGAAGAACGCCGATCCATACGGCCGAATTATTCACTTTGGTATCCGCGAACACGCTATGGGTTCTATCCTCAATGGAATTACCTTGCATGGTCTCTCCCGCGTCTTTGGCGGAACCTTTGCCGTCTTTAGCGACTATATGCGTCCATCGGTACGCCTTGCAGCGTTGATGAATATCCCTACAACCTTTATCTGGACACATGACTCAATTGGTCTAGGTGAAGATGGACCTACCCACCAGCCGGTGGAACATCTTGCAGCTCTTCGCGCTATTCCTAACTTTGCAACGGTGCGACCTGCCGATGCCAATGAAGTGACCCAGGCATGGAAATCGATCTTGCGTCGTCAAGAGCCTGCCGGCATCTTGCTTAGCCGCCAGAATCTTCCAGTCTTCGATCGCACCACCTTTGCTGCTGCAGATGGAGTCGATAAGGGCGCATATATTTTGCTCGCAGCACCGAACGCTCCAGAGGTTGTCCTCATAGCAACTGGTTCAGAAGTTGCACTTGCAGTGAAGAGCGCCGAAGCCCTTAATGCTGAAGGTATTTCGACACAGGTTGTGAGCGCCCCATGTCTTGAGTGGTTTGCGCAAGAAAGCGATAGTTATCGCCAGAGCGTTATGCCTACAACTGCCTTGCGCGTCAGCATTGAAGCTGGCATCGCACAAGGTTGGCGCGAATACGTCGGTGACGCTGGAGTGATTATCAGTCTCGATCATTACGGCGCATCAGCATCTGCCTCTCAACTCTTTGCAGAATTTGGCTTTACCGTTGAGAACGTTGTTGCCAAGGTGAAGGCGGCGCGCAAATGAAGCATGAAGAACTTCTCGCGGCAGGTACATCAATTTGGCTCGATGATCTTTCCCGTGCAAAGATCACTGGGAGCGATCGCCAGAGTCTTCCCCATCGCATCGCACACGATGGTGTGCGCGGAGTAACTACTAATCCGAGCATTTTCGGTGCAGCTATCACTGGCGCAGATGAGTATGCAGCCGATATTGCATCCATTGCCGGCAAATCAGTCGATGAGGTTGTGCGAACGTTGACAACAGATGATGTCAGGGCTGCCTGCGATCTCTTCCTTGATATCTTTAAGAGCAGCAACGGTGTCGATGGCAGAGTAAGTATTGAAGTCGATCCACGCCTTGCCCATCAGACCCAAGAGACAATTGATGAAGGCATCGCCCTCCACGCCCTTGTGAATCGTCCCAATGTGATGATCAAAGTTCCTGCGACAAAGGCTGGACTGCCGGCAATTACCGCCCTGATTGGCGCAGGAATTAGCGTCAATGTCACGCTGATCTTCTCCCTCGATCGTTACAACGAAGTCATTGACGCCTTTATTGCGGGTATCAAGCAAGCCAAGGCGGCTGGGCGAGATCTGACAACAATTCATTCGGTGGCGTCCTTCTTCATCTCACGCATTGATAGCGCAGTCGATAAAGAGCTCAAGGCTCTTGGCAATCAAGAGCTTCTTGGCAAAGTTGCGATCGCAAATGCCCATCGTGCATATGCTCTCTTCCTTGAAAAGTTCAGCGCTCCTGAGTGGAAGGCGCTCGAATCGACAGGAGCCCTTGTGCAACGTCCTTTATGGGCTTCAACTGGCGTCAAAGATCCTGCATACCCCGATACTCTCTACGTCGATGAATTAGTTGCACCACATACCGTTAATACGATGCCGCAATCAACGCTCAACGCCGCATTGGATCATGGAGTGTTGAAGCCAGATGCGGTAACTGCTCATATGGATGAGGCGATTAAGACATTGGCCGCGCTTGCGCAGACCGGGATTTCACTCGATGCCATTACAGATCACCTTGAGGCAGATGGAGTCAAGAAATTTGAAGAGGCGTGGATTTCTCTTCTTGCAGATGTTGCAAAGGTTATGAAGTAGTGAGACTTTCCGGAGCGTCACTTTCTCGTATCGATCGATCGAGTGATCTCTACAAAAAACTTGCCGTAGTCCATGAAAAGATCGCAGCAAAGGATTCCTCGACATGGGGACCGGATGCCGCCGCTGAAGCTGCGATCCGTTTAAATTGGGTAGATCTTCCTGAGACATCACGCTCACTTCTTGTTGAGATCGATGCCCTTGCAGCACGTTTTCGCCACGCCAAAACAATCGTCTTAGCCGGTATGGGCGGATCTTCTCTCGCTCCTGAAGTTATTGCAGGAAGTTTTGGGCGTACGCTCTTTATCCTGGATTCAACCGATCCAAATTACTTGGCTCATGTCATCAATGGAGATCTAGCTACAACCCTTGTTGTCGTCTCGTCAAAGTCCGGATCAACAATTGAGACTGCCTCTGCCAGGGCTGCCTTTGCCGCAGCCTTTGCCGCTGCAGGTCTACCCCTGAGTGAACATATGGTTGTTGTGACAGACCCTGGCTCTCCACTAGACCACGATGCACGCGAACAAGGCTTATCTGTAATCAATGCCGATCCCCATGTCGGTGGTCGCTTTAGCGCACTCAGCGCATTCGGTTTAGTTCCCAGTGCGCTAGCTGGAGTTGATATATCCCTCCTTCTTGATGCGGCAAGTGATTGCAAGAGAGATTTTCTTGCAGATCCATCACTGGTCCTTGATGTTGCATGGCTTATCACTACGCAAAGCGATCAATACGTTGCCTTTATCGATACTGGTTCAGGACTTCCCGGGCTATCTGATTGGATTGAGCAGCTGGTTGCAGAATCAACTGGAAAGTCTGGGGTTGGTCGCCTTCCTATCGCTGTTGAATCTATAGATGGAGCATCCATCGGTGGCGCATTCACAGTTGCATTTTCCGAGTGCGCAGCAGATCTGATCGTGGACGGTGAACTTGGCGAACACTTCATTTTCTGGGAGTGGGTCACAGCACTTGTCGGTGCAGCCCTTGAGATTGACCCATTTAATCAACCGAATGTAACCGAGGCCAAGAATGCGACCTCCACTCTTCTACAAGAGTGGGGTGGGGTGCTTCCAGAGTTTAAAGCCAATCAGGTCGATGGTTCTGTCGAAATCTTTGGTGAAGGTAGCTCTTTGCATGCCGCCCTTACGCAATTCTGTAACGGCGTTGCAGAAGATGGATATATCTCAATCCACGCCTACCTTGATCGTCGCGATGATGTCGCACTTGTCGAATTACGACGAATTCTCTCTGAAAAGACAGAGCGCCCAGTCACATTTGGTTGGGGCCCACGCTTCCTCCATTCAACAGGGCAATTCCATAAGGGCGGCCAGCAGAATGGATCTTTCTTGCAGATCACAGGAGTTACGACCACTGACTTTGATATCCCAGGTAGTGGATTCTCATTTGCCACCTTGCTGATGGCCCAAGCTCTCGGTGATAACCGTGCCCTTGCGCAAAGAAAATTCCCGCTCCTACGTCTTCACCTGCAAGACCGTAGAGCGGGAATCTCTCACATCTTAAACTCTGCGAGATCGCTTTAAATTAATCGTCTCCGCGTAGCTTCTTAAGAGCATCTTCAAGAATCTTTGCACCTTCAGCATCCGTGCGACGCTCTTTTACATAAGCTAAGTGAGTCTTGTAGGGAACGTTGACAACGGCACTTGGTGGATTATTGCGATCGCGCCCTGCTGGAAGGCCACACTTTGGGCAATCCCATTCAGCTGGAATTACTACAGTCTCTTCGACTGCAAATGATGGACGGACTTCATGGCCATTGCCACACCAGTAAGAGACGGTGGCGCGTTCAATCTGATCTCCGCGCTCTGCCTCGCCCATTGGGCCGGCGCCGACACGGCTTCCGCGAATTGCACTAACCATTTATTACCCCTTTAGAACGAGTGAGAGAGCAACGACTCCTGCAAACCAGAGACCACCGACCACGATTGTGATGCGATCAAGGTTACGTTCAACGACAGAAGAGCCACCGTAATTTGATGAGATTCCTCCACCGAAGAGATCTGAAAGACCTGCGCCTTTTCCTTTATGGAGAAGAACAAGCAGGATCATCACAACGCTGGTGATGATCAGAAAGATCGATAGTCCGAGGGCCATAGCCGTACTCCTTACTTCGTAGAGGGGAAGGATACTAGATTCTCAAGGAGAATCCCCCACCATCCCTCGGTAGTCAGATTACTGCGCGTCTTGGGCGTAGAACTTGGCGATCTTGGCCAGCTCTTCTGGATCAAGGCTGGCTCCCCCGATGAGGGCGCCATCAACATCTGTTTGCTTCATGATCTCGACAATGTTTGAGGATTTAACAGAGCCTCCATAGAGAATGCGCATTGCTGCTGCAATCTCTGGTGAACCAATCTCTGCAATCTCTTCACGAATTGCAGCACAGACTTCTTGTGCATCTTCTGGTGTTGCAGTCTTACCAGTACCAATCGCCCAGACTGGTTCATAGGCGATAACTAACTTCTTCAATTCTGGTTTGGTAAATCCTTCAAGGCCGGCACGAATCTGGCGAATAACATGAGAGACATGAGTTCCAGATTCACGGATTGCGAGCTCTTCACCTACGCAGAAAATTGGGGTGAGCTCACTTGCAAGCGCTGCCTTGATCTTCTTGTTGACCAGAGCATCATCTTCTTTATGGATAGCTCGGCGCTCTGAGTGGCCGATGACGACAAAGGTGCAGCCAAGTTTCTTAAGCATTGATCCTGAAATATCGCCGGTGAACGCTCCACCTGTTTCGGGTGAGAGATCTTGAGCACCGTAGAGAAGGCGAAGGCGATCTCCGTCAACGAGTGTCTGGATCGAGCGGATATCAGTAAAGGGAGGGATGATCGCAATATCGACTTCGTCATAATCTTTATCCGAGAGCGAGTAGACGAGCTTCTGTGCAACGGCGATCGCCTCGAGGTGGTTGAGGTTCATCTTCCAGTTGCCTGCCATAAGTGGCTTACGCATGCCGATCTCCCTTAACTATTGTGGTGATGAAGCTATTTCAATACCTGATTGTAATCTTTAGAGATCGAGAGCGCGCAGACCTGGCAACTCTTTACCCTCGAGATATTCAAGGGATGCGCCGCCGCCAGTTGAGATATATCCAAAATCACTATCGGCAAAGCCCAGTGCACGAACAGCTGCAGCCGAATCTCCTCCGCCGACGACAGATATTCCAGAGACCTTGGTCAACGCTTGCGCTATGACCTTGGTTCCATTGGAGAAGTTTGGAAATTCAAAGACGCCCATTGGTCCATTCCAGAAGACTGTCTTGCAACTTTCAATTGCAGCGGCAAAGACGGCAGCTGAATCGGGGCCGATATCTAGACCCATCTGATCTGAAGGCATTGCATCGGCGGCAACTGTTGTAGCTGGCGCATCAATCTTAAATTCAGGAGCGATTACGATATCTGTTGGCAGAATCAACTTCACGCCAGAGCTTTCTGCCTTTTCAATAAGTTCTTTAACAGTTGGAATCAAATCTTTCTCAACGAGTGAAGTACCGATCTCTTTACCTTGGGCGGCTAGGAAGGTGAAGACCATTCCCCCGCCGATCGCCATGACATCAACCTTGTTGAGTAGGTTTGAGATGACGCCAATCTTGTCCGAGACTTTTGCGCCGCCGAGAACAACGCCATATGGGCGGGCAGGATCGATAGTAAGTTTCTTGAGAACTTCGACTTCAGCACTCACTAGCGTTCCAGCAGCATGCGGTAGCAGTTGTGGAAGGTCGTAGACGGATGCGTGCTTGCGGTGGACGGCGCCAAAGCCATCTCCAACATACACTTCGGCAAGTGCTGCTAGCTCTTGAGCAAATACTTGGCGCTCTGACTCATCCTTGGAAGTCTCAGCGGCGCTATATCGAATATTTTCAAGGAGGAGAATCTCACCGGCTTTGAGAGCACTCGCTGCAGCTGTGACCTTTGATCCGGTTACCTCACCAGGAAAGATGACAGTGGTTGCAAGAAGTTCTGAGAGGCGTTGAGCAACAGGTGCCAATGAAAGCTCAGGCTTAGCTTCGCCTTTGGGGCGACCTAGGTGAGCTGCAATAACAAGGCTGGCACCTGCTGCAAGCAAGATCTTGATAGTAGGCAAGGAAGCTTTGATTCGACCATCATCTGTAATTGCTCCATCTTTCAATGGAACATTGAGATCACAGCGGAGAAAGACTCGCTTGCCTGCTACATCAAGATCCTGCAACGTCATTAGAGTGATTTACCTACAAGACCTACGAGATCAACAAGGCGGTTTGAATAGCCCCACTCATTGTCATACCAACCAACGATCTTGACCTGGTTTCCGATGACCTTTGTTAGGCCTGAATCGAAGATACATGATGAAGGATCGGTGACAATATCTGATGAAACTATTGGATCTTCTGTGTAAGAGAGGTAACCCTTGAGCGCACCATTAGCGGCAGCCTTCATCGCAGCGTTGATCTCTTCGACTGTGGCTTCCTTTGCCAATTCAACGGTGAGATCTGTTGCAGATCCTGTTGGAACTGGAACGCGCATTGCATAGCCATCAAGCTTGCCCTTGAGCTCAGGCAGCACGAGAGAGATTGCCTTTGCAGCACCTGTTGATGTTGGAATCATATTTGTCGCTGCAGCGCGTGCACGGCGAAGGTCTTTATGTGGGAAATCAAGGATGACCTGATCATTTGTGTAGGCGTGGATTGTTGTCATCAAGCCCTTAACAATCCCCCAGTTATCCTGGAGAACCTTTGCCATTGGTGCAAGGCAGTTGGTGGTACATGACGCATTTGAGATCACGTGGTGGTTGGCTGGATCGTACTTCTCATGATTTACGCCCATAACAATGGTGATGTCTTCATCACTTGCTGGAGCTGAGATGATTACTTTCTTGGCACCGGCTGCAATGTGCTTCTTCGCATCAGCTGCCTTGGTGAAATGTCCTGTTGATTCGATGACGATATCTGCGCCAACTGCTCCCCAAGGAAGGTTTGCTAGATCGCGATCTGCAAATACCTTGATCGTCTTTCCACCGACTGTAAGTGTGTCATCAGTATGTGTGACTTCAAGACCTAGGCGACCCAAGATTGAGTCGTACTTGAGAAGGTGGGCAAGAGTTGCGTTATCTGTGAGGTCGTTGATCGCAACGATATTGATATTTGGATTGGCAAGGGCTGCACGGAAGAAGTTACGGCCAATACGTCCAAAACCATTAATTCCAACATTAATCATGAGTAAACCTTTTTCTGGAGTGTAAAGAGAGTCGGCACACTATCTGCCACAGCGCTGTGTCTGGGGCCAACCTTATCAGGAGGTAAGGCGCGACGTCTTGCTACTCAAAAGTACCTCTGATCACAAAAAAATTAAGCGTAAGAATTTCATTTCCTACAGGATTTTTTACCAGGAGTTATTCACCGAGGAGATCTGGAGATAATCCGGCTTCGGTATCTGGGATACCTAGTTCGCCGGCCCTCTTATCTGCCATCGCCAACAATCTGCGGATACGTCCTGCGATTGCATCCTTTGTCATCGGTGGAGTTGCAAGTGAACCGAGTTCTTCAAGACTTGCCTGTCCATGGCTAATGCGAAGTTCGCCAGCTTCCTTTAAGTGATCTGGAATTTCATCACCGAGGATCTCCATCGCACGTTGAACTCGCGCAGCTGCAGCAACTGCAGCGCGGGCAGAACGGCGAAGATTTGCATCATCAAAGTTTGCAAGGCGGTTTGCAGTCGCGCGAACTTCGCGGCGCATCCGTCGCTCTTCCCAGGCCAGGACGCTTTCATGTGCACCCAGGCGGGTAAGGAGAACACCGATTGCATCTCCATCGCGGATAACGACGCGATCAACACCGCGCACCTCGCGCGCTTTGGCAGCAATTCCTAGTCGACGAGCTGCGCCAACAAGTGCGAGAGCGGCTTCGGGTCCAGGGCAGGTAATCTCAAGAGATGATGAGCGACCGGGTTCCGTCAACGAGCCATGAGCAATAAATGCTCCTCGCCACGCTGCTTCGGCATCACAGATATTTGCAGAGACAACCTGTGGCGGAAGACCACGAATTGGGCGACCATTTCCGTCGATGAGACCGGTCTGGCGAGCAAGGGCATCTCCTGATTCGATGACACGAACAACATAGCGAGAACCTTTGCGCAATCCGCTCGATGAGAGAACTGCAAGGTCACTATCGTGGCCGTAGATGTCGGCAATATCTTTCTTGAGGCGACGCGCACTTTGAGAAGTATCGAGTTCAACCTCGATGACTACCTTGCCCGCTGCGATATGAAGACCACCGGCAAAGCGAAGAAGAGATGAGACTTCAGCCTTGCGACAACAAGGGCGTGTGACCGAGAGACGACTTAACTCGTCCTTAACTGCTGCTGTCATTGCCATGGGTCTATCCAACCAAAGTTTGCTGCGCAATGTGTGCGAAAAGAGAGGCTAATTTTTTCGTATCGTGATGAATTGGCTGGCCTGCAAGGCGGAGATCCTGCACGAGCAACTCTCCACCTTGGGTTGAAACTTTCTCGTGGAGCAGGGAGGCTGCATCGGACTTCTCTACCAACGACGTATCTGCAAGAACATAATCAAAGGCAAGCCCTGGTGCCAATTTCTGCACTGCGCTCATGTGGTCTAAAGCGCTACGTCCGGCAAACTCCCCGCTCTCGGGATCATCAAGATTGAGCAGAAGTATCTTCTTCGCCTTACTGTTAATAAGGGCTGTGAGTTGCTGAGGAACCAACAGATGCGGAAGCACACTTGAGATCCATGAACCTGGCCCCATGGTGATCCACTCTGCCTGAGCTATCGCGTCAAGAGTTTCAACTCGTGGCTGTGGATCTGCAGGAATTAACTCAAGAGATTGAAAGTGACCAGTAGTTGTCGCGACTTCCTTCTGTCCGCGCACAGTTTTCTCTATACCGTTATCAAGAAAAGTCGCTTGTATATCTAATGGTTGGCTAGCCATGGGAAGCACGCGCCCAACAACTTTCAGAAGAGAACCTACGCGATCCAAACCTACAACTGGATCTTCATCACGGTCCCAGAGCGCTGCGAGTAAGAGATTTCCTACTGCATGGCCATCAAGAGACCCATCGCTGGTGAATCGATACTGCATGATCTCTGCCCAACTCCGCCCCCACTCGTCATCTCCGCAGAGAGCGGCAAGTGCCATGCGTAGATCACCCGGAGGGATGATTGGAAATTCATCGCGCAATCTTCCGCTAGAGCCACCATTGTCGGCAACGGTGACGACAGCGGTGATCTCTGAGGTGATAGATCGGAGTGCAGTCAGAGTTGCAAATAGACCATGCCCTCCACCGAGAGCGACAACGCGAGGAGAAACCATCGACTACTCGCGTCCTACATCTCTATGAGTCGCATGCGCGGAAATTTCAAAATCAGTAGCAGCTACATTGAGTTGGCGAGCGATTTCACGTGCGATAGAGACGCTTCGATGTTTGCCACCTGTGCAACCAATTGCAATCGTGACAAAGCGCTTTCCTTCACGGAGATAACCCGGAATCATCTGCATAACAACTGAGACATAGGTTTCAACGAACTTATTTACTCCATCGCTTTCAAGAACCGTGGTGAAGACTTTCTCATCTAGGCCCGTCAGAGGTCTTAGCTCTGGCACCCAATGGGGATTTGGAATAAACCGCGCATCAAGAACTAAGTCAGCATCGACGGGGATTCCATATTTGAATCCGAAAGAGAGCACGTTGATCCGGATGGCGCTGAGAGAGCCAGGTGAGAAGATCTCAGCCACACGTTTCTCGAGTTGGTGAACATTAAGATTGCTGGAATCGATCACGATATCTGCTTGTGCGCGAAGCTCATCTAATTTGGAACGTTCGCGAGAGATTCCATCAACAATGCGATCTTGAGCTTGAAGCGGATGCGGCCGACGAGTGGACTCAAAACGTGCCACCAAAATTTGATCGCTAGCATCGAGAAAGAGGAGTCTGAAGGCGATCTTCTCATTGCGAAGTGTAGTCAGTGAAGTGCTAAGTTCATCGAAGAACTTTCCACCACGAACATCGACAACGACTGCAACTGATTGAAGCGCAGCCGCTGTTGTCTGGGTCGCAAGCTGTGGAAGCAAGGCCGGTGGCAGGTTATCAACTACATACCAACCGAGATCCTCGAGTGCGTGGGCAACTGTCGACCGACCAGCACCAGACATTCCGGTGAGGATCAAGAGCTCTCGCGTACTCATGGCTACAGTCTGCCATCTACGTCAAGTATCTATCTACCGTTATGGCCAGCCTTATTTTTCTAAGATTTCGCCAGTCTCCATATCGACCCCTGCATTTATAGCGCTCTCCCCCATATGCGAGAGATGGTTCCAAATGATTGTTGCGATCTTCTCTCCGATACCAGGGGTTGCCGCAATATCTTCAATCGATGCCTTGCGAATGGCGCTTACAGAGCCGAATCGATCGAGAAGTGCTGCCCGACGAATGTAACCGAGCTGTTCGATTTCATCGAGAACAGATTCCAGCATGACCTTTGATCTACGAGATCTATGGAAGGTAATCGCAAAGCGGTGTGCCTCATCGCGGATGCGTTGTAAGAGATACATTCCTTCACTCGTGCGCGGAAGAATCAATGGATCTTGACTATGAGGCAGCCAGACTTCCTCGAGTCGTTTTGCTAACCCACAGAGTGCAATATCTGTAACGCCTAGCTCTTCAAGTGCACGAGCCGCGGCAGCAACTTGAGGAGCACCTCCATCGACAACAATAAGCTGCGGTGGGTAAGAGAACTTGCCAAGGCGTCCGCCTGATTCATTGACTTCGCTCTGATCAACTTTGCGATCTGCCAGCAGCCTCTTCAGGCGTCGCGTGATGACTTGATGCATGGCTCGCGTGTCATCGGTTGCCTCTGTCGTATCGATAATGAAACGGCGATACTCACTCTTCTTAGCTATACCGTCTTCAAAGACAACCATCGAGGCAACAACTGTGGTGCCAGAGATGTTTGAGATATCAAAACATTCAATACGTAGCGGCGTGCGCGGCAGTTCAAGAACCTCTTCAAGCTCGATAAGGGCTTTGCCTGAAACAGCCGCATCGTTAGCTCGCTTACTTAAAAATTGGATAAGCGCATAGTGCGCGTTTCTTCCGACTGTCTCAAGGAGTTCGACCTTCTCCCCGCGTTGTGGAACTTTGATGGTGACCTTGTGGCCAGAAAGCGATGCCAACCACTCCATGAGCGCATTGATATCAGCCGGCTCCTGGTTCATATGGATGATCGAAGGAATCTCCGTTGCGCCATCACCATAGATTGAAAAGAGGAGTGAAGCCCATTGATCTTCACCTTCAAGGGTTCGCTCCTGATCGACAATCCACGATCGCGATCCCTTAATTGAACCCCTGCGCACCATGAAGATAGAGCCGGCGGCGTGAAAGCCCTCTTCATGTATTGCTATGAAGTCGCCGTCAAGATCGTCCGAGAGATTTCCCTGCGTAGATCGCTGAGCCTTTTCGAAAGATTCAATCTGATCTCGAAGGCGGGCAGCACGCTCAAACTCTTCACGAGAGGCGGCTAGTTCCATCTCGGTACGCATCGTTGGCAGGAGGTCTTCCATGCCCGACTCCATAAAGTCGTTGAGTTTTACTGCAATCTCTTTATGTTCTTCTGGAGTCACCCACCCCACGCACGGTGCTGCGCACTTTCCAATATCTCCTAAGAGACATTGGCGTTTAGTTCGCTGGGCGCGTTGGAAATTTCCCGCACTGCACGAGCGGACTGGAAAGACTTTGAGGAGAACTTCATAGGTATTGCGCAGCGCCCAGGCATTTGTATAGGGACCGAAGTACTTAAGACCCGGCCGCTTCTCTTTGCGAGTGATAAAGATTCGCGGAAATTCATCTTCGAGTGAGATTGCCAAATATGGGTAGGACTTATCGTCCTTAAATTGCACGTTATAAGTCGGGTGGTATTGCTTGATCCATGAGAACTCTAAAGCCAGTGCTTCGAGTTCGGTCTTCACAATCGTCCAGTCGACTCGAACGGCCTCGTGGACCATGCGATAAGTTTTCTGAGCGAGATTTGATCCAAAGTAAGTGCTTAGGCGATTCTTAAGATTCTTCGCCTTGCCAACATAAATGACTTTGTCGCTCTTGTTATAGAAACGATAGACGCCAGGATCTTCCGGAATCTCGGGAGGGCGATACGAGGCTGGATCTGCCATTGCTACTTCTTCTTTGTTGCGGTCTTCTTCGGCGATCTGTTGCTCTCTAGAATCTCGCTGAGGAATTGTCCGGTGTAGCTCGCCTTAACCGTTGCAACATGTTCAGGTGTGCCAATAGCTACGACCTCGCCGCCTCTAAAGCCGCCTTCAGGGCCCATATCAATTACCCAGTCAGAGCACTTAATGACATCGAGGTTATGCTCGATCACAATGACGGTATTTCCTGAATCGACAAGACGGCTAAGAACGCCTAAAAGCTTATTGACATCTTCGAAGTGAAGGCCGGTCGTAGGCTCATCAAGAACGTAGATTGTTCTACCGGTTGAGCGTCGCTGTAGCTCTGTTGCGAGTTTGACTCGCTGGGCTTCGCCACCAGAGAGCGTCGGAGCCGATTGTCCAAGGCGCACATAACCTAAACCGACATCGCAGAGAGTCTTGAGGAATCGGGCGATGGTCGGGACAGATTCAAAGAACTCATGAGCGATTTCAATTGGCATATCGAGAACTTCAGCGATTGTCTTACCCTTGTAATGAACTTCCAACGTCTCGCGGTTATATCGGGCGCCATGGCAGACTTCGCAAGGAACGTAGACATCCGGAAGGAAGTTCATCTCAATGGTGATCGTTCCATCACCTGTGCAGTTTTCGCAGCGACCGCCCTTGACGTTAAAGCTAAATCGACCTTGCTGATAACCGCGAATCTTCGCCTCTGTTGTTTCAGAGAAGAGAGCGCGAATTTTGTCGAAGACGCCGGTATAGGTAGCAGGATTTGAACGTGGCGTACGGCCAATCGGTGATTGATCAACATGGACAACCTTGTCGAGCTGATCGATACCGGTAATTGTCTTGTGGCGACCGGGAACAATTCGTGCGCCATTGAGCTTATTGGCAAGGGTTGAATACAAGATGTCATTGACCAACGTGGATTTACCAGAGCCACTGACGCCTGTAACGGCGACAAATGTTCCAAGCGGAATCGCAACTTCTACATCTTTGAGGTTATTCTCCTTAGCGCCTTTGATCACTAACTGACGTTTAGGGTCAACTGGTCTACGGCTCTGTGGAATTTCGATGGCGCGACGGCCAGAGAGATAGGCGCCTGTAATCGATTCTTTCGAAGCGATGAGATCTTCATAGGAGCCCGAGACGACAACCTTGCCACCGTGTTCGCCGGCGCCTGGACCGATATCTACAACCCAATCTGCGGTTCGAATGGTCTCTTCATCATGCTCAACAACAATCAGGGTATTTCCCAGGTCGCGCAGGCGTGTAAGAGTTTCAATTAAGCGTCGGTTATCTCGCTGATGAAGACCGATACTTGGCTCATCCAATACATAGAGAACTCCAACTAAGCCTGAACCGATCTGTGTGGCAAGGCGAATGCGCTGTGCCTCACCACCAGAGAGAGTTCCGGCTGGGCGATCGAGAGAAAGATAGTCAAGACCGACATCTAGCAAGAATCCAAGGCGAGCATGCACTTCCTTCATGACACGTTCAGCAATCTGAGCTTCGCGCTTTGAGAGTGAGATCTTCTTTAAGAAAGCGGCACATTGATCGATCGAGAGCTCGCACACTTGAGCGATGCTCTTATCTCCAATAGTTACTGCAAGGACTTCTGGCTTAAGTCTGGCACCATTACATGCGGCACAAGGAATCTGGCGCATATATGCCTCGTACTTGTCACGGCTGTAGTCACTATCGGTCTCACCGTGGCGGCGATGAATAAAAGGAATAACTCCTTCAAAACCCGTTGTGTAATTGCGAGCTCCATAACGACCCTTGTAGCGCATCTGAATTTCGTACTCGTAGCCATTGAGAATCGCATCTTGAGCTTTCGCTGAGATCTTCTTCCACGGTGTATCAAGTGAGAACTTAATGTCCTTTGCTAGCGCTTCGAGTAGTCGGACAAAGTAATCAGCGGATTGGCCGCCAGACCATGGTGCAATAGCGCCATCATTGATGCTGAGGCTGTCATCAGGGATGATCAACTCTTCATCAACTTCAAGCTTGGTACCAATACCGGAACATTCCGGACAGGCGCCAAAGGGTGAGTTAAAGGAGAAAGAACGTGGTTCAAGCTCTTCAAAGGAGAGATTGCAATCATGGCAGGCCAGATGCTCGCTATAGGTGTGAATCTTCTCTTGGCCTTCTTTTGCATCAACGAAATCCAAGAGCACAATTCCACTGGATAACCTAAGAGCTGTCTCAATCGAATCGGTAAGGCGTGATTTTGATTCAGTCTTTGCTGTCAGACGATCGATTACCACCTCAATGGTGTGCTTTTCCTGCTTCTTTAATTTAGGAGGCTCTGAAAGTGAGATCGCTAGGCCATCAACAATCGCACGCGAATAACCCTGCTTTACCAAATCGTTAAAGAGATCTACAAACTCACCCTTGCGTTCGCGGACGACGGGTGCCAATACTTGGAACTTCGTTGTCGCAGGAAGCTCAAGGATCTGGTCAACAATCTGTTGTGGGCTCTGTCGCGAGACTGGCTTCTTACATTGCGGACAATGCGGGCGACCCGCACGAGCAAAGAGCAGACGTAAGTAGTCATAGACTTCAGTAATCGTTCCCACAGTCGAACGTGGGTTTCTATTTGTTGATTTCTGATCGATGGAGACGGCAGGTGAGAGTCCTTCGATGAAATCAACATCAGGCTTATCCATCTGACCCAAGAATTGGCGGGCATAAGCTGAGAGAGATTCAACGTAGCGGCGCTGACCTTCAGCAAAAATTGTGTCGAAGGCCAAGCTCGATTTTCCGGAGCCAGAGAGGCCGGTAAAGACAATGAGGGCATCGCGAGGAAGGTCGAGAGAGACATCTTTGAGGTTATGTTCGCGCGCACCACGCACGACTAGCTTCTCAATAGTCACTTTAGACACCCGCTTCTTCCATAGATCGAAGTTCTTTCTTCAAAATTCGAATCTCGTCACGAAGCTTGGCTGCAACTTCGAATTGGAGATCTGCAGCTGCGCTGCGCATCTGATCGGTGAGTGAGCCTATCAAGGCGACTAGGTCTTTGCGCGGTAGGGAGAGCACTCCCTTTGCGTTGAGTCCGGCAGATAGACCTTCACTACTACGTTTATCTGACTTCTTCTCGCTGGCAAGAAGCTCTGAGGTATCTTCACTCTCCCGTGTGATGAGGTCGGTGATATCTGCAATCTTCTTGCGTAATGGCTGAGGATCGACGCCACGTTCAAGGTTGTAGGCGACCTGCTTTGCGCGACGACGATTCGTTTCATCAATTGCAAGTGCCATTGATCGAGTGATGTTATCGGCATACATATGCACTTCACCTGAGACATTTCGCGCAGCTCGGCCAATCGTCTGAATCAATGAAGTTGCAGATCGTAGGAAGCCTTCTTTATCGGCATCGAGAATTGCGACTAGTGATACTTCAGGAAGATCCAGACCCTCACGGAGAAGGTTGATACCAATCAACACGTCATATTCACCAGTGCGTAGCTCGCGAAGGAGTTCAACGCGACGCAAGGTATCGACCTCAGAGTGGAGGTAGCGCACACGTACTCCACGCTCTTGCAAGTAATCAGTGAGATCTTCAGACATCTTCTTAGTCAGCGTTGTCACGAGTACACGCTCATTCTTTGCCGCACGGATATTGATCTCTTCAAGGAGATCATCAATCTGCCCCTTGATTGGCTTGATTATGATGGCAGGATCAACAAGACCAGTAGGGCGAATCACTTGCTCAACAACATCTCCCCCGACCTTTTCCATCTCGTACTTGCCGGGCGTTGCAGAGAGGTAGACCGTCTGGCCAACGCGCTCTAAGAACTCTGGCCACTTCAATGGGCGATTATCGAGTGCGCTCGGCAATCTAAAACCATGTTCGACGAGTGTGCGCTTTCTGGAGGCATCGCCTTCATACATCGCACCAATCTGTGGAACGGTTACGTGACTCTCATCGATGACAACAAGAAAGTCATCAGGGAAGTAATCCAAGAGGCAGTGTGGCGCAGAACCCGGCGAACGATCGTCGAGATGACGCGAATAGTTTTCAATACCCGAACAGAAGCCAAGCTGCTCCATCATCTCGATATCAAAGGTTGTGCGCATACGAAGGCGTTGGGCCTCAAGTAACTTGCCCTGCTTTTCAAAGAGATTGAGTTGGATCTGAAGTTCATCTTGGATATCGCCAATGGCGCGTTTCATTGTCTCTGGGCTTGCCGCGTAATGGGTGGCCGGGAAGATATGAACTTGGTCTTCATCGCGAATGATTTCACCGGTCAGAGGGTGCAGGGTCATGATCTTTTCGATCTCATCGCCGAACATCTCTATTCGAATAGCGAGCTCTTCATACATTGGGATGATTTCGATCGTATCTCCGCGAACTCGGAAAGTTCCACGTTCGAAGGCGATGTCATTGCGCTTGTACTGCACATCGACAAAGCGGCGAAGGAGTGCGTTACGTTCAATCTCATCGCCCACCTTGAGATGAATCATTCGGTCGATGTATTCCTGTGGGGTTCCAAGGCCATAGATGCATGAGACTGTGGCAACGACGATGACATCACGGCGAGTAAGGAGTGCGTTGGTTGCAGAATGTCGCAGACGTTCCACCTCATCGTTGACACTGGAATCCTTCTCGATGAAGGTATCAGTCTGCGGAACGTATGCTTCTGGTTGGTAATAGTCGTAGTAGGAGACGAAATACTCGACAGCGTTATTGGGTAAGAGTTCTCGAAATTCATTTGCAAGTTGGGCAGCCAGCGTCTTATTTGGAGCTAAAACCAAGGTAGGACGTTGCAGCCTCTCCACCAACCATGCAGTGGTTGCAGACTTTCCTGTTCCCGTTGCGCCAAGGAGCACGACATCTTTTTCGCCAGCATTGAGGCGACGTGAAATCTCTTCGATCGCCTGTGGTTGATCACCTGCTGGGACGTAATCTGAGATCACCTGAAAGGGTGAAGTGTTACGCGTGAGATCGCTAGCGCCGGACATCTTTGTAGCCTACTAGCGAGTGCGCTCTGATGAGAGATCGGCGATAGGACCTTCCCAGAGGTTCTCGACCTGGCGCAGGAGATGATCTTCATCGCCATCGTTTGTGATCACCGCATCTGCGATATCAGTGCGAGATTGAGACGATGCCTGGTTGGCAAGGCGAGCCTTGATATCGGAGATGAACATGCCTCGCTCGAGTAGGCGTGCAACACGGAGATCCTCATCGGCTTCAACGGTGACGATAAAGTCAAACTTCTTCGCCGCATCTGTCTCAACCAGTAATGGGATCTCATAGATCATTGGAACGGCAGGATCGTTTTCAGCGCGGGCTTGAGCAAAGAGAGCTTGTACTCGTGGATGCACGATCGCCTCGAGTGCAGATTTCGCCGCTGGGTCAGAGAAGATAATTGCAGCTAGCGCCTTACGATCGATATCACCGTTAGCCAAGATCTCCTGCCCAAAGCGAGCTATGACTTCATCAAAGCCTTCGCTGCCGCGCTCGATTGCAATTCGCGCCAATTGATCTGCATCAACAACGTTTGCACCCAGTTCGCTAAAGAATTGAGCAACAGTTGATTTGCCCGCCCCGATCCCTCCGGTGAGCGCGATAACGATCATGGGGAGAGCCTACCTTTGGTGATCAGGAAATAGTTGTGGAGAGAGATAAGGGAAGAAGAGAGCCCCGCACGAATATCGCGCGGGGCTCTCTTCAATTTCCTTTACTTATTCGGCTGGAGTTTCAGCAGGTGCGCTTGCTGCATCTGCCGCCTTCGCCTCTGCCTTCTGCTTCTTGTGAGCCATGAAGCGCTCCTGTGCTTCGTGGTACTGACGCTCCCACTCTTCACGCTGAGCATCAAAGCCTGGCTTCCATTCCTGTGTCTCAGGATCAAAACCTTCTGGGTAGATGAAGTTTCCATCTGCATCGTAGCGAGCAGCCATTCCGTACTGTGTTGGATCAAATGCTTCGATCTCAACTTCAGTACCTTCATTAGCCTGCTTCAATGAGAGTGAGATGCGACGACGCTCAAGATCGATATCGATGATCTTTACGAATAGCTCGTCATCTACGGCAACAACCTGCTCAGGAATTTCTACGTGGCGTTCTGCCAACTCAGAGATGTGAACTAGTCCTTCAATTCCCTCATGAACGCGGATAAATGCGCCGAATGGAACGAG
>JACCDN010426916.1_pt1 | contig 31397 bp, 30 predicted proteins | sample 7441691 | NCBI WGS metagenome assembly JACCDN01 (sample SAMN15323439, study PRJNA562643) | freshwater metagenome | isolation source: river surface water | place: USA:Blue River Watershed | collected 2017-08-16
GTCATCTCCGCTGCGCGAAGATGACGACTCCCTCGCTCTTATACCAATTTATCGCAATCAGATTTTAAGTATTATCTTCGCTTCAGCCTAATATCTTCAACCGATAATCCCCCAAAATATCCCGTTCGCTATCGCTTATAGTGGTTGCGGGGTTGGCGCTGAGCATGTCCGTCACGGCGGCGGCGACTTGCGTAATAATTGCCATATTGTCTTGCAGTTGCGTAGCTATATTTATGTCGCCCTGTGCAGGTATATTTAGCTGCATCAGTACTTTATTGAAATATTGCAAACAGGGGATTTGGTATTGATCCATAAATACGCCGCGATTGCTTAATACCAGGCGCTGCGCTGCGCGTGCACGAAACAAATCCTGCACCTGCTGATTGAGCATTTGGGCATTTTGCAGTGCTGGGCTAAGGGGGCGAATGCTATCCAGATTGACCAGCGCATCACCAAAGTACAGTAGCGACAATACCCCCCAGTAGTAGGAATAATCCCATAGCAGTTTGAGGCCCATCATCACTCGATCGCCAAAGCCGCCATATTGGCCTTGGTAGAGCGAAAGCGTGTTGCTATAAATGGATTTAAACAGTTTTTCTGACAGCAGCGCCTTAAAACGAATGTCTTCTCCGCGCATTTGGGCGCGAATCAACTCACTAATGAAGCCATTGCCAAAGGCGATAAAATCTGTGCCAGGCGAGTAAAAGGGGTCGGCGAACATGCCGGCTTCACCCGTAATTGCCCAGCCTTGGTCGCTAAACATCTGCTTACAGTCGTATGAATAGTCAGGCAATACCACAAAATCCAAAAAGTGAGCGTCGCCTATGGCCTCGGCGCAGCGCTTTTGGTTTTGGTGTAGCCAGCGCAATGCACTCGCTTGGTTGGTGATATTGCTGCTTTTAAAGGCGATATCGTCCATCACTATGCCAATGCTGGTAACGCCAGATGCCAGCGGAATAATCCATACCCAATAACCCGGGCCGACTAAATGATTGGTGCTGAGCCAGCGTTTATGGCGCGGGCTGCAGCGCGCTTGCCAATCTGCGTTGGTGGTCCAGCTGTCTAGTTCAATGCGGCGATCAATGCGAAACCAAATGGCGTTAGATTTGTGTGCATTTTGCGCGGCTAAACCTAAGTGATTTTTGAGTAGCGATGCTCGCCCGGCGGCATCGACCAACCATTTAGCGCTTAAGGATTGCTGGCCGTTAGGGTTGGTTAATTCGATGATTTTTTGGGTGCCGCTGGTGTCCAGTGTCGCGATGTCAGCAGATTCAATAATCGTAACCCCTTGCGCCTGAACCTGTTCTGCAAGGTGATTTTCAATATCGCCGCGATCAATTTGGTACGTGGGAATGCCAAAGGTTTGGCTTGCGCCCAGTTCATCCTGCTCGGAAAAGTCGGAAGCGGCTTCGCCAAAAAACATGCGAATTCCAAACTTTTTAAGATGCTGTTGCTGCAAATGTTCAGCGAGCCCAAGGTGTTTGGCTAGGTAGTGCGAGCCAATTTCCACCGTTGATTCACCCACCTTGGCAATGGCGCGCGGGCGAGGGAATTGTTGCTTTTCGATGACGGCGATACTGAGTTCAGGGCTGGACACCTGTAGCTGACGCGCCAGCCCTAAACCCGCCAAACCGCCGCCAGCAATAACCAAATCAAAGGCTTTCATTAGGCGGCTTCCGTAAGTGCGATGCGAATTGAGCTGCTTGCACTAAGTGCCAGATGCGCAACATTTTCTTGTTTATTCGTTTCAAATTGCGCAATGGCGGTGAGCAAACGCATGATTTTGGCGGCAGGGTTGCCTTCGTAAAGTGTGTTTAAAGTGGGGCTTTGCCATTGCGGCGGAGCCGCGAGTTCGCCATCTTGGGTGAGCTGCAATTCTGCTAGGGGTGCGTTACCGCTAAAGCCTAGAGGGGTGATTATGAGCGCGGCGGCAAAGCTGTGTTCGCAATCGAAAATTTGGCGGTAGGCATCATGTGCGGCAGTATCAAACAGGGTTATTAAGACTGGCTCATTATGCAGCACACATTGAGTCATGGCCTCTAGCACCGCCAAGCCTGCAGTCATGTGGTAGGCCGCAATCGAGTTTGCTGATTTCATGCAATGGGTACTAATTGTCCAATATCCAGCGGCGGCGTTGTGTACCGAATTGTGGAACTTGGTGGGTGAAAGTTGTTTCTCTGCCGTCGTGAGTACGCGGCACATGTAATCGGTAATTTCGGTATCGCCAAGGCCTGAGCCAAAAACGCAGGCAACTTCTGAAGACGCAATACCACTTTGTTGTAGAGCCTGCGCGGATACATCTACCGCCGCCTTCACGGGTAAGGGCGCGCGGCGGCGTTCATTGGCGGGAATCACTTCTGGCTTGGGGGTGCTGGTAATGAAGGTAGATTCATCTTGCGGAGTGCTTTGCAATAGCAGGGTACGCAAGCTTGGCCAGTCGTTAAAACCGGGGCCCCAAGCGCCAATACCGGTGAGCGCGCAGCGCAAGTCTAAGGTGGGTTGATTCACGGTAATCCCTTCTAGATTGTTCGGCTGAAAATCAGGCTGGCATTATTGCCGCCAAAGCCAAAAGAGTTGCTCATAACATGGCGCAGGCTGGCAGTTTTATTGTGTGCGCTCATGGCAATGTCAAATTCAGGGTCAACTTCCTGCAAGTTGAGTGTGCCGGGCACAAGGCCTGATTTGAGGGCTTCAATCGCCAAAATAGCTTCCAAGATTCCCGCCGTGCCCAAGGTGTGCCCTGTCCAGCCTTTAGTAGAACTGGCGAGGGTATTGGTACCGAACATAGCCTTTAAAAGGTTGCCTTCAATGTGATCATTGGCGCGGCTGGCGGTGCCGTGCAGGTTGATGTAGCCAATATCGCTGGCCGCTAAGCCGGCTTGCTGCAGCGCTTGTTCAATCGCCAAACGTGCTCCAGCACCTTCGGGGTGAGGGTGTGACATGTGATGCGCATCAGAACTTTCGCCATAACCACTCAAGCACACACCGCTGTGTTGTGTAGCCACACTCGTTTTAGCCAAGAGCGCAAAACCGGCGGCTTCACCCAGGTTAATGCCATCGCGGTTGGCATCAAAGGGGCGACAGGGCGATTCAGAGACCAGCTGCAAAGAATCAAATCCGTGCAAAACACTGAGGCAGAGCGTATCTGCACCACCTACCAAGACTGCATCCACAACTCCGGCATTCAGCCAGCGTGCAGCCGTGGCAAATACTTTAGCGGATGATGAGCACGCCGTATTAATAGTCATATTGGGGCCATCCAAGCCCAAACGATGGGCAATGAATAAGCCGGGGGAGTGGGGGTTTAACACCTTGTCCTGAATAAATTCCGGCGCCAATTTACCCTGTGCATCGAGGTGGTGGTAGGCTTCTTCCGAGCGGTCGATACTGGACGTACTAGAGCCCATCACCACGCCAATACGCGCCGAACCACACTGGGTCTTTAATTGCTCAAGTGAGTTCAATAAGCTGCCTTGATGAAGCCCAATATCAATTAGCGCGTTGTTGCGGCTTTGCCATTCCGCGTGATCGGCTGGCCATGAGTAGTTGTCGATGTCGCCAACGCGGCCAATCCAAGTGTTTAGCTCTGAGTTAGGAATATCATTTTTGCGCAGCCCAGAGGTTTGGGTCTCAATCGCAGTTCTGATGGCACTAAGCCCCGTGCCTGCGGCACAAGTAGCTTCGTAATCGACGATAATAATATGTTGAATATTGGCTTGTGTGGAAACCACGAATTTGTCTTCCGTTTGAAAATCTGTGGATGGTGTAAAGGTGGGCAATTATAGAGACGCAGCCGCTAAATAGCACTCTGTGCTAGGTCACGTTATTTAATCTTTGCGCCGTAAAGAGGCTCTAATTTGAGCTTTTTGCTGATCTGTCAGTTGGCCAAATTCGGTTTGATGCGCCACTGTCTGGCTCGCTAATACCGCTTGCTTTTGCTGCGCCAGCTTTAGGCTTTCAATACAACCTAAAAAGGCGGCCTTGCTATCGTAATCTACCTTGGCGGCCTTATCGTCACGGGTAATGCTGAGTGCGTTAGTCGCCTGTAGTAGGTCGCTGCCCGCTATTTTAGCCAAACGCTCGGTTTCCTCTTCGCCGTAAATGCCGCGCCAGTAGCCAATCAGGTGTGAAAAATTGTAGTGAGGGCGCTCGTGAAGGACTTTTAACAATCGCCCAAGGCGCTGTAAGTCAGCGTCGGCGTTTTCCAGCCACTGGCTGAAGTTGCTCTCCAGTGCCGCGAGTTCGGGCGATGCAACCAAGAGTGCCACGGCTTTTTGGGCGGGTGTCATCAATATACGGTTGTTGCTGCTGGTGTTCCAATGGGTGGAGGAATCTGAGACAGCGTTGCGCGACGAATGTCCACTGTAATACTCATCATAGTTGGGTGGCGGTGTGCTGGTGTCGTAATGATCTGGCCAGCCCGGGTCTTCGTGGTATTGCGGTGGCTCGCTAAAGGTTTGAGGCTGAATCGCCTGCTGAATATGCGTTTGTCTTGGCGGAGGTTTAACGGCGTCGGGCGCGCGCTGTGGGGCTTTGTTAGCCTCCGGTTTAGGTATAGCTTCCGGTTTTGGTTCCGGGTTTTTTGTGGCTTCCAGTACCAAATCTTGCAAAATATTACGGCTCAAGCCGGTGCGAGTAGCCAAATTTTCAAACATGAGTTCGCGGAACACGCTCTTGGGCAGCTTATCCAACATGGGGGCGGCGCGCTTGGCGAAGGTGGCGCGGCCCTCCATGGTGCGAATATTCAAACCTTCGGCGGCGACGTCAAACAGCTGGTCTTCAAGCGGGACGCCCATGGAAATCATATTTTCAAACTTATCCGGCCCTATTTTGCGCACCAGCGTGTCTGGGTCTTCGCCCTCGGGCAGGAATAGGAATTTTACCGTATGGCCGTCGGCCATGGTGGTGAGCGATGCTTCCAAAGCGCGGTGCGCTGCGCTTCGGCCCGCTTTATCGCCATCAAAACAAAACACCACTTCATTGGTGTATTTGAAGGCTTTCTCCAGGTGGTCTTCACCACAGGCAGTGCCGAGCGTGGCTACGCCGTAGCGAATGCCAAATTGCGCCAAGCTCACCACATCCATATAACCTTCAACCACTAACAATCGTGGCAAATCGCGATAGGCTTGGCGTGCCTCGTAAAGGCCGTAAAGCTCTTGGCCTTTGTGGAAAACGGGGGTTTCGGGTGAGTTTAAATATTTGGGTTTATCATCACCTAAAACTCGACCACCAAAGCCAATCACGCGGCCGCGAATATCGCGAATGGGGAACATAATGCGGTGGCGAAAGCGGTCGTAGAGCTTTTTGTCCTGCTCGTGATGGATAAGCATGCCGCCTTCAATCAGCAAATGCTTATCTTCATCGTTTTGCGCCAAGGCTTTAAGCAGGTTGTCCCAGCCGGGCGGTGCGAAACCTACACCGTAATCTTTAGCGGTTTTGCCATCCAATCCACGGCCTTTTAAGTAGGTGACAGCCATGTGTTTGCTGGGGTGATGGCGGAGTTGCTGCTGGTAAAAGTCATCGGCTTTTTCCAGCAAGCTGTAAATGCTTTTACGCTCTTGCTCACGCTTAACTTGCGCTTCGGTCTGCACTTCGCGCGGTACGGTTAATCCGGCTACACGCGCTAAAGACTCAATCGCCTCGGGAAAGCTGAGCCGCTCGTAATCCATCACGAAACCCAGTGCATTCCCGCTTGCGCCACAACCAAAGCAGTAATAGAACTGTTTGTCTGGGCTTACGGTAAAGGACGGGGTTTTCTCGTCGTGGAAGGGGCAGCAGGCGCTGTAATTTTTGCCGGTTTTGCGCAATTTGACGCGGCTATCCACCGTATCGACTATATCGATGCGGTCGAGCAGGTCGTCAATAAAGCTTTGCGGAATCATGCCGGACATAAAGGTCAACAACGGAGAAAGTTGGGGGGCTAGTGTAGCCGATTGTAAGCGAGAGAGTGATTAGCGCTTACTTACTTTGCGCTGCATTTTGTAAGGTTCGGGTGAATCACTTTGTCCATTTGTGAGTGAAATGAAAATCAGGATCGTAAGTGTCGCACTGTTTTTCGATATTAAAATGCCGACGGCCACGCGGATCTGTTCCAACACCTGCGAGGTATTGCCAGTTCCCCCAGTTTGCGGCGACATCATAGTCAATCAGTTGCTGTTCAAACCAGGCTGCTCCATAACGCCAATCAACGCCAAGTTCATTGATCAAATAGCTCGCGACAATTTGCCTGCCGCGGTTGGACATCCAGCCGGTAAGGAATAGCTGTTTCATGAATGCATCCACAAACGCGCAGCCCGTCGTGCCTTGGCACCATGCCGCCCATTTTTCAGGGGATACGCGTAGCTGAGGGGCTTTATGTTGTATGCCCCGCATCGTGAACATTCGTTTACCGTAACGGTAGGCCAGCCATTGAAAATACTCCCGCCAGAGCAGCTCGAAGTAGAGCCAATAGGTTGATTCATTGGCGGCGACATCGCTCTCATAGGTCGTGATGGCATGCGCTACTTCACGAGCCGATATGCAGCCTAGCGCCAGCCAAGGTGATAGCTTTGACGAAAACGCCCAGCCATCCAATTGATTGCGCGTCTCTTTGTAGGTGGCTATGTTGTGGGAGCCAAATAGGAAATAATCTAACTGACGTTGAGCGGCGCGAGTTCCTCCTACAAATGGCAGTGCATTTTCGTGAGTATTTGCTGATTGTATGGAGGCTATACAGCTATCCAATTGGCAAAGGGGGTGTGAATTTTCGAAGGCTGTACGAGGCTGAGCTGGGGGTGGGGCGAGCGGTTGAATCGTTTGTTTTTCTACGCGTTTACGAAATTGCGAAAAAATATCGGGTAGCTCATTGAGCTCGAAAGGTAATTCTGCGCGATTGAATAGCGTGAAGTTTTCGGATTGTGCGATGGGGATGTTAAGTAGGCGTTGCGCTTTGGCGACATCATCCTGTTCGTCACTGCCGGGATGCTCACCCACGGCAACAGCCGCTGCGTGTATAGATCGAGCATAAGTGGCGAGTTCCGTGGCGGGGTCGCCTACAAGCATCACCAAGTCGCTACCCAGTTCGCGCAACCGCATTCGCAAATCTTGCAATGACTCCAGCAGAAACTTTAGGCGGAATGCGCCCATGCCCTTGGTGCCGTAGTCGCCGCAATCAAGCCAGCGCTGCGGTAGTACGAAAACCCCTGCAAGGCTGTCGTGAGAGTCTGCGAGCTGATTCCAGCCGGGATTATCTTGCAGGCGCAAATCGTATCTAAACCAATAAATGGCGGTGGTCATTGTAGGCATCCAACGTGAGTGTTGGTGGTACTACGAATCAGCGGGTGCTTTGTATCACGTGAGCAATGGCGAGGGGGTGGGGAAGGCAATGCCAAGGAGCGGGCTGTAGAGACGTTTTCTGGACAGCAAAAAACCGCGATTCACTAAGTGAGTCGCGGTCTTCAAGGCATCATTTTAGATGATCGATTCGGCGCAGCGCGCAGCTCGATCAGTCAAAAATTAATACAAACGGGTAAACTTTTTAGATTCGCGTTGAACCTTTTTAGCGTGGCGTTTAACAGCTGCAGCAGCGTCACGTTTACGAATAGTGGTTGGCTTCTCATAGCATTCGCGAGCGCGAACGTCAGCCAAAATACCTGCTTTTTCACAAGCGCGTTTAAAACGACGCAAAGCTACGTCAAATGGTTCGTTTTCTTTAAGTTTTACTGAAGGCATGTTCTAACCTGTTCTGTTTTGAAAAATGATGTCTTGTGGACGGCTATAGGAAGCTATCCGAGGGGTGCGGATTCTATACACTTCTCCAAAAGCCTGCAACCATTTCGCCCCGATGGGCGGGCTTGGCCGCTATTTTTGTGGGTTTATCTCCTTTATGATGGCGCTCCTTATTTTAGACAGAGTGCTTTAGCTGCCATGCGAATTTTAGGTCTGGAAACCTCCTGCGACGAAACCGGTATTGCGGTTTACGACAGCGAAAAGGGTTTGCTTGCCCATGCCCTGTATAGCCAAATTGACCTGCACGCAGAGTATGGCGGTGTTGTACCTGAGCTGGCCTCCCGCGATCACGTGCGTAAAATCCTGCCGTTGATTCAACAGGTTATGAACGAAAGTGGTTCAGCCGCCACGGATATTGATGGCGTTGCCTACACCTCTGGCCCCGGTTTAATTGGCGCACTTATGGTAGGTGCATCCATGGGGCGCTCGCTCGCCTATGCGTGGAATGTGCCTGCGATTGGGGTTCACCACATGGAAGGTCATTTATTGGCGCCCATGTTGGAGGCAAATCCACCTGAGTTTCCGTTTATTGCCTTGTTGGTATCGGGCGGTCATACCCAGCTGGTAAAAGTTGAAGCAATCGGTGTTTACGAGTTGTTGGGAGAGTCTCTGGACGACGCGGCGGGCGAAGCGTTCGACAAGGCCGCCAAAATGCTCGATTTGGATTACCCGGGTGGGCCGCAAATTGCCAAGCTTGCCGATTCGGGGGTGGAAGGACGTTTTGTGTTTCCTCGCCCCATGGTGGACCGCCCCGGTTTGGATTTTAGCTTTAGTGGCTTAAAAACCTTCACGCTTACCACCGTTGCAGCACACAAACAGGAAAATGGTTTGCCAGATGATCAAACCTGTGCAGATATCGCCTGCGCCTTCCAAACGGCGGTAGTGGAAACGCTGGTTATTAAATGCAAGCGCGCTCTTGAGCAAACAGGTTTAAAAACTTTGGTGATTGCTGGCGGAGTTTCGGCTAACAAAAAATTGCGCAAAGAACTGGAAATTGCACTCGCCAAAATTAACGCCAAAGTCTTTTACGCCCGCCACGAATTCTGCACCGATAACGGTGCCATGATTGCTTACGCCGGTTGCCAACGTTTATTGGCTGGTCAGCATGAAACCTTGGCTGTAAATGTAAAAGCGCGCTGGCCGCTGGATAGTTTGTCTCCGCTTTAACTCATTCGCGTTTAACTCACTCGGCAATTTTTTATGGATATTGTTTACATCCGCGATTTGCGCATCGACACCGTCATAGGTGTTTACGACTGGGAGCGCAACATCAAGCAAAGGCTCAGTTTCGATATAGATATGGCGACAGATATTCGCCAAGCGGCTGCTACCGATGATTTGCAATATACGATTAATTACAAGGCTGTGTCTGATCGCGTGATTGCATTTGTGGAAAGCTTTCATCCGCAATTAATCGAAACACTTGCGGAAGCAATTGCCCAGCTCATCATTAACGAATTCAATGTGCCTTGGTTGCGGCTGCAAGTTAGCAAAGCGGGTGCAGTGCGAGCAGCGCGTGACGTAGGTTTGGTGATTGAGCGCGGCAAAAAAGTTGAGCGCTTTGAATGACGCAAATATTTTTGGGGTTGGGTAGTAACCTTGATCGTGAAAAAAATATTCGTGGCGGCTTAGCAGCGTTGCAATCACTGCTGGGGCATATGATTTTCTCTAAGGTTTATGAAAGCGAGCCTGTGGGCTTTAATGGTAGCAATTTTTACAACATGGTTGTTTCCGCGAAAACGGAGCTGAGCATTGGAGCTTTGTCCGAAGCCTTAAAAAAAATAGAAGATGATCACGGGCGGGTTCGCACGGGCCCTAAATACAGCCCGCGTACCTTAGATATAGATATTTTAACCTACGGTGATTTTGTGGGTGTTGAGGCGGGAGTAGAGCTGCCGCGCGCCGAAATTACTGAAAATGCGTTTGTGTTATTGCCGCTTTCTGAAATCGCTCCACTTCATCGCCATCCAGCTTTGCAAAAGACCTATGCCGAATTGTGGGGCGCTTACGACCACAAGCGCCAATCCCTGTGGCCAATTGATTTTAATTACCTTACAGCCATTTTTTAAACGCAAAAGCAGTTGCTGCACAGGCGAATACCATCATTCCTCCTAATATATAAAAATAGCCGTACTGCCAATGCAGCTCGGGCATGTTGTCGAAGTTCATGCCGTAGACGCCCACAATAAACGTTAGCGGAACAAAAATCGCGGTAATCACCGTAAGCACTTTCATGGTGTTGTTGAGTTGGTGAGAGCTGATAGAGAGATAGCCATTAATCAGGTCTCCACAAATCTCAAAATACATAGTGCACAAGCTGTTTAAACGTTCGCAACGTTCAAACAAATCCTGCAACCCGTGTTCAATATCGCCGGCTTCATCAATTAGGCGTTGCGGTATATCTTTCTTTAAGTTCGTTACCAGTCGTTCGTGGTAGCTGAATATTCGTTTGAGTTTACGTAGCCGAGATTTGTAAGCGATAAGCTCTCTCATAATGTCGTCATTAGGCTTTTCTTGCATGGAGTCTTCTATTTCGTTCAAGAAGGGCTCGAACTCAAGAATGGAATCCAAATAACAACCAACGGAAAAACGCATTATTTTCGAAGCAAGTAACCCGGGGCTCACTAAAAGATTTTCTTGTTTTGCATGCTCCCAAAAATAGGTAACGCCGCGCGAGGGACGTTGATGGCAACTGATTAGGCAGCGATCTCCGGCAAACAACGCAATGGTCATTTGCTTAAAGGTTAGGTCTTTTTTAAATTCGCTTAACCCGCGATACAAAATCAAGGTGTAGTTTTCAAAATTCTCTGTTTTGGGTGGATGGCGGTAGCGTTGTACATCTTCAATCGCAAGTTGATGACAACCCAGCGATTGCAAAATGTCTTTTTCATCGGCAGGGCGCTCGCCTTCCAAATCGATCCAAATAAATCCGCTCGCTTCTTCATGCCAGCGCGCAATTAATTCTTCATTTCCTGTTAGCCATTCACCCTGTGAGGTGAGAAGTTGGGTGCGAATCATAATGTCCCTTCGGTCTGGGCGTTAAATGTGTTTTTATAATCAGTGAGCATCGCGATGCGCATGCGATCTGCTTCGTCGCCGAATGCTTTACCAACGAACCCACGAGCTGCTATTTGCGTTGCATCGATTGAGCTGCAAGCCTGCAGAGCGCCGCGAAAATAATTGGTTTGCGGGTATTCGCGGTTTTCAAAATCCGTACGGCCACGAGCATCTGCTTCGCAGGCAATTAAGAAGTTATCAAAACGTTCTGGGCGACGGAAAGCATCCGTTTGCTGAAACACTTTTAACAATGTTGTAGGTTTCAATTCCAATGCGCGGTGGCAGTGTGTATGCCATTGCGCCACAATTAATGCGAGTTCACGAAAATCTTTGGGGGTGCCTGCGCGTTCACACAAGGCTTTCACCAAAGGAATGCTACGATCTTCGTGGGCAATGTGGCGCGGCCATTCTGATTTTGGTGTGGTGCCTTTTCCTAAATCGTGAACGAGTGTTGCAAATCGAACGCAGGTATTTTTTGTTAAACGCGCGGCTTGTTGCAAACTCATTAATGTATGAATACCTGTATCCACTTCCGGGTGGTGTGTGGCGGTTTGCGGCACACCGAAGAGTGCATCGATTTCAGGGAATAGACGGGCGAGTGCGTTGCAATCGCGTAAGCTCTGAATAAAAACCTCTGGAGAATCTTCGCTGAGTGCTCGCTCCATTTCTTTCCAAACACGCTCAGAAACCAAATGGTCAACTTCTCCGTTATTGACCATTTCACGCATAAGGGCAATTGTTTCATCGGCAATGGTAAAGCCTAAGTGATGGTAGCGCGCAGCAAAGCGTGCCACTCGAAGAATGCGCACGGGGTCTTCTAAAAAGGCATTGGAAACATGGCGAAGCTTTTTATTCTTAATATCATTCTGGCCGCCGTAAGGATCTACAACATTGCCGTGCTTATCTTCCGCCATGGCGTTGATGGTAAGATCTCGGCGAATCAAATCGTCTTCGAGCGTTACATCTTCACCACAATAAAAACTAAAGCCCGCGTAACCGCGACCGGTTTTACGTTCGGTGCGCGCAAGCGCGTATTCTTCTTTTGTGGTGGGATGTAAAAAGACAGGGAAATCTTTGCCCACGGGTGAGAAACCTTGCGCTTCCATTTCTTCTGGCGTGGCACCCACCACTACCCAATCTTTTTCATGGAAAGGATAGCCGAGCAATTTGTCGCGCACCGCGCCGCCAACGAGATAGGTTTTCATAGATCAGCCTGTTGAAATGTAGCTCGAGTATAGGGGATTTGGCCTTATAAAAAAATAATCAAAAAACGGTGGAAATAATTATAAGGATCATTTAGAGTCGTTCCATCTTAAATTCTCAGAAAATATTTTTTATGTCTCTACATCATTCCGCTAAACGAATTTGCGCAATGCGACCCCTATTTTGGGCGGTCGGCGCATTTTTATTGGCGGAATTTGAACGAGAATAAAGTGAAGTAAGTATTCTCAGGTATATCAAAGGCCGCAGCATAAAACCTGCGGCCTTTTTGTTTTTATTAAAATTGCCGCCAGTTTTCTTCTGCAGCCCTCATGAACTCGCAATAGGTTGTTGCGAGTTAGATTGCGCAGGAAAGGAGCAAGGGCATGGCAGTTTTACTCGCGTATTTTATGGTGGTGCTCATATGGGCCACCACACCGCTTACGATTCAATGGAGCAGCGATAGCTTAAGTTTTATTGCTGCCGTTTTGCTGCGCATGTCTGTTGCGCTCGCCATTGGGCTTGTTATCAATGCGATCTTGCGTCGCAATCTTTTTTTGCAACCTAACGTTTGGCAAGTGTACGCAGCGGGCGCTATAGGTATTTTCCCTAACATGCCTGTTGTCTATTGGTCTGCGCAATTTATTCCATCGGGTTTGGTGGCTGTTGTATTTGCTATGTCACCTTTTGTGATGGGATTAATGACGTTGCTCGTGCTCAAACAGAATCCATTTAGCATCAAAAGAGTTGTTGCTTTTTTACTGGCGCTAATTGGTTTGGTTGTTATTTTTCATCATCAGTTGAAGTTTGATGCGCGCGCTGTTTACGGTGTTGCAGGTATTTTGGCGTCGTGCTTTTTATTTTCATTGAGCAGCGTTTTGGTTAAAAAGCTGGATGTGAAAGTCGATGCATTTAACCAAGCGCTCGGCACGCTTCTATTCTCTTTGCCGTTCTTGTTGTTAACCTGGTGGTTGATGGATGGCAGTATTCCTTCGCAGGTTTCGGCTAAATCCTTGGTGGCGGTGGGTTATCTCTCGATTTTTGGATCCTTGATTGGTGCGGCGCTGTTTTTTTATGTGTTAGCCAATATGTCGCCAACCGCCGTGTCGCTCGTCACTTTCATCACGCCTGTTTTGGCGTTGATATTGGGATCTGTCGTGGCGCATGAAAGACTCAGTATGCAATTGTGGATGGGAGCCGGATTAGTCGTTTTGGCACTTCTGCTTTACATAGAATTCCCTATGGGGCATTGGTTTTTTCGGCGTTTGGCGAGAGGAGCGCTGTCAAATAATTCGCTCAGCGATGTTAAAGCAGTGGTGGATAGATACAAATGATCCAAATTGGTGCGCGAAATATTAAGTTGGCGCAGCTTCGTGCGCTAACTTAGTGCCTTAAGGTGTATTTAATTTTGTATGCAAGATGGTATTTTTACTATAAGGCAATGATAAATAAAGAAAATATAAAGTTGGCTTGCAACCTGCAATATCTCAGTCATGTCGTTCTAGTTGGTTCGGCTACCTCAAAAACTAAATGTAGAAACATACTGAGAGGATTTACTCATGAAGATGAAAAAGTTAGTTGCTGTTAGTGCCGCACTGTCTGCTTTGGCCGGTTTCGCAGTTCCTGCTGCTCATGCTGATGTCGCAGCAACTGTTGGTGTATCCAACATGTACTACTGGCGTGGTTTTGACTTGGAGGGTGGCGCAGCATTGAGTGCTGACGTGAATGTAAGTGGCAACGGTTTTGTAGCTGGCCTGTGGACCTCTTCTGGTGACGGCACCTTAGGAACTGAATACGATTTGTATGCCGCATACAATGGCAAAGTAGGCGACTTCACTTACGGCTTGGGTTTGACTTCTTACAACTACCCAACCTTGAAGGATGCTTCAATCGCTCCGGGTGACTACGTTGAATTGATTCCAACCATCGGTTACGGCCCATTCAAGTTGACCTATTACGATGCGATCGCTGCTGATCATGCGCCATTGGGCAACAAAGACTACAGCTATGCGACAGCTGAATTGATCTTTGAAAAATTTGCGTTCAAATACGGCCAACACATGGATGACGGCGACAAGACCTATGCGCACGTGGACGCTACCTACAAGTACAACGACAAGTTGAGCTTCACCGTTGGCAAACTCATCGATGATAATGATGAAGATGTTAATGATGATGTTAACGTAGTTGTTAGCCTGACCTTGCCAATCATGTAATTGATTAAGTCAGGGATGGCGTCAAAAAAGGCAGACCTCGGTCTGCCTTTTTGCTTTTTAAAAAAGTGGAAATTAAATGAGGGTGGTGTGAATCACGCTCCTGTTTAGGATAAACAGGTATACTGCGGCCTTGCTTAGAGTGCCCACTATTTTAAGGATATTCCCCATGTCTCACCCCGATTTTTTGCAGCGTCCCGCCATTTTAGTCACCGGCGGCGCGGGCTTTATTGGCAGCCATGTTTGTGTAGAGCTGATCAATAGCGGCTATCTACCTGTGGTTGTCGATAACCTATGTAACTCCAAAGAAGAATCGCTTAAACGTGTTGTGCGTATTACCGGTGCCGATCCCGTTTTTTACCAAGTGGATATCAATGACAAGGATGCGCTGCGCACAGTATTTGGCGCTCACAATATTCAAGCGGTTATGCATTTTGCTGGATTGAAAGCAGTAGGAGAATCCAACCAAATTCCCTTGAAATACTATCGCTACAACGTAGCAGGTACACTGACCTTGGCCGAGGTGATGGAAGAATTTGAGGTATGGAAGCTAATCTTTAGTTCTTCTGCCACAGTCTATGGCGACCCAGTTAGTGTACCTATTGATGAAAGTTTCGCTACGTCGGCAACAAACCCTTATGGCCGCAGCAAACTAATTGTTGAGGAAATTTTGCGTGATCTTGCGAAGGCTTCTGGTAACCAATGGAATATTTCATTGCTGCGCTACTTCAACCCCGTGGGTGCACACGAGAGCGGGTTGATTGGTGAAGACCCTGCAGGAATCCCGAACAATTTGTTGCCTTATGTTGCTCAGGTGGCCATTGGAAAATTGTCGCAGCTCTCTGTATTCGGCGATGATTACAATACCGTTGATGGTACGGGCGTGCGTGACTATATCCACGTTGTCGATTTGGCCCTAGGTCACGTGGCGGCGTTAAAAGGATTGGATAAAGTGGGTGCTGGCTGCCGTGCGTACAATTTGGGTACGGGTACCGGGTACTCGGTATTGCAGATGGTAAAAGCGTTTGAAGAGGCCAGCGGCCGCAAAGTTCCCTTTAAAATATCCCCACGTCGCCCTGGCGATATCGCAAGCTGCTATGCAAACGCAGATTTGGCGAAATCAGAGCTGGGTTGGGAAGCAAAATTTGGCCTGGAGCGCATGATGCAAGATGCGTGGCGCTGGCAGTCGCAAAATCCTAACGGATACGATGTTTAAACAAAACGCCGATCAAATGATCGGCGTTTTTCGTTTCTGGGGTTGTCATCCTCACGCAGCGGGGATCCAGCTTTTAGATATTCAAATTAAAAGAGTTACAAGTTATTAACAACAAGAGCTGGATCCCCGCTGCGCGAGGATGACGATTCCCCTTCGTACATACAACTAATTATTAAACCAAATCCTTATCCGTCGTAAAAGACAATGCAAATGACTTTGGCCCCACATTGATTGCGCCCGTCATGCTCATCATAGACAGCATGGTTTTAATATCATGCTCTTTGCAAAACTCCCGGAACTCAACTAATACCGGTTCGTCTTTTATTTCATCCAACAATCCGCCATAGCTCATGGCAATAACGTCACTTGTTAAGCCTTGGGTAATTTGCTTACGAACATGTGCAAACAGCTTATCTAATGCCCCCAAGAAACCTTTGCCTGTATCAATTTTGTCTGTTTTACCGCGATGCAATTGCACGATTGGGCGCAAGTTTAGCGCGCTCGCCAATTTAAAGTTAATCCACGAAATGTTGTTGTCACCCTTTCGCAAATGGCGACGGTCGCGCATGTAGGAAAGGTCATTTGGAATCAAATAACCGTAAACCTGATCACGCATATTATCGATGGCGCGGATAGATTTATTGAGTGGCATATTTTCCACGTGAATTTTCTTGACCAATTCGTAAACCAATAAAGCGTGACCGGTGAACATGGACATGCTGTCGTACAAACGAATTCTAAACGGCGCGCGCCCTTCGTTTTTTTCTAGCTCACGGAATTTGGGTTCGTTTACCAATGCGGCTTCTGATACGCGCTTGTAAACATCGCTCTTCTTGCTATTGATAGTCACAACCTGAACCAAATCGTAATTCGGTAAAAGGCGCTCCTTCAAAATGTGCGTCATATCGCTAACCGACAGCGGATCAGATTGCGCCAAGCCAAACTGTTCTTTGGAGTGATTTTTGTAAAAATCCAGCATGGTTTGCGGGTCGCGATAATCCAGCGCTTGGCCGCCTTCATAGTTAATGTAAATAGGCAGCACTTCGATATTGTGTTGCTGAATAAATTTAGCGGGCAGATCGCAAGTTGAATCTACCGCAATGCAAGTTCTTGATGTCATGGTGTCTTCTCCGTGATCTGATCTCTCAACGATCTCATATCAGTAACGATCAACTAATAGTGCGCGGCCATCGAAGAATCCTTGGTGGCTCGCTGTGGTGCCATTATTGGCTTCTGGTGGCTAATGCAATAGTCGATACGGCGGAGTTTTGTGTGAGGCAGACTACCTAGGTTATGTGCGATATATCGCACAGGCGGCGGATATTGGGAGATTTTGGTTAGGCTAAATGCCGGAAAACTAGTTTGCGAGCGGCAACATTAATTGGAATTGGGCTCCACCTAGAGGCGATTGGCTTACGTTAAGTTCGCCGCCGTAGCTGTGAATAATGTCAGCCACAACCGATAGGCCAATACCTTGGCCTGGTAAGGTGGTATCGAGTCTGTGCCCGCGTTCCAAGATACGAGTTTGTTGCTCGGGTGGGACGCCGGGGCCATCATCGCCAATGCTAATCAACAGCTTCTTATCTTTGATTTCGCTGCGTAAATGGATGCGGGATTTACCGTATTTAAAGGCGTTTTCTGTAATATTACCGATCACTTCCATCAAGTCTTGCTCATCACCTGCAAAGAGGGAGTGGGGCGCTAGTTCATAATTTGCCTGCATATTTTTGTCTGCGTAGACTTTTTGGAGTGCGTTGAATAAGCGGTGGACAATCGGCTCCAAATCCGCACGTTGATGGCTGCCCAGTTGTTGGCTGGAAACAGCCCTCTGCAATTGATAAGTGACTACCTGATTCATACGTGCGACTTGTTCGGCTGCCAGTTGCTGCAGCTCTTCATCTGCCGATGATTGGCTGAGTTTGGCCTGCATGACCGCGAGCGGCGTTTTCAAACTGTGGGCGAGGTCGCTCAAACTATTGCGATAGCGCTGACGGAGTGCTTGTTCACGCGCAAGCACTTGGTTGAGGTTGTCGACAATATCTTGCAGCTCATCTGGGTGGTCGCCTTCAATATCGCGCGTATCGCCACTTTGCATGGCGTTAAGGGCAACCGCTAACTTTTTCAGTGGGCTTAAGCCCCAGCGTAAGATCGCGGTCTGGGCGATTAATAGCAAAATACCTACAGCGCCTAGCCACTGCCAAAGTTGGTTGCGATAAGCGTTTCGTTCCGCAATAAAGTCTTCGCTGTCGTGCACTGCCACAAAACGAAAGGGAACTTCGCGGTTCTTGGCTACTTCCCAAAAAATATCGGAGTAGGCGATGAAATAATTTTCGTTTTCAAATTCAAAAATAATCTCCGCCGACTGATCAGCATTGAGCTTGGGAGAGATTTGGTCGTAAGTAGGTGGCGTTTGCAAAGAGGTCGAGTTGGATTGCCAAATAAGCTCTTTTTTGTCGTTAAACAAATAAGCATACAAGCCGGAGTTAATGCGTTCGAAATCTTTATCGCGCAACTCTTTGGGCATTACCAAGCGCGGTTTTTCATTTTTCCTGAGCGGTTTTGTGGGGAGATCTGCTGCGCTGTAAAGTAAGTAAATGTTGCGCTGTAGGCGCGCTTTTTCAGCGGTGATTAAACTTGTTTGAAAGGCGCGATCCAGAAAAAAACCGGTCACGCCCAAAAAGATAGGCAGTAAAAGTGCCGACGCAAAAAACAGGCGCGCAGTGATCGAAGTCAGCTTTTTACTCAGCACAGAGGCATGTCCACTTAGTCTTTAACGGCGTTGAATCTGTAACCCAAACCACGTTGCGTACTAATTAGGTTCAAGCTTCCATCTGGATCGAGTTTTTTGCGGAGGCGCCCGACAAACACCTCAATAACGTTGCTGTCGCGGTCGTAATCTTGCGCGTATAAATGTTCGGTCAGTTCGGTTTTGGAAATGTTTTTACCGGCATGCATCGCCAAATAAGTCAGTGTGTTGTACTCAAAGCTGGTGAGTTCCACTTCTTGGTCATTACGGTGTACGCGGCGTGCACTGGTATCTATGGCGACAGGGCCGTAACGCAGTACTGGCGTAGCATGGCCACTGGCGCGGCGCAAAAGTGCGTGTAGGCGTGCGCGCAACTCTTCGGGGTGAAAGGGTTTGGTGAGGTAGTCATCCGCGCCCGCTTCCAATCCTTCCACTTTATCTTGCCAATTGCCGCGCGCGGTTAAAATCAAAATAGGGAAGTTGCGATCTTTTGCGCGCAGTTGTTTGATGAGTTGGGTGCCGTCTAATAAGGGCAGGCCAAGGTCGATAATGGCAAGGTCGTAATCGTATTCGCTGCCCAGAAATAAACCTTCACGTCCATCAGCGGCGGTGTCGCACGCGTATTTTTCGCTGATAACGATTTGCTCGATTTGCTCGCGCAGGCTTTTTTCATCTTCAACAATTAATAAACGCATGAGGCAATTTCCTTGTGTGTGCAATTCGCAATTATTGTGGTGTGGCTTCTATTGGTGTGTCTTCAATCAGTGCGCCATTTACCGCATCCAAATTAATGGTTTTCATGCGGCCATTTTTTTGTAGCAACTTCACCGCGTAGCGCGGGTTGCCCTCATCCTGATATTTGCGCACATTAATCACTTGGCCTTCCGCCAATGTTTGTGCACGTTGTGCGGCCTCAGCGGCGCTTATCGTTGGCACTTTAATCTCTTCAGTAGAGTTTGCCGTGTCGCTAGCGAGCGCTTCTGTGGTTTGCGGTACAGAAGCAGCCTCTTTTTTGGCTGATTTTTTACCACCAAACAAATCGTCTTTCGCTTCAGTTAAGTTGGATTTGAAACGAGAAAATTGTTGCTCAAGGTACGATGGTGGTTTCTCGGCCTCTTTCGCTGCTTTAGGCTTTTCAGTGTGCTCTTTTTCTTTGGTATTGGTTGAGCTATCGCTGTTTTGTTCGTGGACAGTTTCAACAGCGGCTGAGCTGTTGGGGGCCAGTTGCTCCGTGTGAGGGGACTGTGTTGCGCCGGGATCATTAGCGAACAAATCCTTTTTGGCAAAAGCCTCAGGCGCAGCCAACACCATAGCTATCGCAACGAGCGACAACAGGGCTTTTCCTAATTTTTGGGAAACGTGCATAGGATTCCTCGCAACTCTTTAACGCTAACTGCGCTTTAACGCTAAACCGCGCTTTATCTCTTTACCGCGCTGATTATCTTTAAACCGCACTGGAATGATTTTATTGTTCCATTCCCGTGCAGTTTTACTTCTGTAGGCTTCACGCTATTGCCGCGGGCGAGTTTGCAGAACACTATCGCTTCCAATTCGCTAAAATTCAATCGCTCATGAGCGAAAAATTAATAGCGCTGCAAATTAATAACCCCGTGAACGAACTGCAACCGATACCGCAATACGGTCGCCTGGGTGGCGATCGGTCCGGGTTTGGTAAGTTCTGCCGTTGTAACGGTAAGTCACATCATAGCCAACGATACGGTTTTCAAACTCGGTGCGGTATTGAGTGCGGCACACTTCTTCATCGCGGTAACTCACGCGGCGGTCGCTGGCGGCATCGTTACCAATGGTTGCTCCAATCAAACCGCCTACTGCCGTCGCGCCACCGCGACCATTGCCAATTTCATGGCCAATAGCGGCACCTACCAAACCACCAACAACCGTACCGGCGAAAGAATCCCCACTCCGGCGTTCATGGGCAACGGTTCTTACGCGGCAAGATTCGCGCGGAACATCAATCGCAACCTGCCGATAGATGGGGCGCGCGTCCACTACACGGCCATAATCGCCATAGTTGTAGGCGTCGTAAGTTGAATAAGCGTAATCCTCGTGGTGGTGGCGTCTGTAGCCGTGGTCGGCAGAGGCGCAGCCAGCAACAAACATACTCATGCTTAAGGCCAGGATACTGCGAGCAAACAGACGATTTTTCATGATGGTTTTCCTTGAACAAAGACGTTAACAAGAAACTAGCTACCGCTTTTTAAAGCTCACTTGCAGGTTAAATCTGTGAAGCTGAATCCATGCTGAAACCCGCTGGGACTTTTTATTGTTTTTGGATAATAAATACGCAGTAATAGCCCCAAACCTGCAGCTTATTCAGGGTATAATCGCCGCCCTGTTATGTTTTTATTTTGGATGTGGATTTGCGGGTTATGGCAGAAGTAGCGAACGTAAAAGAGTATATGGCTGAGCTGGGGCGCAATGCCCGTGCGGCTTCCCGCGCAATTGCGGCGGCATCTACTGGCGTTAAAAATAAAGCGTTGTTGGCAATTGCGGATGCGCTGGATAGCAATCGCATCACCTTGGTGGCAGAAAACCAAAAAGACTTGGCTGCGGCCAAAGCGAATGGTTTAGAGCCGGCCATGGTGGATCGTCTTGCGGTAAAACCCGCCACTATCGACGCCATGATTGAAGGTTTACGCCAGGTTGCCGCCCTGCCTGATCCTTGCGGTGCTATTAGCGATATGAACTACCGTCCCACTGGTATTCAGGTGGGTAAGATGCGCGTGCCACTTGGTGTTGTAGGCATCATTTACGAATCCCGTCCTAACGTGACAATTGATGCGGCGAGCCTATGCCTGAAATCTGGCAACGCAGCCATTTTGCGTGGCGGCAGTGAATCTATTCACTCCAACCGCGCTATTGCTGCCTGTTTGGCAGAAGGCTTAAAAGTTGCCGGCTTGCCAAACACCGTAGTACAAATTATTGAAACCACCGACCGTGCTGCGGTAGGTGAATTGATTGCTATGCCTGAGTTTGTGGACGTAATCGTACCGCGTGGTGGCAAGGGTTTGATTGAGCGTATTAGCAAAGATGCTAAGGTGCCCGTCATCAAACATTTGGATGGCATTTGCCACGTGTTTGTCGATAGCAAAGCCGATTTAGACAAGGCCTTTAGTATTGCGTTGAATGCCAAAACCCATCGTTACGGTGTGTGTAATGCCATGGAAACGCTCTTGGTTGATGAGCAGGTTGCTGCGCAAATTCTACCTCGCCTTGCGGCAGCTTATGCCGAGAAAGGTGTAGAGCTTCGTGGTGACGAAAAAACTCGCGCAATCATTCAGGCGAATGCAGCTACAGAAGAAGATTGGGCAACGGAATACCTTGCACCGATTCTGTCGATTAAGGTTGTGTCTGGTTTAGACGAAGCCATTGACCACATTACCCGTTACAGCTCGCAACATACTGATGCGATTGTGACTGAAGACTTTACTCGCGCCCGTCGTTTCATCAATGAAGTGGATTCGGCCTCGGTGATGGTTAACGCTTCTACTCGTTTTGCCGATGGTTTTGAATACGGCCTCGGTGCTGAGATTGGGATTTCTACCGACAAAATCCATGCACGCGGACCAGTTGGCTTGGAGGGTTTGACCTCTCAAAAGTGGGTTGTGTTTGGCGACGGACACGTTCGTGTATAAGAGCAACCCCCTCTTAATCTCCCCCTTAAAAAGGGGGAGAGATAAAAGCGTCTCCCGAAAAGCTTGGAGTCTAAGCTCCTCCCCCTTTTTAAGGGGGAGGTCGGGAGGGGGTTAAGTGCGTAAAACTATCGGTATTTTTGGCGGCACTTTTGATCCCATTCATATCGGCCATTTGCGCATGGCGCTGGAGCTAAAGCAGCAGCTCGGTTTGGATGAAATGCGGCTGCTGCCATGCCACAAGCCGCCGCACCGTGATCTACCGCAAGTGAGTAGCGAGCAGCGTGCTCAAATGTTGCGAATGGCTCTGCAGAATTGCGCGGAGTTGCAATTGGATGAGCGCGAATTGGCGCGCGATAAACCCTCATACACCTTTGATACCTTGCAGGATTTTCGTAGGGAATTGGGCGCAGATGTTAGCTTGGTGTTGTGCATGGGCGAGGACGCTTTTACCGGCCTGCCGAGCTGGCATCGCTGGCAAGAACTGATTGAGCTTGCGCATATTGTGGTGATTGCCCGCCCCGGTTGGACGCTTCCGCAAGCTGGTGAAGTACGTGAGTTGATCAATCGTCACCAAGGAAATCCCGAAATGCTGGCAGTACATCCGGCCGGCTCGATTGTGTTGCAGTCCTTGCGCTTGTTGCCCATCTCGGCAACGGAGATTCGCCAGCAGATTGCGGCGGGCGGTTCGGCGCAATTTTTAGTACCGGATAGCGTGTGGCAGTACATCAACACGAACCAGTTATATCGCTGATGGATTAATTGCATCAGCAAGCGCAAATTGAATTTTATTTTTTATTTTATAGGTAATTGAATGTCTGATTTAAACAACGCGATCATCGAAGCTCTTGAAAACCTCAAAGGCAAAAATATAGTGACGCTCGATGTACGTGAACTCACTGATGTAATGGATACGCTGATTATTGTGAGCGGTACCTCTAACCGTCATACGCGCTCTTTGGCAGAAAATCTTGTTGAAGAAACCAAGGCAAAAGGTTTTCGCGCAAACGGCATTGAAGGTTTGGATGCGGGTGACTGGGTGTTAGTAGATTATATCGACACGGTTGTTCACGTGATGCAAGAAGAAACCCGCGCTTACTACGAGTTGGAAAAGCTCTGGTCGTTAAAGCCAGCGGGTCGCGCAGAATAAGTGTTGGGCTGAAGCGCTGTGCGTATTCGAATCATAGCCGTTGGTACCAAAATGCCTGATTGGGTTGAGGCGGGTTACGCCGAATACGCCAAGCGTATGCCGCGCGATTTAGTGGTTGAAATGGTTGAATTGCCGCTGGCGCAACGCTCAAAAAATTCCGATATTGCCAGCGCCATGAAAAAAGAAGGCGAAGCCATAATGGCTGCAATCGGTAAGGGCGAGCAAATTATTGCGCTGGAAGTAAAAGGCAAAGCCTGGAGCACGGAACAGCTGGCCGAAAACATGGCGAGCTGGAAAATGAGTGGTTCAAATTATTGTTTGTTGATAGGTGGCCCCGATGGATTAGCGCCCGAGGTGTCGGCTCTGGCGTCGGTAAAATGGTCGCTCTCTCCCTTAACATTGCCACACCCACTCGTGCGAATTTTGGTCATCGAACAACTCTACCGCGCTTGTACGATTTTGCAAAACCATCCGTACCACAAATAACGCTTTCCCTATTCACCTAATTCACGAACCAAACTTTTTACAAAAAGCGAAGTCACAAATCGCGTAATTTTTTCAATCTTGATTTGCCTATTAGGGCTGAAAAATTTACATTGCAGCTCACGCTGATATAACAAATTTAATATTGAATTTTTCTTTGTTGAGTCTTCCCCCGCATGTTTGAAAGCCATCACTTTAAAGACCATCAGCGCGAAGCGCGGATATTTAAAATCCGCTTGGGTGTGATGGTGGCCGTGATGGCGATGCTGTTCAGCGTATTGATTTATCGCTATTACAGTTTGCAAGTTATCAATTACCTCGAATATGCCACTCAATCTGAACACAACCGCGTTCATGTAGAGCCGATTCCGCCAACGCGCGGCGTCATTTACGACCGTAATGGTGAAGTGCTGGCAGATAACCGCGCGAGCTTTACGCTTTCTCTTGTTGTTAACAAAACCATGGATTTAGATGCAACACTCAATGTGTTGCGCACGCTGGTTGAAATCACGCCCGCTGATTTGGAAAAGTTTTACAAACTTAAAAAGCAGCAAATCCATCCACTTGAACCTATTCCTCTACGCTACCGTTTAACAGAGGAAGAAATTGCGCGCTTGGCGGTTAATGAATATCGCCTTGAAGGGGTTCAGGTAGATGCGGAGCTAGTTCGTTATTACCCCTACGGTGATGCCTTCGCCCACACTATTGGTTACGTGAGCCGTATCAGTGAATCGGATTTGGAAAAATTCACTGAAGAGCAGGCGCGCTTGTACAGTGGTACGCACTCCATTGGTAAATCCGGCATTGAGGCGAGTTACGAAAGCGAATTGCTTGGCCAAGTCGGTAGCAAAAACGTAGAGACCAATGCGCGTGGTCGTGAAATTCGCGTATTGGATCGTATTGATCCCACACCCGGTAAAAACGTCACGCTCAATCTTGATTTGAAAATGCAGCAGCAGGCTGAAACAACTCTTGCCGGGCGTCGCGGTTCGGTCGTTGCGATTGATGTGAAAACGGGGGCCGTGGTGACAGCGGTAAGCAACCCAGGCTTTGACCCCAACCTGTTCGTAACCGGCATTAGCTTTGCGGATTACAAAGCGCTTAACGAATCTCCCGAAACTCCCCTAATCAACCGTTTTATCCAAGGGCAATTTCCCTCGGGTTCTACCATTAAACCGCTAATGGGGTTGGCGGGTTTGCATTTGGGCTTCACTGACGTTAACCGCACCATCAGCGACCCTGGTTACTTTACTCTGGGTGGAAGTTCGCACAGATACCGCGATTGGACGTTGAACACGCCGGGATTGGGTGGTGGGCATGGCAGTGTTAACTTGAAAAAAGCCATTTCTGAATCCTGCGATACTTATTTTTACGAACTTGCGTGGCGTATGGGGGTGGATAATATCCATCCTTTTGGTCGTCACTTTGGCTTAGGCGTGCGGACGGGTATTGATATCCCTAACGAGCGCCCTGGCATCTGGCCATCGCGCGAGTGGAAGCGCTCTAGATACAAACAGCCTTGGTACCCGGGCGATAACGTAAGTATCGGAATCGGGCAGGGCTATGTTTCCGTTACGCCCTTGCAATTGGCCGTAATGGTATCGACCATCGCCAGCCGTGGAGATCGTTATCGCCCTCGCTTGGTAAAGGCGATTGATGGCGTTGAAACTAAACCAATCCTTGAAGATCACATTGAAATCAAAAAAGAGCACTGGGACGCTGTATTCGAAGGCATGGAAGATGCGGTTTACGGTGGGGGGCTCGCCACCTTTCGTAAATACCATTTGGGTATGGGGGCGGATTATCGCATTGCCGCTAAGTCGGGTACTGCTCAAGTGGTAAATATCGCTCAGGATGCCAAATACAAAATCGGCACCCTGAAAGTGGCCCAGCGCGACCACGTATTGTTTGTGGGTTTTGCGCCAGCGGATGACCCCAAACTCGCCATTGCGATCATTCTGGAAAATGATGATCACCTTAAATCGTCTGAAAACCCCAGTTTATTAGCGCGTCGTCTGTTTGATGGCTATTTGCGCGGCATTTTTGTCGGTATTGGGCAACCTGTGGGCTTCCCAGAAGCCAAGCCGCAAGATGTAGCGCCTCCGCCGGAGCCGAGTGAGTTGGAGACGCACGCGGATGATCCACAAGAAGTCTTACCGGGCGATTCCAGTGCTAGCACGAGTTCTGTGGGCACAAGTTCGGCAAGCGCCAGTTCTGTTAACAGAGGTGCGCAATGATCCGCGCAGCCGACATCATCAGGTATGTTCATCATGGGTAAGCAGGATTTCTTAAGGCGCATGCCCAAAACCGGTTACGAATTTAGCCGTTCATATCGTATTGCCCAGCGCTTTCATATCGATTTTGTGTTGCTGTTTTTATTGATGGGGTTAGCAGCCTTTGGCATGGTTGTGCTTTACAGCGCGAGCAGTAGTAGCGTTTTGGCTCTGCAAAAGCAGGGGAGTTTTTTCGCAATCGCCTTTTGTGCCATGTTCGTGATTGCCCAGGTGCCGGTAGATTTTATGCGCCGTGTTGCACCTTGGATGTACGCTGTCGGTGTTGTTCTTTTGCTGCTTGTGCTCGTGGTGGGTATTGGTGCTAAGGGCGCTCAACGTTGGCTTGGTGTTGGGGGGATTCGCTTTCAGCCGTCTGAAATTATGAAGCTGGCTATGCCTATTACCATTGCGGCCTTTTTGAGCCGCCAGTATTTACCTCCGCGTTTATTGCATATTGGTATCACCCTAGCGCTCATTGCGGTGCCCACGGCGCTCATCATTAAACAGCCAGACTTGGGTACCGCGATTTTGGTGTTGGTATCTGGCATGGTGGTGCTTTTCTATGCTGGTCTACAGTGGTGGTACATAGGCGCTGCAGTTGCCATAGGAGGCGCGAGTCTTTGGCCTATTTGGCATTACATGATGCATGACTACCAGCAAAAGCGTGTGCTTATGCTGTTCAACCCTGAGAGTGATCCGCTGGGTGCGGGCTGGAACATTATTCAATCCAAAACGGCCATTGGGTCGGGTGGGGTTTACGGTAAAGGCTGGTTGGAAGGGACTCAGTCGCGTTTGGACTTTTTGCCCGAGGGGCACACGGATTTTATTATTGCCGTTATGTCTGAGGAGTTTGGTTTAGCAGGCGTAATCCTGTTAATTCTCGCTTACATTTTGGTGATTGCGCGCGGTATGTACATTGCTATCAACGCTCAAGATAACTTTGGCCGCCTGTTGGCGGCGAGTATCTCAACCACCTTTTTTGTGTATGTATTCGTGAATATGGGTATGGTAGCGGGCATGTTGCCCGTGGTTGGTGTGCCGCTGCCGTTTATCAGCCAAGGTGGAACCGCGATTGTGGCACTTATGTCTGGTTTTGGAATCCTAATGGCAATAGCAACAGAACCCAAGCGGGTAATGAATCCGCAGAAGTGAAAGGCATAGGTGAGAGTTAAATGGTGTATTTGAAACTGGCAAAAGAGCGTGGTTGTTCAATGATAAAGCGGTTGTCACATAGGCTTGGGCTGTGTTCATTATTGGTTGCGGCGGTGGCTTTGCCGTGCAAGGCAGATTACACGCAGCACCCAGAAGCTAAAAAATTCATGGCGGAAATGGTGTCCAAAAATGGTTTTTCCCGCATCGAGCTAAACGGTTGGTTTGAAAAAGCGGAGAAAAAGCAGGCTATTTTGGATGCAATCTCTCGCCCGGCGGAAGCGTCCAAAACTTGGAAGGAGTATCGCCCGATTTTCTTAATGCCAGCTCGCGTAGAAAACGGTGTTAAATTTTGGCGTGAGAATAGTGCTGAGCTTGCACGTGCTGAAAGAGAGTACGGCGTTCCTGCGGAAATTATCGTAGCCATTATTGGTGTAGAAACCAGTTACGGCCGCAACATGGGTGGTTATAACGTCATTGACGCGCTATCTACGCTTGCATTTGACTACCCGCCGCGTTCACCTTTTTTCCGTTCTGAACTGGAAAATTACTTGCTGCTCGCGCGTGAACAAAAACACAACCCACTTGAATTCAAAGGTTCTTACGCAGGTGCTATGGGTTTTGGGCAGTTTATGCCATCCAGTTACCGCAAATGGGCAGTTGATTTCAGTGGTGATGGTTTTACCGATATTTGGAAAAATCAATCGGACGCTATTGGTAGTGTTGCCAATTATTTTAAAGAACACGGTTGGAAAACGGGCGAGCCTGTTACCGTAGAAGCTCACGCCGCCGATGATATGCAAGCGCCCCAGCTCAACAGCATAGTCCCGCCCAGCCTCACCATTGACCAATGGCGCGCTCAAGGGATCAACCCCATTTCTTGGTTGCCACCAACAACCCGTGTTATCGCTTTCCAGTTTGAGGGGGGCAACGGGGCTGAATACTGGTTTGGTTTGCAGAATTTCTACACCATCACCCGCTACAACCGTAGCCCCATGTACGCTATGGCGGTTTACCAGCTGAGCCAAGCCATTAAGTTTGATATGGGGAAAAACTAGTGCAGGCACAGGGCAAATCCAACTGGGCGCTGGTGGGAGTTTTGGTGGTGCTGGCCGCACTGCTCAATGCTTGTTCCAGCGCGGTCAAGAAGGGTGACTCGGGCGATTCATCCTCGTCTTCTTCGTCCTCTGGCGGCCGATACAAAGGTAAAGACAAAGATTGGGGGCCGGATAAAGAAATCGACATGTCCAAGGTGCCTGATGCCGTACCTCGTTACGAAAACCGCACTATTGCGGGCAACAAAAACCCCTATACCGTATTGGGCAAAACCTATTACCTCATGGACGATGAGCGCGCTTATACAGAGCGCGGTAAGGCTTCTTGGTATGGTTACAAGTTCAATGGCGAGCGAACCTCTAACGGCGAACTCTACGATATGTTCTCCATGACTGGTGCCCATAAAACCCTGCCGATTCCGTCCTATGTGCGCGTTACCAATACAGATAACGGTAAAAGCGTAGTGGTGCGAATCAATGATCGCGGCCCTTTCCATGATGGTCGAATTATCGATTTAAGCTACGCTGCCGCTCAGCGTTTGGGCATTACACGCATGGGCACGGGGAACGTTGAAGTAGAAATTGTGGTGCCCGATGGCGATCCTCGCCCGCCTTTACGCTCCCGCAAAACAGAGCTGACAGCAAGCGCTAAGGAAGCGGGCATAGTGACCAAATCTGAAGCGGGCGTAAGCGCACAAAACACTAAAATTCCCGAAGGGACTTATCTGCAAATTGGCGCTTTTGGTGCTGAAGCGTCGGCAAAACAATTTGCGAATAGTGTGAAAAGTGCGTTGAACTTGCCTGTAGTTATTAGCGCAACAAAAGCGCCTGGCAAAGTGTACCGTGTTCGCATAGGCCCCTTTAATGACGCGCAAAGTATGCAAAATGCACGGGATCAGCTGCAAAAAATAAATATTTTACAAAGCCATGTCGTTTATCAATAAGTAATTCCGGAATTAGGGGTGGTACAATTCCGCCCAATTTCGGTTCTAAGCGAACGCTAATTACTACTATTTAGTATTTATTATTTTGCCCATTATTCTTAAGTGATTTTTCTATGCTCAACATGACATCTTCACCTAACTCGGTTGCATCGCGCCTCCTCAAATCCCTGAGCTGCGCTGCCCTAGTCTCCAGCATGGCATTTGGTTTGGGGGCAATTGCTGCTCCGCCCGCACCAACACCGGTACCGGGCCAAAGCGCACCTGCCGGTGCTGCGCCTGTACCTCAGGTGTCCATTCCTGAAGCGCCAAACTTGGCCGCCACAGGTTATATTTTGGTGGACGGCGAAACCGGCGAAACACTTGCGCAGTTCAATGCTGACCAACGTTTACCCCCAGCCAGCTTGACCAAAATGATGTCTAGCTACTTGGTTATCGATGAATTGGTACGAGGTCGCATCAACGAAACCAACCTCGTGAATATCAGCGTGAAGGCCTGGAAAATGGAAGGCTCACGCATGTATGTAAAAGAGGGCACCCAAGTTCCCGTAATTGATTTGCTGCGCGGTGAAATCATCCAATCAGGTAATGACGCAACTGTTGCCTTGGCCGAATACGTGGGCGGTAACGAAGATGCCTTCGTAGACATGATGAACAAAAAAGCCAAAGAGCTGGGCATGAACTCCACGCATTACCAAAATGCTGCCGGCTTGCCAGCGCCAGAGCACTACACAACAGCGCGCGATTTGGCGATCTTGGCGCGTGCGGTAATTTACAACCATCCACAACACTACCCGCTCTATGCGGAAAAAGAATTCAAGTACAACAATATTCGTCAACCTAATCGCAACAAGTTGTTATACCTCGACCCTACTGTTGATGGTTTGAAAACCGGCCATACCGAAGAAGCAGGTTATTGCTTGGTTGCTTCGTCCAAACGTGAAAATACTCGTCTGATTGCGGTTGTTTTGGGTACTAAGAGTGATAACGCTCGTGCGGAAGAAACCCAGAAATTGCTTGCTTATGGTTTCCGCTATTTTGAAACTGTAAACCTCTACAAAGCCAACACTGAAATCACCAAGGCCCGCGTGTGGTCTGGTAAGGCGCAGGAAGTTTCCTTGGGCTTGCCAAAGGATGTTCGTATGTCCTTACCGCGCGGTCATTTGGATGACGTAAAAGCCAATGTGCACGTCAACGAAACCATTAAAGCACCTATTTTGGCGGGCCAAGAACTGGGTAGCTTGACCATTGAGTTGGATGGCAAGATCATCAACACCCAGCCCTTGGTTGCTTTGCAGCCAGTGGAAGAGGCCAGCTTCTTCGCCCGTATGTGGGATAAGATCAAACTCTTCTTCCGCGGTCTTTTTAGCTAGCCCTTCCTGAATTGAGAGCGGAATCAGCCGCTCTCACGGAGTTTCCCCATGTCTGAGCAAGAACAACAACCTCCCAAAATTGAATTTCCTTGCGAAAACTACCCCATCAAAGTACTGGGCGATGCCGACCATGAAATGCACACGTTGGTCATTGAGGTTATGGAGCGCCATGCGCCCGGCTTTGACCAAACGCGCATCACCGTCAACCAATCCAGCAAAGGCCGTTTTCAGTCAGTGACCGTATGGATTACCGCAACTGGAATAGATCAGTTGTCGGCGATTCATGAGGACTTGCGTGTAAGTAAAAAGATCAAAATGGTGATTTGAGTTGGTGAACCAACCGCTTTTGGAGGTAATCAACCTCGGCCTACAGCCTTACGAGCAAACTTGGGCTGCCATGACTGAATTCACCAACACCCGCACCGCTGATACAGCAGATCAACTTTGGTTGGTGGAGCATCCCCCCGTATTTACGCAAGGCCAGGCCGGTAAGGCGGAGCATTTACTGGTTCCGGGCGAAATTCCGGTTGTGCAATCTGATCGCGGCGGGCAAGTGACTTATCACGGCCCCGGTCAGTTGGTGGCCTATCCCTTACTGGATCTGCGCCGCTTGAAAATCGGGGTGCGCGAGCTTGTCACAGCTATTGAGCAAACCTTGGTTGCAACCTTGGCGTATTACAGTGTTGAGGCATTCTCCAAGCCAGATGCACCCGGCGTATATGTGAATCAACAAGGGCGTGTCGATAAGATTGCGTCTCTCGGTTTGCGTGTGCGTCGCGGTTGCAGTTTCCACGGGTTAGCCTTGAACGTGGCCATGGATTTATCGCCCTTTTTGCGCATAAACCCCTGCGGTTACCAAGGCTTGGCGATGACGCAAATGCAAGATCTCTTATCAAATCCGCCTCCACTTGCGGAGGTGCAAGAGCAACTTGTTATCCAATTTGCGCAGAAATTAGGTTACGGAACCTGTACAATGCGCGCCAGTTAAGAGTCTTGGCTAAAATTGCTCACCACATTTGTAATTTGCTAGTGAAGCAGGGAGTCGTCATCCTCGCGCAGCGGGGATCCAGCTGTTAAAAGCCAAATCAAAAGCTGGATCCCCGCTGCGCGAGGATGACGAC
>JACCDN011096892.1_pt1 | contig 31368 bp, 28 predicted proteins | sample 7441691 | NCBI WGS metagenome assembly JACCDN01 (sample SAMN15323439, study PRJNA562643) | freshwater metagenome | isolation source: river surface water | place: USA:Blue River Watershed | collected 2017-08-16
ATTGGTCAGGTAGAATATAGATTTAGTGATGCAAAAATAGAATTATATAAAGAAAAAACCTTATTTGCGGAGATTGTAGAAGACAATATATACATTATCAATCAACAAGGAAAAACAGTAAAGTATACAGCTAATATTGAGAACTTAAAACCAGCATTACTTAACGCTTATTTATATGCTAATACCTATAAATAAAAATCTTGATTTTTTATGGATAACATCTTTTTTAGTAATTATAATAATCAAAATAGATACTTAGAAAGAAAATAGTATGTATGATTATGATTGACAGGTTGTATATTAATGGCAGAAACCATAGCAACGAAATTTCATTACAATATAGTCGGCTATCTTGCCGCATTTTTTAGCACAATATCTCTTTTACCACAAATAATTAAACTATACAGGGAGCGTTCAGCTAAAGCTATTTCTGTTATTATGTATTCACTTTACTCGGCTGGAACTATACTATGGTTAGTATATGGTATTTTGCTTAGCTCAGCTCCTCTTTGACACAATGTAATTATTGTCATATATAGCTATTTTTATCATTTATTTTTCTAAGTTAAATTATCAAATCTAACTTAGAAATATTTACGTTTTTTGTATTTTTTTAGTGGTAGGTTTTTCTTTGCTATACCTGGTTAGTTTTATTCTAGCACTGACAATTACAGAAAAATGGAATACAGCTTTAATTGGAATTAGTGAAATAAAATCACTGAACGTACACACTCAAATCACTGTATCTACTACAAAACGAGATCTATCGAGATCTATAGAGTAGATAATGCAGGTTTTCACCAATGTTGGAGAATACCAATTACTATGCAAAGTTACATGATGTTCAAAAGGAATCTTATCTGTACCGCGTTAACACGGGGTAAAAGCCAGTATGATGATAAAACAGAAGAAATCCAATGCTATTGAAGATAATAAGAGTTCTAGAAGATGATTATACTAAGTTAAAGAAGTGGTTACAAAGAGGCCTTGAGCTTTTGTAAGGCATCAATAGATAGACCAGTAACAGAAGAAATAAGCTTAAGTTCTAAGTTAGATTTAAGCATATTAATTGCTGTTTTTTCTACACTGTCTTGTATACCGTCTTCTCTAACTTTTTCCATACCTACCTTTAGACCTTTGTTAAACCCTTATTTTATAAAGCTATCCGCAATAGTTCTCATAACTTTATCCTTGTCTTCATTAGGTAAATCATCTACGCACACTTGTATTAACATACTTCTTGTTTATCAGAACTCTGGGGTCAGTATACCGTAAAATCAGCCTTGTTAAAATATAATTTTGTTCTCTGTCAACAATGAGTGCTTTCTTTTACCTTTTCATCTCATTCCCAAGCATTGTTATCGTATTTCTTTTTGAGATTACATATCATCAGTAGCTTTGTTTTCTTATTTTTTAAATGTAGTTATAACCTTTATTAACTGGTGTGTTTTCTGTGTCGCTAATTATTTTAATACAAAATAGTAATAATCTACACAGGTAAATATCTTTCCTTCTCTTTTTAGGTGAATAAATATTATGCAAAAATAATGTAGATTGCGTATTTATTTTGCATAATTAATAAAACTATGTGAGAATAGCAAGTAATCCCAAGATTTAGTGGTAGTTTTTTGCCTTTCCGTTGTACTTCCGCTCTCTTTCTGCTGCTATATCTTGGGAGCACGTCACATGAGTGTTAGCTTATTATGTGTTTCATTTAGTAGTTTTTTCTCTTTGTGCTATTCTATGAAAAACCTTATGAGAATAGATAAGATAATTTTTACACACAGCGATGCTTGTTGAATCGACAAACGAAATACCGGTGCATTTTGCAAAAAGATTATTTAATAGTAAAGTCAAAAATGGCAAGACCTTACCCACCAACTTGGTAAAATGTTCATAAGTTACTAGCCTAAAATCATCTTGATGATCAATTAAAATTATCTTTTTATAATAGTTTTTAAAGCAGTAAGAAGACGATTGATAAAAACCAATTAATATTGTCAAAATCTCGCTTCTAGTTAAAAGATTTTTAAGAGCAGTTTGAGTATTGCAGCTCGCGTTATAAATACTACATCACTAGAGCAGGTCGTTAAGCTCTACAAATTAATTGAGAGGTAAGACGAATTTCAAACCATTACACGACCGAATTGCGGTTTTACCTTTAGCGCATGAGGAAAAACCTCTGTCTGGAGGAGTAGTTGTACCTGCTTCCATGGGAAAAATCAATAGCGGAGAGTTATTATTTTTATTTTATTATTATTCAAATCTCCATATTCTATTTTCTCTAACCATAGCATTCAGTATGCAAAATAAATCACTTTAAAGCCTTATGCTGAAATTGAACTACATGAAAAATGGTTATTTGAAAACGAAGAAGCCTTTTCTTCGATTAAAAAAGGACTTGATTAATCTTCCAGAAAAGAAACTATCTACAAAAGAAGTTTTGCAAAATATACAGATTAGAGAATCTAGAAAGTGATCTAAGTAAAAAGAGGCAGTTAAATGCTGTAAGAAAATCATTGGAATACTTAGAAAGTAATCCTAAACATTCTAGCCTAAATACTCATGAATATAACTCACTAACTAGGCAATATGGAATTAAAATATTCGAAGCCTATGCTGAAAATAAAACACCCCAGCCCTGTAGGATATTTTGGCACTATGGTCCTGGCAAATCTGAAATCATAATTATTGCTATCACTCCACATTCATAACATTAAAAGACTATCTAGCGTATCATTCATCTACAACTGAAATGCCAAATCATACTAAAAAGTGGTAGCTATAGTGGACAGAAGAACTTCTTTTTCAGGTCTCCTTTTAACTAAATTTTCCATAGAACTGGTGGAAGGGAGAAACTATAATTAGGATGAGATAAATTATGATAAGCGTATATCTGCGTTGAATATGAATATTCAACACTTCGCTCAAAGATAGGGAATGAAGCATACGAAGAAAAAACTAAATAATGTAGTAATTAGATGTCATTATTAAGTGTACAAGTTAGTACGGTAAAAAGAAGTCTATGGCAGAACTCTATTGCTTCAGCTGCGTATAATTCACGCTCTAAATTATCGTTGATTGTAGCTGAGAAGGACACTAACATTAGCGTTAATCTTGATTGAGATTATAGTAAAAAAGATGGATTAGCTCATATAAGCATGTTCAATTTAATCAAGCTATTAACCTTGATAAATCTATCTTAAGTATTCAAACTATGCCTTATTGAAAATAATTTATTAACTAAAGCAGGCATATAATATCTTCAAACTTATTTTTTAATGTTCATAAAGATAATGATGTTTATGAGTAACTTTTAAATATCCATCATAAATAAGAATTGGTTTTATTTTTTCATATAAATTATTAGTACTAAAAATATGAGGAGAAAAGATCGTAATGGCTAAAATGAATCCTAGATAAAAACTTTTATTTAGCATATATACTATCTCCGTTTAATTGATAATTTATGTTATAAAATTAGTATACATGATTATAGTACAATATTCAAGATAATTAAAATATAAGTATGAACAAAGTTTTTACCTATGTCGTTGATATGGATAAATATTATGACAATTTATCGTTATTTTGGGAATATTTATTAATTAATGAGCAAAAACAAGCAAAAAAATATTATGATAAAGTACTTGCTGATCGTTATATAATTTCTCATAGAATTCTGAGAAGCATTTTAAGTTATTATATTGATCAATCTCCTTCCGGCTTAGAATTAATAAATAATACGTATGGTAAACCTTTTTTTTAAAATGGAGATATTGAATTTAATATCTCTCATTCACGTAATATGGTTTGTTATGTTATAGCTTTTAATAATAAAGTAGGTGTAGATATAGAGTTTTATAATACTACTATTGATATCATGGGAATGTTAGAATTTATATTGACCAAAAAAGAAATAGAGTTAATTAAATCTTTAGATGATAAAGAAAAATATAAGACCTTTTACACTTTTTGGACTAAAAAAGAGTCTTTGGTAAAAGCTATTGGTAGAGGGTTATCTTATCCTATTAACACTATTGAAGTTATAAAATTAATATCAGGGAAAAATATTTTACTTGCTGATGAAAATAATGAATTACAGCAAGAACGCTATTATTAGGAATTAAAAGCTCCTAAAGATTATTTCGGAGCCATAGCAGCACAAAATAAAATAGATAAAATAATTTATTTAGAAAATATAGATATTGTTCTGTAGTAGAAATAAATATTAAATAATAATAAAGGAGTACATATGAATGTTATTGTAAGAAAAATAAACTGGGTAATAGAATATGCTAAATTACGCTTAGCTTCTTATAAAATTTATTCCCAGTGGTTGTTATTCAAATATTTAAGCTTTGCTTAATAATAACATTTTTAAATTATCCTAAGTTTGAGTTAATAAGGAAAGAAGAGAAGGACGATAACTCATCATTAGAGCAAAAAAACACGGATTATAATCATATATTTGAATCGATAGAAGAATCAAAATTTATACCAGCGGTGAATCTTTAAAGATTGACCTTGGTTAAGAGTACATACGAAGAACCACAAATAAACTCAAATCATAAAAAAAGAAAAATATATCAATTGCAAGTTTATGCAACAAAACTATCAATTATATGACGCTTTTTTAAATTCTACTTTACCTTATTACAAAATTTCTAGACTTAAACTTATTTTTCTGTAATCTAATATCTTTTAACTAAAAGCTGTTTCCTGAGGTATTTTTTAAATTATATCTAGAAAAACAAGTTGTTCATATCAGTAACTAAACAATGATAAGTTAATTAAGTGGTAGGTTTTTAGTATTATTCAGTCAAACTTTGATTGAAATAGCAAAAGACAGGGGGATATTAAGGTGATTGGAGGTGTAGTTTTAATGAGAGATTTTAGTAAAAATGCTTCATGTTTTTTAGCTGAGATCGCGTTTGTTAGTTCTATAACACATAATCACGGATTATACAATTTTCCCAATAATGAACTATTCGTAAAACTACAATTAACATATAAAAAAATTGTGGGTAAAATACTATGATCTACAAAGGTATTTTTACTGCTATTGTAACCCCATTTGATAAAAGTAATAAAGTTGATTATTTAACTTTAGAGAAACTGTTACTAAAGCAAATAGAAGCAAAAGTTAATGGTGTGGTGATTGCTGGATCTACTGGTGAAGGTAGTAGTCTTAAAGATTATGAGTACATAGAATTAATTGAAAAATCATTGGAAATCGTTCAAAAAAAAATTCCTGTGATAGCTGGGGTAGTAGGCGTTAGCACTGATTCAGTAGTACAAAAAATAAAGACATTATCTAGCATGAGTGTTGATGGAATAATGTGCACCACTCCACATTATATCAGACCAGAGCAGGATGGCTTATATGAGCACTTCAAATTTATAAATAACGCATCAAAATATCCGTTAATTATTTACTTACATCCAGGAAGGACTGGTGTGAATATGTCTGATGATTTAATTATTAGGTTAAGCTTACTTGATAAGGTACAAGCGATTAAGGATTGTAGCATAGATCTTGAAAAACCACTACGATTAAGTAGTAAAATAGATGCTAATTTACTAACCTTTTTAACAGGTGATGATAGTAATAATCTTGCTTATAGTGCTAACGGTGGTGCTGGTTGTGTTTCAGTGATGGCTAATATTGTGCCCAAACTCTGCATGAAAATTAATGCATTACTAGTAAGCAATGATTTTAATGCAGCGAAAAGCTTTTATGAAAAACTTGTACCACTAACTTTGGCGATATTTTCTGAGAGTAATCCAATTGGAATCAAGTGTGCTTTGAACCAACTAGGATATTGCGAAGATAGATTAATTTTACCGCTTACATGCGCAAAACAAGATACAAAGAAGAAAATAAGTACTCTTCTTCCTCAAGTAATGAAATTGGAGGATGATGTTTAAGGAGAGTTATAAAAAAATTATTGCTAAAATGAAAGTTATCTAAATTTTTGCGCAGGGGTAGAATATGAAACAAAACATTGTAGCAAAGTTCGGTGGTACTAGCGTTGCTACCCCAGATTCAATAGATAATGTTACTAAGATTATTTCAGAAAATAAATATATAAAGTTCGTGGTAATTAGTGCAGTTAGTGGGGTAACCAATTTATTAGTCCAATTGTGCCAATCAGCACCGAATATAAGAAGCTCTATAGTAGCTAAAATTCTTGATATTCATCTTGAGTTAGCTAAAAAGCTTAACTTAGAACTTGAATCTCAAATAATACAAGTAATAAAAATTTTAGAACAAACACTTGACATAACTAGTCTTAATCCACAGTTAACAGATTATATTGTTTCGCTTGGCGAAGATTTGTCTTGTCTTATTATTACTGAATATTTGAATAAACAAGGGATAAAAGCAAGACATCTTGATGCACGTGAATTTTTAATTACCGATGATACTTATGGTAATGCTATACCTAACTTAGATAAAATTAAAAGCTATAAATTTCCCAAAGAATTATGTATTACTCAAGGTTTTATAGGAGCAACGTTAAACAGAAATACAACTACCTTAGGACGGGGTGGTAGTGATTACAGCGCAGCTCTAATTGCCGAGGCGATAAAAGCTAGCGAATTATTAATTTATACGGATGTTCCAGGGGTATGTACTATTGATCCAAAAATCTGTCAACAAGCTATTTTAATCCCAAAATTAAATTTTCAGGAAGTTGCAAGAATGTCTCATTTAGGGGCTAAAATTTTGCACCCGAAAACTATAGAACCTTGCATAAGATCTAAAATACCAATTCAAATTATGTCAACATTTGCTCCTGATAAAGCAGGTACTTATATTAGCTTCGATAATAATGATGATCATATTAGAAGTATTTTGATTCGCCAACACCAAATGTTAATTACAATTAAGGACCTGAAAATATTAAATTCTTATAATTTTCTTCTTAATACATTTAATATTTTTATAAAACATAAAGTTGAAGTAGATTTTATTAATACTACTGATTTTAGTGATTTAAATATTTCATTTATAGTAAATATTTTGAATACCTCAACTTCTAAGCTTAATAGTTTTATCCAAAATAAAGAATTATCTGATGAATTACAGCAATTTGCCCAAGTCAGTATAGAAGAGAACTTAACCTTACTTTCTGTAATTGATAACCGTTTAACAATTACCAACTCCATTCAAAATATTATTTCTAAGATTGATACCTACAAAATCCGTTTTGTATATTATGGTACAAGCGATTCAATGATTAATATCCTACTGTCAGATGATCATGTAGTTGATGTTGCTAAAATACTTCATAATCATTTATTAGAGAAGAATAGTTGTAATATTTGATAAGTTTATGAATTAACTATGTACCTATTAAATTTATAATACAAGATGCGCACTCATATGTTTTAAAACAAAATAATTTGAGGAGGTGATGTAGTATATAATAAATAAAGTTCCTAATCATATCTGATGTTAATTTAGTTATACTTGGTCTATATAAATAATAAAAAGTTATAAACAAGTTAAATACTATAACACTATTAATTATGTTATAAATAAACGTAATATGTTCAATTGCAACTGCTAATCAAAAGTCATTTATGCAACTCATCTCTAAATTATAGAGATCATTCGGAACCAGGGGATTGTTGTTTATGTTTAAAATTACTTAAAACTTCAAAAAACTAATAAATCTTTATCAAAGAATGCAATTAAAAGATATATAAATTCAATCAACTTAGAATTTAAGCAGGTTATAAAATAACAATAGATTTTATAAGTTAAGTTCCTATAGTATTGATAGTCAACTAGTATTTGATATTTTAAAGTTTGGTTTATGGTTTTTAGTAGTAGTCTTTTTAAAGAAAAATTTTTGAGTGCAGTGCTGTCAACTATTGCTGCATTATCTACAACTATCAAGCTTTCTTCTACAAAATTTCTTGAGCAAGAAATATCTACTAGTTTTTCTGTCTTTATTACAAGTTGCTTTAGTTTGCTTTTATTAATGCCTTTTTTATTTATTAATAAAAAAATGGTTTTTAGAACTAAGGTTCTGCATTTGCACTGCTTGAGAGCAATTTTTTCGGTATCGACTTTGATATGCACTTATTACGCTTACAGAAATCTACCCATTTCTTTTGCTACCTCAGTAGGGATGTCTGGTCCTCTTTTTTCAATTGTTTTATCTGTAATTTTTTTTAAAGAAAAAATTGGTTTTAAAAAGTGTATAATAATTTTTTTAGGGTATGTAGGAGTTATTATATTAATAAGACCTGATAACATTTTTATTAATCTGAGTACAATCAGTATAATTTTAGCTACAATATTAGCATCTACTATTTTAATTATTGTTAAATTTATTCTTCGTACTGATTCTATATTAACAAATATGTTATATACTAATGTTAGCAATACTATTGTAGCATTAATTTTTAGTATTAATGAATGGCAACCTATTACAATGGAAAATTTATTAATTTTATTTATCATAGGTTTTTTATCAGCAACAATACAAGTTTGTACAATTATAGCTCTAAAATATTCTCAACCATCTTTTGTAGCCCCATTTGAATATACAAGATTGGTTTTTGCAATAACAATAGGATTCATTGTATTTGATGAAAGAGTAGATTTTTATACTATATTAGGTGGTGTAATTATTATCGCTTCGATCTATTTACTTACATTCAGTAATAAAAGGAATACAGCGATCTATAAAGGCGATTTATAGTACTTAGTTGTGATTAGTAGTAAAAAATCTTAAGTTTGTCCATTTTTTACTACTAGAGAATTAAATCCATCAATCAAAAATTTCCCATGAGGGACTGTTTCACTTGAGCTATGCGGCGAAAAAGGATTAATAATACTTTCGTAATCAAGATTTACAAAAAAAGGTAAAGAGAAACGCTCTGCATTTATATGTTTTACTCGATGATTTGGAGCATGAAAATAATTGTTAGTAATGTGTGCCATATACGTACCACAATTTACTAAAAAATCACTATCAGATACAGGAACATCGTACCACATATTATCTCCAATTTCAACTTGTAAATTTGGCACCGGAGTCTGAAAAAGTAGAGTAATCAACGAAACATCTAAGTGATCACCAAATCCTAATTTAGTTCCATCAGACGCCGTCTTAACTGTAGGGTAATCTTTTAAACAAGGATATCTGATTAACCTTACAGAAGACAAAGTGTCCTCTTTACGATAGTACGAATCAAAAAACCTTTCATTTTGTCCTAAGGCAAGAGCCATACCTCGAAGAATCAAAGCAGATAAATCAAACATATCGTTAAAATAGCATTCCATAAAAGGCCTAAACTCTGGATACTTTGATAATTCAGGCCAGACATTAATTTCATATAACGGGATTCTTGCTTTAACTTTGGGGTGCATTTCATTAAAGGCCGGATTTATAAAGGAAAAAGATTCGACAGCCTTTTTTCCTGGTATTGCCATGTAATAACCACTCCGTGTTTGATTATTATTTTTGTTGTATGCATTAATTGCCAAATCCCACTTTTCTTCATCTGTCATTGTTCTATGAAATTCATTTACAATAGAGTGGAACTTTACCACATCAATTCCATGGTTAGAAGCATAAAAAAAGCCAGTACTTCTACAAGCGTAATGTATTTTTCTAACTACTAACGCTTTTGCATCGTTATCTTGTCCTGCTAAAGGGGTTATATCAATAGTAGGTATATCAACTGAATAATTCATAGATTAAGTCCTTGTTTTAAGATTATTTGCGAAGCACCTTATTAGTTGCAAAACAAATTTTTATTTGCTAACTTTGGTTACCAACTAAATAATAAGTTATTTATTTGTTTATTGTCAACTAAGGTTTAAGTGTAATGAGAAATAATAATATATTCGAATCATACATAATTACTGAAACCAGCCTTGGTATTTATTGTGCTCAGGTTTTAAAAATTCGAGGTCATAGGATACTGGGTATTATTTCTAAAAATAAAGATGTTATAAAATGGTGTAAAGAAAATGATATAAATAATTTCCTGACTATCAAGGAGTTTCAATCGATAAATCCTTTAAAAACATTTGATTATTTTTTTAGTATAGTTAATGGTTATATACTTTCTCCAGAAATTTTAAAATATCCACGTTGTTATGCTATTAATTATCATGATGCGCCTTTGCCTAGGTATGCTGGCATTCATTCTACCTCTTGGGCTATTCTAAATAATGAAAAAACCCATGGTATTACTTGGCATATTATGAGTGCTGTTGTAGATGAAGGTGATGTTATTGAACAAGCAATAATTCCAATAGATGATAATGATACTGCCTTGATATTAAATTTGAAGTGTTCGACTCAAGCAGTTGAATCATTTAAATTATTGGTGGAAAAACTAGAAAAACCAGAACTTACAGCACATAAACAGAGTTTAGAAAATCGGACTTATTATGGCTATCATAAAAAACCTCAGAGTTCTGGTTTAGTAAATTGGAACTCAGCGGCTTGTGATATTGATAGGCTTTTTAGGTCATTATATTTTGGGAACTATGCAAACAAATTGACAAGTTTTAAAATTCTTATTGAAAAAGAAGTATTTTTTCCCCACAAAATTCATATCTGTAACAAAAAATCTAAGAATGCAAAACCTGGTAAGTTGATTGAAATTAATAATAACGAGTTTCAAATTAGTACACAAACAAATGATATAGTTATTGGTGATATAACAGATATACATGGGATAAGTTATTCTTCTTCTGATTTAATTAATAAATTTAATTTACATATTGGGTATCAATTTTCATTTGTTAGAAAAAATATAGAAAAAAGACTAAATCAATTACTAACTGAAATATCACCTTGTGAAAGATTTTGGGTTGATAGGCTTAAAGAATTTAATCCTTTTATCCTTTCTTTTCCTATGTTGAATTTATGTTTTACGAATCAACTAGACAATAAAAGAAAATCGGGCTCAAGTTACCGTTTTTTAAATGTAAAAGTTAGTGAATCTATTGTCAAGAAAGCCTATAAGGTATTTGATCAAATTTTGTTTGAAGATTTGATTATTAGTGTCTTTATGATTTATTTTTATCGTTTGGAAGGTAAAAACTTATTTTCTATAAATTACACAAATCAAGATATTCAGAATTTTACATACAATCTAGAAAGTTTTTTATCTCCTGAAATATTTTTAACATTAGATTTCTCTAATTCTTCTAGTATTGGAGAAGCTGTGGAAATCTGCGCAAAAATAAAATCTAAATTTTTGGAATATAAAACATATGCTACAGATATTAAAGAGAGATATCCAGAGTTAAAGGTAGTGGATTATATTAAGCCTCACGTTAAGATTAATATAATGGATACTGAAAAAAGGCTTGAAGAGAAGTATATTTCCCATTTTTTAGAGATATGTATTGATCCCAAAAAAAATGAGTATAATTTAATTTGGTCAGCTGCACTTGGAGAAATAGAGCAATTTTTTTTAGAAAAAATATCAGATCGTATAAAAATTCTACTAGAATTTTTTGTTAATAACTCAACTGCTTCAACTTCTTTAGTTCCTCTTCCTACAGTACAAGAAAAAAAAGTTTATGAAGAGTGGAACAATACTAATAAAGAATATTTAAGGGATAAAACACTGCATGAAATTTTTAATGATTCTGCTACAAAATATTCCAGCAATATAGCTGTTAATTGTGAAGGGAATATTCTTACATACAAACAGCTGAATGAGAAGGCGAATCAGTTAGCTCATTATATCAACAAGCAACTAGAGATTAAGCCAGATACCCTAATAGTTTTGTGTTTAGATCGTAATGAGTATTTATTGATTGGAATCCTTGGTGTTTTAAAATCTGGAGGAGCATATGTTCCAGTAGATCCAGGTTATCCCGATGACAGAATAAGTTATATTCTAAATGATACTAAGTCCAAGCTAATACTTACTAATACTACTTATAGAAAAAGACTAGAAAAAATTTATGGACATCAGGGTAAGCAATTAGCTCAAGTTTATCCTAAGTTAATTAATCTTGATTGTCATAAAGTACAAAAAGAGATTAATTTATGTTCACCAACTCTTCCTGTAAATCATACGTGTTCTAAAGATTTAGCATATGTTATATACACCTCTGGTACTACTGGTAAACCTAAGGGTGTAATGATTGAACATAGAAATATTGTGAATTTGGTTTTAGCTATAAAGGAAATTTTAGAAGTGAGTGACAAAGATAGTTTTCTATTTTATCGTTCTTATGTATTTGATGGGGTAATTGAAGAGACTATTTTACCACTAATAAGTGGAGCTACAGTTAATATTTGTATTTCAGGTATAAAGGACTTGCCTGTATTTTTTAAAATTATAAAAGAAAATTATGTATCCATAATTAATATAAATTCAGAGACTATTCAAGCCTTGGATGATTCTTTGACTAGAGATTTGAATGTAAAAAAAGTTATTGCCGGTGGTACCAAATTTAATACAGACTCTTTCTCTGGTTTGTTAAAAAGAAATATTACCATTTATAATTCTTATGGACCTACTGAATGTACAGTAGACAGTACTTATTTTAAAATAGATTCTAAAGAAAATAATTGGATTGGAAAACCAATTTATAACACTAAAGTTTATATATTAGATGGGTTGATGAATTTAAAGCCTGTGGGAGCAGTAGGAGAGTTGTATGTTGGAGGAGACGGGGTAGCAAGAGGTTATCTAAATTTACCTGAATTAACCAAAGAAAAATTTGTTACTAATCCATTTCAAACAGAATCTGAGAGAAATGATATTAGTTATGGTGAGGGAGGTCGTAATGCAAGATTGTATAAAACAGGAGATTTAGTTCGTTGGTTACCTGACGGGAATATAGAATATATAGGTCGTAAGGATTTTCAAATTAAGCTCAGAGGTTATAGAATAGAATTAGGAGAGATAGAAAGTGTTTTATTGGGATATCCTGGTATAAAACAAAGTGTTGTAGAGGCAAAAGAGCGAACATTATCTAATGAGACAAAAAGTGGAGATAAGTATTTAGTAGGTTACTATGTTTCTGATGGTGATATAGAGGAAGACAAGCTATTTGCTTACCTGAATAGTAAATTGCCAGAATATATGATACCTGGAACGTTAGTACAATTGTCTGAGCTTCCTCTGACAGTAAATGGTAAAGTAGATAGGAAGTCGTTGCCTGAACCAACTTTTATAGCAAGTAGGAGTTATGTTGAGCCAAGGAATGATGTTGAGGCGCAAGTAATAAAGATATGGTGTGAAGTTTTAGGGTTTAGAGAAGATACAATAGGAATAAAAGATGATTTTTTTAGACTTGGTGGTGATAGTATAGTTAGTATACAAATAGTAAGTCGTTTAAGGCAACGCCTAAATTTATTGGTTAGTGTAAAAGATATATTTACTTATAAAACAATAGAAAAGTTATATGATAATGTTCTATCAAAAGTAAAAGAAGATGTTAAAGAAGAAATAAAAAGTGAGCAAGGTATCTTAAAAGGAGTAGTGCCATTACTTCCTATACAAAAATGGTTTTTTGCAAGTGAATTTAAAGTACAAAATTACTGGAATCAATCATTTATAATAAAGACATCAAAATTAGATATAAAATGTTTAGAAAGTAGTGTTGCTAAATTGGTGAATTACCATGACGCTTTTAGATTAAGATATAAGAAAGATCAGAAGGGAGTATATAAACAATTTTATTCAGAAGCATTGAATGAAAATAAAATAAGAGTTTTAGATATTAATGAAATAGGAGGAGAAAAAGCGACAGAAAGATTAAGTGAGATATTGAGTAATTGGCAAAGTGAGTTTGATATAGAAAAAGGTCCTATGCATGTTATAGGTTATCTTCATGGATATGAGGATGGAAGTTCACGAGTATTTGTAGCGATGCATCATTTGATAGTAGATACGGTAAGTTGGAGAATAATAAAAGAGGATTTACAGAACATATATAATGGAAAGGAATTAGGATTAAAAGGAAGTAGTTATCGTCAATGGGTTAAAGCTGTAGAGAATTATGGAATATTAAACCCAAAAGAGAAATTATATTGGAATAATATTTTATTAGATTATAAAAAAGAAAATATAGAAGATAAATTAGGTAACGGTATTTATAAAGAGGAGAGTAAGACAAGTTTTAGTTTAAGTAAAGAATTAACAAAGCAGTTATTACAAGAAAGTAATCGAGCATATAATACACAAATCAATGATATATTATTGACTGCATTATGTTATGCGCTGAATGAATTAACAGGGGATGATGTACATCATCTAGTTTTAGAAGGGCACGGAAGAGAGGAGATAGATCATAGCATCGATATAACAAATACTATAGGTTGGTTTACGACGATGTATCCTATTAGGTTAGAACTCAGAGACGATATAGGAGAAAGTATAAAATACATAAAAGAAACATTAAGACAAGTTCCAAACAGGGGTATAGGTTATGGTCCATTGATTGGTTACAAAGAAGAAATACTACCCAAAATTAGCTTTAATTATCTTGGACAATTTGATTACACTACTAATTCTAATTCAAATGTTATCCCTTGGCAGATTTCTAATGAAGATTCTGGATTTTCTGTAGATAATAAAAACAACGATGGAAGTTTTATAAATATTAATTCTTTTGTAAGTAATGAAATGTTCATTTCTAATATCAAATGTAATTTTGATATTCAAAAAGCAAGTTCTTTTACAAAGATATTTGAGAATTCTCTAAAAAAAATAGTGCTTAATTGTATTTGTCAAAATGTTTTATCTTATACCCCAGGAGATTTTAACGATTTTTATCCTTATGTTTTATTTAATCAAAAAAAGCTGATCCAACCACAAAATAGATTATTTTTATTCCCACCTGGTGAAGGTGGAGCAGAAAGTTACTTTAACAATGTTATCTTAAATCTAGAAAATATAAATTTAGTAGTATTTAACAATTACTATAATTTTCTAAAAGAAAAAAATAAAACTAATTTACTGAAAGATATTACATATGAAAAATTAGCTAGTCACTATATTGTATATATAAAATCTATTCAGGCTGTCGGGCCATATTATTTGTTTGGGTGGAGTTTTGGTGGGGTTTTGGCTCTTGAAATTGCTAAGCAATTAACAGCTAAAGGAGATAAGGTGAAAAATATATTTATGGTTGACTCCTTATTTGATTGTGATTTAGCAAATACAAAAAGCAACTCTAATTCCATGTATATTGTTGATGAGATTAACTATAAATATTTGCCACGAAATCTAAATTTAATGAACTCAAAAATACATTTATTTAAAGCAAGCAAATATATAGATAAAAAAGGAATTTCAGAGGATATGTGTAAGTTTTTTAAATACTATGTCGAAGAAACAGAATGTAATCACCTTCGATATATTTTGAAAAAAGGTGCTAATTTCAAAATAGAGAAGCTTAATTCTACTCACTATAATTGGATTAATAATCAGAATGATATAAAAAAAATATGTAACTTAATAATTAAAGAAATGCAAAATAACCTCAGTATTTCTTAGAGATAATATTGTTTTATATTTTTTATTATAATATATAAAACTAAAAGAATCTTTTTAAGTTTTACTTAGATTTATTGATATGTAACTTATAGTTGACTCTAAAGATGTTCTTACATACAATCTTTATTAAGTGTTAGAAGCTATATTAATAAGTGTTTTAAAATATGCAATATAGAAATCTCGGGAAATCTGGTTTAAAGCTGAGTACTTTATCTTTTGGGTCATGGATTAATTTTGGCACCAAGGTAAATGAACATGAGGCTACAAAGCTTATTGCTCATTCTTATGAAAATGGGATAAATTTTTTTGATAATGCTGAAGTTTATGAATATGGTATTTCTGAAATTATAATGGGTAAGGCATTTAAGAAACTAAACTTACCTAGAGATAGGTACTGCTTGTCTAGTAAAGTTTTTTGGGGTGGAGAATCTCCTACACAATACGGGCTTAATGCTAAGCATATAAGAGACGCATGTCACAACAGTCTAAAAAGATTACAAGTTGATTATATAGATTTGTATTTTTGTCATCGTCCAGACTTTACTACTCCTCTTGAAGAAACAATCTGGGCTATGAATAATTTAATTAATCAGGGTAAAATTCTTTATTGGGGAACATCTGAATGGCCGGCAGAGCAAATTATACGAGCTATAGAACTAGCAAAAAATCTTAATCTAATTCCTCCAGTTATGGAACAACCTCAGTATAATATGTTTTATAGGAAAAAAATTGAAAATGAGTATTTACTCTTATTTTCGGAATATAAATATGGTATAACAACATGGTCTCCATTAGCTTCTGGTATATTAACTGGAAAATATAATTCAGGTGTACCTGAAGGTAGTAGATTTAGTGCAGAGAAATATAAATCTTTAAAAGATACGTTGTTGACTTCACAAATAGGAAAAATTAATGTCAAAAAAGCTTCTAAACTTTTGTCTATTGCTACTAACTTAGACTGTACGTTACCACAACTTTCGATTGCATGGTGTCTTTTGAATAAAAACGTAAGTAGTGTTATTTTGGGCGCTTCAAATTTACAGCAACTTGAAGAAAATTTAAAATCACTAGACGTTTTAGAAAAAATAAAAAATGATACAATCCAGGATATAGAATCAATATTGATGAATAAGGTAGACATTAGTTAATCAATAAACCTAGCACATAGCCAAAGAGTGTCATGTTAAAACTTTTAAAACATAGAAGCATACAAACCATCTTTGTTATTTGTTTATATTTTCTAATTGGAAATTCTTTACCTATCTTAGTTCATCAGTTTTTTTATACAATTAGCGTATTAATTAAGGATCTTCTTGTTTGGATGATGCCTATTACTATAGGGTTGTTTATTGCACACTCTGTATCCTCTTTCAACAAGAAAGCTCCTTTGTTTGTTGTTGCAATAATTTTATTTGAATTTATTTCAAATTTTACTAGTGTTTGGTATGCTTATTTTAGTGCAGGTTTTTCTAGTAACTTTTTATCCATATTCAGGGTATCCAGTTTCTCGACGGATTTTAACACTATTTGGAAATTACCGATTGCAAAACCAATTTGGTGGTCAGCTAGTAATGGAGTAATATGTGGACTTTTTTTTGGGTGTTTTAATGCTTTAAAAACTAGTCCTCTACTAACAAAAATTATTACATGTGGAAAATATTCCATTGAACTGATTCTTAAAAAATTCTTTGCTCGCTTAATTCCTATTTTTCTACTAGGATTTGTGGCACAAACACACCAAACAGGGTTATTGATTCATATATTTACCCATTATGCAATGCTAATTGTATATCTTCTGTCTTTTTTAATAATATACCTGATATTTTTATTTTATTTGAGTAGTGGCTTTCTATTAAAAGATGCTGTAAAAAGCATAAAAAACTTGTTACCAGCTGGAGGTATAGCACTAACATCAGGATGTAGTTTATCTACAATCCCTTGGACTATAGAAGGAACACGTAAAAATTTACAAAATCCAAAGTTTGCTGAAGCAGTGATACCGGCAACAACAAATATACAACAAATTGGTGATTGTATTACAAATTCCTTTTTGTGTTTTTTAATTTTCTATGATTTTTATGGTGTCCCTCCAGATTTTATCACTTGGTTATATTTTAGTATAATTTTTGTACTAGCACGTTTTACTACTGCTGCAATTCTTGGTGGTGCAATCTTTATAATGCTACCCATTTATGAGTCTTATTTAAGTTTTAATGAAGAAATGATAGCTATTATTCTATCATTAAATATATTTTTAGACCCTATTATCACCAGTGTGAATGTGATTGCTAATGGCGCTCTATGTCGTATTTTTGAATGTGTATGGATGAAGCTTAGTTTTCAAAAAACCAAAGAAGTCTAGCTTTATAGAAAAAATAAATTAAACATTTTATGTATAACTCAAATTTTACTGATAATGATGAATTACAAGAAATATCTGGTATAAAGATTACGAATAGAGAAGTGGATATTATATCTTGTATCATACATAATAGAGGAACAAAAAAAATAGCTTCAATATTATCAATTTCTCATAAAACAGTTGCTTCACATATTGCGAATATAACTAATAAACTTGGTTTTAATACAAAAGAAGCAATAATTGATATTGTTGAAAGATCGGGTAAACTAAATCACTTTAGAAAACATTATTTTAATTTGGTTATAAATAACTTATTTAGATTAAAGTTGAAAAAGTTATCATTACTAAATAAAAAAGGTGAAACTGTTTCTATTTTAAATCTTGATGCTTCGATTAACAAAATATTACTAACACAGCTAAAATATGAATTAAGTTTAGTAAATATTAAGGTAATAGAAAATGATAAAACAGAGTCACAAACAACGATACCGAGTTTAGTTATATTAGGTAAAATGCTTAATACACAACAATTAGAGGGTAAAAATAATGTATTTTTATTATTTAATAAAGAGTTTGATGTCGCTGTGTTAAATAATTTTAATATCGATTACTTAGATTTTAGACAAGACATAAACCACCATAATATTCTAAAATTGATACAAAAAATTATAAATAAAAATTATGTGTTAGAAATTATTACAGAGTTTGAACAAGAATGTAAAAAACTAAAAAGTTGTTACTCACTAGATGCTAATTTTTCTTCATATGAGATCAAAGACAAATTTACTCAAAAACTTTCTTTTGTTAGAATATCTATAATTATCTCTATATTGTCTGTTATAATTTATTTTGTTATACAACATAGATCTACGTCTATTGATAATATATCTCAGCCGATTAAATCAGATATATTATTACCTAATAAAAATAAACTATTGCAACGCTCTAAAATAATTGAAGAAATAGATAAAAGTTTTTTGAATCAAAGATCAATAAAAACTGTAGCTTTGGTAGGTATAGGAGGATCTGGTAAAACAACCTTAGCCAGATATTATGCTAAAAATATCTCTAAGGCAAAAATTGTGATAGAATTTGACGCTAGTACAGTAAATAATTTAAATGAATCTTATAGAAAATTTGCAGATAAATTAATCAATGAAGACAAACTGATCAGTGAAGAAGAAAAAGTCCATTTTAAATATTTACTCAAAATAAACAAATCTATACTGGATGATACTAAAATTATTGATTATATAAAGAAAAGATTACGATATTATTCTGATTGGTGTTTAATTTATGATGGAATAGAGAATTACACTGATATTAAGGAATATGTTCCACATAATGAAGTTTTATGGGGAAGTGGCAAAATTATTATCACAACTCGTAATAAAAATCTACAATATCATGAGTTAGTTGACAATTTTATCGAGGTTAAAGAATTAGCAAACGAAGAAAAATTAAAATTGTTTTTGCAATTTAAGGGAACTGAAAAATTTAATATAATAGAAGTTGAAGAGTTTCTTACTCATATTCCATCATTCCCATTAGATGTTTCAATTGCTGGAAAATATATTGCCTTACATAACACTTCAGAAAATATTTTAAAAAATTACTTAGAGAATTTACGTAATTTTACACCAGAGCTTGAAAAACTTCGGACAAGTATTCTACAAGAATCAGGAGTTTATGATTTAACACGCTACAAAATCATCAGTTTATCTTTAGAAAAGGTGATATCTTTTAATGATCAGTTTCAATCATTATTATTGTTCATCTCTATTTTAGATTGTCACGATATACCCCTAAATTTACTAAAAAAATATACAGCGGATATAATAGTAGACAGTTTTATATTAAGTTTAAAAAAATATTTTTTGATACAAAATGAACATGATTCAGAGATAGGGCCAGTATTCTCTATACATGAAAGTACAAAAGAAGTAATTTTATCATACTTAAAAAACAGAGTAGATTTAAAAAATAATAAAGACTCGCTAATATCTATGTCAGATGCAATGCAATCTTTTATAGATGAGTTATCTCGAAATTCAATTTTTAATACCAGATTTTTATTATCTCACTGCGAAAACTTTTATCAACAAAGTGATTTATTACCAGATGCTTCAAAAGGAACTATTGGTATTTTATTAAGTGAGTTGAATTATTCTTTTACTGGAGCAAATGATCCAGCACTCATTAACCTAGCCGAAATATCTCTCGAATATTTGAAAAAAAGCGACAATATAAAAAAAGAAAAAATTGCTAACGCTTATTCTTTTTTAGGGATGCTTTATAAACATGATACAATAAAAGCTGAGGCTTTAGTGAAAAAGAGTATAGATATTTATAAAGAATGTAATGTTAATAACTTAAATTTAGTCCAGGCTTTAGTAAGGCTTGGGAATATCTATAGAATATCTGGAAATTATAAAAAAGCTAAGTCTGTGCTGGAAGAGGGATTGGTTATTTGTGAAAAAGACAAACTTAAAAATAGTTTTTATATTAGAACAAAAACAGTTCTGGGTGCTTTACACAGAGACCTGGGAAATTATAGAACAGCCAAAAATATTCTTGAAGAAAATATCAATTTATATAAAAACTTTACTACTGATACAAACAACATTGTATCCTTAATCTTTCTTGGAAGTACATACTATTTATCTGGAGATTATGATAAAGCTAAAAACACATTAGAGAAATGTCTAGTTTATACTAAGAAATTCGAGAAGAATAGCGATATTCTTAGAGGATGGATTCTATCATATCTTGCAGAAATTAGCAATAAATTAGGTTATTACTCAGAAGCTAAGAATTTAATTGAAGAAAGTTATCAATTATATCCTAAAAATCATCCTGATTTTGCCTGGATATTGATGCACTTAGGTCGTACTTATACGCTTACAGAGCAATATGATCAGGCTAAAAAGTATCTTAATGAAAGTCTTGTTCTTTATAAAAAGAATTTGAATAAAGAACATATTGATATTGGATTGAATTTATTATATCTAGGAGAACTTTATACATTTATAGAGCAATATGATCAGGCTAAAAATTGTCTTAACGAAGGTTTTGTTATATTTAGAGATCATTACGGAGAAGAACATGTTCAAACTACTAAATTCATAATTGCTTTAGGAAGAACTTACTTTTTAGAAGGAAAAGAAATCGAAAAAGCCGAGAAATACTTATATAAAGCTTTAGAAAATTTTGAAAAAACAAAACACCCAGATAAGTATATATCTTTGGAAACTCTGGCTGACTTGTATCTAAAGCAGGCAAACGATAACTCCACCGAAATGGGTATACAAGATCGTAAACTTTTACAAGATAAATCTACTGAATACCTACTTAATGCTCAAGATATATTGTTAAATAGCTCATTAAAAACATCTGCTCATATTTTAAGAATTAAAGAAAAAATTAAGCAACAAAAAGTTAAATAAATATACTCCTCTTTAGTTGACCGGTATCACTGATATTTCTTTATTACCCTATAAACATATTATCCCTATGGAGACATATTTTGTTGATAATAATAAAAGAACTTTGAAGGCTAACAAAAAGGTACGGTTTTGAGAGTTATTTTTCTTTGAAACCGTACCTTGTATCTTGAAATTATGCTCTTAATTAGGTTTAATTTTAGGAGTAGGAGGAAGAAACTATAAACCGTACCTAAGATAATAAAATCTGATGAAAAGAATATAGCCTTCCTTCAGAAATTTCATAGCTGGACGATATCTTAGAAAAGCTAATTAGCTTATTCTGTATTCACAAGGTTAGCCATGATTTCAATTTATTATCTTAACATAAAATAGGTATATATTATATGGTAATTTTAGGAATTGGTATTTCAAAAAAGCAATTCGATGTAGCACTACTTAAAGAAGGTAAGTTACAAAATAAAATATTTACTAATTGTTTTCAAGGATTTAACCAACTGGATGTATGGGTTAAAAAGTATGGAGATATTAAAATTTTAGCATGCATGGAAGCGACAGGGTTTTATGGAAAATCTCTTGCTGAATTCCTTTATTCTAGAGGTTACAATGTAAGCATAGTAAATCCATTTCGTATTAAAGCATATACCCAAAGTAAACTTGCTCGTCATAAAACTGACAAGAAAGACAGTTCGATTATTGCAGAATATGCTTCGTGTCAAAATCTTCAGCTATTGAATATACAAAAACAAATCAAAGATATAGAAAAATCCATTATTGATTTAATATCTAGAAGTGATTCATTACAACAAGATTACCATAATCTTCAAACTATCCCAGGAATTAGTAAAACTACTGCTATAGCTATTATTGCTGAAATTCCTAATTATTCATCTTTTAAGAACGCTAGGCAATTAGCAGCTTTTGCTGGACTTACTCCTAAACAGAGAATATCTGGGACATCTGTTCGTGGTAAATCTAAACTTTCTAAAATTGGTTCCAGCACTTTGCGAAGAGCTCTATATTTTCCTGCTATTGTGACTAAAAAATATAATCCGATAATTAGGAATTTTTGTAGCTCACTAGCTGAAAAAGGAAAACATTCTATGGTAATTATAGGTGCTGCTATGAGAAAACTACTTCATATTATTTATGGTATATTAAAAAAGAAAGTGCCTTTTAATGTAAGTAAGATTAGTTAATTATAATAAAACTAAGATTTTTTCTGCTTTAAATAATTTTGTGTTAATATGTTTTTATCACTTAAAAATATTTAGATAATGACTATAAGCACTATTTATTTATCTCCTACACAATTTGAGCAATTTATTCCGGATTTAATTGAAAGTACTTGGCTTACTATAGAACCAGGTATTTTGATACCAGCAACTTTATTTACCTGTATAGAATATGAAGCAAAGAAATCTGAAATTTCTGAAGCAAAAATTAAAAATATACTTAATCTGCTGCAAAGTCCGAAGAATAATTTTTTACAAAGCAGGTGCTTCCTTGACAGGTTAACAGGTTTATGGCGTTATGAATTTGGTAAGCTCATTATATGTAAAAATACAGGAAAAGAACTAAGAGGTGATTTTACTTGGCCGCCTGTAGAAATCTTGCTAAAATCTTTATTTACTGCTTTTAGATTAATGGATGAGAAAAAGTTTGTGTCATACATAAAAAAACTTGTACATCCTAGTAATCATAGGGAAGCTCTCGCAGAAATGTGGCCTCTACTGAGAATTGACCATCAAACAATTCACGTAGAATTTGATGTAGAACGATATAGTCCTCCTAAAGAAAATGGTAAACCTAAAAATATTGATTTGCTCGTTAAATACCAACAACGTACAGTTTTAGTTGAAGTAAAAGCCCGTACCTTTTATCTTCTAAAGCTAACAGACCGAGATGATAGCGAGGCCACACCAGGGCACAAAACTAGTCAACTGTTTAAGGGGGTAGAAGATAAATTTTGTGAAGCAAAATCCGATGAACGACTTCAAGGAGTATGGATTAATATCTATGTTCAACAGTCTTATAACAAGTTAATTAAAGAATTTAACGAACTTAATAAAAATAAAATTCACTTTGTTATATTAGGTGGTGAGACAGAAAATGCTTTTATCTTAACTAGAAAAGAAGAAGACAGAAAACTATTATTAAATCTTTTTAAGTTGAATGAATCTAATAGATTTATTTTTTAAATTTAGTTAGTTGATTTTTAAGACGATATCTTTTTACAAAAATGTTGCTGATACCCTCTTTAGGAAAATGTTATGATAAAATCAGAGTATCAAGAAACAACAGACACAAAATTAAAGAGAATAGCATGGTTATCTTCGTTGGATAAAGATAAGAAGTTTAACAATCTTATACACTTCAGAAAATATTTGAGAATTAGTAGATAAACTAAAGAAGATGATGCAAAAAATTCTTGAAAGCATTTATGATTCTACATTCCTACAATGTTCTTATGGATTCAGAACAGGAATTGGATGTCATGATGCGATTAGAAAACTAACTTAACATCTCTATAATAATGAAGTGGAGAGTGTACTTGATATAATCTAGCTAACTTCTTTGGTAATATTGATAGAAGAATTCTGACAGAAATGTTGTAAGAAAAGATCAAGGATAAGAAGCTTTTAATATATAGTACGGATGTTTAAAGCCGGAATATTATCTGAAGGAGAGCTAATTATTCAAGAGGAAAGGGTAATTCAAGGCATCTGTGCTAGTCCTGTACTTGTACATCTTTGCTCACTTTGTTCCAGATAAGTGGTTCGAAGAAGTAATAAAATAACATTGCAAAGGGACAGTGGCTATACAGTTCTGAGAGAGACTGGAGGGGAAGCTCCTCCGGTCTACTCACCCAGTAATATGTTCTAGGTATACGGAAGACGCAATGAGAATTAGAATAGCGCTTGCAAAACGACTTGAGAAATACAAACTTAAAGTCAATGAAGAAAAGACCAAAGTAGTTAATTTTTCAAAGAGCAAGTCATCTCAGAATGTAAAGCAGGAGACATCCAATTTTCTGGATTTTATGTTTTATCTTGGCAAGTCTAGAAAAAGTAAAATAATACTGAAAGTAAAGAGTTGTAGCAGACGAATAAGTTCCAAGTTGAAAAGAGTCAATGACTGATGTAAAGACATTAGGAATAGGTACAAAGTTCCTGTTATATGGAAAAGTTTCTGTAGTAAATTGGGGGATCACATTCAGTACTACGGAGTATCCTTCAATATTAAAGCAGTAGACACCTTTATATGGCAATCAGTAAAGATAATGTTCAAGTGCTTGAATCGCCGAACTCAAAGAAAATCATTTACTTGGCAGAAGTTTAATATATTTGTCGAAAGCAACCCATTACCGAAGGTAAAAATATATCATATATTAACCAAAGGAAATGCTGTGTGAATGATTATATCCTGAGCTCACTGCCAAATAGGGCACGGTGAGGTTTTAAATGGGGAGCGAAACAGGTAACTGGTCGCTCTACCAGCTAAAATTACATATATAAATACTAAAAAACTTCTTAGGCAATAACCTTTAAATTATCTCAGCAAACTGCCTTAGTTTATAACCTAGATTAATTTGCTTATTTAATTCAGAAAATTGATTGCTACTCTAAGTATGGTTATGAAAAGGAAAAATTTAAAATAAATCTTGAAGGCAAATTATTATGTACAAAAAAGAAAATATATTTCGTATTTCAATAAATAATGAACATGAAATATCTATTATCGAAAACTTAGAAAATACATTAGCAAAGTCTTTGGTAGTAGGCTTTCTAGTTGTTAGCTTATTTTTAGGGTTAATATGGAATTTCTTAATTTTTTAAAAATTAGTATTCCATTATAAATTTCCTCAATTTAGCAATTAAACTGAGAAAAAAATGCAACTTTATTTTAAGAAAATAATATTACAGATAAATAATAAAATATAAGGAGAATTAAATGATAGTAGAAATAGCAGAATTAAGAAATAAAACAATTCAAAAATATTCTTATAAGAATAAATCTGAAAAATACAAAAAATTTAATATTTCTACTTAGTAAACAAGCAATTAAAATTACAACGATATAAGAATAGCATTTAGAGGTTAACTATGAAAAAATATAAGATACTAAAAATAGAAGAAGAGAAACTAAATTCGTATATTTTAGGTTCATTTGATAATTTACCTAAAGATGAGTTTTTAAAGAAGGATGAAGATTTTATATATAGATATAGAAGGTATGGCTCAGGGATTGTATCTGGATCGATAGTAAAGTGGGATAGTAATGATAATAATTTTCTGCAATCAACTGAATTAAATCATTATGTTGGAGGAGTTGCCAGAAAATTTGAGTTTATAGAGCACACAGCACAAATATTTATTGCTAATGTATTAGTTAGAAACATCTTAGGTAAATTTATACCTGAGGGTAAGTATTCTCTTGGAGCACATCAAATAAGAATTAGAGCAAATAATTATCACATGGGAAAACCAGCTCCTGAAGGGATACATCAGGATGGTTTTGATTATGTAGCTGTTTCTTGTATCAATATGTACAACATAACTGGAGGAACATCAATTTTAGTTGATGCAACTAATTATAAAACAGTATTACTTGAAAAGAATTTAACAAGGGGAGAAGTACTAATATTTGATGATAAAAGATATGCTCATTATGCATCTCCTATTGTGCCTAAAATACCCGGTGAATGTTTTAGGGACGTAATAGTTACTACTTATAAGAAGATTGATTAATTAGAGGTAGTATATGAAACTTAGAAAAATTCCCACCTACTTGATCCAAAAATGGTTGTTTGAAGATGCTAAAAATAATTTCGAGATAGATTTAGGAGAAAGTGGTGTTCAGCATCAATATTTAAATAAAGTTAATTTCGATTCTAAACAACACATGAATTACATTACTGATGCAGGAAGTGATGATTTGCGTGATATATTAGCTAGTTATTACGGTTGTTCAAAAAATAATATTTGTATAACTCATGGTGGACAAGAAGCATTGTATTTATTTTACCGTAGCTTTTTAGAAAAAGGGGATCATGTAATAACATTTTCTCCTGGTTGGAGTCAGTCATGGGTTATTCCAAAGGAAGTAGGTTGTGATGTTAGTATAATAAAATTAAAAAGTCAGCACGGTTTTAAACTAGATATTGATGAATTAAAAAAACATATTATCCCACAAACAAAGCTTATAGTAATAAATTATCCTAATAATCCAACAGGTGTTAAATTAGATCAAGATGAATACAACTATCTGATTAAGATATGCAATGAACATAATATATTCTTGTTGAATGATGAAGAATATCTTTATGACTATGAAGACAGCGTATTTAAGAAGAGCAATTATGCAGCTTCTATTGGTAGTATATCAAAAATTTATGGATTTCCAGCAACTCGTGTTGGTTGGATAGTATCTTCAAAAGAAATAATTGAAGAGGTAATTAATTACAAAAGATATGTTACTGTTTGTAATTCCTCACTCTGTGAATCACTTGCTTTAGATATACTGAAGAGAAAAGATAAGCATATCAAAAGATATGAAACTCTTGTTACCAAAGGTTTAGAAGTTTTAAAGAAATGGTCTAAACAAAATCCTGAGATCAATTTAATAGAACCTCATGGGACACCATATGCGTACGTTGTCTTGCCAAAAGGATGGGATAGTGATGAATTCTGTAGAACATTGCTATACCAAAAGAAAGTTTTGTTAATGCCTGCTTCGGTATTTTTACATGATGAAAATGCTTTTAGAATAACTTTTGCAAGAGAATTAGAGTTGTTAACAGAGGGACTAAACAGAATTCAAGAACACATAACTTATTATAAGGAAAAGGTAGCTCTATGAAAATAACAAATATTAATGTAGTAAAGAGAATTATAATAATAGGGTTTGCGCTATTTTCAATGTTTTTTGGGGCAGGAAACATTATATTTCCTTTATATATTGGCGCTAATTCGGGTGAGAATATACTAATTTCCTCTATAGGGTTTATTATATCAGGTGTTGGGGTGCCATTTCTAGCCTTAATTGCTACCGCTCAATATAAAGGAGATTATTGGCAATTTTTTAGTCGTTTAGGTACATTCCCTGCATTTATAATAATTAGTTTGCTAATTATTGTTATTGGTCCAGTCTCAGCTATGCCAAGAACAAGTTTGATAACATATAACTCTGTATATAAATATTTACCTGACATATTTTGTAATCAAAACATATTTACGGCTTTCTACTTTTTGCTAGTGTTTTTATTCTCATACAAAGAGTCAAAAATAATAGATATTATTGGAATATTCTTTAGCCCAGTAAAAGTACTTTTATTTATATTCCTAGTTGTTTTAGGTGTAGATTTTTCTTCTACTCAAATTGAAAATGATAAGACTTTTTATGAATCATTATCCCAGTCATTATTGTACGGCTACAGCACAATGGACATGTTTGGAGCATTTTTCTTTTGCACCATAGCTTTTAACTCTATTAAATCTAACGTTACAGAGTCCGATGAAGAAAAAATTAAAATCCTCATTTATGCAAGCTTTGTTGGGGCTTTTTTACTAGGAAGTGTTTATCTAGGATTTCTATATCTAGGATACACGCACGCTTTGGAACTAATTAATGTTCCACAAGAAGAGTTAATTGTTGCAATAGCACAAAAAGTATTAGGGAAATTAGGTGGATTGTTTGTTTGTATAGCAGTTTCTTTTGCGTGTCTTTCAACAGCGATTGCTTTGGCAAGGGTATGTTCTATGTTTTTGCACCGAGAAATACTTAAGAGCAAAATCAATCAAAATACATGCTTGTTAATAGTTGTTTTTTTAAGTTATTGTATGAGTATTTTGGGTTTTCAAGTATTACTACAAATGTTATTTCCAATATTACAATGGGTGTACCCTTGTTTAATTCTATACAGTGCACTAAGTATTTTCAAAAACAGTAGAATTTTGCAAATACTTTCTAACCTGTATTTTTGGGGAATTAAATTTCCACAAATAAAATCAACCAACAAAAACAACAATAATTTTAAATCTATAATAAAAAAGGAGTTTTAATATGAAATCACAATCTTCACTGAAATTTGTTGCAGTATTAAATAAACAAATAAATTTAGGAAAGTTATATAATGCAGTATCACATATGTCAGTTGGAATCTCGCATCTGCTAAGAAATGATGATAGTATATTATTTCACAATTATCAAGACAGAGATGATGGAATACACCCATCAATATCTGATCATCCATTTATAATTTTAAAAGCAAATAATTCAAATCAGATAAGAAGTCTTAGAGAAAAGATTATGGAACAGAAGATTCCATATACTGATTTTGTAGAAACTATGAGTATTGGAACATCAGAAGAGCAGTTAATGGCAACAAAAAGTAAAACAGAAAAAGAACTGATGTATTATGGAATTTGTCTTTTTGGACCAGAGGAAATTATAACTCCTTTAACAAAGAAATTTAGTTTATTTAATCCTGATGATAATAAAGAGGAGTTATTTAAATTAACTAAAGAGATTGAGCTTCTTAAAAAATTTGAATTAGAACATCTAACGAAGGAAGCAATGCTGCAAGAAGAAATTATTAAATTGAAATCGATTATAGAGCAAAAATCAGAAATAAGTGAACTAGATCACATTGTTACTGTTACCGCTTTAGATCAGCAAGAAGTATCAGTCATAGGCACAAATCTTGAAGATGAGGGTGAATAGATAGATACAGTAAAATTTGTGTAAAGAGTATAATTGAAAACCAGTTTTTCTTATGTATTTCATTCTCTAATAGCATTAGTTTGTATCATAAAAACTGGTTTTCATAAGATAAAACATTAAATAGGAGTTGTATATGAAAGTTCAATCACAAAATAATAACCACTGTTTTAGTTCCATTATTTTAAAAAAATTACTAAAACATAATTTGCAAAGTGTCAGAAAGGGTGATGATAATGGTTATACCCTTTTTATGGCTAGTTGTGAATATGGCTACTATGAATTAGTAGAATTCTTAGTTGGAATGGGAGTAGATATAAATGAAGCAACTAAAAACGGTGAGACCGCTTTGATGATAGCAGCAAGAAATGGATATTACAATATTGTAGAGTATCTGATCAACCAGGGCGCAGATATAACTATTTCAAATAATGATTTTTCATGTAGTTAAAAAGTATGAAAATAAACTTAAATATCAATGATTTTAAAGATGCTATTACTATTTCTTTTCCTATATTGTGTGCTTTTATCCCTTTAGGTATAGGATTTGGGTATATGTCACAACAGTTAGAATTAAAGTGGCACCTCAGCATTATGATGGCGGTAATTATATATGCTGGTTCTGCAGAGTTTATTATTGCAATGATGCTAACAAAAATTGCACCAATCACAGATATAATTTTTGCAGCATTGTTTTGTAACTTAAGACATATATTTTATGGATTATCTGTTAGTGATAAATACCCATATAAATTAGGTTTTAAGAAATTGTATATGATATATACTCTTAGCGATGAAACATATGCTATTCTTTCATCATTAAATGTTAATAAAGAGGTAGCATTTTATATATGTTTATTGCATCACTCATATTGGATTATAGGAGTAGTAATTGGCGTCTTATTAGGTAGTAGTATTAATGTAGAAATAAAAGGAATAGAATTTATTCTAACATCTCTTTTTACTGTATTAACAGTAGAGCAAATTATGAAAATAAAACAATATATGCCTTTTTTAGTTGCTATATTTGCATGTATAGTTGCCTTGTTGTTTTTCCCTGTTAGTCAAATGTTAGTTGTTTCTATGAGTTTGGTAACATTAATTCTTATCCTGCAATACAAAATTAATTTACATTTTAATAGGTAGGTAATGACAATATATACTAGTTATCTGATAGTTACAGTAGTTGCACTAATAACATTTAAGCTAAGATTATTACCATTTATATTTGGAAATATAATCGAGAAAAATAATACACTAAAATATATAAAAAATTATCTTCCAGCTAGTATAATGCTCATCTTAGTAATTTATACACTAAAAGATACTAACTACAAATTACCTCCATATGGATTAAATGAACTAACTAGTATTTTTTTGATAGTTACATTACATTTAAGATATAGAAATGCGCTATTAAGTATGATAAGTGGAACTGTGTTTTATATACTTATGAGTCTTTGACAAAGACAAAGTTTAGGATAGAACACATAAAGAATTATTAAAAGCCAAGAAATTCTATAGCAAGCTATGGTATATACAAACTGGATGCTTCTTAATAAGATGAAAGAAAATAGAGATCCAAAAGTTTCAGTTGTAATTGGCATTTTTCGTTCGATTACAACTGCATGTTATGTTTTCAAGAAAAATCCAGAAAATATATCTACGCTACAAAAACCGGTATACTTCAAAGTCGGGCTTTAAATTATACAAATACACTATTCATAAAAAAATGAAATGGGCGCAAACATAAAATATAATGTTTTAAAATTACCCACCAGAGTTCTGAAATTCATTTCAGCAATAAACTGATTCTACTCGTAAAAACAGATTTTGTAACGTGTACGAATAAAGGAAAGTATCAAGGCTAATGATTCTAAAGAGTCTTTAGATTAGTAGGGGTAGTTTGCGGGAAAGTGCAGGGAACTACGTTAAGGTTTAACTTTTAATTTTTTGCATATAAGTAAACAATGTTCTTCGCGAAAAACCAAATATCTTACATATTTCAGTGGAAGATTTGTCAGAATTTTGATAAAGAATTCTTGCTTGTTCCAGTTTATCAGAATCAGTTCTAGGACGACCACCGGATTTTCCTCTAGCTTTAGCTGCAGCTCGTCCTGCTTCTGCACGTTCAGCTTTAATCTCTAGTTCCATCTGCGATACTGCTCCCATAATTGAAAGAAAAGCTCGGCCTGTAGCTGATGATGTATCAATATTTTCGCGTAATGATCTTAAATCTACATGGCGATTTTTCAATTCCTCTACAATTTCTAGGAGATGCGATAGTGATCTTGACATCCGACTAAGTTCTGTAATTACTAATATATCATTATC
>JACCDN010596410.1_pt1 | contig 31365 bp, 27 predicted proteins | sample 7441691 | NCBI WGS metagenome assembly JACCDN01 (sample SAMN15323439, study PRJNA562643) | freshwater metagenome | isolation source: river surface water | place: USA:Blue River Watershed | collected 2017-08-16
TCATGTCGGCCATCTTTATTTATCAGCGTTGCGGCACGGGCAACTTTTGGCCTGCGCACTTCGTTGAACCAAAGTGAAAGTTCCACTAAGTCGCCATCGATGGATAACCACTGGGCTTCGGCTTCTTGGGGTATGGCTTCGTGCGGGTGTCCGGGGCCAAGCTTGATGCCGGCCGGTTTGGTGCGAGCCTGTTCAACTACCCAGTCAAAGTTTGGTGCGAAGTCACTTGGATCAAATTTGCGACTGGCTCGTTCGGTTTTGCCGCCGAGCTCGCGACGAGCAGGGTCAAAGAACAAGGATTCAAACTGAAACATGTCGAGTGTGGTGACATCTGCGTGAGTCACTTCGACATCATCGAATGCACCCAGATTGAATGTAGCCAGTGCTGCAGTAACTTCATCTATTTCGAATGCTTTGACCTTGAGGTCGACCGATGCAAAAGCGAGAGACTCGGCACCGATGCCGCAGCCCAAGTCCGCAACCTCGGAAACCTTGGCTCCACGAAAGCGGCCGGCGTGCAGCGCTGCCGCTTGCAGACGGGATGCCTGTTCTAGGCCTGCCTCGGTGAATAACAGGCCATCGGTGAAGTCGCCGAACTTCTTGCGGGCGCGTCTTCGCAGCTTGGCCTGGGTAAGAACCGCTGCCACCAGTGAGGGGTGGTATCCCTCGGCTCGAAGGCTACTGACTAGCTTGACCACATCGGCCTTGGCATCGAGATCCCCAATTGAACCCAGCAGCATGAGAGCCTCAGGGGTGAGGAGGTGGATTAGTTCGTCGCGCTGCATTGAAACAGGCTAATCGACACCCGTGGTGCTAGCACTCTCCTTGACCGAGTGCTAGACCATGAATTAGAGTTTCTAGGTAGCCAAAACGGCTAACTAACACTGTTGATTCTTAGTAGAAGAGGTCATTATGTCGGTTTCAATCAAGCCGCTTGAAGATCGAATTGTTGTTCGCCCAGTTGAGGCTGAGCAGGTAACCGCATCAGGTCTGGTCATTCCAGACACCGCTAAGGAGCGCCCTCAGGAGGCAGAAGTAATTGCTGTCGGCCCAGGTCGCGTAGACGACCACGGTAACCGAGTGCCAGTCGACGTAAAGGTTGGCGACAAGGTGATTTTCTCAAAGTACGGCGGCACCGAGCTTAAGTACAACGGCGAGGAGTACCTAGTACTCTCAGCACGCGACGTGCTGGCTATCGTCGAACGCTAGACTCAAAACATGAATAACCCCGAGCATAATTACGCTCGGGGTTTTTTCTTTGGCTTAACCGCATACATAATTTGGGGCGGATTCCCAATCATCATTTCGGCTCTCGGATTTGCTTCGCCGTTTGAAATTATTTCTTGGAGAATCGTATTTGGTTTTCTCACGGGAATTCTCTTAGTTGCCTACACAAAGTCTTTTGGCCAGATCCTCGAAGTTTTCAAAAATAGGAACACACTGAAATGGGTACTGACCAGCACATTCTTGATTTTTCTAAACTGGTCAATCTACGTTGTTGCGGTTTCATCTCATCAAGTTGTTGAAGCTTCACTCGGATATTTCATCAACCCACTAATCACAATTTTGCTTGCGGTGGTTTTCTTAAAAGAAAAACTGGGTAAAGCGCAGTGGGTTGCAGTTGGATTTGGAACGCTGGCAGTGTTAGTTCTGAGCTTTGATTACGGTCGGCTGCCTTGGATTGCCCTGAGCCTGGCGGCAACATTCGGAGTCTATGGATTAGCAAAAAACAAAATGGGCGGAAAAGTCACTCCGCTCACAAGTTTTGTAGTTGAAGCAGGCTTGGTTGTGCCAATCGGAATATTCCAGTTGGTGCTCGTGGACTTAATTGGTGGCGGATTAATGTTTGCCAGCCAAGGCTTCGCCGGTAGTTTTGGTTTGGCTTTTTATGGAGTGCTCACGGCCATACCGTTGATCCTCTTTGGCACCGCGGCTAAATACGTTCCGCTTAGGTACATCGGTTTTATGCAGTACATCAGCCCAATTCTTCAGTTCCTAGTTGGCATTCTCTACCTAAATGAACCGATGCCGGCAGCTCGATGGTTCGGATTTGTTTTGGTCTGGTGCGGCCTCGCGGTGCTGATATTTAGCGCAATTAGAGACAGTCGAAACCAGATTGTTATCAATCGGGAATCACTGTAATAACAAGGGGAATATCGCCACGCGATACCCGGTATTTCCCTTTCTTACCCACCCGTTTATAAGTCTGAAACATACCGCCGATAGAATTTTTCAGCGGCAGAGACATGGATGTCCTGTCCTTTCGAATATCAAGGAGCTACATTAATGAGCACTTTCTCAAAGAAGAAGGCCTCGGCGGCAGTTGCACTAGTTGCAGCAACCGCACTTGCGCTTTCTGGCTGTGCATCAAACAGCAGCGAATTCGCCGCAGGCGATGGCGTTGTTAAGTTTGCTGGAATTATTCCACTAACTGGTGCATTGGCTTTCCTTTCACCTCCTGAAATTGCTGGTGCTGAACTTGCAATCCAGGACATCAACGCAGCTGGTGGAGTACTAGGTCAGCCTGTTACTTGGACCGTTGAAGACTCTTCAGACGGCGACCACCCAGAAATCGCACCTGCTTCGGCAACCAAGGTTATTGAAGAAGGCGCAGACGTAGTTATCGGTGCAGCAGCATCAGGTGTAACTCGTCTAATCATCGACCAGGTGACCAAGGCAAAGGTTGTTCAGATCTCAATGTCGAACACTGCTCCTGACCTCAGCACTTGGGATGACGGCGGATACTACTTCCGTACCGCTCCTTCTGACCTACTTCAGGGTGCAATCGTAGGTAACACCATTGTTACCGACGGTAACCAGAACGTTGCAATCATTTACCAGCAGACTTCATACGGTGAGGGTCTAGAGGCTAAGGCCAAGGCAACCATCGAAGCTGCAGGTGCAACCGTTGTTTCTTCTCTACCTTTCCCTGAGAACGAGACCAACTTTGACACCATCGTTGACCAGACCATCGCTGCTGGCGCTGACTCAGTTCTAGTTATCTCATACGACGAGATCAAGAAGATTGTTCCTGCTCTTCAGAAGAAGAAGTTCGACGGTTCAAAGATCTACTTCGTTGACGGAAACCTAGCCAACTTTGCAGACCAGAGCTGGGCTAGCTACATCGAGGGTGCCAAGGGTACTTTGCCTGGTGGCAAGCTAAACGACGCTTTCAAGCAGCGTGCGGCTGACCTATACAAGGCAAACCACGGTGAAGAGCTAACCGAATTTGCTTACCTAGCTGAGACCTACGACGCAGTTGTGCTTGCAGCACTTGCTGCAGAGGCTTCAGGCAGCGACACCGGTGAGGCAATTGCTGCTTCGCTACAGGCTGTTTCAACCGGCGGCGAGAAGTTCGACGTAGCTTCAGGCGACTCAGTTGAGGTTCTAAAGGCTGCTTTCGCAGCTGCTAAAGACGGCAAGGACATCGACTTCGATGGCTTCTCTGGCCCGATTGACTTCGATGAGAACGGCGACCCATCAGGTGCTTCTATTGGAATCTTCCAGTACGGCAAGGATGGAACTTCAACTCAGATTGAAGTTGTAGCCGGCAACACCGTTAAGTAATCAGTTATAAGACAAAACCCCCGAGCCGAAAGGCTCGGGGGTTTTGCTTTACCGTGACCAGAGAGAGCGGTCACGGGGTCGGTTATAGCTCGGCTAGATTTCCGAGGTAGAGCTCGATCATCTTAGGGTCATTCAGGAGATCACGTCCGGTGCCGGTGTGAGCATCTTTACCCTGATCAAGCACGTAAGCGCGATCACAAATTTGTAGACAGCGCCGAGCATTCTGCTCAACCATGATTACGGTTACTCCCGCTGCGTTCACTTCCTTAACGCGGATGAAGGTTTCATCCTGACGCACCGGTGAAAGACCAGCCGAAGGTTCGTCTAGTAGAAGCACCGAAGGGTCAATCATCAGGGCACGACCCATGGCAACCATCTGACGCTCGCCTCCACTTAGTGAACCAGCGCGCTGACTGCGGCGCTTGCCGAGGTCTGGAAAGATGTCGGTCACAAATTCGAAACGCTCTTTGAAGCGCTTGGGAGTTTGGAATACTCCGAGCTCTAGGTTTTCTTCGATGGTAAGTGAAGGAAAAACATTGTTGGTCTGTGGCACAAACGCAACGCCTTTCCCAACCAGCTTGTTTGCCTTCAGGCCGGTGATGTCTTCACCCTTGAGCCAAATTTTGCCACCACGAATGTTTACCTGGCCAAAAATTGCTTTCAGCAGAGTCGACTTGCCCGCACCGTTTGGTCCGATTATGCCGATTAGTTCACCTTGGTCAGCTACCAAATTGCAGCCATTCAAGATATTTACGTCTGGAAGGTAGCCCGCAACCAGATTCTCAGCAAAAACTACGGGGGTGCTCATCTGTTGCCCTTCTTCTGCATAGTTCCGAGGTCGGTATCGTGGTGTGCACCCAGGTAGGCATCAATAACCGCAGGGTTCTTCATCACTTCAGATGGTGGGCCTTCGGCTACAACTTTGCCTTCGGCCATTACGATCACCCAGTCTGAGATGTGGCGAACCATGTGCATGTCGTGCTCCACAAACAAAACTGTTGTCCCGGACTTCTTGAGTTCGATTATGTGATCCAGCAAGCTCTGAGTCAGTGCGGGATTTACACCAGCCATTGGCTCATCTAACATGACCAACTTTGGCTTACCCATTAGAGCGCGAGCCATCTCGAGAAGTTTGCGCTGTCCCCCTGAAAGTGATGCCGCATAGTCTTCACGCTTGGCATCAAGCTTGAAGCGCTTGAGAAGCTCATCTGCCTCAACTGTGATTGCTGCCTCACGCTTTGCCCAGAGTGGTCGAATCAGAGCGGTTAGCAGTGATTCACCCGGCTGTTTTTGAGCACCCAGACGCATGTTCTCTAAAACGGTGAGCAAGCTAAGGGCTTTGGTGAGCTGGAAGGTGCGAATCATGCCGAGGCGAGCCACCTTGTAAGAGGAGACCCCGGCCAAATTCTTGCCTTCGAAAGACCAACTTCCGGTATTTGGTTTGTCGAAACCGGTAAGCAGGTTGAAAAACGTAGTCTTTCCCGCTCCGTTTGGGCCGATTAGGGCGGTAATCATTCCGCGGGGGATCTCAACGTGGTCAACATCGACGGCAACTAATCCACCAAACTGACGTTTTACATTGTCGGCGATGAGGATTGGATCGACCTTTTTGCAACCCGGTTCGATTGCTCCAACTGCAATTTGATTAGGCATTGAACTGCAACTCTCTCTTGTTGCCGAAGATGCCCTGTGGTCGGAAGATGACCAAGAGCATAAGGGCGAGTCCAATAAGGATGAAGCGGATTTGACCAATCTGAGGGTCGCTCAAGAACGGAAGCACTCCGATATCTTTTAGTCCACCGAGAATGCCTTGGGTCAGGCTCAGGATAAAGAAGAACACCAAGGTTCCAACTATTGGTCCGAGCACTGTGGCCGCACCACCAAGCAGCAGCACCGTCCAAATCATGAAGGTGAATGTGGTTCCCCATGACTGCGGCTGCACGTTTGAAAGGTTTAGAACGAAAATCATTCCACCGATGCTGGCAAAAAGACCACCGAAAATTAGTGCCTGGAGCTTGTAAACAAATACGTTCTTGCCCAAGCTACGGACCGCATCTTCGTCTTCACGAATTCCTCGAAGCACTCGACCCCAAGGAGAGCGCATGAGTAACCAAACCAACACTGCGCAGACAGCAACAAGTATCCAGCCGACCAACATAATGAAAATTTGATCATTGCGATATGTGAATGGACCGAAACCGTAATCGATGTTTGCGGGAAGCGGATTCAATTTCCAGAACTCGCCGCCGAATTGACTTAGTCCATTTGAGCCACCGGTAACTTTTGCGAATCCAATTGTCGTCATGAAATAGCGGAATATTTCGGACGCCGCGATTGTCACGATTGCAAGATAGTCCGCTCGCAATCTCAGGGTAGGAATTCCAAGGACCAGCGCAAAAATTGTGCTGCAGAACAACGCAAAAATTGCAGACATCCACATAGGCCAACCGAAAGTCAAAATTCCGATCGCCATTCCGTAGCCACCGATTGCAGCGAATGCGGCCTGACCGAAGTTAAGCAAACCGGTGTAACCAAAGTGCACCGATAAGCCGATTGCGCAGAGCACGTAAGTGACCGTGATTGGGCTGATTAGTTCTTTTACAGCCAGCGTGAGAATTGCACCAAAGTCCATGATTTATCCAATCCTCTGCTTCTTGCCGAGAACACCCTGAGGGCGGAACAGCAATACCAGAACCAAAATAATTAGGGATGCGGCGTACTTTAGATCGGCTGGAATAAACAGCACTGAAAGCTCCACTACGAAACCGATAATCATGGCACCTACGGTGGCGCCGAGAGCAGTGCCGAGCCCGCCTAGGGTAACTGCCGCAAATAAGAGCAGCAGAATCTGGAAACCAGTGAGCCAGTTGGCCTGGAACTGCAGACCATAGAGGATTCCAGCTAGAGCGGTTAGTGCACCGGCAACCACCCAAACAATGCGGATGATTCGTTCTACGTCGATACCCGTAGAGGCCGCCAGGGCCGAGTTGTCGCTAACGGCTCGAGTTGCCTTACCAATGCGGGTGCGGGTTAGGAACAATGCGATGGCCGCCAGGGTAACCACGCTAACTCCCATCGATACCACAGAGTTCAAGGTGGTGTTGATTGGGCCGAGTTGAATGCTTTGGAATTCTCCGCTGATGACCTTTGTCTCTCCGCCAAAAATAATTAGCAACACATAGCGAACCACAATGCTGAACCCAATCGAGACAATCATCATCTGATTGAGTCCGATTCGTTTCTTACGAAGGGGTTTCCATAGGCCAGCATCCTGAACGTAACCGAATGCACCACCGAATGCCATCACGATCAAGGCCACCAAAAGAATTGGCAATTGCATCGTGCTAAAGAAAATCCATGTGAGTAGCGCACCTACCGTGAGCATTTCACCGTGGGCAAAGTTGGTGAGACCTGTAGTTCCGAAGATTAGCGAAATACCAATTGCTGCAACCGCGAGTAACAGCCCGAGATTTAATCCGGACCAAAGGCGAATAACTAGTTGTTCGCTGAACGGTTGGATTACACGAGTATCTTTTCCGAGGGGAAACAGTAATCCGGCAACGTTGACAATCGAAAGGTCGGCTTGGCGAATATTTTTAGTTGGATCTTGGAGGCCGACGCCCTTCGGAAGACTGTCGAGCATTACCTCAACGTCGTATATTCCTTTTTTCTGAACTTCAATAATCCATTTGCCATCTTCACCCGAGGTTGCGTAGCCATCGAATCCGTTTCCGGTGATGTGAAGCTTGACTCCAGCGACGGGAACTTTCTCGTTGGTGATAGTTCCCCTAATAAGTAGTGAATCTTTGTCGTAACTTGCACTTGGAGCAGGGGAAGGAGATTCCGAGGCCGCAAATGACGGTAGTGCCGGCAGGAGCATTGCGAACAGTGTGGCCAGTGTGCCCAAAAATATGGCTAGGCCACGTGCGCGATTGGCAAGTCGAGTATCCAAGCAGTCCTCCATGACTTCTTATTCGTCTGAGAATACCGCAATATACATAGCCAATTTGGGTCGGATAGACTTGCTCTCACCGCCAACGTTCTCGAGGACCTCAATTGACTGAACACAACCCTTTCGGCTATCTCGGACTCACCTATGACGACGTCTTGCTCCTGCCGGGCGAATCAGACATCATGCCTTCGGCCGTGAACACCAAGACTCAGCTGACCCGCCGCATTGAGATCAACGTGCCACTGCTTTCTTCGGCCATGGACACCGTTACCGAGGCCCGCATGGCAATCGCCATGGCCCGCCAGGGCGGTATCGGTGTGCTACACCGCAATCTCTCGCTAGAGGACCAGGCCTCTCAGGTTGATCTGGTCAAGCGTTCGGAAGCCGGAATGATAACCCACCCGGTGACCACCACTCCGCTGGCCACAATTCAAGAAGTCGATGAGCTCTGCGGTCGATTCCGAGTTTCTGGCCTACCGGTGGTCGACGAAGATGATCGCCTGGTTGGTATTGTGACCAACCGCGACATGCGTTTTGTGCTGGACGTTCAGCGTCCAACCACACTGGTTAAAGATGTAATGACCCCAATGCCGCTGATTACTGCAAACGTTGGCATTCGTCCGGAGGAAGCGGTTGCGATTTTTGCACAGCACCGCATCGAGAAGCTTCCAATAATTGACGGCAACCAGAAGCTATGCGGACTGATCACCGTGAAAGATTTCGATAAGAGCGAAAAGTATCCAAACGCATCAAAGGACGGCGCTGGTCGTTTGCTCGTTGGCGCTGCGGTTGGTGTTGGTCAGGATGCTTGGGAGCGTTCGATGGCTCTGATCGATGCTGGCGTTGACCTTCTTATTGTTGACACCGCGCACGGTCACAACCGTGCGGTGCTCGATATGATTGCTCGTTTGAAGTCGGAACCGTTTGCTAAGAACGTCGACATCATTGGTGGAAATGTTGCCACTCGCGAAGGCGCAGCAGCATTGGTTGCCGCCGGTGCCGATGCGGTAAAGGTTGGCGTTGGCCCAGGCTCAATCTGCACCACCCGCGTGGTTGCTGGAGTTGGCGTGCCACAGGTTTCAGCGGTTTACGAGGCATCGCTGGCGGCTAAGCCAGCTGGTGTGCCAATCATCGCCGATGGCGGATTGCAGTATTCGGGAGACATCGCCAAAGCCCTGGTGGCCGGTGCCAACGCTGTGATGCTCGGCTCGCTCCTTGCCGGCACCGACGAGGCTCCCGGCGACATCACCTTCGTTGGTGGAAAGCAGTACAAGACCTACCGAGGCATGGGTTCACTGGGTGCAATGCAGGGTCGCGGCCAGGCCAAGAGTTACTCAAAAGACCGCTATTTCCAAGACGACGTGCTTCGCGAAGACAAACTCGTGCCAGAGGGCATCGAGGGCCGAGTTCCTTATCGCGGTTCGGTTGCCACAGTCACGCACCAGTTGATTGGTGGCTTACGCGCATCGATGGGTTACGTTGGTGCCGAAAATATTCCGGCACTACAGCAGCGCGGCAAGTTTGTGCGCATCACCGCAGCCGGGCTGAAGGAATCACACCCTCACGATATTCAGATGACCGTCGAAGCTCCGAATTACAACAACCGCTAAAACTTCAAGGGGAAACTAATGGCCGAAATGGAAATTGGACGCGGCAAGCGCGGCACACGTGCTTGGGCATTCGACGATGTTGCCATAGTTCCATCTCGTCGCACACGTGACCCACAAGATGTTTCAACTGCTTGGAACATTGACGCATACAAATTCGAACTGCCGATTATGTCTGCTCCAATGGATAGCGCAGTTTCTCCAGCAACAGCAATTGAAATTGGAAAACTTGGCGGACTCGGTGTGCTCGACCTCGAAGGTCTTTGGACTCGCTACGAAGATCCATCCCAGCAACTAAATGAAATTGCAAAACTTGATCCTGCTCGCGCGATCGCGCGCATGCAAGAGATTTACTCTGAGCCAATCAAGGCAGAGTTGATGCGAGATCGCTTAGCCGAAATTCGTGCAGCGGGCGTTACGGTTGCCGGGGCTCTCTCACCACAGCGCACCGCAGAGTTTTATGAGACGGTAATTAAGGCCGGCGTCGACATCTTTGTGATTCGCGGCACTACGGTTTCGGCAGAGCACGTTTCAAAGAGCACCGAACCACTAAACCTGAAGCAGTTCATCTACGAGTTAGATGTGCCGGTGATCGTCGGTGGAGCCTCAACCTACACCGCGGCACTGCATCTAATGCGTACCGGTGCCGCCGGTGTGCTGGTTGGTTTTGGTGGCGGCGCTGCCTCGACCACCCGCAAGGTAGTTGGCATCCACGCTCCGATGGCAACCGCGGTTGCCGACGTCGCCGGAGCTCGCCGCGACTACATGGACGAGTCTGGCGGCCGCTATGTGCACGTAATTGCCGACGGGGGGCTTGGCACCACGGGAGACATTGTCAAGGCGATCGCTTGCGGTGCCGATGGCGTCATGCTCGGCTCAATCTTGGCTCGCGCAGAGCAGGCACCAGGCCAAGGTTGGCACTGGGGTCAGGAAGCCTTCCACGAAGAGCTACCTCGCGGCAACAAGGTTGAGGTCGGCACTGCTGGTTCACTCAAGCAAATCTTGCACGGTCCATCTTCTTCAGCCGATGGCACCACCAATGTTTCTGGTGCGCTTCGCCGAGCGATGGCAACCACCGGTTACAGCGACCTCAAGGAATTCCAGCGGGTTGATGTTGTAGTCGCACCTTATGGCGCATAAAAGTATTTGGCGTTTAGCGGTAACTCCAAAATGGATTGCCGGATTACTGGTCGCGCTCGCGGTTGCATCAATCTTTGCGTGGCTTGGTCAATGGCAACTTGGTCGTGCGATCGAAAGCAATAAGCCTGTTCAAATTGTGAAACCGGCCACGGTTCCGGTGATGCTAGATCAGCAAAACATATTTATTGTTAGCAGTCGAATTCAAGATTCAAAAAATGGATTCTGGGTGGTTGCGAATTCAACCACCGCAGAAGGTGAATCGGTCGTGCTTGCCCTCGGCTGGACAGAAAACCTTGCTAAAGCAGAGCAGGTGCGCGAAGAATTAAAAAACTCAATGATTGCCCAGGCGTTCATTCCGGTTACTGGTTTCACTCTGCCAACCGAAGCTCCAGAAAAAACCAATCAAGCCAAGCCGTATTTGTTAAACACAGTTTCGACTGCGCAAATTGCTAACTTAGTTGGCGATGTTAAAACAATGCGTGCCGATTACTTGGCGGTTAATGCCGATGCGGCACCCGATTCACTTGAACCCATCAAGGCAGAAATTAGCCAGGAAGCCGGGATCAACTGGCTCAGTGCTTTTTATGCGGTGGAGTGGGCGGTCTTCGCCGGCTTTGCGGTGTTCATGTGGTGGCGCCTGCTCAAAGATGCCCACGTGGCCGGAAGGTTAAACTAGAGCCATGTCTGAAACCCAATCCACCCAACTTGCCGGGGCAATCAAGTTTTTCAGGGTTACCTCTTACATCACCGGTGTTGTATTGCTAGCCGTGATGGTGCTCTGGGCGCTGCGTCGCTTGGCTGGGCTAGAACTCTGGGCTTTTGGACCCAACGGCGTTCTGTCGCTCGAGGCCTACGGGGTTGAAGGTCTTGGGCTGCCAACCACTGGAGTCTCGCTGACCGTTCTGATTCTGATAGTGCACGGTTGGCTATACGTGGCCTACCTATTTGGCGACTTCCGACTCTGGACCATGCTGCGCTGGGGTATCGGTAAATTTTTGATTATTGCACTTGGTGGCATCGTGCCATTCCTTTCTTTCTTCACCGAACGTCACTACACGAAAGTCGCCGAGGGTTACAAATCAAATGAATAGACCGGTACTGGTAGTTGACTTTGGGGCGCAGTACGCGCAGTTGATAGCTCGCCGTGTGCGCGAGGCAAATGTATATAGCGAGATAGTTCACCACAATGTCAGCGCGGCAGAAGTTAAGGCAAAGAATCCACTGGCGATTATTTTGTCTGGCGGACCATCGTCGGTTTACGAGGCGGGATCTCCGCAACTCGATCGTGAAATTCTTGAACTCGGTATTCCGGTGCTTGGCATTTGCTACGGTTTCCAAACTTTAGCTAACGCACTTGGCGGTCGAGTTGATGCCACCGGTAAAAAAGAATATGGAGCAACCGAGCTCAACGTAAAAGCTGGTGGAGAAATTCTTGCCGGTCAACCGGCACACCAAATTTGTTGGATGTCACATGGCGATCAGGTTATGGAAGCGCCGGCCGGATTCGAAGTTTTGGCATCAACCGAAACCACTCCGGTGGCAGCGTTTGCCAACAGCGAGAAAAAGATATACGGAGTGCAGTGGCACCCCGAGGTAAAGCATTCTGAGTTTGGTCAAAATGTGTTGACCAACTTCTTGCACAACGCAGCCGGTATTCCAGCAACCTGGAACTCTGGCAACGTAATTGCCGAGCAGGTTGAAATGATTCGCGCTCAGGTGGGTAACGACCGCGTAATTTGCGGCCTGTCCGGTGGCGTCGACTCTGCCGTGGCTGCGGCTCTGGTGCACAAGGCGGTAGGCGATCAACTGGTCTGTGTGTTTGTAAACCATGGACTGCTGCGCGAAGGTGAGGCCGAGCAGGTTGAGCGCGACTACGTTGCCGCCACCGGTATCCGTTTGGTCGTTGTCGATGCCGAGCAGAAGTTCCTCGATGCTCTCGCCGGGGTGAGCGACCCAGAGACCAAGCGCAAAATTATTGGCCGCGAGTTTATTCGCACCTTCGAAGAGGCACAGGCTGCTCTCATCGCAGAGGCCAAGGCCGATAACCGTCCGATCAAGTTCCTGGTGCAGGGAACCTTGTATCCAGACGTGGTTGAGTCTGGTGGCGGGGTAACCGCCGGCATCAAGAGCCACCACAACGTTGGCGGCCTGCCAGAAGACCTGCAGTTCGAGCTGGTTGAACCGCTACGCACGCTTTTCAAAGATGAGGTTCGTGCCATTGGCGCTGAGCTTGGCTTGCCACTCGAAATAGTTCAGCGTCAGCCATTTCCGGGCCCTGGTCTGGGCATTCGAATTGTTGGCGAAGTGAACAAGGAGCGTTTGGACCTGCTGCGTAAGGCCGATGCCATCGTGCGCGAGGAATTAACCGCGGCGGGGCTCGACGGAGAAATTTGGCAGTGCCCGGTTGTGCTTCTCGCCGACGTTCGCAGTGTCGGTGTGCAGGGAGATGGTCGTACCTATGGCCACCCAATCGTGCTTCGCCCAGTGTCATCTGAAGATGCCATGACCGCGGACTGGACTCGTTTGCCATACGACCTTTTAGCCAAAGTTTCGAACCGCATTACCAACGAGGTTGCCGGTGTAAATCGAGTGGTACTCGATGTAACTTCGAAGCCGCCAGGCACCATCGAGTGGGAATAGCCATTGACTCTAGTTTTCGGGCATCGGGGAGCTTCGGGATATCGACCGGAAAACACTCTTGAAGCTTTTGAGCTTGCGTTTGCGCAGGGCGCAGATGCAATCGAGTGCGATCTGGTGCCTACATCTGACGGGCATTTAGTAATTCGTCACGACAACTATTTGTCGACCACCACAGACATCGCCGAGCACCAAGAATTTGCTTCGCGCAAGACCAGAGATTGGTACACCGAAGACTTCACCCTGGCCGAAATCAAAACTCTTCGCGCCATCGAGCGACTACCTGACCTTCGTCCCGGTAGTGCCAAGTTTGATGGCGAGTTTCTGATTCCAACCGTTGATGAATTATTGGCTAGTGATTTTGCGAATAACAAAACTCTGATTTTAGAAATCAAGAACGGTTTATTTTTTGCTGCGAACAATATTCCGGTGGTTGCCATTTTGAAGCGCGCGCTCGATGCATCAAACTTCCAAGAGCGAGGGATTAGTTTGATCATCGAAAGTTTCGAGTATCCAATTTTGCAGCAGGCCAAGCGCGTGCTTGGCGATATCGCGCAGTACGTATTTTTGTTTCAGGAGCCGCTAGAGGAAAGCTACCTGGCTCAGATCGAACCTGAGATTGATGGCATAAGTTTCGACATCGCCCTGCTCGAACACGGTTACATCGACCTGGCACATTCGTGGGGCAAACCCGCCTACCTGTGGACAGCCAAGGCGGAAGATGCCGAGTACAGCATCGACGAATACTACGCGCAGCTGATTGCCACAGAAGCAGACGGCATCTTTGCTGACCAGCCCGATTTACTTGTCGCCTGCCTCGCCTAAACTTGGCAAGTTATGTCCGAACTAGAACTATTTAGTGTGCCTAATCACAGCGAAAAGCTGGTTGAGGGGCTAAACCCACAACAGAAGGCGGCCGTGGAATACCGCGGGCCAGCTCTTTTGATCGTGGCCGGGGCGGGTTCGGGCAAGACACGTGTACTGACCCATCGAATCGCTCATTTGCTAGCCAATAAAGAAGCATGGCCGAGCCAGATTTTGGCAATCACATTCACCAATAAGGCTGCCGCCGAAATGCGCGAACGCATTAGGCACCTGCTCGGTGAATCAGCCGATGGCATGTGGGTTAAAACTTTCCACTCGGCCTGCGTTGCCATTCTTCGCCGCGAAGCCGAGAGACTCGGCCACGACGGCAACTTCACAATTTATGACAGCGGCGATTCACGAGCCATATTGAAGCGACTAATCAAAGATGCCGGTGCCGATGTGCACGGGCTTACCCCAGCAGGATTAGCCTCGGCTATTTCTAATGCTAAGAACGAACTTAACGACGCAGCTAGTTTTGCTCGCAATTCTGATATGAACGACCCAAAGGCTCGTGCGATTGCCGAGTTGTTCTCGCAGTATCAGAGTGAACTTCGCAAAAACAACGCATTTGACTTCGACGACTTGATTGGCGAGACGGTTTATTTGTTCCGCGCATTTCCCGAAGTTGCCGAGGTGTATCGCAAAAAGTTTCGTCACATCTTGGTTGACGAATATCAAGACACCAACCACGCGCAGTATTCACTGATTCGCGAACTTACCATGGGAGACAATGCCAATGGATATGCGCCCGCTTCACTAACGGTGGTGGGCGATAGCGACCAGTCAATTTACGCGTTCCGTGGAGCCGACATTCGCAACATCTCGGAATTCGAAAAAGATTTTATTGGTGCCAAAACAATTTTGCTCGAGCAGAACTATCGCTCAACGCAGAATATTTTGACCGCGGCTAACGCCGTGATCGGAAATAACTTCGATCGCCCAAATAAGAACCTCTGGACCGATAGCGGCGACGGCGACAAAATAGTTGGCTACACCGGCTACTCGGCTCACGACGAAGCCCAGTTCATCGCAGATGAGATCAATGATCTGCACCGCGCCGGCACCAACTATCGCGACATTGCCGTGTTCTACCGAACCAACGCCCAGACTCGTGCTCTCGAAGAAATTTTTATTCGCTCCGGCCTGCCCTATCGCGTGGTTGGCGGTACCAAGTTCTACGAGCGAGCCGAAATCAAGGATGCCTTTGGCTACCTGGTTGCCATTGCCAACCCCAAAGACGACCTTGCCACCAGGCGAATTCTCAATGTGCCAAAGCGGGGCATCGGTGATGCATCCGAAACCGCGATTGCCAACTTCGCCGGCAAAAACAAAATCTCGCTGCGCGAAGCCCTTGCCTTTGATTTAGGTTTTGGCCCCAAGATTGCCACCGCCATTCGTGGACTGCACGCACTACTCGAAGAGTTTGAAGTGCAGATTGCCACCGAGCCGGTCGACAAGATTTTGCTCGGGGTGCTCAACAAGAGCGGAATGCTCGAAGCCCTTCGCAACTCGCGCGATCCACAAGACGAGGCACGCGTAGAGAACCTCGAAGAATTGGTTTCGGTGGCCAAAGATTTCCAGCGCAACAATCCTGAAGGCCGACTACCTGACTTTTTGAACGAAGTTGCATTGGTTGCCGCCGCCGATGAAATCGACGACGAGTCTGGAACTGTGTCGCTCATGACCCTGCACACGGCGAAGGGCCTTGAATACGACGCAGTGTTCTTAACCGGCATCGAAGAATCGCTGCTGCCGCACAAGATGGCTTTCATTGTTCCTGGCGGTCTCGCAGAAGAACGCAGACTTTTCTATGTGGGCATCACGCGTGCCAAAAAGAAACTGCACCTATCTCTGGCAATGCAGCGCACCACCTTTGGTGAAAGCGAGAGCTCAATCCCGAGTCGCTTCCTAGCCGAAATACCAGACTCACTAATCGACTGGCGTGAATCTGGAGTTAGCCGAGCCATCGGCTCAAGCTTTAGCAACGAACCAATCAAGCGCGATAAGCCGCGCACCGAATGGAAGGGCGCCATCAGCTCGGTTCGCGACAACGGCGACCTCACTCTGGCCGCCGGCGATCTAATCGAGCACGCCGACTTTGGCCGAGGTAAGGTGCTCGAGGTATCCGGCGAACCACCACGCCAAACCGCGGAAATCCGTTTCGATAATGGGTCAAAGAAGCGCCTCCTAGTCAAAGTGGCCCCGATTACCAAGCTCTAAAAGCCGTCTAGAATTGGCAGGTTACGTCAATTCGAACGGAAAATCACAGTGGATTTATTTGAGTATCAGGCGCGCGATATGTTCGAGCGCCACGGAGTTCCAGTACTTCAGGGACTAACCGCAGACACCCCAGAAGAAGCAGAAGCAGCAGCGGCCAAAATTGGTGGCGTTGTTGTAGTCAAGGCGCAGGTTAAGACCGGTGGCCGCGGCAAAGCAGGCGGTGTCAAAGTTGCAAAGTCTCCAGCCGAGGCTAAAGAGGCAGCAGAAAAGATTCTCGGGCTAGACATCAAGGGCCATGTCGTAAAGCGCGTGATGATTGCCCAGGGTGCATCAATCGACAAAGAGTTTTACTTCAGTGTTTTACTAGACCGATCAAACCGCACCTTCCTCTCGCTTTGCAGCGTTGAAGGTGGAATGGAAATTGAGCAGCTTGCCGAGGAACGTCCAGAGGCTTTGGCCAAGGTTCCAGTAGACGCGGTCAAGGGCATCGACAAGGCAGTGGCACTAGATATCGCCCGCAAGGGTGGTTTTGGTGAAGACCTCGCAGAGAAGGTTGCCGATGTTTTCGTGACCCTTTACAAGGTTTTCGTAGAAGAAGACGCAACTCTGGTTGAAGTTAACCCTCTGGTGCTAACCACCGATGGCAAGATCCTGGCACTCGATGGCAAGGTTTCGCTAGACGAGAACGCAGAGTTCCGTCACAAGCGCGAAGACCTTGAGCGCGACGACCTAGACCCACTTGAGGCCAAGGCTAAGGCTATGGACCTCAACTACGTAAAGCTTGACGGCCAGGTTGGAATCATCGGAAATGGTGCCGGTCTTGTTATGTCAACCCTCGACGTCGTTGCGTATGCGGGGGAGAAGCACGGCAACGTTCGTCCGGCTAACTTTCTCGACATTGGCGGTGGAGCATCAGCCGAAGTGATGGCCGCCGGCCTCGATGTAATCCTTGGCGACCCACAGGTCAAGAGCGTTTTCGTGAACGTCTTCGGTGGAATCACCGCCTGTGACGCAGTAGCCAACGGAATCGTTGGTGCGCTAAACACCCTGGGTGCCGCCGCAACCAAGCCACTAGTTGTTCGCCTAGACGGAAACAACGTCAACGAGGGTCGCCGCATTCTTGCCGACTACGCTCACCCTCTTGTAACTGTTGTCGAGACCATGGACGAGGCTGCCGACAAGGCCGCCGAGTTGGCTAACCGCTAAGCCCGAAGGAATTATCAAATGGCTATTTTTCTAAACGAAGCATCAAGAATCATCGTTCAGGGTATGACCGGTAGCGAAGGTATGAAGCACACCGAGCGCATGCTCAAGGGTGGGTCAAATATCGTTGGCGGAGTTAACCCGCGCAAGGCTGGCGAGACTGTTGAAGTTGCCGGTAAGTCACTTCCTGTTTTCGGAACCGTTGCAGAAGCTATGGCAGCGACCGGAGCTAACGTCAGCGTTATCTTCGTGCCACCTGCCTTTGCTAAGGCAGCCATTGTTGAAGCAATCGACGCAGAGATTCCTCTAGCGGTTGCCATTACCGAAGGTATCCCAGTGCATGACTCAGCATCGGCTTGGGCATACAACGTTGCCAAGGGGCAGAAGACTCGTTTGATTGGTCCAAACTGTCCAGGTATCATCAGCCCGGGTAAGTCGAACGCGGGAATTACTCCTAGCGACATCACCGGAGCCGGACCAATCGGTTTGGTTTCAAAGTCAGGAACTTTGACTTACCAAATGATGTTTGAACTTCGCGACATCGGAATGTCAACCGCAATCGGAATCGGTGGAGACCCAGTTATCGGAACCACTCACATCGATGCACTTGCGGCATTCCAGGCTGACCCAGAAACCAAGGCAATCGTCTTGATTGGTGAGATCGGTGGTGACTCTGAAGAGAAGGCAGCTGCTTACATTAAGGAGCATGTCACCAAGCCGGTGGTTGCCTATGTTGCCGGATTTACAGCTCCTGAGGGTAAGACCATGGGTCACGCGGGTGCAATTGTTTCGGGTTCAGCCGGCACCGCGCAGGCGAAGAAGGAAGCGTTCGAGGCGGTCGGCGTATTGGTCGGCAAGACTCCGAGCGAAACCGCTTCGTTAATGCGCAAGGTTGTGCAGAGTCTCTAAAGGATTCCGGGGGTGAATCGTAGGCTTACCTTCGCGATTGGCGCTATTCAGGCGCTGAGTGCGGTTGCTATTGGTGTCGGCGCCATAGCCGTGCCACTTTCGATTCTCTGGATCTTTGAACAAGACGCACAGACCGGTTGGTTGGTTGCCTTTAGAACGGCAGCCGACATCTGGTTACTTTCTCAGGGCACCCCAATCGATGTTGCCGCCGGCAAATTTCTAGGTTTGGATGTACCGGCTTTTGCCATCACCCTAATTCCGCTGGCCTATAGCATCGTGCTCGGCTCGCTCGCGGTTCGCATTGGAAGACGTTTCTCTGGTGCTCCAGAAATTTGGCCGGCATGGCTTGCCGCGCTCGCGGTTTACGCGGCTCTAGCTTTTGGGATCACGCGCGCTACCGAGTTTGCAGCCGTTACGCCTAACCAAATCTTGGGAGTGGTTTGCCCGACATTATTTTTTGCATTCTTCATGACAGTGGGAGCGGTAGTTGGCGAACCGCGCGCAGTCTATGGAGCGTCAAAAAATGCTCAGGCAACAGAGCGCCAAGCCATCAAGGATTTCTTCAGGTCAACATTTGAAAAACTACCGTGGGTAATTCGCGTAGTTTGGTCGCCTGCCCTTCGTGCCGGTACCGGAATTGTTCTGTCACTCTTAGTTATCTCTGCTGCGCTAATCGCACTCTTGGTTGCGGTTAATTGGATCAACGTAATAACTTTTTACGAAAGCGTGCACGCAACCTTGCTTGGCGGATTCGCTTTAACAGTTGGGCAAATTGCACTGCTACCAAACTTTGTTATTTATGGTGCAGCCTGGTTAACCGGCGTTGGTTTTTCAATCGGAGCCGGCTCGTTGATTTCGCCGCTTGGCAGTGCCGCCGGTCCATTACCAACCATTCCAATTTTGTCGATACTTCCGCAGGGGCAGTTGAGTTTTGGAATGATTGCAATCGTGGTTCCCCTAGTGCTCGCTTTCATGGCTACTCTGGCTATTCGTAATCACGCAGAAGATGTGCGCTACGAATTTGCCACTCCGTTAGCTTCTGCACTAGCCCTAGGTCTTTCGATTGCATTCGTGGCAGCTTGTGAGCTGGCCATTTTGGCTTGGTTGGCCTCTGGTGGTTTTGGCCCAGGTCGCATGGCAACTAACGGGGTGAATCCATTGATGATTTTTGTGGTGAGTTTTATTGAAGTTGGAGCGGTCTCGATCTTGGCTTCGTTTTACAGCGCTCGCCCAAATGCCGCTGACCACCCGCTGATTACCCTGAATCGCAAGAAGTAAACTAGACGCGTGCTGTCGGTTGTAGTCCTCATTTCTGGCGGAGGTTCCAACCTCCGGGCGCTACTGGACGCCGCCGATAATCCGCTGTTTGGAGCTCGCATTCTTGCGGTTGGAGCCGATAATCCGGCTGATGGCTTGGCTCACGCCGAGCACTACGGCATACCAACTTTTGTGGTTTCGCCGAACGCCTTCGCCACTCGCGAAGAGTGGGCTGCGATGCTACTTGAACACGTGCAATTTTTTAATCCAGACCTAGTGGTGCTCGCCGGTTTCATGCGTATCTTGCCTCCTAACTTTGTGCAGGCGCTCACTCCGAACCTGATTAACACTCATCCATCTCTGCTTCCAGATTTCCCCGGTGCTCACGCGGTACGCGACGCAATCAATGCGGGTGCAACTAAGACGGGTGTCACTATTCACGTGGTCGACAATGGCGTAGACACCGGACCAAAAATTGCGCAGCGCGAAGTGGTTATTACTCCGGAAGACTCCGAAGCTGAACTTCACGAGCGCATCAAAGTTGTCGAACGCGAATTGCTGGTTGCAACAATCAAGCAAATCGTCGAGAAACAAATCAAACTCAACGAAATCTAAAGAGGGAATAACTTGGCCGCCATCAACCCGCATCAGCCTGCCGACTACCGACACTTTGATCGCATTGAAATCAAGCGCGCCCTCGTTTCGGTTTCTGATAAAACCGGTTTGCTCGATTTAGCAAAGGCACTTGTTGCACATGGTGTAGAAATAATTTCAACCGGATCTACCGCTAAGACCATCGCCGATGCCGGCCTACCGGTAAAAGAAGTGGCCGAGGTTACTGGCTTTCCAGAAACTTTGGATGGTCGCGTAAAAACTTTGCACCCGAGCATCCATGCCGGGTTGCTTGCCGACTTACGTTTGATTGCGCACGAGGGTCAGCTAGATGCAATCAAAGTGAAGCCGTTTCAACTTGTGGTGGTTAACCTTTATCCATTCGTGCAAACAGTTCAGTCGGGCGCTAAGGGAGATGCAGTAGTCGATCAAATCGACATCGGCGGACCTGCCATGGTTCGCGCCTCGGCCAAGAACCACGCAAATGTCGCAATCGTCACCGACCCTGCTCGCTACGCCGAAATTATTCATGCGCTCGACGAGGGTGGCACCACCCTGGCTCAGCGCAAGGCTTTGGCCCTTGCTGCCTTCTCGCACACTGCAAAGTACGACGCGGCGGTGGCCAACTGGTTTGAGGCCGAACTGCAAGCCGACTGGCAGAAAACCGCTGGTCAGAGCGCAGACAACGAGAGCAAGAATCCCGGCTTCGCGCCAGAATTCACGGTTACCGGCCAGCTTGCCTCAGTGCTTCGCTACGGGGAAAACTCACACCAGGCGGCAGCGCTTTACAAGAGCAAGGGCGAGGCCAAACAGGGAATAGCCCAGGCTCGCCAACACGGCGGCAAAGAGATGTCTTATAACAACTACGTTGATGCTGATACTGCCCTTCGCGCCGCCTACGACTTTAGCGAACCTGCTGTTGCCATCATCAAGCACGCTAATCCTTGTGGCATTGCTATCGGTAACCCAAGTGCCCCAGATCAAATTGCCGACGCTCACGCCAAGGCACATATGTGCGATCCGCTTTCTGCATTCGGTGGCGTAATTGCTGCAAACCGAATTGTTACCAAAACCATGGCCGAGCAGATTGCTTCAATCTTCACCGAAGTTATCGTTGCTCCAGGTTATGAAATAGAAGCACTGCAAATTTTGCTAAAGAAGAGTGATCTTCGCATCCTCGAACTACCTGCTTCCTATTCACGCGATGCTCTCGAGTACCGGCAAATCTCAGGTGGAATTTTGGTGCAGCAACCAGATGAATTTTCAAACTTCAACACTCTCAACTGGAAACTTGTTTCAGGTAAGAATGCAGATCCAGAAACTATGAAGGATTTGGAATTCGCCTGGCGGGCCTGTCGTGCGGTGAAGTCAAACGGAATCTTGTTGGCCAGCGATGGCGCATCGGTAGGGGTTGGCATGGGCCAGGTTAACCGCGTTGATTCTTGCAAACTTGCGGTTGGTCGCGCAGAATCTCGATCTCGAGGGTCGGTGGCCGCCTCAGATGCTTTCTTCCCATTCGCCGATGGACTTCAAATTTTGATCGATGGCGGAGTAAAAGCAGTGGTTCAACCGGGTGGGTCAAAGCGCGACCCTGAGGTAATCGAAGCAGCTCAGGCTGCCGGCATCACGATGTACTTCACCGGGGAACGCCACTTCTTCCATTAAAACCGCATAGACTGCAATGCTGGCCGGATTTTAAGGATGAAATCGCCCGGCAGATAGGTCTAAGTTTTGAAACCCCGCGGCACCGTTAGAACCCTTTTGCGGATTTTTCCTTACGCAAAGTCAGCGCTACCGCGCATAACTCTTGGGGTCATCGCGGCAATTGGCTCGCAGGCATTCGCCCTTTCAATTCCTCAGTATTTGCGTGACCTGGTCAACAACATCACCAGGGACCCTAACAGTGAGAGGCTTTACCTAGCCGTGCTGGCTGTCTTGGTGCTTGGCGTCCTCGAATCGGCCATGGTACTGCTAAGACGTTGGCTTGTGCTCACTCCAGGCACCAAGGTTGAAGCTGGTCTGCGCAGAAAACTCTATTCAAAACTTTTGGATTTGCCAGCTTCTTTCCACGACAAGTGGCCAAGCGGGCAGCTGCTTTCACGCGCCTCTGGCGACCTCGGCATGATTCGTCGCTGGCTATCTTTCGGTTTGGTTTTGTTTGTAGCGAACTCACTTACAGTTGTGGGCGGAATTGCAATCTTGTTTAGTTTCCATTGGATACTAGGCGCAATTTACTTGGTGTTTGCAATTCCTATTTTGCTCAGAACCATAAAGTTCGAACGTAACTTTCGTGTAGTCGCGCGTCAGTCACAGGATCAGAGCGGCGACCTGGCTACCTCAATTGAAGAATCGGTTCACGGTGTGCGTGTGCTGAAAGCGCTTGGTCGTGGTGATTACATTGCATCTAAATTTGCTAAGGATGCATACGATCTGCGCGCCACAGAAATTAAGAAAGCAACCGAACTTGCGGGCATTTGGCGATACATGTCACTAGTCCCTGAATTAGCAATTGCAGTAACTCTGTTTGTTGGAGTGTGGCTTATCAGTGAAGGCCAATTAACTGTCGGAGGAATAGTTGGTTTTTTGGCAACCACAACTGTTCTGCGCTGGCCCATTGACTCAATTGGACATCTGCTTGCTATGACAGTCGAAGCGAAGACCTCCGTCGAGCGTTATTTTGAAGTTATCGACGAAGAAAATCCGATTACCGATCCGGCTAATCCGAAAACCATCGACAATCCTGAAGGGCGACTCGAATTTAGGAATGTGCATTTCCGATTTGATGATGCTCCAGCTGGTGAACCCGATTTGCTCAACGGAGTGAATCTGATTCTCGAGCCTGGGCAGTCGGTGGCACTTATCGGAGTTACCGGTTCAGGCAAGACGGCCCTGGCCTCACTAACTACTCGCATTTACGAGGTCAATGCAGGAGAGATCCTCCTGGACGGCGTGGATATTCGCGACCTAAGCAGACTCGAACTTCGTCAGCACATTGCCATGGCCTTTGAGGATTCGACCCTGTTTTCGGCAAGCGTTCGCGACAATGTTCTACTCGGCAGGCCCGAGGCCACCGAAGAGGAACTCAGGGCCGCGCTAGAAATTGCGCAGGCACAGTTTGCCTACGACCTACCAGAGGGCCTAGACACCAAAATCGGCGAGGAGGGCATGAGTCTTTCCGGAGGACAGCGTCAGCGCATTGCTCTCGCCCGTGCGGTAGCAGCCAAGCCGGAAATCCTGGTGCTTGACGACCCACTTTCCGCGCTAGATGTAGATACCGAAGCAATGGTCGAAGAGGCATTGCGCACGGTACTCAAGACCACCACTGCGTTGATTGTGGCTCACCGACCATCAACTGTGCAATTGGCCGACATGGTGGCGCTTCTCGAAAACGGCAAGATCACCGCGTTCGGAAAGCACAGCGAATTACTGGCGAGCAACGAACACTACCGATATGTGATCTCAAGTTTGGATGCCGATGGCAAAGAGCTGGCGGTGAATCTATGAGCATGCAGGGAGTCTCCGGCGAAGACAACATCGAATTAAATAAAGCCGACAACAAGCAAGTTCGCCAACGTTCGTTGCGACTCCTCGGCTCGTTGATTCGACCGGTGCGCCGGCGCTTTATTTGGAGCTTTGTAGTCGTAATTATTAGCCAGGCACTGCGCGTGCTTGGGCCAGCCTTGATTGCGTTCGGAATCGATCAAGCTTTGCCACAGGCGGTGAACGGCAATCAAGTGCTGATCATTGTCGTAGTAAGTGCATACGTAATTTCAGCAATCGGAAACGCAACTCTAATTCGCAGCTATCTCGTTTACGCAGCCAAGATAAACCAAGACGTGTTGATTGATTTGCGTCAGCGTATCTTCGTTCACTCCCAAAAACTAAGCGTCGACTTTCACGAAAAGTACACCTCAGGTCGAGTTATTTCCAGGCAAACCAGCGACCTAGATTCGATTCGCGAACTTCTAGATTCCGGCTCAAACGAAATGATCGCCGGAATCCTCTATGCAATTTTCACTGCGGTCGCGCTGGTGATTCTCGATGCACCAAGTTTCTTGGTCATTTTGGCAAGCATGATTCCGTTGTTTTTCCTAACCCGTTGGTTCCAAAAAAACACCAGAATCAACTATCGAAAGTCTCGAGTTGCCTCGGCCGCGTTGATAGTTCACTTTGTCGAAAACATGACCGGAATTCGTGCGGTCAAGGCCTTTCGTCGTGAGCGGCTAAGCCAGGAACGCTACGACAAGCTCACCGAGGATTACCGCAGGGTAAACGTGAAAGTAATCCAGATATTCGGCATATTCGATCCATCGCTGATCATGCTTGGCAACATCACAGTGGCTGGAGTGCTGCTATTTGGTGGCCTGCGAGTGCTAGATGGCGACCTTGGCGTTGGCGTACTCACGGCTGCCTTGCTTTATGCAAAGCGGTTTTTTGACCCAATGGAAGGGTTGGCCATGTTCTACAACTCCTTCCAGTCTGCTAACTCATCGCTGGAGAAAATCTCCGGTGTGTTAGAAGAGGTGCCCAGTGTTGCCGAGCCTGAGAATCCGATCAAATTGGAAAACATCAAAGGTGAAATCCAATTCGACAAGGTTGAGTTTCACTACGCAAATGGCGTAACGATTTTGCCTGAGTTCAATTTAGAAATTCCCGCCGGACAAACCATTGCCTTGGTCGGCTCAACTGGTGCTGGAAAGTCAACGCTTGCCAAACTCATTTCGCGTTTTTATGACCCCACTCACGGCTCGGTAAAACTCGACGGAATTGATTTGCCTCGAATTGCAAACGAAGACTTGCGTAAAGCAGTAGTCATGGTTACCCAAGAGGCCTATTTATTCTCTGGAACCGTCGCGGAAAATATCGCACTGGGAAAACCAGAAGCCACTCCTGATGAAATTGAAGCGGCAGCCAAAGCGGTAGGAATTCACGATTTCATAATGACCCTGCCCGATGGTTACAGCACTGATGTCAATAAGCGTGGAGGGCGAGTATCAGCTGGTCAAAGACAATTGATTTCATTTGCCAGAGCATTTATTGCCGACCCCGCTGTTTTACTGCTTGATGAAGCAACTGCGTCACTCGACATTCCAAGTGAGCGTGCCGTGCAACACGGACTAAAAACTTTACTCAAGGGACGAACCGCTATCATCATCGCTCACCGACTAAGTACGGTTTCAATCGCTGACCGCGTATTGGTTTTGGAAAAGGGGCAAATCATCGAAGATGGTTCGCCGACAAACCTAATCGCTGGAACTGGCAAATTTGCCAAAATGCACAAAGCCTGGCGCGAGTCGCTCGCCTAAAACTATTTGAGCTTGTTACTGGCGCTTAGAGCAATCACACTTTGAGCAGGAATCTTTGCGGTCAGAGTTCCGTCTTTGGCGATGACCACGGCGATACCCCTGCAACTCTTTCCGGCTACCTTTACGGGTGACTTACCTCCCGAGTAGAGATCGCAATAGGTGCCGGCGGCTAATCCTGTCTTGAGTTTTCTCGCCGAATAGCTGCGCTCGTTTGAGTTGATAAGCACATATCCAACTTTCCCGCGGCTAAAGCCATAAACGCCTGCTTTGGCAACCACATTGGCCTTTGCTGCGGTGCCAACAGCGTCCCGCCAGGCAATCATGCCGGCTAGCCCAGTCCAGCGCTGAACGCAGGTGAAAATTCCATCTGGGTAAGAGCTGCGAACAGTGCTCCCGCTGGCGCATTTTGCGTTGCTGATTTTTCCGGTAGCGTCCAAAGGTGCGTTTGCAGCGTCATCGAAGAATGTGTATCCGCTGTAAAGCATTGGTTTTCCGTAAGGCTCAGCCAGCAACCAGGCGAATGTCATCTGATAAAGCTTGCCCTGGTTGTAGGCAATCGCACCGCCGTGATGATCGGTATCGTGATTAGTCACCCAAGTGACCGCTTGATTACCTAGCCCATATTCTTTAGTAGCCGCATCAAAATCTTTGCCGAGATGCGCATATCCTGCATTTGAAAACATGTCGATTGCAAATTGCTGTTGATCCCAAGCCCAAACATCTCCGTTGCCTAAATACTCATGAGCAATAAATGTAGGACCTGGAATTTCCTGAACAAAATAGGTTTCTTGAGGAAGCAATGCTTTGATTGCTGCGATGTCAGCAGGGGGCATGTGTTTGGCCGCATCAATTCTGAAACCGTGGACACCCAATCTAATTTGATCATTTAGGAAATTGGCAATCTTTTGCCTAACGCTGGATTTCTCTGTAGCCAGATCAGGGAGACCCGGAAATTGACAGTTGGTTCGTTCTTCAATTTCGTTCCAGTTGCTGATGTCACGAGCGCAGTAGTGCGGGTCATTTTTTTCTAAGCCAGAGTGAAAATCATCGGTCGAGTAGAGCCCAGGAAAATTAGCTGGCTCATAGTCGGTTCCAGCTGAACCGGTTCCTCGCCCGCTGGCCATGTGATTGATTACGGCATCTGTGATTACTTTGACCCCGGCCGCGTTACAGGAGGCAACCATTTTGGCAAACTGCTCACGGGTGCCGGCAGAGGAATCAATTTTGTAACTCACTGGCTGATAGTGCACCCACCACTGATTTCCTGTTTTGTGCTCTTGCGGGGGTAAGGTGAGAATCCAGTCGTAGCCGTTGGGGCCTAGGTGGTTTGTGCATTCCGAAGCCAGTGAATCCCAGTTCCAGCCGAACATCTGGATTCCCACCGAACTGCCGTCGATTGCCTTGGTGGTAGTCGGTATTTCATCTGCTTGAGCTGAGGCCGAGGCCAATCCAACACTGGCCGCAAAGGCAATTACCAGCATGATTCGGACCAGCGAATGCAATCTCATAAGTATGAGGATAACTTTTAGTTTTTGTAAATTGTGGATAACTTCTGCGGCTATGTCCCAGTAGCTATTTGCTGTCAGTCATGCACAGAAAAAATACTCGCAGGTGGCAAAAGCTACTGAGCGTTATCAGTCTCTTGTTTTTTTCAAGCGCGGGCTTGTTGATGCCATCGGCATACGCTGCACCAACTCCGCCAGACATAACCGGTTTGTATTCGTCTGATTATTCGAAGGAACTAACTCCCGTTTTCTACATTGATTTCAATCTCAATGTGAACGATCTCAAATCTGAGGACTTTTACGTAACCGGCACTTCCACCGGCTGTATCATCGGGTCAATTCCAAGTGTTTACGCTTTTAGTTTTGGTTTCCAAGTATCAAATTGTTCCGACGGGACAGTTGTTCTAAATTTGAAAGCCAACTCGGTGTACAGCAGCGAAGGAGCATGGGGTCCGCTTGAGGATTATGCCGGCACTCCGATGCAGCTTAATCGCACACCTCTCGTGCTCACGCTCGGCGATTATCCGGTCAAGATAACCACAGCAGAAATGCAGTGGAAAGTTTTTGGCTCCCATTCCGTTCGCAGCATCGATTACAGCAAAGTTGAACTCACCGGCTGCACAATCGACTACATCAGCCAAGATGTTGACGGTGCAACAGTAATGGCTTCTGCCTGTCAGCATGGTGCTTCAGCAGAACTGAAGCTACTGCCAGGTTTCTACAGAGATTATTTTCAAAATCTGGCACCAGCGGAAGTTATGACTGCCAGTGCGATTCCGATTGTTTTGGACAATCCACCGGTAATAGAGCCAAGTCCAACTCCGACAGCAACCCCCACTCCCGAGCCGACTCCGACAGCCAGTCCGACTGCCACCGCTCAACCAACCCCCTCACCAACCGCGCCGGTGTCGGAATCCAGCGCATCCGTCGTGACAACAAATCCTCCGACAGAACCACCTGCACCTCCGACAGAACCACCTGCCTCTCCGACAGTTCAGGAGGCGGTGACTGAGGTAGCGCCAAGCGACCCTGAGCCACTGAGTCAGCCTGAGCCGGCACTGGAGTTGGACGAAGACCAACCCGTTGTTCGCCCTCTGGTTAGGTTCGAACCAGTGACTACTCAGGCAGAGCCTCTACCTGTTTCTCCTATAGAGCCACTAGTTGAAGTTATGCCCCAGGTGAAAACGCCGATTGAAGTAATTCCGCTTAACGAAACATTCTCCGAGCCCGCATTTGATTGGCAGCTTATTGGTTACCTGGCAATTGCGATTGGCTCCACTTCAGTGGCAGTGGGCGGAGGGTTATTGCTAAAGCGACACGTAAGAGTAAGGCGTTTGAAATTTAGTTGAAGATGACGGTGCGATCACCATCGAGCAGCACGCGGTGCTCGGCAATCCATCGAACAGCAGTGGTTAGCGTCTGCGACTCAACATCCTGACCAATTGAAACCAATCGCTTCTTTGAATCGCTGTGCTCCACGCGCACCACGTTTTGCTCGATGATCGGACCTTCATCCAAATCGCTGGTAACAAAGTGAGCGGTAGCACCAATTAGTTTCACGCCGCGAGCGTGAGCCTGAGCGTAAGGATTTGCACCTTTAAAACCGGGTAAGAACGAGTGGTGAATGTTCACAATTTTCCCTGCAAACTCGTCGCAAAATTCAGGGGATAGCACCTGCATGTAGCGGGCCAGCACAATCAGTTCGATGCCGGTTGCCTTGATGTAGGTGCGCAGCATGTTTTCGAAAGCCAGCTTGTCGGCTTCTCCGGTGATTGGGTGAGTCTCGAAAGGTACTCCGTAGAACTCGGTAAGTTCGGCAAGGTCTGCGTGGTTACCGAATACCGCAGGGATCTCTACCGGCAATTGACCAGCGCGCTGACGGAACAGCATGTCGTTGAGGCAGTGTGCCGCCTTGGAAACCAAGATCAGCGTCTTTGCCTTGCGACCAACCGTGTCTAGCACCCAGTCCATTTTGAAGTCTTTAACCATTGGAGCAAGCTGCTTTTCGAACTCATCGCGAGAAACGGAAGATTCGATTTGCAGGCGCATAAAGAATCGGTCGGTATCAACCGAACTGTACTGATGAGACTCGGTGATGTTGCCACCGCTAGCCAAAACCGCCCCCGAAATGGCGTGAACGATACCTGGACGGTCTTCACAAACTGCGGTTAGTACCCAATGGGTGGTGGCTGAAGTCATAGGCTCAAGTTTAAGCGGGAGGGCTTGATTAGTCGAAGGATTCATCCCGGTCGGCCCGGCGCTGCTCCACGATGCGAATCGTGATGTAAACCCCCAGGCCCAATCCCACGACGATCATGGCAATGCCGATAATCAGCGCTAATTCAGACATTTCTCCCTTTTCTCGAGGTTTCCCTCGACCCCCAAACTTTGTTCAGCCTAACGAACATTTGGTCGATTCATCGGTAATTCGACGGCTCTTTCGGCCGATAAAATTGGCTAATGACCACCTCAAAATTGCCTTCTTCTTTTAATGCCCCGCTGAGCGAGACAGACCCTGAAATTGCTGCTGTGCTCCAGGGCGAGCTAGACCGCCAGCGCAATTTCCTCGAGATGATTGCCAGCGAAAACTTTGTTTCACGCGGTGTGCTCGAAGCGCAGGGCTCGGTGCTTACCAACAAATATGCAGAGGGTTACCCGGGCAAGCGTTACTACGGGGGTTGCGAAGTAGTCGACGTCGCAGAAAACCTAGCTCGCGATCGTGCGAAGAAACTTTTCGGTGCAGAACACGCAAACGTTCAGCCTCACTCAGGTGCATCGGCTAACGCAGCAGTACTCATGGCCCTTGCAAATCCAGGCGACAGAATTCTTGGTCTTGAGTTGGCACACGGTGGTCACCTAACTCACGGCATGCGCTTGAACTTCTCGGGCAAGATGTACGAAGCGCACGCTTACGAACTTAACCCAGAAACTTTCTTGATCGACATGGACATCGTTCGTCAGCGCGCGCATGAAGTTAAGCCTGCAGTTTTGATTGCGGGTTGGTCTGCATACTCTCGTCACCTCGACTTCGCTGAGTTCCGCAAGATTGCCGACGAAGTTGGCGCAAAGCTCTGGGTCGACATGGCTCACTTCGCAGGAATTGTTGCAGCTGGACTTCACCCAAACCCAGTGCCATACGCAGACGTAGTTTCAACAACCGTTCACAAAACTCTTGCCGGACCACGCTCAGGTCTCATTCTTTGCAAGGAAGAATACGCAAAGAAGATTGACTCGGCAGTATTCCCTGGTCAGCAGGGTGGACCGCTTATGCACGTGATCGCTGCAAAGGCAGTAGCCTTCAAGGCGGCACTTGGCGAAGAGTTCAAGGATCGCCAGCAGCGCACACTCGATGGTGCTCGCATCATCGCCGAGCGACTAACCCAGGCAGACGTCACCGGCAACGGTGTCAGCGTGCTAACCGGCGGCACCCAGGTGCACCTAGTTCTAGTCGACCTCCGCAACGCACCAATCGATGGCAAGACCGCCGAGGATCTTCTGCACCAGGTTGGCATCACTGTGAACCGCAACTCAGTGCCAAACGACCCTCGTCCACCGCTAGTCACCTCGGGTGTGCGCATCGGTACCCCAGCCCTCGCCACCCGTGGCTTCGGCGCAGAAGAGTTCACCGAGGTAGCCGACATCATCGCTGGTGTACTGCTACCAAACCCAGACATCGCAGCGCTAAAGGCTCGCGTCAAGAAACTGACCGACGCATTCCCGCTTTACCCAAGCCTCGAAAACTGGTAATCGATGACGGCAATTAAGCTCGACGGTCTCGCTACCGCCAAAGCCATCAAAGGCGAATTGGCTAAGCGAGTAATCGAACTTAAGAAAAACGGCATCACACCCGGACTTGGCACACTACTAGTTGGCGACGACCCTGGATCACACAAATACGTTGCCGGCAAGCATCGCGACTGTGACGAAGTGGGCGTTCACTCAATACGTATCGACCTCCCAGAATCCGCCAGTAAGCACGACATCAAAGCGGCAATCAAAGATCTCAACGACGCAACAGATGTAACCGGCTATATCATCCAGCTACCACTACCAGTCGGTATCAACTCAAACGAAATGCTCGAGCTTATCGATCCAGCAAAAGATGCCGACGGCCTTCACCCAATCAACCTAGGCAAACTAGTACTCGGAGTATCAGGTGAAATGAATTCACCACTTCCTTGCACACCTGCCGGCATCGTCGAACTACTAAACCGCTATGACATCCCAACCCACGGAGCAGAAGTTGCAGTCATCGGACGAGGCATCACAGTCGGCCGCCCACTCGGCCTTCTTATGACGAGAAAAGGCATCGATTCAACCGTCACACTCCTGCACTCCGCATCAAAGGACATCCCAGCAGCAGTCAAGCGAGCTGACATCGTCGTAGCCGCACTCGGAGTCGCCCATTTCGTTCAACCAAACTGGATCAAACCAGGAGCCGCAGTACTCGACGTCGGCGTAACCCGCCTCGGTGAAGGCTCAACCCTTGCCGGAGACATCCACCCAGATGTGGCTGGCGTAGCTGGCTGGCTCTCACCAAACCCAGGTGGCGTAGGCCCAATGACTCGCGCGATGCTGGTCAA
>JACCDN010977490.1_pt1 | contig 31339 bp, 27 predicted proteins | sample 7441691 | NCBI WGS metagenome assembly JACCDN01 (sample SAMN15323439, study PRJNA562643) | freshwater metagenome | isolation source: river surface water | place: USA:Blue River Watershed | collected 2017-08-16
CTGCACAGATTGCTGCTCGTAACGGAAAGACAATTCTTTTCGTTAAGACACAACGCGGTGCAGATCGTCTCTGCGACAAGCTCGCTCATGCAGGAGTTCCAGTTGGAGCGCTTCACGGTGGTAAGTCACAAGCTGTTCGCACACGAACACTTGCTTTCTTTAAAGATTCAGCAAATGCAGCTCTTGTAGCAACAGATGTTGCAGCTCGTGGTATCCACGTCGATGGAATCTCACTTGTTGTGCACGTTGATGTTCCACAAGATCATAAGGATTACCTGCACCGTTCAGGCCGCACAGCTCGTGCTGGAGAATCAGGTGCGGTTGTTACGCTTACAACTTCAAGGCAGCAGAAGTCGGTTTCCGGACTTACTTCACGCGCAGGAGTGACTCCTAAATCTGTTTCAGTGACTTCACTCAGCACTGAATTGATGCGAATCACCGGAGCGCAAGAACCTTCAGGTATTCCTTACGTCGCTCCAATTGTTGAGAACAAGGGCCCTAATCGGGGGACTCGTAAGCCACGTCCAAATTCATCCCAAAGGCGTCGTCGACCTAGATAACGATAAGGCAAGTCGCTACTTCGAATCAGCGGTGGATTAATGCGTGGCTAGTGGATAGCCCACTCGTTAAGGGCCTTACTCAACATTTGGATGTCTGTCTCGAATTTATCCGCAGGTCCAGCAAGACTAACCCTTACGCTGTTCTTGGAATTTTGGCCGAATTTAGATCCTGGGCAGGTTGAGACGTTTTTGTCTAGCAGAAACGAAAAGCCTTCATCTCCACCTCTAGTTCCCATGTCTATCAGTGAGTAAAAAGCCGCATTTGGTGTTGTCTGCAATAAGCCTTTAGGTATTGAATCCGCCAGGAATTGAAGCCTTCGGCCCATTTCCCTCTTCAGATTATTTGTGAACAGAAGAGCTTCAGGGGATCCAAGGTACTCAGCAATAGCAAATTGTATGAATTGGGGAGCACACGAAATAGATAGTGATATTAGATCAGCCATTGTTCGTGCTGCCGCTGGCTCTGCGACCGCATAACCAATGCGTAGACCAGGCGCACAGTGTTCCTTTGAAAAAGAGCGTAACCGTATGGCTTGAACGTCACCAACCAGTGATTGAGTATCGTCATAAACCAAATTCACATATGTCTCATCGAATATTACCTGTATGCCCTGATCAATCAGTGGTGCAATACTGTTTTGTATCTGGGCACCATCAAATGCGACCCCAAGGGGGTTTGAAGGATTATTAATCATTAAAACTCTCGGACACACTCCGCTTGCTGCAACAAAGTCGGTTAGGTCTGGGAAAGAAGGTTTGCCGTCCTGATAAACAGGATAATAGAGAGTTTTGAGGCCAAGAAAATCTGCAGAGAGCTTATATGTAGCAAATCCTGGATCCGGAAGCATCACGTAATCTCCGGGAGATGAAACACTTGCAAGCGCGGCTGTAATCAGAAAATTTGCGGGTCCGATTACAACATTTTCATTCGAGTATTTTGGCCATTGTGTCTCCACAACTTTGGAAATTAGTACATCTTCACCTCGGGATGGTGAATATCGATAAGGCGACGACGAGTATTTTGTGACTAAATCATGTATAAAGTCATTGCGAAAACCTGGGGTATCACCAATCTCCATTCTCGCCACATAGTGACCTAACGATTCCCTCTGACGAGCCATCGTTAGAACATCAAACATTGGTTGAGGATTAATTCTCTCTCGCCAGGATGTCATTGCTAATCCTTGTAACTATAGGCTTCGTCGGGGAATAGCCCAGAAGAGACTTCATCCACATAGGCCTGAACAGCCAAACGGGCTAATTCGTGAAGTCCATCTTTTCTCGTAGAACGACCGAAAGCAATCAAATCTTTCTCTGCGGTTATGCTGCTTGAGAATTTAGGCGCAACCTGGGGCACGTAGTTTTTTGCAAATTTCGGACGGAAGTTTGGATAGAGTCCAAGTAAATCATGAAGGATTAACAACTGCCCGTGCGTGAATTTTCCAGCTCCGATACCAAATACAATTGAATTCGATTTCTTTGTTAGTAGTTCCGCTGAATGCGGCGGGATTGCCTCCAGCAAAATTCCAAAAACACCAGCTTTTTCAAGTTGCTCAACAGAGTCATGTAGTTGTTGAAGTTCTTCATCGCGTCGACCAACGACGCGGTACCCACCGAAGGCTGCTGAAGACTGTGGTGTCAGTCCAATGTGTCCAATTACTGGGATTCCAGCGTCAACAATCGCTTTTGCTCGATTGGCCATTACGCCACTACCTTCAAGTTTTATAGCATCGCAACCAGATTCCTTTACAAATCTCATCGCGTTATTCACAGCATCATAATCAGAAGCCTCATAAGAGCCTTTGGGCATGTCACCCACGACAAATTTATTTGGTGCACCACGTCGAACCGCTGAAGCGAGGTGAATCATCTCATCCATACTGACAGGAACGGTGTCTGAATACCCTAGAACAACCATGCCACCAGAATCCCCAACCAGAATCATGTCCAAATCGGTTTCATTGAGGGCTGTTGCGAGAGAATAGTCGTAGCAGGTTAGCCAAGAAATAGGGTTGGAAGACATCTTTTTTTCGTTCAAAGAAACAATATTGTGCTTCATTTCGCCCCGTTTCACGACAACTGTCCCGAGTCTACCCTCAACTCGCAGCCGACCGAGTAATCTAGTGAAGTAAGCCGTCGAGAGGTTCAGAAGATAATGACAATTTCCACATACACAGGCGCAGACCTAATTGCAGATTTCATTGCAGAGAAGTGCTGCGGAACCGCCTTTCTGGTAACAGGTGGAGCCTGCGCTTTCATTGTTGATGCTTTGGGAAGAAACCCCAACACTGAGTACGTTTGCTTTCAACACGAACAGGGTGCGGCCATGGCTGCAGATGCTGTGTGGCGAACAACTGGAAAAATTGGCGTCACGGTAGCAACGAGTGGACCGGGGGCAACCAACCTGATAACTGGGATTGCCTGTTCATGGTTTGATTCTATTCCAAGTATTCACATAACCGGACAAGTGAATCAAAACGAAAGTCGTGAAGCTCTTGGCGCAAATGTACGACAGGCTGGTTTTCAGGAAACTGACATTGCTGCGATGGTCGCACCAATAACAAAGTATGCCAAAAAAATTGAAAGTGTTGAAGAACTAATCACCACACTGCCAAATCTAATCCACATAGCAACATCAGGCAGAATGGGGCCTGTCCTATTAGACGTACCAATGAATATTCAAAAAGCTGAAATTACATTGGATCAGCGACAACTAGCACTAACCGTGATTAAATCTAACTCTAGGGAATTACCCGGCATAGATTTACGGCAAGTAATTCGAGAAGCCGACAGGAATGTCGTAGTAATCGGCGCCGGTGCCGCACTATCAGGAGTTGCACCGAAGATTCAGGATTGGTGCGAAAGAAATCAAATTCCGTATGTGAGTTCATGGGGAGCGATGACTTATCTGGACAGATCCAGAGATTTATACTACGGCTCACTCGGAGTTTACGGCGCTCGATCTGCCAATTGGCTTGTCCAGGCTGCAGACAATTTGATTGTTTTTGGAAGCCGTCTTGATAATCGGCAGCGAACAGGAAATCCCAGGGGCTTTGCTCCGTTTGCGCAGATAACCGTCTTTGATATTGATTTGGAAGAGCTCAAAAAATACAATGGCTTAGAAAACTACAACGGAATTCAGTTTGACCTCACAGATGTCGATTCAATTTTGGTTGACATTAGCTGCAATCCAACTTGGCCGGAGGCTGCGAAAAAGATAAAGTCTGAAATGTCGGAAGGATTTGATCGAGCCGTTAAGGAAGAAGAATTTAACCCATATAAAGCCGTAAGAATCGCCCAATCAAAATTTGAGAACGACGCAATTGTAGTCTCTGATTGCGGTGCGAATCTTTGCTGGGTATACCAAAGTTATCTTCCAGACTCATCCTTCCTTTTCACAGCGGGCGGGAATTCACCCATGGGGTACAGTCTCCCAGCGGCAATCGGTGCACAACTGATGAATCCAGATAAGAAAGTTTACTGCTTCATCGGAGATGGTGGTCTTCAAATGAACATTCAAGAACTTCAAACGATTGTTGCTTACAATTTACCCATAACCATTTTTATTCAAAACAATTTCGGTTATGGGATAATCAAACAATTCCAGGATGCCTATTTCGAAAGTCGGTACTTTGCAACCGGTCACGGTTACTCGGTTCCAAATTTTGAGGCGATATCAAGTGCATATCAGATTCCATATCATGCCATTAATTCTGAAAAAGAATTGCGAGAAATAGAAATCCCAGTAAATTACTCAATCATAGATTTACATTTCCCACTTAATTCATTGATCACACCAAAAACTGAAATGGATCGATTTATTCATGATCAATACCCGTATATAATGGACGATTCGATTGCTGCACTTCCTCACAATTATCCTCAGCATCCATCCGCATTATTGGACTTAAGTAACCCAACTGTCTAAATGGAGAATTACGCAACACTGCCTTTAAGAGACATCGAGAGAATCAGTGAAGTTTTTTCGTCCGAATTTCAAGAGCTGAAATCAGCTAACATTGTTGTTGTTGGAGCTTCTGGTTTCCTAGGCAGATGGATTTCAACCTCTCTCGCATACATGAAGTCAAATGATCTTTTTCAAGGAAGACTTTATCTCTTGGTTCGAGATAGAGCGAAAATTTCTGAGTTGGAGTTTTTGGACACTTTACCAAACGGAAGAATAGTGCCAATCGGCTCCATGGATGAAAATTCCTTCTCGAACATAAACGGAAACCGAACGATAGTAATTTATGCTGCTTCCACCACTTCTAACGCCGGTAAACCTCTTAAGGTCAATCCCGAATCATATCTTGAGCTTCCGAGAAGAATAATTAATTATCTCCCCAAACATGGGCTTATGTTTGTGCACTTAAGTAGTGGCGCGGTTTATGATCCATCGTCACGTCTGCAGAGTGGAATACTAGGTAGTGAAAAAGTACAAAGTTTAAGTACCGACGCCTATTGTGCTGAAAAAATAATTCTTGAACAGTGGTTGCAAAGTAACGTAGAAGAATCTAGTTTGATTATAAGGAATCCTAGACTCTTTGCATTTTATGGGCCGGGACTACAGCTGGATCGCCACTTTGCGATCGGTGAATTTATGAAGAATGGCAGAAGCAAAATGCCAATAATCATAAAAGGAAACCCAAGCAATTTAAGGAGCTACCTACATCCTAGAGACGCTGTCCACCAAATCTTTTTAAATTGCAAATCTGTTGATCCTGTGAACAGTCAAATCGGCTCTAGGAATGTGATGAGTATAGACGCTCTGGCGCACATTATCGCGCAAGAGTTCAACGTAAACGTGGAAGTGCTCAACACAAATCCAGATGTGATTGATAACTACGTTCCTCTGGATGTCCCCGAACTTACAGAGAAGGACTTTAGGCTTGGAATTTCAGAGTGGAGGCATTGGTTAGAGGCTATCTAGTTTTTCCGAAACCAGGTATAGAGGTCTCTGCTTAACTTCCTCATAAATTAACCCTATGTACTGAGACAACACACCAAGGACTAAAATCGTGATTGAAAAGCCAAGTAAAATGGCTGCGACAATGCTTCCAAACCCAGCAAATGGAACGCCAAACATAACCCACACGACGATTAGTCCAATTAAAGAAAGAGCTGACAAAAAAGAAGTAAAGACTCCAAAAATCGAAATCCACGCCAAAGGTAGAGTGCTGTAGGCAAAAATACTTTGGAAACCGAGCAGAATTGTTCTGACTAATGAAACACCCAACCACTTTGATTCCCCAGCAAATCTCGGAGGCCTTTTGATTTCGATGAAAGTAGTTTTGAATCCAACCCAAGCACCAAGTCCGCGAAGAAATCTATGGCTCTCCCTAAGTGAGCGAATCGCCTCATAGCATTTTCTGGTGACCAAACGAAAATCACTTACCGATTCGGGAAGCATTCCACCAGTCATTGTGTTTGCCAGCCGATAAAAGATATTGGAGAGCAATCGCCTTAGGGCGGGTACTGTCCCACGGTCCACCACCTTGGCAAGAACTTGATCGTATCCCAACTCGTACGCTCGAAGGAGGTCGGGAATACACTCAGGCGGATCCTGAAGATCCGAGGTCATTATGATTGCTAGATCAGCTTTGGCATTGTCTAAGCCACAGGTAAATGCGGCGTCTAGAGGGAAGTTCCTTGACATGCGAATCCCCATGTAGCGAGCGTCAGATTGCTGTCTCCCCTTAATAACATCCCACGTCAGATCCGACGATCCATTGTCGATCACGATAAATCGAAACGAGTAATTCTTTTCGGCTTCAGCAATCTTTTCAAGTCTTGCGAATAGTTCAGGCAGGCACTCCTCCTCATTGTAGGCGGAGGTTATTACTTCAATAGTGGTCACCATTACCCAAGCATAATGCAATCCTTGCAAAAAAATTCAAACGAGTCCATTTTTGAACAGTTTCAATGGTCATGAATCAAGAAGCCCAGTAATTGTGTCTAGTGATCAAATGAGCCAGATGAATTTGATAGAGAAATCTCAGGCATTTTTTGGGACTCAGGAAGAGACTTTGGAGGTGGATCCCTAAGCGCGTAAAAGTTTAAGCAACAGCAAGCTTACTCATTCTGGAAGAATGAAAATCAAAATCATGTTACTTTCTTTGCAACCAAAACTACCGACAAGCCAAATAATGGATTTCGAATGTACCTATGCTCGAATTGATGTATTCGTAGCAAGATAGAATTGATAATACGAGGCAACTCGGTCATGTTCGAACCAGAATTCTTTCGGTAACCCAAGCGTCTTAGGAAGTAAACAACCGGTAAAAGTGAAGAAAATAAATAATGTGAAGTTTCAATTTCCAATCCAGCCGAAGAAACGAGTTTTTCGAGGTCTGATTTTTGGTACCTCCGAAAGTGCCCCAGATATACATCATGGGCACTCCAGAGAGACATGAAAGCGGGAACGGTAATCACAACTTTAGCGCCCGCTTTAGCTTTTTCAACATACTCGAGCAGGAGAGCTAAATCATCTTCTACATGCTCAAGTACATCCATAAAAAGAAATAGGTCAGAATGGCGGCTGTCAAACTGCTGAAGCATTGTTATTTGACTCGAAATCGTCTGAGAGGGTTTGCTGTAATTGGGATCAACGCAGATGAAGTTGCCGGCAGGCATGTATTTTGAAAGATACTGAGAAAAGAATGTCGAACCAGCACCAACATCCGTTACTTCCTTAAAAATGGTTTTATTTGATGGTAGAAGCCGCAGAATAGCTTCCGCCTTTGCAAGGTAATACCAGTGCCCCCAAGGGTTTACATTCTCAAGCTCTCGCAGATCCACTATCACTCCTTTTTGTTAGAGAAACCAATGCTTTCCGAATTACCAGAATTTCGAGCGCGATTGACCAAAAAGTTTTAAATCGAATTCTAGAGTTCTCTACTTCTCGCCAGTTTTCGAGTGGCCACTCCCGAAGGCGAATTTGAGTCTTGTTCTTCTTGGATATCCGGCAGAGTATTTCAAGATCAACGAACCACCTCGTCTGAAACTTGACTGATAATGCCTCAACGAAAGTCGGTGTTGCATTAAACAATTTGAAACCACATTGAGTGTCATAGGGAAATTCGGATATCCCGCGCCCAAGAAAAGAAGCGATAAGTCTTCCAATGTAGTGTCTTAATGCACCCCTTTCTATTTTGCGACCCGCCAACTTAACTCGAGACATCCAGAGAGCATCCAACCCAAGACCTAAAAACACTTTTTCAGAACTTCCCAGAATCTCGATTATTTCAAGTTCACTGAAGGCTGTGTCGCTGTCCAGATAGCCCAAAAGGCCAACCATCGAACTGCTTTGATTCATAGCATGATTTAATCCCGCACGGATAGCCTCAGACTTGCCAACATTTTTCTTGAGATTGAGTGTCCGAATGTTTGTATTTCTTAATTCAGCAAGAACCAGATGCGTATTATCAGTTGAGCCATCATTAACAAATAAAAAAATAAAGTCTGATTTAGAAGTAATTGTATTCCAGTAGTCTACTTCAAAGCGTTCTTCTTCATTGTACAACGGTACGATAATCCAATTATCCATTTCACTCTCTCTTCATAAGCGCATTATATAAAGGCTCATTTTTTTGGTTCTTATGACCGCTGGAAAGAGTAAAGAGATCTTCCCAACCAAAGTTCAGATAATTACCAATTTCACTCTGCGTGTAATCACAAACGAAGATGAATTGAATCCCGGGGTCCAAAACGCCCTCATCTAAGTCCCAATCGACAAAGTAAGGGCCTCGGCTTAAATATTCTTGTGTAGCAGATGCGTAAAGCCCATCATTGCAAAGAAATCGGACACTTTGGCTTGCAATGTTAGCTTTCTCAAGGGCCAACATTGTTTTATCCAGAGCGGGAGCGTCTTCCCTAGCGCTTGTCATTCCCGAAAGAACTAGAGATTCAAACTCAAAAGTTTGAGATTTTAACCCACTAATGAAATTGACGCCAAGTGCAAGTATGACAACGGATGCGATATATGCAATCGAATTGGAATGAGGTGCTTGAATCTTAGCATCTGCGCGAAGAAGTACCAAGCAAAATATAATCACAGGAGAAATTAACCAAAGGTGCCATGGATCGAATAAAGGATAAAGCTGTGCAAGGGTACCTAAACCCATTGCAAACAGAATTAGGTTGACGAGATTGTCTTGTTGGATAATCTTATGACCTTTAAATACCTGAAAGACGATAGCTAAGACTAAAAGAGTGACTGGTATGTAATCCAGCATGAGCGATAATCGCCTAAAAAACTCGACCGTAAAGTATCTTGGATCAAACAGCGACTCCGTGGCCTTATTTGTGTATGAATTAGCGTAAATAAGAAAGGATGCAAGAAATGAAAGACTGCCGACGAGAACGAGATACCTATATCTGCTTGGCAGAAAGGAGACCCTATTCAGTATCAAGAAAAGAACTAAGAAGGATAAAGGAACAATGACGAACCAAATGAGCCCAGAAAGATAGGTGAGAGTCAACGCTGGCGTCGAATAGTGGCTCATTGCCCAAACAAAGGACTGATCAAAATAAGCACCTAGGATGTTAAACAGGTCTAGGAGAAATATTAACACAGCCACATTAGCGAGGGATAACGCAATCCACTTGATTGTGAATCGTTTAGGGAGAGATGATCTCTTGATTATTAGCGTGAGAGCTATAAGTACAACAATCACGGCCAAATGGATTCTGATCAAGGCACCAATAACCAACAATTGGGAAACAAACAAAAACACCAAAGGCTGAAATTTGACTACCCGATCTTCACATTTGAATGAAACAAACAAGACCAGAACTATTAAGAATGTACTAATAACAGATGACCAAGGCAACCCCATGGGTCCAGTGAGACTCCAGCCGATCCAAAGAAAGCAAGCGAATTTAAGGCCAAAAAACTGAAAAGCTCTGAATGTGAACATCGCCCCAGCGAATATAAGTAGAACCGCGCTAAAAAATCGCAACCCAAAGAGTGTCACACCAAAAATTTGAAGGCCAAGACCCTGAAGCACAGGGGCCAAAGGACCATATTGTGCGAAGAAATCAACATTCGGTCTAAGGCCGTCATTGAACCCAACAGCAGCTGTGAACATGATTCCATCATGGTGGGGATCTGGATCCCATCGATACTGCAGAATTATGGCTAAAGCACCTATTGAAAAAACAACAAACGTTAGTAGTTTCCTAAAGAATGAGTGTTCGCGTAGAACAGAATTCGTGTTCACTGCAACTTCTGCTTAGCCTGGTAGATTGCAAAACCATCACCTTCGTCTACAAGAACTACGTTCCCCAAACTGAGATTTCTGGTGAGAATTAATTGCTCACCTGGAGACAAAGAGCAAACATACATGAAATCCCCGGCTTCAACTTTGGTCCAACGTTTTAGCATCCATGGCTCTGGCTGAAGATTCCACAGCCACTTATCCATGCTTGCATACGAACCAGTTGCAACCGTGGGCAGACCGGAGATGCAAAAACTCCAAATTCCTTTTGAAGAGTACTTGGCAACGGTCGCCATGGTGCGGTCAATCGAATCTCTTGATGATTCACTTTGATCATTTAGTCCAGAGAGTATCTGAGTTCCATATGGGAAAGTGGGCTTGACGGCCGTTTGAGCAAATGAGTAAATCGCCAAAATTGCAAATACAGTAACTGAAGAAATAATTGAATTGCAAAATTTTCTCTGAGTGGCTGAATTCGGATACTTCATTTGACGCAAAAGCCAAACGGAAGATACAACATATGTGAATATGAACATGTGAAGGTAGTCTGCGTTCACGATATGAAGCATTGCAAGAAGGGAAATATTGAGCGACGAGATCAAAATGATTTGCTCAGCGTTTTGATGCGAGTTTTTCCGCAGCACAAAGTTGTAAATGACAACACAGCTCGAAAAAAGACCAAGAGCGAAGAAAACATTTACAAAACTCAAGAGGCCGCGATTAGACATCTCAAAAAACCATGCACCAGGATGGTACGAACTAACTTTGAAGTCTCTAAGGCTATTACCGAGAGCAATAAAAATAAGTATTAGACAAACAGAGATCAAAAAACTTAGAATTTTTCGATCGCCCATGCGGAAAAAAACAAATGAACACAATAATCCAAGTGCAGCGATTCCGAAGAAGGAAAACAAATTCATTCCAAACCAAATTACCGTCATTTTTGGTTGTGCTGGAGGATTGCTAAACCAAGCTAAGATTGTTTGTTCGTACCAACCCCATAGCGCACCATTGTGAAGTAACCAGGTCAGTGACATCACGAAAAAAGTTGCTCCTCCACTGATCCAGGCTACTAGTTCTGTGCGGGAAACAACTTTGCGCCGAAACTGAATTGATAAAATAACCAAACAAGCAATCCATGACGCTGCAAACTCTAATCTTGCAGACCAAGCGATAGCAAGACTAAAGCTACTAAGAAAGAATAAGCCCCTCCTGACTGAACTTAAAGAATCCCTTCTTGGGTATAACAAAATTGAAAGCAGCAAGAATAAAACACCGTAATGTGTTGGCCAAGCAAAACCATTTGTGAACTTTTCGCTGAGTAAGTTTGTCCATGCAGGAGTTATGACTAACCAAGTGGCTCCACAAAAAATTGCCAACCGCATATTTGTAAAAGACGTCAAGAGATAAACAAAGGCAATTACAATAAGGAGCTTAACGACGAATCCCGCCAGACGAGAAACAATAAGTTGAGCACCAAAAAATTCGATTAACGGAAGTTGTATCAGTGTCTGAAAAAAACCATAAATATTATTGACATCCCGGAAAATCATTCCTCCATTAGACATCACAACTAATGATGGAAACTTGTCTCCTTCATGGTAGATATCTACATTCACCAAAGCCACGAAAAAATTCATAATGATTCCGAGAGATGCGTAAAGAAAGAGACTTAGGTCTCTCAGTTTCATGGAATTCGATCCAGAAAGCTGAAATTTCTCGCGAATCATGAGGTAAGGATAGTGAAAAATCGAAAAAATGGGGTTAAATTGCGGCTTAATTAGCTTGAGGCAGGAATGAGGAACCAATGCTTATTACTGTAATGATTCCTGCTTATGATGAATTAACTAATCTTGAAATTCTTTTACCGAAGATAAAAGAGGTTGCTAGTTCAAATAGTATTGACACCTTTCAAATTTGCATCATTCTCCGAAATCAGGAGTCACCTGACCTAATTAAACAACTTAGACTCTATGGTGTTGAAGTTTTGCAAAGATCACCCACGGATTCGTTCGGTGATGCAATCCGTTCAGCGATTTTGCATTTAGAAAGAGAGTCCGATGTAACTATTTTTATGGACGCGGACGGATCTCACGATCCTAAGACAATTCCTAAACTTGTTGAGGCGATGAGATCAGGAGATAATGATGTTGCCATCGCCAGTAGGTACATTGGGGGCGGTTCTTCGGATAACGGCATTATCCTTAAATTGATGAGTAGAACCTTAAACACTATTTTCTCTGCCGTACTGGGAATTAAGGCCAGGGATATTTCGACTAATTTTAAGGCGTATAGATCAAGCGCGTTGCGTCAAGTTTCTTTAACCTGTAATGACTTCGATATTCTTGAGGAACTGCTATTGAAGTTGCAACGATTAAAGTCAGGTGAATTTAAGGTAACAGAAATACCTGATCACTTTTATAACCGGATGTCTGGAGAATCGAAGAGAAGATTAGGTCCATTCATAATTGGTTACATCACAACGCTCTTCCGATTGAAATACAAGAAGCCCTAAGCAATGCCGGTGGTATTAATTGGCGGGCGTGGTTTTCTTGGGAGTCACGTAAAAAATGAGCTACTACGAAATGGATTTGAGTGTTACACGGCTGGAAGAAACCCGTCCAATGACGTGGTTCTCGACATTATGGATGTCGAGTCTCTAAGCAAAGTTTTTCTGGGCATAAAGCCGAGTATTGTATTTAACTTTGCAGGGACGTTTTCAAAAAATAACGAATCAGATTTACGAGTTAACTCCGAAGGACCAGAGCACTTGGTTAATTCACTGTTTCCATTAAGCGATAAACCCCGACTGATTCACATCGCATCTGCTACCGAGCCAAGAATTGAATCTGGAGAGGTGAAGTTTGAATCAAAATACAGCGAAAGTAAATTTATTGGCACAAACTTTGTTCGATTGGCTTCTGAAAAGGGCGACATCGATGCGCGAATTATTAGAGTTCATAATTGCTATGGCAAAGGTCAGCCCACGGACAGATATATCTCTTGGGCAATAAGCAAATTAATGCAAAAGGAAAAAATCTCAATTAGGTACCCGGACAGAATTCGAGATTTCTGTCTTGTAGATGAGGCAGCACAAAGGATATGTGAAATCGCCACTGCCGAAAATGAATCCTCAGAGCTGAATCATGTTGAAGTAGGAACTGGGCTTGGCTTAACCTTAAAGGATGCGGCTGTTAAGATTTGCGAAACTTTAAACGCAGAAAAATCTTTAGTAAATTTCCTATATTCTGAGTATGAGGATCCGCACCCGTATGAAGTCGCTAAAAATCAAGGCAGTATTCTAGGCAAGTGCAAGGTTGAATTTGACGACGGAATCCAAAAGACTTTGAAGGGCATATAAATGCGTTGGTTAGTAACGGGCGGTGCAGGCTTTATTGGAACAAACACAGTTCTCAACCTGGCAGAGTCTGGAGAAGAAGTAGTTATCTTGGATGATCTATCCCGCCCAAAGGTTTCCGAAAATGCAGCGTTCCTAAAGGAACGCACAGGACTTAAAGTGAACAAGATCGATATATCAAAAAGAGAGCAGCTTGCATCTTTTCTGTCGGAAGAAAAAGAGTTTGACGTCATCATTAATCTGGCTGGCCAGGTGTCTTTATTAGAGTCTATTGAGAACCCCTTTCGCGATTTTGAGATTAATGCCGTAGGGCCACTGAATTTCTTAGAGCACATTCGCAAAAACTCCCCTGAGACTTTATTCATAAACATGAGCTCGAACAAAGTTTATGGTGCACTTGATTACATTGACATTATTGAGACTTCCACTCGTTACGAGGCACCTAACTACCAGAATGGTTTTTCTGAAAACACAAAACTTGATTTCCATGGTCCATATGGATGTTCAAAAGGTGCTGCAGATCAGTATTTGAATGACTACCGGAGAATTTATGGTCTCCGAACGGTGAGCCTCCGACAATCTGCGGTCTACGGTCCTTTTCAAAAGCCAATGTCTGATCAAGGCTGGCTAGCATTTATGATTCAAGAGATATCGGCTGGTCGATCAATTGCACTCAATGGTGTTGGTAAACAAGTCAGAGACTTGCTACATGTCGATGATTTGATCGGACTGTTTAGACTTTTATCTACAACCAGCACACCGCTCACTTCTTCATCTTTCAATGTTGGTGGTGGTGCAATGAATCAGATTTCTATTCTGGAACTCTTTGACCTACTGGCTCATCAGTATGGGTTAAGGCCCAACTACTCTTTTGGAAGTATGCGTCCTGGTGATCAAAAGATTTTCGTTTCAGACAATACTCTCATTTCAAGTTATCTTGGCTGGAAACCAACCATCAATATTGCCGACGGTATTAAATCTATGGTGCTCACTGAGCAACAGAGAAGTTAAGCCAGGGAGGAGTGACTTGAGTTGCAAATTTCTCAAGCTCTTGTTTCTCCCGCAAAGTGTCCATAGGTTGCCAAAAACCTTCGTGCTGGTAGGCCATGAGCTGACCCTCCGACGCTAGCCTTGGAAGTGCCCCGGACTCAAATGGCTCAGAGTCCCCTGAAATGTATTCAAGAACCTGGGGCTCGAGTACGAAAAATCCACCATTGATCCACCCCGCATCAGATTGATTCTTCTCACCAAAGTGTGAAACTTGTTGACCATCAAGAACCAAATGCCCAAATCTTGCCGGAGGCCGCATGGCTGTAAGGGTCGCCAACTTCCCATGGGATTCGTGAAATTCAAGAAGTTTAGATATCGAAACGTTTGCGAGTCCATCACCATAAGTCACCAGGAGTCGCTCATCTGGGAATGTTTTCATACTTTGCGCAATGCGACCTCCGGTCATGGTATTTAGACCAGTCTCCAATGCGGTTACTCGCCAATCTAGGTCAGCAGTTCTCTGTAGATGGGTAACTTTTCTCGAAAGTGTATCAATTTGAATACTTCCTTCAAGGTCGTTGAGGTCCAGCACCCAACGCTTTATAACGTCACTTCTATACCCGAGGGCTAGAACAAATTCATTGATTCCTTGTACAGAGAAAATATTCATCAAGTGCCACAAGATCGGCTTTCCATCAATTAACACCATTGGCTTTGGCTTATCTGAAGTTTCTTCGGAGATCCGCGTGCCAAGTCCACCAGCGAGGATTACAGCCTTCATTATTTCCCTTTCACTATGGAATGGAGTGAAGAAATCATGTAATCGAGCATGTCTTGAGATAAGCCAGGCCAAACACCAATCCAGAAGGTGTCGTTCATAATGATGTCAGTATTTGTGAGAGGGCCAACAACTCGACGCTCAGTACCCATGAAAGCAGGCTGACGGAGTAAATTTCCACCAAAGAGCAGTCGAGTTGCAATCTGTCGGGCATTCAGTTCCTGAACAATTTGATTCCTAGTTTTGGAAGAATTTTGCCGAACGGTGAGTGCAAACCCAAACCATGAAGGTTCACTATTCTCTGTCGCTCTTGGAAGCATAAAGATATCCTCAAGGTCTTTTAGGCCGTCTCTTAGGTATTGCCAGTTGCTACGTCGCTTAGAGACGAAATCATCAAGTCGAAGTAATTGAGCGGAGCCAATCGCTGCCTGTATATCTCCAGATTTGAGGTTGTAACCGAGATGGGAGTAGGTGTACTTATGATCGTAGCCCTCGGGTAGCTCTCCAAGGGACCAGTCGTATCTTTTTAGGCAAGTATTGTCTTTTCCAGAAGCACACCAGCAATCACGTCCCCAATCACGGAAGGACTCGACGATAGTTTTATGTGCAACTTTTTTTACTAAGACTGCCCCACCTTCGCCAGTTGTGATGTGATGAGCCGGATAGAAACTCAAAGTTGAGAGGTCGCCAAAACTTCCGATAATTTGATCATTGTATGTTCCACCTAGGGCATCGCAACTATCCTCAATTACCCAGAGGTTGTGTTTTTCAGCTAGGCGCATGACAAGATTGAGGTTAAACGGATTTCCTAAAGTGTGGGCCATCATGATGGCCTTCGTTTTCGGCCCAATTGCTGATTCCAACTCAGCCTCGTTTGCAACATAAGTCTCGAGATCAACGTCTACATAAACGGGGACCAAGCCATTTTGTAGAATTGGCGTGACAGTAGTTGGGAATCCCGCGGCCACAGTGAGCACTTCATCGCCACGACGGAGCGCTCGTTCACCATGCTTAGGGCTGGTTAGCGAGCTCAGTGCCAAGAGATTTGCCGATGAACCAGAGTTGACCATGAAGCTGTGTCGCATGCCCATTCTCTTGGCAATTTCGCTCTCAAACTTCTCTGTATACGGACCTGCAGTGAGCCAAAAATCTAGACTCGCATTAACAGCTGCGGCAATCTCTGGCGCACCAAAAACTTTTCCCGTCACAGGCACAGGAGTAGTGCCGGGAACGAAGGGACGAGAAGCATGCTTATTTGATATTGCTTCGGCAACTAACGCATTAATCGCATCATCAAAATTGAATTCCACTGTGAGTCCCTTGGTCTAAGCCGCAAATACAGGTCTACTGTACTCGGAAAGACTACAGTTGCCTCATGGCACAGCACGAAGAACGTCGGGATACCAGAATTATCGGCAAGGTTCTACTCACGGGCCATACCGGATTTAAGGGTATTTGGACGACCTTGCTTCTTGAATCACTGGGAATAGAGGTGGTTGGACTCGCCTTACCTCCAGAACCTGACTCACTTTACAACCGCCTCGGACGTTCTGGGGCTATCGATGAGTACCTGTTTGATATCAGTGATGCGGATAGAGTTTCCAAAGTTATTAGCGATTCACAGGCTAAGACAGTTATACACATGGCAGCGCAACCCCTAGTGCTACTTTCCTATGACAATCCCGTTAAAACTTTTGAGACGAATGTTATGGGAGCAGTTAATGTTCTTGCGGGTGCTTTCTCTTCGAGTAAAGTTGAAACTGTGGTTGTCGTAACGACCGATAAAGTGTACGAGAACAAAAATAGCGGAAAACGCTTTGTTGAAAGTGATTCACTCGCTGGCAAGGATCCATATAGCGCAAGTAAAGTTGGGACGGAAGCGGCAGCGGCGGCATGGACCCAGCTATCCAGAGTCTATGGTGGCCCAACCATAATCACTGCTCGAGCAGGAAACGTTATTGGCGGTGGCGACTTAGCAAAAGATCGAATAATCCCTGACATCATTCGAGGAGTAAGTCAATCATCTGAAGTAGAAATCAGAAACCCTGATAGCACTAGACCTTGGCAACACGCCCTCGATCCAATTGTTGGTTATCTCTTGGCCGCAATTGATGGAACCTCTAGAAAGGATCACTTTTCTGTAAACTTTGGTCCAACAGATTCGAGCCTTCCAGTTCGTGAAGTCGTTGAGTCTGCAAAAAGTATTTTCGGAGATAAAATCAAGTTTAAACACCCGAAAGAATCCATCAGTAGCTTGGAGTCACATCTTTTGGATCTTGATTCAACATGGGCCCGCTTAAATCTTGACTGGTTTCCGGCGCGTAGCCAAAACGAGGCAATAAAGGAAACCTTTCTTTGGTGGGATGCGGTTCTGACCAAAACGAAAAGTGCTAGTGAGGCATGTGCAGAAGACATAAATCGTTTTATAAAAGCACATAAACTTTAGGTTAAGCGCAATGAACAATGTGGAAAAATTTGCCGTCGTTTTCGTCCACTTGGGAGACAACCCATCACCAACATTGATTCCCTTCGCGCAATTCGCCCTCAAAAATAACCCTAGCTCAGAGCTCATTTTGATCACAGATTCTGAAAATCGCTGGAAAGACTTTCCTGGCCGAATAGTCATCGCCGAAAAAAATATTGAAGCTACAACTAGACATCTGCTGCGCAGAGCCAGATATAAGAGGAAGATTGCAGGCGGTTATTGGGTAAAAACTTACGAGCGACTTTTTGCACTATCAAACCTTCATGGAAAAATAGATCCAAATTTATCAATACTCCATATTGAGTCTGACGTACTACTCCAGGATATTCGAATTTTGTGTCAGGCCCTTAACCTTCAACTTGAAAACGAAATCTCAGTTCCGCGTATGAGCGAAGATTTGGGTATTGCCAGCATTTTGTATTCAAAAAATATTCACTGTCTTATCGAGGGCTTGAAGAAATTAGACACTCTTGGTAGAAATAACCCAGATATCTGCACCAATGATATGACGTTGTTGGGGTTAGCCCTCAATAAAAATATTGTCAGTGAATTGCCAACTTGGCCCACCCAGAAATCATTAATTGCTGGTGTAAATAAACATTATTTATTCGACGGAGCAGCAATCGGTCAGTATCTATTTGGAAGAGACCCTATTCACTCTAACAACGTGAGAATTTCAGGATATGAAAACCCATCTTTCCCGATCAGACTGAGTAACCTTACCTGGCACCTAGAAAGCAACTCAATGCATGCTTCAGATGGCGCGAATGAATATCACTTTGCAAATCTACATATTCATTCAAAGGAAGTAATTGGCCATCCTGATGATGCAAAGAGCCGCTGGCTTGAAGTATTGGATGAAGCAAACGGAGTGAAGCCTCGGACCCCGAGCGGACAAATCGCGGAGGAGGTACACATCCGTGGATATTCATTCGGCGTAAAACTAGAAATATTTTTACGCACTCTCCTTGAAAGGAAAAAAGGTCGAAATGTCAGATAATTTCGGTAGACTGATAATGCAAAATCATTGAACTAATTTGACTTTTGGGGTGGGGATAATGCGAGTATTAGAGAAATTAAGAATGCTCCCCGACAGAATTGTGAATCGGAGAAGGTTATGGGATCTCCCATTACAAAGTAGCAAACGATCGGGCAAACCCCAGAGCCTCTCAGAGCTCGACGATTACTTAACACTATGTGAGCTCGCAGCCACACATGATGAATACTTTAAAAAGTTTAGGAGTTGCCGTAGTTACAGAGCAATTCTTGAAAACGTTGATGGTTTAGCTGGAGAAAAACTGCGCATGGCGATCCATTCGTATGGCAGATCAGTCGAAGAATTCCGTCATCTATGGCATTCAAACATTGGAAATCCTTATACCTTTCGAGTTCGTGGGGTCGGTAAGATCTCTCCGACAGAACTCAGATACTCAAAAATATTATGTGAGCTAGAAGAACTTTTCGGCTCTTTGGATGGTTTTAAAGTAACCGAAATTGGCGTTGGCTTCGGTGGGCAAGGCGGGCAAATCCTCAATTCCTTCAAAGTGTCAGAGTATGAGTTTGTGGACTTAGTAGAACCCCTACAGCTTGTGAAAAGATACTTGAGGGAAATAGAAGCACCTGGAGTCGTGCGAATGACTTCTCCGGATCAGCTCCGCGACGACAAGAGAGATTTAGTGATTAGCAATTACGCCTACTCTGAGCTAAATCGCGGACTTCAAGAGCAATACTTCGAAAAAGTTATAAATCAGAGTACTAGGGGATTTGTAATTTACAACCACATTACTCCAGATGAATTTGACACTATGACCGCAAAGGAATTTGCAGCGCGAATTCAGGGAGCTGAGGTAATCCCTGAAAACCCAATAAGCCATCGCGGAAACGTTTTAGTGGTTTGGGGCCACAGGACTGAATTGCAGATAGATAATGCCTCTTCCTAAACAATTGTCTACCAAGTTGAATCTCATTTTGTCATATGTTTTTTTTGCATTTTCCCTGGTCATGGTTTTGTACTATTACCGGCTGGGTGGTTCAAGAGATTTCGGACTTTATGTGAATGCAGGACAGGCATTCATGAGTGGAGAAAATGCTTACGAAACACAACTCTGGCGTTCTGGCTCATTCGGTGCATCAGTTATTTGGCTGATCTCCTTACCAGTCCCTAGTTTAATCGAGCCGTTTACATTTCAGCTTCTCACCTTGATGGGATTCTTACTTTTCGGAAATTTAGTCGGGATCGCCAAAGACAAAAAATATTGGATCTACGGAATAGTTCTATATCTTTCGCCAGTAAGAGAAGTTCTAAACACAATACAAATAACAGGTTTTGTGATCGGACTTCTTGCAGTTTCGCTTTTTGGCATTAGCCCCGGAGTAAAGCTGAAACCACAGATGAAAATCATCTTACAAGGGTTAGCATTGGCGATTGCGATAGACCTTAAACCCCACTCGATCCTGTTCATCATAGTTTTGCTATTTGTCAAAAAGATCAAGCGCGATGTGATCCTCTGGGCCTTTGGGATTTCTTTCATCGGACATTTGGTTATTAGTTTGATCAATGGAAATTTCCTAGAAATCTCCTGGTTTCGCAATCTTCTGAATCTAGGAAATGCTTCCGGCACAAATGGGGAGTCTACTTCCATATGGAAAATTGTTGACTACATTTCGGCAGGCGCAGTCGATACAAACTTACTTTCAATCCTCTCCATCGCATGTTTATTCGCGTTCGCAGGGATTCTTGGTCAGAAAGCCAGCCAGAGGGATTTAGTCTTCCTTGGTCTAATTGCTTCTTCGCTAATGACCTATATGCACTTTTACGATTTAGCCCCATTATCGGTATTTGCATTAGCTATTTTTTCTAACAAAAAGATATCAATTTTAGGATTGACTTGTGTAATGTTGACAATTCTGCCCCGAGAAATTGATTCAATAAGGAACCTTGTTTTCCTTGTCATTCTGACCTGCATACTCATTCGCTTTATAGTCACTAAACCCGAAGGCAAGCTCACCACCTCAATATACGTTGGAACAGCCACCGCAGTATTCCTCGGCATTCATTTGGTCAATTATTTATTAGCGCTAGAGTATCGTTTGGGACACGCTCTCGTGACGACACAAACGATGATACTTGTCATTTGGTTCTTGTTTATCAAGCTAGAGTTATTTAAGAATAGTAAAACAGTAGTGGTTCGACGAGAGGGAAGCGAGCGGAGTCGATGAGAGTTTTAGTTGCCGGAGGAGCAGGTTTTCTTGGTTCACATTTATCGGAAAACCTACTCAATATGGGTCACGAGGTTATCGTTGTTGATAATTTCTATACGGGACAGCGTGAAAACATTAAACACTTGCTCGACAACAAGAATTTCGAACTTCTGAGACACGACGTAACTATTCCACTTTTTGTAGAAGTCGATGCAATTTGCAATTTGGCTTGCCCGGCATCCCCTGTTCACTACCAAAAGAATCCTGTGCAAACTATAAAAACAAGCATCCTTGGTTCTATTAATCTGCTAGGTCTAGCTCGGCGTACTGGAGCTCGTATCCTGCAGGCCTCAACTAGTGAAATTTATGGCGATCCAGAAATGTCACCGCAAGTAGAAGGATACTGGGGAAATGTAAACCCAATTGGTATCAGATCTTGTTATGACGAGGGCAAACGGGCAGCCGAAACACTCTTTGCTGATTATCGTAGACAGTACGAGATGAATACGAAGGTAGCGCGCATTTTCAATACGTATGGCCCTCGAATGGCATTGAATGATGGACGTGTCGTCAGCAATTTCATTGTTCAAGCATTGCGAAACGATCCAATTACAATGTACGGTGACGGAAGCCAAACCAGGTCATTTTGTTATGTTGATGACCTGATCAGAGGTATTGACTCTCTGCTTTGGACCGAAGGCGATGTCGCTGGACCAATCAATATTGGCAATCCTGGAGAGTTCACAATTCTAGAGCTAGCTGAAATAGTGATTGAGATGACAAATTCCAACTCTAAAATTGTGTTCAGTGATTTACCTAGTGATGATCCAAAACAGCGTAAACCAAGTATAGAACTCGCAAAAAGTGTCCTGAAGTGGGAGCCAAGGATTCAGCTTCGCGAAGGCCTAGCAAAGTCCATCCCATATTTTGAGTCTGCCCTAAAAAGAGAATAGTGAAGATTTACTTCCACCTATCTGGGCGCCTTGGAAATCAGCTATTCCAGTGGGCATATTTACACGAATTAGTGAATCAAGGACACGAAATCCAAATATTTACTGACAAATACCATAACGATATTAGTCAGGAACCCGATTTGAATTTATTGATCGCTCAGTGCTCACATCTAAATGCATCTACTGTGCGCAATGAACTGGGACTGATATTAAAAATCAGAGAACGTTTGATCTCTGGAGGAAGGATCTCGAGACTCATTGCTGAAGTATTCCCAGTATTCATCGAAACACCAATAACCTTTCAAGCAAAGCGCTTCCCGATCCTGATGGATGGTTTTTTTATAGACAAAGAATGGCCTTTAAAGTATCAAGATGTGATCTGTCAAGAATTTAATAACTTAAGAAAAGAAATAGAATTCCATTCTTATCAGATAAAAACTTTGTCGGCAGACTTCTCAAAGACTACAATTCATATTCGACGCGGTGATTTACGTAATTTCAAGAGTACATTTGGGCTCTTATCAAGAGAATACTATTCACCACTATTTAGTAAAAAGCAGAATAATCTAGTTCTTTCTGATTCAGTTGATGAAGCAAAAGAGATGTGTGTAAATGCGAAAAATTGCAAGTTTGTGGATCATAGAGATGATGAAGTATGGAAAGCTCTTTTGTTGATGTCGACGAGCGCCCGTGTTGTTATGAGTAATTCAACACTTTCTTGGTGGGGCGGTTTTTTCGCAGCTAAGTTGAATCAAGCTCAAGTTTATATGCCTAAGCCGTTTTACCGAGACTTAAGTAAATTTGACGAGCTCCTTCCTTTGACGGAATTCATAACTCATGATTCTATTTTCGAATAAATCGATCTTTACCGACAAAGGAAGCACCCTTCTGCCCAACAAAAGATTTTCTAGTTCTGAAAACATTGAATGATCGCATTTTCGATAGAGCAATATAGAAATCATCTGTCGCAAGGAAAACGGGGTTGTTTAACTTGAGCGCCATTTCTGCTAAATCGCGTGACACAACGTATGCGTGTGCACCCGGAAAAAAGCTATCAGGAATTGAATAATGCGGCACTTGCGCACATCTTCGAGGCCTTAATTTCGTTTCAAGAAGATCTGCTAACTTTACCGAAAAACGAGATAATCTGTTTAACGCCCTGAACACCGAATAAAAGAGCGCCTCGTAGGCTCTCACAAGGAACACATCTAATCCAGTCGTGAGCCATCCAATTTGGACTAGGTCAAAGTCTTCATCTATGAGCTCGATCATTAGTTTTTCAAATTTCTTCTGGTTCTTGATAGCGAAGTCATCTTCTAAAACCAGACAGTATCGAGAATCGCTTGTAAGAAATTTCCGTAAGGCAAGATTGTGGGACTGCCAAATTGCCTCAACTGGCGCTGTCACTAAACCGTCACTTGATTTTCTCTTGCTTCGACCGTCGACAGCGGAGATAAATGTATAACTCCATCCCAAAAGTTGTGACTTGCAGGCTTCGCGGCGCCCAGTATCTGTATCTAGACTAATAATCAGAACTTCGCACGACTTTAAATGGATCACTAATTGATCCTCAATGGTTCGAGGATCGTGGACAACCGCGAAATCACGCCGTCGATTGAAGGCTTGTTGAGTATCAGAGGTGCCTGAGCGATTTTTTTCCATCTCTCTTGAGATTGGGAGACGCTTCCTACGACGGATGCAAAATCTTCAATTGTTGGATAATCTGCCGCGTTGATAAAGGATTCCGGATTAAAAGAGCGAGTTATGTCGGAACCCCAATAGAGTGGGACGGCTCCGGTAGCCCACGCTTCAGGTAGTTTTTCAGTCACATAACCTGGAAAGTGGTCATTTTCAAATGCGTAGACGAATTTGTATTGCTGCGCGATACTGAATTTTTCGATTGCCATTGTTTTCTTGGTATTTCTCGCTATAGCTCCAAAAACATCTACCTTTCCAATTTTTGAGAGTGCGGCGATTGATTGCATACGAAAAGGATAAGCTTTTCCTATAAATGCGACGCAAAACTTTTCTCGTTTTTCAAAATCAGTTACTCGCGGTTTCATCATTTGCTCTATCGTGATTGGCCGACCCAAATATGGTGAAACCGTGGGTACGAGAATGTCTGAGCTGGTAATCCACCAGAGCGGTAGATAAGAATTTCTTCCATCGTATGAATGAACATCGAACGATAAATAGGCATCCCAGCGTCCTTGCGGAGGTCGTTCGTTTTCGCCAGTAAAGAAAATATGAAATCTGGCCCGACCTGTCGGCTGCTGGTTAGTTGAAAACAAAGGATCATCGAAGTTAATACCTCCAGGAAGATGAGACTTCACAAATCTTCTAGCTCGAGTCTGAATCTTCGGAGCTTCTCCACTGGCATAAACTGATTCGAGTTGAATATCAACCATTGTGTTAGGGTCTTGCACAATTTCAACTGAACGATTCGTCGCACGTTTAAAGAGTTCAGAAAAAAAATGTGACTCTTGACCGACAGGCCCTGCCCAATGTGCGAATCGGAGAGTAATTGGCCGCTTTGAATTAATGCGCATCGATGGCCCTCACTCGATTATGCAATTGGTTCATAATTTTCACGTCCTGGCGGTTCTCTCGTGTTCCTGAGGTAAGTCTAAAGTGAAATTGTTCTTGAATCTCTTGGTCTGAGATGGATTCTAACTCTTCTAGGGAGCCTATATTCCGTTTCGGCAACTCGGTGAGCCGAATACTCAATGAATCGCATAAATTGCCTAAGGCGAGATCTTCAATAACTCCACAACGTAGAAATCGGCGTGCCTCAAGAATTCTCTTTACGACATCTCGCGAATAAAGACGATTATTTCCAGCTGCAAAGTTCGCTCCCGGATACGCTACGGCCCCAGCATAAAGGCCGTGAGTAGGAAGTGAAGCAATTTTCTCCATCAGTTTAAGCGGGCGTACATAAGAAGAAGTTGTCGTCATAAAAAGAAAGTCGGCATCAGTTTTTCTGTAGAAGTGATCTAAGACAGCCAAGTCTTTCCACTTCATGGTTGCATAAATATCTAAGAATTCTATTTGTATTGATTCATCCCGTAAGTGAAGTTGCTCAGATCTTCTAGTGCGAGGTACGAATGATCTAATTGGAAGACCAAGAAGTTCATCAAACCACCGTAACGGCGTTGCTATCCAACGATTTGTCCAACGAATCTTCTCGTGAATTTTGTCATACGAAGAAACGAGTAAACCGCCTCTTTTTCCATGGAAATGGATTACTTCAAAACCCGCAGGTTTCGGAATTGAAAGCCACGTGGGGACTTGTCCTTTGTGAAGAATATTTAGCCAAGGCTCATAAAGTCCGTGTGTGATTGCACAGACTACAGAGAAGGGATTCCGATTGTTTGAGTCACTTTTCATATAATTTTGTTTCTATCTGAGCTTTCCAATAGGGCCACCATAATGCTGGAACGTTACGAGGGTTCTTAGGTGCTTGATCGGTAGAAATGATCGCTTTCAGGAGCTCGATTTCGTCCCAAGAATCTATGCCAATAAATGGAAAACCAAGATGTTCGAAATTTCTAAACCAGTTATCCCTCTTAACCAGAGCGTAAGATCCTCTGTAAGCGCTTTCCCAGTGTCTGTGGGTGTCAACTCCGTTCCCTCGGACTGCCGCAATGAACTGAAAGCCTTGGCTGATCTTGGAAAGCTCGCGCGGTGATAAACGTGAGGTAAAAACCTCTACATGCTCACTGCTAGATTGAAAGTTGTCGCGAATGGAAAATCTTTCTTCATGCGTTAATCCAAACGGTCCCATCATTATTTTTTTCCTTCGATCACTCCATGAAATGTCATTTCGCATTAATCTCGGGAATCCATTCCTTCCCCAACGAAGATTTTCGAGGCCTATCGGCAGCGCGGTCGAATAAGAGGAATTAGGGATAAAACAGTTTTGTAGGAAAACATGCTTGAGTGAAGATGGTAAATGTTCCGGCAAGTCGTTGAAATCACGATCACCATTTCCACAAATCAAAATAGAAGGTTTCGCAAAACCTTGATATCTGATGAAGAACTCCTCCACATCGGAGCTTGGACAGAAAATTACACGTGCTTCACTCACTTCACGCAATGAAGGTTTCGTTCTCCTAAATTTCGGCGAGTTGTAGGAGATGTCCGCTTCATCTGAAAAGAGGTCACCAGACAAGAATGGTTTTGAGTTTCCCCAAGTATGCCTAATTCGCTTTGCATGAATTGCAGCTACACTCAAGCGAGACGGGCGAGTTTCGACCCATCTCTTAGACAGGTCGCCTGAGTCTTCATCCATGGTCATACAATACGCGAATGGCTAAACCTGAGACCAGTTCGCCCATGACTATTACTCACTTTTTCAGACAGTACAGAACAATTTTCTTTATTATTGCATTCTTTCTCCTCATGCAGTTCACGAGTTGGCCCCCACTTCGTTTTTGGGGTTGGTGGGGTGGAGGAAATTTCATTGATTCATGGCAAGTCTTAACGTCCTCTGATTGCTATCGAAGCATTGGCCTACAGGTATACGAGATTGACAATCCTTGCATGATCTATGCATATGGTCGTCCTCTGTTGTGGTCTCTAGCGGCTTTGCATATTGGAGCTTCTCAAACATTCCTCTTCGGAATATTTTTTTTAATTTTAATTTCTATAACTATTTACATCATAGTGGAGAACTTGAATTACACACCGGGTAAGAAGATTTTAGTAGCCACACTTATCGCAGCATCCCCGCCGATAATGTTGCTTGTTGATCGAGGGAACTTTGATTCACTAATTGTTTCCATAATGTTGTTCGCAGCATGGATGCAAACTAAAGGAAAGTCGCTTGTAGCAACATTTCTGTTATTTCTATCTGCAACATTTAAATATTACACTGCACCATTACTCCTCTTGATGGTATTTGTTTCAAAGGGGAAAATCTCAAAAGGATTTGCAGCTTTGTTAACTGTAGTTGCAAGCATTTCAATTCTGAGAGACCTCAAGATAACTCAATTTACTTTTATTACAGGTAACCCACATCTAACTTTCGGTTTAGGTCACGAGTTTCTGCATCTGTCAAAGTATGATTCTTTAGAATTGTTAGTGAAATTCAGATATGCAGGGGGATTTGCAACGTTGTTAATTTGTTTTGGGGCGAGTTATATTTGGCTAAGAAACAAGACAATCGCTTTAAATGCCCCCGAAGGCAAGTCATTCGCTCGGAACCTATATGTATTCTCTACAACTCTGATCTTGACTTGCTATCTGAGCGGAGCAAATGCTGATTACAGACTCATTTTCTTATGTGTTTCTGGAATTACATTTCTGACAACCGTTCACATTTCAGAAATTTTTAACAAAGTGGCTCTCCACGTGATTTTTGGAATACTTTGGTTCACCTATCCAAGCGGCGACTATGAGATATTTGGAGATGCACTTTTAACTTTATATGTTGGTTTCACTGGTGCTTTTGTGCTGAGAATATTTTTAGAAAAGAAGCTAACTCTTTTGTTTAAATAGTTTCTTTACAAATACGCCATATCTCAAAATCGCCAAACTGATATTTATTTTCAAATAGGAGACTAGTCTTGTCTCGCCATATTGACCGCCATAGATAAAGGAATTCAAAAGTTTCATCTTCTTAGATGAACCAACGACAAAATTAGCGTGAAAAATGTAAGGGTTAAAAGGTTTGAGTCCAGGAAAGAAATTCTTTTTCGAAAACACGTTAATCAGGTTACCCGTGGGAAAAGTGCTTTGGGGAAGTAATCGCACTTGTCGTCTAAACCTTTCATTTAACGTGTAATAATCAGAAATCACATTATCGTCTCCTACAAATCCATTTTGCATCAACGAAATACGATGTGCTTCAGCAAGTTCGGAGATCAGAATTTTAAACTCTGGATTGTTCTTAAATGCTACAAATCCCATGCAGAGCTGCTCATTTGAAGGATCAGAGGTATAAGTTTGAATTTGCAATTTAATTTCAGGATTATTCACAAATACTTTATTCAGAACTTCAATTGGCGAACGATTCCAATACACATCAAAATCGGAAAAGATAATGGTGTCATAGTCCAGTGATTGAGCGTAGTCAAGGAGAACCCATTTGTATTGAACTAATTGGTAGAACTGCGCTTCGGAAAAATCAACATAGTTCGAAGATCCTAACTTGATCTCGTAAGAGGTTCTGCTCTTTAAATCCACAAAATTTATTCTCGGATCTCGAGGTAATTCCGATATGTCTGATTCTTTCAGATATCCAATGAGGATTTGATCACTAGTAGATTTAAGAATAGATTTTAACGCCAACTCAGGCATCTCTTTGACTTTGTTGATCACTAATAAGCAAATTAACGTCTTGTCGGAGGTGGGCACAGATTAATTCTAGGGCAAACACCTAATACAATTGAACTATGACTGATAATAGACATTTAGGTCTTACGGTAATTGTGCCGATATCGTCGTTTAGGAATGATGTTGAACGTTTAGCTGCCTGGGTTGTGACTCCTGAAATAGAAAAATTAGACGTAATCATTGTGTTTGACGGTGATGAGATTCCACCTGATCTGCAATCCATCATTCGACAGAGACCACGGATTCGTTTACTGAAAGGAAAGTTTGGTGGTCCCGGACCATCTCGAAATGCAGGGTTAGAAATAGTCACGACGGATTTTGTGTGTTTCTGTGATTCAGATGACTATCCGTATCTAGACCGCTATCTTCTTTCTGTAAAAGAACTATCTGATTCAGATGCAGATGTAGCGATTGGCCAGTTCGAAATTTCTCACGAAGATGTCTCGGGAAAAAATCAAAAGTTAGTACTAAAGCCGCACCTAGATGATCTGGTGGATGAACTTACCCAGAATCCCGGAATATGGAGATTTATTTTCCGAACGTCAAGTATTCAAGGAATTGAGTTCCCAGATATACCGATGGGGGAAGACCAAGTATTTCTAACGAGGTATTTTTCAAACCCACACGAAATTCTTCTCCTTAACCGAACTATTTACAAATACGTTAAGCATTCCAGTATTCAATTAACAAAAGATGTAAAAAGTATCAACCGACTAATTGATTCAACTAAATGTATTGTTAGTGAACTCTCAACGAAAACAGAATTTGGTCTAATTCTTTCTGTTTCCTTTGCAACCAGACAGTGCCTAACAGTTCTTAAAAGTAGTTCTCTATCGCACAAACTATCTTCACTTCGAATTTATATTAATTTGTTCTGTTCACACCCAGCATTAGTGGTTAAGCGAACCTTGAAACACTTCTTAGGCGCACATCGAAACGAAATGCAGAAAATTCACATTGCTCTTAATGGTGGCTTAGGAAATCAGCTATTTCAATTGGCCACCGCGATTCAATATTCGGGAAAGCGGGCAATCGTTTTAGAACAGAACATGGGTTACCCCAGAGTCCTCGCCTCCGGTCATGCTTCAATTTGTGCATTCACTCTACCGAGCAACGTCGAAATCTCATCCCAGAAAAGAAATCTATTAATATCTAAGTTTGCGAACTTCCAGTTAGGAACCGGGCTGAAGACAAATAGTGCAATCCTTATAAGTATTTTGTCTCTGTTCGGTGCAATTTTCCAAGGAATCTATTTAAAGTCCAAAGTTAAAGTGCTAATTAATCGTGGTGTCGGCTGGTGCGCACTAAAAACATCAGTCAAACGTAGCGAGCTTTTGATTGGCTATTTTCAAAGCTACCTTAACCAGGATGATCAGACACTTGCTAAAATCCGTAGCATTTTTAGCGCCCAGAGAGGAACCGACTTAGAGCACCTTATTTCACTTGCACGAGTTGAGAATCCACTCGTGGTTCACGTACGGCTTCAGGATTACTTAAATGAACCTAATTTTGGCATCCCTGGGATCGGCTACTATGAAGAAGCGATACATCATGCTTTCAATCCCTCCAAACACAAAAAAATATGGCTTTTCTCAGATGATCCTCTTCAGGCATTGATTCGGATCCCCGAAGAATTGAAATCAATTACGCGCGTCATTGAAAACGTTGACGGTAGTGATTGCAACAGTCTTGTTGCCATGACGCAGGGAACGGACTTTGTTATCGCAAATTCAAGTTTTAGCTGGTGGGCGGCACGTATGTCGATACATGCGGATGCCCAGGTGCATTATCCGCACCCTTGGTTTGCCAAGATGGACGAACCTTACAAGCTAGTTCCTGACGAATGGCATGCTCACGAAGCCAGATTTCAAAGCAACTAAAGTATCCTAATCGCATGCAAGAAATTCAAATAAGCGAAGATAAGAAAAGTTCAAACAATGTATTGATTCGGTCTCTAAGAATTCTTTCATTTAGCGACAAAAGAAAAATTTTACTGGTTATCGTGGTACAAGTTTTTCTGGGACTTTTAGACCTTTTTGCGATTTTAAGTGTCGGAATTCTGGGCGCGCTTGCAGTAAATGGTATCCAGTCGCGCTCACCTGGAAATCGAGTTTCTTCCGCTTTAGACTTCTTGGGGCTTTCAGGTCAAAGCCTTCAAATGCAGGTGGGCATACTGGGAATCACTGCAGCTTTGCTAATGATCATTCGAACAATCCTATCTGTTTATTTCTCTCGGAAGGTTCTCTTCTTTCTAAGTCGTAGGGGCGCCCAACTTTCTTCTGTATTGGTTAGGAGACTTCTTTCACAATCTCTATTGGTTATTCAAGAGCGCACGACTCAGCAAATGCTTTATGCACTCACGAATGGAGTTTCGACGATTACTTTGGGCGTTCTAGGAACTGCAGTAAACCTCGTTGCGGATATTTCGCTTCTCGCAATTCTATCTGCGGGGCTGTTTGTTGTTGATTTTTCAGTAGCGCTGAGTACATTTTTAATGTTTTCTACTATTGGCGTCACACTTTATTTTCTTCTCCACAAAAAAGCTAGAGCGCTCGGCCTTCTAGATGCAAAATACAGTATTGCAAGTAACGAAAAAATCGTTGAAGTCCTGGAGTCTTATAGAGAATCTGTTGTACGAAATAGGCGAAACTACTATTCCAATGAAATCCGTGATTTGAGATACGATTTAGCCGATACATTGGCAAGAATTTCCTTTCTCCCAAATATTTCAAAATATGTTATTGAAATTTCCGTAATTTTTGGGACATTACTCATTTGTGCAATTCAATTTCTCGTCACTGATGCAACTCAAGCGATCGCTGTTTTAGCGGTTTTCTTAACAGCCGGAACACGAATTGCACCGGCAGTAATGCGTGTCCAGCAGGGTGCGATTCAAATACGTGGAAGTTTGGGATCTGCGAGTCCGACACTAGACCTAATAGAAAATCTAGTCGTTAATGAATCTGATATTCCAGAGTCAGATAATCAGATTGATTTCACATATGATGGCTTTAGGCCCGAAATAATTCTAAATAACGTGTCTTTCAAATACAATGAGAATTCAGGTTTTGCCCTCCGAGATATTTCGCTACACATAAAGTCCGGCCAGCAAATTGCAATCGTTGGTTCATCAGGAGCAGGGAAAACGACTCTTGTAGATCTTCTGCTTGGCGTAATTTCCCCTGATAGTGGCGAAGTTTTGATTTCAGGCAGTAAAGTTGCCGATGCAATTACGCAGTGGTCAGGTGCAATTTCTTATGTCCCACAGGATATTAAAATAGCCAACGGCAGCATTCGAGAGAATGTGGCCCTAGGTTATCCGATGGAAATGGCCACAGATGCTCGCGTAACGGAGGCCCTTCAGACAGCGCATTTGTCAGATTTGATCGAAACTCTCGATGACGGGCTCGACGCGCTAACAGGAGAAAAGGGCTCGAAGTTAAGCGGTGGGCAGAGACAG
>JACCDN010358335.1_pt1 | contig 31285 bp, 28 predicted proteins | sample 7441691 | NCBI WGS metagenome assembly JACCDN01 (sample SAMN15323439, study PRJNA562643) | freshwater metagenome | isolation source: river surface water | place: USA:Blue River Watershed | collected 2017-08-16
ATCGTGTAGCGGTACTGTTCGACGTCGACGACACCGAGGTTGGGGTGCAGAGTCGTGAACGGGTAGTCGGCAATCTTGGGCTTCGCAGCGGAAACAGCAGCAACGAGCGACGACTTTCCCGCAGAAGGGAATCCAACGAGTGCGACATCGGCGACCGTCTTGAGTTCGAGGACGACGTCGCCCTCCCACCCGAGAGTTCCGAGCAGAGCAAAACCGGGAGCCTTGCGCTTGGTGGACGCGAGAGCCGCGTTTCCGAGCCCGCCCTGACCGCCCGGTGCGATGACATATTCCATGCCAGGTCGATCGAGATCGACGATGAGTTCGCCGTCGACGTCCTTGACGACCGTTCCGACGGGGACAGGAAGAGTCAGCGCCTCGCCCTTGAAGCCCGAACGGTTGTCGCCCATGCCGAAACCGCCGTTGGTGCTGCTGCGGTGCGGACGGTAGTGGAAGTCAAGCAGGGTCGTGACCTGCGGGTCGGAAACGAGAACGATGTCGCCACCGTTTCCGCCGTTACCGCCGTCGGGGCCAGCGAGTGGCTTGAACTTTTCGCGGCGAACCGAGACACACCCGTTACCGCCGTGACCCGCGCGAAGGTGAACCGTCACCTCGTCAACAAATGAGACCACGGTTCCTCCTTCCCTGAAAATACGACAAGGCGGGCCGAAGCCCGCCCCGCCAAAGTTGCATCGCTATGCAGCGACGATGTTGATGACCTTGCGACGGCCCTTGCTACCGAACTCAACCGAGCCTGCAACGAGTGCGAAAAGCGTGTCATCCTTGCCACGACCGACGCCGGCGCCGGGGTGGAAGTGGGTTCCGCGCTGACGAACGATGATTTCGCCAGCCTTGACGACCTGACCACCGAAGCGCTTGACTCCGAGGTACTGGGGGTTCGAGTCGCGTCCGTTACGTGTGGACGACGCTCCCTTTTTGTGTGCCATGTCGGTGCTCTCCCTCGACTACTTGATGCTCGTAACCTTGACGCGGGTCAGGTCAGCGCGGAAGCCCTGACGCTTGTGGTACCCGGTCTTGTTCTTGAACTTGTGGATGATGATCTTCGGTCCACGGAGGTCTTCGAGGACCTCAGCGGTAACGGTGACCTTCGACAACTTGGCGGCGTCCGACTCGACCTTGTCACCGTCTACGAGGAGAACGGGAGCGAGCTCGATGGTGCCGTTAGCGACCTTCGACAAACGGTCGACGGTGAGGATGGTCCCAACTTCGACCTTTTCCTGACGGCCTCCGGCGCGCACGATTGCGTAAACCACGGTGATGTCCTTTCGAAAACTGCGTGCGAACCGCGAATGGGTTAACGCACCAAGGGTCAAGAATAGTGGAAATCGCCCGACTGGGCAAATCCCCGCCTATTCGGTCGTGTCAGCCGCCTGAGGGACCGACTTCTTTGTTGCCCGGCGAGGTCGACGCGAGGTGCGCTCCCCCGGTGTTGCTTCCGGCAACGCCTCGAGCAACGAGTCCAGGTCCGCAATAGCCGCCTTGGCAGGTGCTGCTGACTCTGTCTGTTCTTGTGCGTCCACGTTGACGGTCGACGCTGCGATGGCGGCCAATGCACTACGGGCGCCCTCGGTGATCTCGTGCGTTCCGCCAACGGGTGCCTGCTTGGCCTGCGCTTGCTTTCCACGCCCGCGACGCGATCCCGAGCCACTTTCGGCCGGTGCGTCGGTGGGGCGGCTCTTGGCGACGGGTTCGTGGTGAACGATGAGTCCGCGACCGGCACACGCCTCGCACGCCTCGCCGAACGTCTCGAGCAGTCCAAGACCCAGCTTCTTACGGGTCATCTGGATGAGCCCGAGGCTGGTGACCTCAGCAACTTGGTGCTTGGTGCGGTCGCGCGACAGGCATTCAATCAGTCGACGCTGAACCAGATCACGGTTGGATTCGAGAACCATGTCGATGAAATCGATTACGACGATTCCGCCGATGTCGCGCAGACGCAACTGACGGACGACCTCTTCGGCCGCTTCGAGGTTGTTCTTCGTGACGGTCTCTTCGAGGTTTCCGCCCGCGCCGACGAACTTGCCGGTGTTGACGTCGATGACCGTCATCGCCTCGGTGCGATCGATGACGAGCGAGCCACCCGACGGCAACCAGACCTTGCGGTCCAGCGCCTTGACGATCTGTTCGTTGATTCGATACGTGTCGAACGGGTCCGTCTTGTCCGTGTGGACGATGACGCGCTCGAGCAGGTCGGGCGCGACTTGGCTGAGGTAATCCGTGATGACCGCGTGGGCGTCGTCACCGTGAATGATGATGCTCTGGAAGTCTTCGTTGAACACGTCGCGGATGATCTTGACGAGAAGGTCGGGCTCAGAGTGCAGCAACTGGGGTGCGTGACCCGTCTCGATCTTCTTCTGGATCGCGTCCCACTGGGCCGTCAGTCGCTGGACGTCGAGAGTGAGCTGCTCTTCCGAAGCGCCTTCAGCCGCGGTGCGCACGATGACGCCCGCGCTTTCCGGGAGAACCGTCGAAAGAATCTTCTTCAGACGGCTGCGCTCGGATTCGGGAAGCTTGCGGGAAATGCCGTTGATCGAGCCGCTCGGCACGTACACGACGTAACGGCCGGGAAGGCTGATCTGGCTGGTCAGTCGGGCACCCTTGTGCCCAACCGGGTCCTTGGTGACCTGGACAAGAACGGTGTCGCCTGACTTCAGAGCGAGTTCAATCTTGCGCGGCTGGTTCTTTTCACCGTCTGCGGCTGCGGCGTCCCAGTCGACCTCGCCCGAGTACAAAACGGCGTTGCGACCGCGGCCGATGTCGACGAATGCTGCTTCCATCGAGGGAAGGACGTTCTGGACCTTGCCCAGGTAGACATTGCCAATGAGGCTGGATTCGCTGGAACGCGCAACGTAGTGCTCGACGAGGACCTTGTCTTCGAGAACACCGATCTGGATGCGACCGTCCTTGGTGCGGACGACCATCTGACGGTCGACGCTCTCGCGACGGGCCAGGAATTCTGTTTCCGTGACAACGGGACGACGACGACCGATCTCGCGTGAATCACGACGACGCTGACGCTTGGCTTCGATGCGGGTCGAACCCTTGACGCGCTGCGGTTCGGTGATCAGTTCGGGCTCGATCAGCACGCGCTCAACACGCTCTGAGCGCTCGGCGCGGTTTCCGCGGGTGCGACGGCGAACCTGCTGCGAGTCGTCATCGTTACGCGTCGGGCGAATCGGAACATACTGCGGGTCCGGTGCACGGAACACGAGCTGCATCGGGGACTCGAGCACGATCGGCTCAAACGCGGGCTTTTCGGGCCCTGCAACCGCGGGCGTATCAGCGTCCGAATCAGTCGATGCGGCAACGTCAGCGGTCTCAACAACCACGTCCGTCACTGCGTCAGTCGGAACATCACCCACCGCGGGCTCGGGTCGCGATGCGGGAGCGTCGAACGGTGACGACACGTATTTCGTCGGGTCAAATTCTGTATTTTCCACCATGAGATGGTGCACCTCTCGGCGGTTCTCCAAAGAGAACCGGAACTCTGTCGGGGTAAAACCCCTGAAAACTTGTTGTCACAAACACATCGGTGATGTGTCCTGCGTGCTCTCACCACGCGCGGCGCTGGCTAGCCGCTTGAACCCGAAGATTCCTGTACCCGGTAATGCCCGGAAAAGTCGTGCACGAACAATCGCGCTCGATAATGCTAACACGACACACGTCCATGACCTTCGTTCCGCACCGCGATTTAGATTCAACTGCGATAATGAACGCGTGAACCCAGACTTCCGCGGCCGCAAGATTTTCGGAGCATTCCTGCTCGTCTTCGGACTGATTTCGCTCTGGGCGGCACTGACTCTGTCGACCGAGGGGTACTACCTCCTCAAGGACGGCACTCAACCGTCGTGCAACATCAACCCGTTCTTCTCGTGCGGCAACGTCATGCAGTCCGACGAAGCCCGCGCGTTCCTGGGAGTCCCGAACTATTTCTGGGGACTCATCGGATGGGGAGTCGTTTCGGGGGTCGGTGCAGCCATGCTCGCTGGCGCCACTTTCGCTCGCTGGTTCTGGCGAGCCTTCGCGGTCGGAATGTTCGCCGCCTGGTTCTTCCTCATGTGGCTGTTCGAACACGCCGTCTACGAGATCGGGTTCCTCTGCCTGTATTGCATGATCACGTGGGTGACGCAATCGATCATGTTCTGGATCATCACACCGTGGTTGCTGCGCGAAAAGCTCCTGTTCGACAGCGAACGCCTGTCACGCGTCGGTGGAGCACTGCTCCCCTACGCCTGGGTGTTGCCGGTCGTGAACCTCGGCGCCATCGCGTTGCTGATCATTCAGCACTTCCCGCTGTTGCTGCCGTTGTTGTTCGGCGGAAACTAGAACCAGAGAGCGAGTTCGCGCTCGGCCGATTCGGGCGAGTCGCTTCCGTGAACGAGGTTCTTCTGAACCTTGACGCCCCAGTCGCGGCCCAGATCGCCACGAATGCTTCCCGGAGCGGAAACGGTCGGGTCGGTTGCGCCAGCCAACGTACGGAAACCTTCGATGACGCGGTGCCCGCGAACTCGTGCCGCAACAACCTGACCGCTCGACATGAACTCGAGAAGCGGCTCGAAGAAGGGCTTGCCCTCGTGCTCGGCGTAGTGCGCGGTGAGAAGTTCGCGCGTCGGCAGAACCATGCGAAGGTCGACGATCTCGTACCCCTTCGTTTCGATTCGGCGAAGGATTTCACCGATGAGGTTGCGCTCAACGCCGTCGGGCTTGATGAGGACGAGAGTGTCCTGGGATTCGGTCATGATTGTTCCTTTCGACGGTCGAGCTGAACGCCCTTCACTAGGCACGTTACCCAAAAAATTTCACAAATGAGCCACGCGAAAAACCACATGGGCTCTGTCGCAACGGGAAGAAGCAGCACGGCCTGTGTGACGAAGGCGATGGGGTTGAGGCCGCGGCGAAGCGTTGCGACGCCGAGTGCGAGGACGCCCATGAGCAGAATCGCCGCGATGACGACCTCGAGAGCGTGCTGCTTTTGTGCACCGGCGATGGCGATCATTCCGAACACCACGATGATCATTTCGACCCCGAATGCGACGGTCAACAGCGACTCGGTCGCCGTTCGCTCGCGTCTCTCACTCATTTCCAGCCTTCTTTCTGAGCCAATGCGATTGCATCGCCCACCAACGTGATGCTGCCGGTGACAACGATTGCATCTCCAATTTGCCATGACGATCGTGCTGCCGCGACCGCGACGCCAAGATTGCTCTCGATACGGACTCGATCAGGCCCCGCCACTGTCGCGACGATGCCGGCGAGTTCGCCCGCATCGAGCGCACGGTCAGACGCGGACTGCGTCACGATGAAGCCTTCGACGACGGGGTCAAGCGCCTCGATGATTCCCAACGCGTCCTTGTCCCCCAGTACGCCGATGACACACCACACGCGCGTGAACGGCAACGTGCCTGCGATTGCACGGGCGAGCGCGGCCGCACCGTGTGGGTTGTGCGCTGCGTCGACGATGACCGGCGGCTCTGCGCCCAGGTACTGCAGTCGGCCAGGGCTCGTCACCGTTCCCAGACCTTCCGCCATCACCTCGGTCGTTATCGCGCGCGTTCCGTCTCCCAGCAAAGATTCCACCGCAGCGATCGCCAGGGCGGCGTTGTGCGCCTGGTGCTTGCCGTGGAGTGTCAACGGCACGTCGTCGTATGTCGCCGCGCGTCCGCGGACTCTGATGACCTGTCCGCCGACGGCTGATGTGGACGACAACAGTTCGAACCCGTCGCCTTCTGACACGATTTCCGACTCGTTCTTTTCGGCCGCGGTGATGATTTCTGCCAGCGCTTCCGGCGATTGCCCCGACGTCACCACAATCGAGCCAGGCTTGATGATTCCCGACTTGGTGCGGGCGATTTCCGCGACTGTGTTGCCAAGTCGTTCCGGGTGGTCAATGTCGATCGGCGTGAACACAGCGACGTCGGCATCGGCGACATTCGTCGAATCCCACTCGCCGCCCATTCCCACTTCAAGCACCGCGATGTCGACTGGTGCATCAGCAAACGCGGCCAACGCGAGAACGGTCAGCGCCTCGAAATACGTGAGGGGCTCTTGCCCCTGTTCGACGAGGTCATTGTCTGCCATGCCGATTTGGAATTCGACGTCACGCCAGTTCTCGACGAACCGCTCGTCGCTGATGGGTTCGCCGTCAATGACGATTCGCTCGTTGACACGGTTCAAGTGCGGGCTGGTCATCAAGCCGACGCGCAATCCATGGGCGCGCAGCAGCGATTCGATCATCCGCGCGGTCGACGTCTTGCCGTTGGTCCCGGTGATCGTGACGACCGAATACATCTGCTGAGGGTTACCGAGGTAATCGACAGCCATGCGCGTCGCATCTAGACGCGGCTGAGGGTTGCCCTCGCCGATGCGGGCTAGAAGGGACTCGAAAATCTCGTCGGCTTCGGCGCGAAAGTCGGTCATGCCTTGGTCACTCCGACGCGAATCTTTGACCCGGTGCCCACCTCGACGTCGCCGCCGTGACCGTCAACGAGTTCCAGTTCAACCGCGAGCGTTTCACCGGCGATGAGGTCCTGGTGTTCGCGCATCGCGAGAACGGCGACACCGTTACCGGTGATTTCTAGACGGATGCGGTCGGACACGTCCAGCCCAGCGTCCTTTCGGGCCTGCTGGACTGCGCGAACGACGTCACGGGCAAGACCTTCGGCCTCGAGTTCCGGCGTGACGACCGTGTCGAGCACAACGAACCCTGCGTTGCCGAGGAAAGCGACGGCAACAGCGGTGTCGGCCACGTCGAGGACGAGGTCGTACTCGCCCTCTTCGAGAGCGATTCCGCCTGCGGTGACGACTCCGTCAACAACCGACCAGTCCCCCGCCTTGGTCGCAGCGATGACCTGCTGCACCTGACCGCCGATTCGGGGGCCGAGCGTGCGGGCGTTGACCGAAAGTCGACGCGTGATGCCGTAGTCGCCGACGGACTCTTCGCGAAGTTCAACAACGGAAACCGTCTTGACATTGAGCTCTTCGCGCAGGATGTCGGTGAGTTCGGGAATCGTCGGCATCGCCGGAACGACGACAGTCAGGTTGGCGAGTGGCAGACGAACACGAAGTCCTTGCGACTTGCGAAGCGCAAGTCCGGCCGAGGCGACCTCGCGAACGCGGTCCATCGCCATGACCAGATCGTGGTCAGCCGGGAACTCGCTGGCGTCGGGCCAGTCGGTGAGGTGGACGCTTTCACCGCCAGTCAGCCCTCGCCAGACCTCTTCGGTCACGAGAGGCGCGAGCGGCGCGGCCACGCGACAAACCGTCTCGAGCACCGTGTACAGCGTGTCGACGGCGTCGCTGTCGGTGCCATCCCAGAAGCGTTCGCGCGAACGGCGGACATACCAGTTCGTCAGCACATCCGCGAAGTCACGAATCTTGGCGGCAGCCATCGGGCTGTCGAGAGCATCGAGGTCCTCGGTCACGCCCTCGATCAGCTCGCGGGTTTTCGCCAGCAAGTACCGGTCGAGAACGTTCGTCGAATCCGTGCGTCGAGTCGGCTCGATGTCGCCCGCGTACAGCGTGAAGAAATAGTACGTCGACCACAACGGCAACAGGAATTGGCGCACAGCCTCGCGGATGCCCTCTTCGGTCACGACGAGGTTTCCACCACGGATCACCGAGGAGGACATGAGGAACCAGCGCATTGCGTCAGCACCGTCGCGCTCGAACACCTCTGAGACGTCGGGGTAGTTGCGCAACGACTTGGACATTTTCTGGCCGTCGTTGCCCAACACGATTCCGTGCGAGATGACGTTGGTGAACGCCGGGCGGTCGAACAGTGCGGTCGACAGAACGTGGAGGGTATAGAACCACCCACGCGTCTGACCGATGTATTCGACGATGAAGTCGGCGGGGTTGTGGGTGTCGAACCACTCGCGGTTCTCGAACGGATAGTGAACCTGGGCGAACGGCATCGAACCCGAGTCGAACCACACGTCAAGAACGTCGGTGATGCGGCGCATTGTGGACTGGCCGGTCGGGTCATCGGGGTTCGGGCGAGTCAACTCGTCGATCATCGGGCGGTGCAGGTCCGTCGGGCGCACACCAAAGTCCGCCTCGAGTTCGTCAAGCGACCCGTACACATCGATTCGGGGGTATTCCGGGTTGTCGCTCTTCCACACGGGAATCGGCGAACCCCAGTAGCGGTTTCGCGAAATCGACCAGTCACGGGCTCCGGCGACCCACTTGCCGAACTGTCCGTCCTTGACGTTGTCCGGAACCCAGTTGATTTCCTGGTTCAGTTCGCCCATGCGGTCACGGAATTCGGGAACGCGGACGAACCACGACGAGACCGCCTTGTAAATGAGCGGGTTGCGGCAACGCCAGCAGTGCGGATACGAGTGGTCGTAGGACTTCTGCTGCAGCAGTCGCCCGTCCGCCTTGAGTTTCTGAGTGATCGGCTTGTTCGCATCGAACACGTGCTGACCGGCGAAATCGGTGACGTCGGAGAGGAACTTTCCCGAGTCGTCAATCGAGATGATGACACCGATGCCGTTCTGGCCGGTGATGATCTGGTCATCTTCACCGTAGGCGGGTGCCTGGTGGACGATTCCGGTTCCCTCACCCGTGGCGACGTATTCGGCGACGAGAATCGTGAAGCCCTTCGCATATTCCTCGCGGTCGGCGTAGTAGTCGAAGATGCGCGTGTATGCGACTCCGTCGAGCTCCGATCCCGTCAGGGTGCGGGCGATCGCTGTTTTCGCCGCCTCGGCGTCCTCGTAGCCAAGTTCCTTGGCATAAGCGCCAACCGTATCGGCGGCCAGCAGGAAGTGCTCGCCTTCCGCCGCGGCACCGTTCGGGCCGGCGGGCAGGATTGCATACGAGATTTCTGGCCCGACCGCGAGCGCCGCGTTGGTGGGAAGTGTCCACGGCGTGGTGGTCCAGGCGAGTGCGGAAACCCCGTTGAGTCCCAGTGCTTCCGCCTTGTCCCCTGCCAGCGGGAAGGTGACGGTGACGGACTGGTCTTGACGTGCCTTGTAGACATCGTCGTCCATGCGCAGTTCGTGGTTGGACAGTGGGGTTTGGTCGCGCCAGCAGTACGGCAGTACTCGGTACCCCTCGTATGCCAGCCCCTTGTCGTGCAACTGCTTGAACGCCCAGATGACGCTCTCCATGAACGTGATGTCGAGTGTCTTGTAGTCGTTCTCGAAGTCCACCCAGCGTGCTTGGCGGGTGACGTACTCTTCCCACTCTTTGGTGTACTTGAGGACGGATTCCTTTGCTGCTGCGTTGAACGCCGCGATGCCCATCTCTTCGATCTGTGACTTGTCCGTAATCCCCAGCTGGCGCTCTGCTTCGAGTTCGGCGGGAAGTCCGTGGGTGTCCCACCCGAATCGGCGGTGGACCAGCTTGCCGCGCATGGTTTGGTAGCGCGGGAACAGGTCTTTGGCGTACCCCGTGAGCAGGTGACCGTAGTGCGGCAGTCCGTTGGCGAACGGCGGGCCGTCATAGAACACCCACTCGTCACACCCTTCACGGTTCGCGATGGATCGGCGGAACGTGTTGTTGTCTGCCCAGTACGCCAAAACTTCGCGTTCGATCGCGGGGAACGACGGGGACGGCGCAACACCGGTCGTGTCGCGGTGGCGGGGATACGTCATGGGGGCTCCTTGGTGTTTCGCACTACCCAGGGACGAAACGTGAGTTCCGCGGTACCACCCCGATTGCCCTCTCAGGCCACTCGTGACTGCTGTGACGGGCTTACCCGCGCGGTTCTAATGGGCCGGGGCCGTTCTTCCGCGGACTCACCGGTGATGGCCGGTTCAACGTCTGTGCTTTGAGTTTATCGGAAACTTCGGCGGTGATAGATTTGTGACACCAATGTGAGGCAGCCATACCCGCTGCCGCCGATAGTGAAGAGAGTCGCTCATGACCCGCGAAATCCCCGACAAGCCCGCACTCGAAGGCCTCGAAGCGAAGTGGGGTGAGGTCTGGGAGAACGAGGGAACGTATTCGTTCAACCGCGCTCGCGCTCTAGACACGGGCAAGGACAACGTGTTTTCGGTCGACACTCCTCCGCCGACCGCATCCGGGTCGTTGCACATCGGCCACGTGTTCTCGTACACGCACATGGACCTCGCAGCCCGCTACCAGCGCGCGAACGGCAAGGAAATCTTCTACCCGATGGGGTGGGACGACAACGGTCTTCCGACAGAACGCCGCGTCCAGAACTATTACGGAGTTCGCTGCGACCCGACCCTGCCATATGACCCGAACTTCACGCCTCCGCAGGACGGCGGCGAAGGAACCAGCGGCAAAGCAGCCGATCAGGTCCCGATTTCCCGTCGCAACTTCGTTGAACTGTGTGAACGACTGACCGTCGAAGACGAAAAGAAGTTCGAGGAGTTGTGGCGCACGCTGGGCCTCTCGGTTGACTGGGCTCAGACGTACCGCACGATCTCGGACGACTCGCAGCGCACGGCACAGCGCGCGTTCCTGCGTAACCTTGCCCGCGGCGAGGCCTACCAAGCTGATGCCCCGACGTTGTGGGACATCACGTTCCGCACGGCCGTCGCCCAGGCGGAGCTTGAGGACAAAGAGATGCCCGGTGCGTACCACCGCGTCTCGTTCCACAAGCCCGACGGCGGCACGATCGACATCGAGACGACCCGCCCCGAGATGATTCCGGCGTGTGTTGCGCTGGTCGCGAACCCCGAGGACGAGCGATACAAGCCGTACTTCGGAACGACCGTCCGGACTCCGCTGTTCGGCGTCGAGGTCCCCGTCCTCGCCCACCCGCTCGCCCAGATCGACAAGGGAAGCGGCATCGCGATGATTTGCACGTTCGGTGACGTAACCGACGTGATTTGGTGGCGCGAACTGAGCCTGCCGACCCGCCCGATTCTCGGGTTTGACGGTCGCGTGATGAGCGAACCCCCGCAGGGAATCGACACCGACGAGCAAAAGGCGCTGTATGCGGAACTCGCGGGCAAGACAGTATTCAGTGCGAAGGCGCGAATCGTCGAGTTGTTGCAGGAATCGGGCGAGATGATCGGCGACGCGCGGCCCATCACGCACCCCGTCAAGTTCTTCGAAAAGGGCGACAAGCCCCTCGAGATCGTCACCACCCGCCAGTGGTACATCACCAACGGCGCCAAGAACGAGGACCTGCGCGAGCGGCTTATCGGTCGTGGCAAGGAAATCGCGTTCCACCCCGATTTCATGCGCGTTCGCTACGAGAACTGGGTCGGCGGCCTCAACGGCGACTGGCTCATCTCGCGTCAGCGTTTCTTCGGCGTTCCGATCCCGGTCTGGTATCCGCTCGATGGCGACGGCAACCCCGTCTTCGACAAGCCGATCGTGCCCAGCGAAGACCAATTGCCCGTTGACCCCTCGTCACAAGCGGCACCCGGATACGCCGAGGACCAGCGCGGTGTCGCCGGCGGGTTCATCGGTGAAGTCGATGTCATGGATACGTGGGCGACATCGTCGCTGACCCCTCAGATTGCCGGCAAGTGGGCCGAGGACGACGAACTGTGGAATCTCGTGTTCCCCTACTCGTTGCGGTCGCAGGGACAGGACATCATCCGCACGTGGCTGTTCTCAACCGTCCTTCGAGCCGAACTCGAACACGGCGAGGCGCCGTGGGCGAACGCGGGCATATCGGGATTCATCGTTGACCCCGACCGCAAGAAGATGTCGAAGTCGAAGGGCAACGTTGTCACGCCCCAGGGCATGCTCGACGAGCACGGTTCTGACGCAGTTCGTTACTGGGCGGCATCGAGCCGACTGGGAACCGACGCGGCGTTCGACCCCGAAAACCCCAAGCAGATCAAGATCGGTCGACGTCTGGCGATCAAGGTGCTCAACGCGGCGAAATTCGTGTATTCCTTCCCGCACACCGAGGGCGCCGAGGTCACCGAGCCTCTCGACATCGACCTGTTGCGTCGCTTGGCTGAGGTCGTCCGCATCGCAACAGAGTCGTACGAGCAGTTCGACCACGCCCGTGCACTCGAAGTCACGGAGCAGTTCTTCTGGACGTTCACCGACGACTATTTGGAACTCGTCAAGGAACGCGCATACCGCGAGGGCGGCGGGCAGGCCCAGGCCAGCGCTGTTGCCGCTCTGCGTCTGGCAATCGACGTGTTCTTGCGCCTCTTGGCGCCGGTCATCCCCTTCGCCACCGAAGAGGTCTGGCGCTGGACGCACGACGGCTCGATTCACGTCGCACCGTGGCCAAACGTCTCGGAAATCCCCGTGTCCGGTTCAACCAGCGGGCTTCTCGACCTTTGTGGCGTTGCCTTGATCGGCATCCGTGGAGCAAAGACCGAGGCGAAAGCATCCCAAAAGACGCCAGTCACCCGTGCCGTTGTCACCGGGCCCGCGCTTCTCGCGGAGGCCAAGGACGACCTTGCAGCCGTTGGACGCATCGAGACTCTGGACCTCATCGAGGCGACCGAGGTTGCGGTTCAGTCGATCGAACTCGGAGAGTTGCCCGAATAATGGCAGCCACCATTCGTCCGATCGCCGAGCGCGACCACGCCGAGTGGGTCGCCCTGTTCACGGCGTATGGCGTCTTCTACAAGACCGAGTTCACGGCGCCTCAAATCGAGACGGTGTGGGGCTGGTTCATGGACCCCCGCCACCCACACAAGGCGTGGGTGGCCGAGATCGACGAGGAACTGGTCGGCTTCGCGCATCTGCGTCAGCATTCGGACACGTTCACCGGCGGGCCGGCGTGGTTCCTGGACGACCTCTTCACCACTCCCGCCGCTCGTGGCGAGGGCGTTGCGACTGGGTTGATTGCTGTGCTTCGCGCTCATGCTGACGCGAACGGCGGCGGAACTATCTCGTGGATCACCGCCGACGACAACGTGACCGCCCAGAGCGTCTACGACAAAATTGCGACGCGCACCCGTTGGGTGACGTACGAACTTGGCGAGTAACGCGGCTGTTCACATTGTTCATGCCGTCCGTCTAACTAATGGCATCCTGTTCGGATGAGCGGTTCGACAGACGAGAACGAGTTTGTTTTCGTCGACGAATCCGGAAATTTTGACTTCACCGAACGTGGCACCCGGCATTTTGTGCTCTCCGCCCACATCACACGAGACCCGATCGGTTGTGGGGCCTCTCTCCTGAATCTGACCTACCGTTATCTCGCGGAAGATCGGGCGGATCAGATCCCTTTCCACGCGACCGAGAATTCAATTGCCACAAGGGCTGAATTCATTTCTGCATTGTGCGAGAAAACGCATCACTGTGAAGTCATTTCAGTCTGGGTAGAGAAGCGCCTGTTGCCGGTACTAGAAAGGACTCCGGAGGCGCTCTATTCGCGACTTGCACTGGTCTTGGCGGAAGCGTTACCGTCACCGCCGGGCACTGACGAGCGCAGACGTGTTTTTCTTTTCGACAAATCACTGACCAACCGACAACAATCCCCCGTGGTCAAAATTTTTAAGAACTCAATGTCTCGTAGTTTGCGAAGAAATTCGATTCAGTTTCGACCTGTATCCCACGACGTCAACGGGCAAATCGCCGATTATTACGCGTGGGCCCTGTTTCGGTCTTTGGAACGCTCAGACGACTCGTGGCTGGCGAAACTGCCAGGACCGCATCGAGTTCGGAAGGCAAATTAAAATGACCACCCCGCCTAGCTTTTCAGCAGGGCCCGGGGGCTCTTGTCAGCGGGGTGGAACCTTTGGCTAAAGATTACCATGAACGCTCAGAGAGCGATTGGCTGTGGGGAAAAGACTTAGGCAGATTTTTCCACGCGACGCTCGATCATCTTCGGCGCACCGCCGTTGAGCACTGCGTCGACCGTGACGATGACCTTTTCGATGGTGTCCGTTGACGGCACTTCGAACATGATCGGCCCAAGAACGTCTTCGAGAATGGCGCGAAGGCCGCGAGCACCCGTTCCGCGCTTGACAGCGAGGTCAGCGATAGCGTCGAGCGCGTCTTGTTCGAATTCAAGTTGAACGTCGTCCAGCTCGAACATCTTCTGGTACTGCTTGACCAGCGCGTTGCGCGGACGGGTCAGGATGTCGATGAGCGCGTCGCGGTCAAGCGGCAAAACCGACGTGACGACGGGCAAACGGCCGATGAATTCGGGAATGAGCCCGAACTTGTGCAAGTCCTCGGGCTGAACTTCGGCGAACAGGGTCTGCTCGTCCTTCTTCGACTGCAGCGGGGCGCCAAAGCCAATGCCGTGACGGCCAACGCGCTGGGAAATCATCTCTTCCAGGCCCGCGAACGCACCGGCAACGATGAACAGCACGTTCGTCGTGTCGATCTGCAGGAATTCCTGGTGGGGGTGCTTGCGGCCGCCCTGCGGCGGAACCGACGCAACCGTTCCTTCGAGAATCTTGAGGAGGGCCTGCTGGACGCCTTCACCCGACACGTCACGAGTGATCGACGGGTTCTCGGCCTTGCGGGCGATCTTGTCGATTTCGTCGATGTAGATGATTCCCTGTTCGGCGCGCTTGACGTCGTAGTCGGCGGCCTGAATCAGTTTGAGAAGAATGTTTTCGACGTCTTCACCGACGTAACCCGCTTCGGTCAACGCGGTGGCGTCGGCAACGGCGAACGGCACATTAAGGCGCTTGGCCAGAGTCTGCGCGAGGTAGGTCTTGCCGCAACCGGTCGGACCGATCAAGAGGATGTTCGACTTGGCGATTTCCACTTCGGACTGTACATCCGCCGAACGGATCCCGTCGCGGGCACGAACGCGCTTGTAGTGGTTGTACACGGCGACGGACAGCGCGCGCTTCGCGGTGTCTTGACCGATGACGTATTCGTCGAGGAACGCAGCAATTTCCTTGGGCTTCGGCAGGTCGAAATCGATGACTTCGTCGCTGTTCTGGGCCGCTTCGGCCATGCGCTCGTCAATGATCTCGTTACAGAGTTCGACGCATTCGTCGCAGATGTACACGCCGGGACCAGCAATGAGCTGGGCAACCTGCTTCTGAGTCTTTCCACAGAAGGAACACTTGAGCAGGTCGGTGCTGTCACCAATACGCGGCATTGTTCCTCCTTTTCGCGGTAATCCCAGCCTAACCGCGGGCTGCGACGGGTTCGGGCACATCGTCCACAACCTGTTCGGCGTGGCGCGTAGGGTGGAATTGTGAAAAAGTTCCGTTCGGTGGCTGTTGTCGCCACAAGTTTTGCTCTCGCCGCGCTGTTCGGTGGACCCGCGTTTGCCCACGCGACACTGACGGAAACCTTCCCCGCTGACGGTGCAGAAGCAACCGAATTGTCCGAGATCGGACTGACAGCGAACGAGGAGCTGCTCGATCTCGGCGACGGAGCCGGCTTTGTGTTCTCCGTCACTGACGCGGACGGGCACTTCTACGGAGACGGCTGCGTTGTCGTCGATGGCTCAACCGCGTCAATGCCCGTCGCTCTCGGCGAGGCCGGCACGTATTCGGTCGCGTATCGCGTTGTCTCGGCTGACGGTCACCCCATCGAAGGCGCGTGGTCGTTCACGTATGCACCCAGCACGGACGCGTTAATTGGCGAGGCCTATCTCGAATTGCCCGTGTGCGGCGAAACGCCGATTCCAGTTGCCCAACCGACACCGGAACCCGAGCCAACCGTGACCGAAACGCCCGTCGAAAAGACGGACACGTTTGATGTCATCCCGTTCATCGGGTTGGCGACGATTCCGCTGGTGATCGGCGGAATCTGGCTGCTGATGCGCTCACTGGGCAAGCGCGACAGCGAAGACCACCTGACTTAGGAAACGAGCCCCTTGCGGCTCGTCAAAACCTGGTCGATGAGCCCGTACTCGAGCGCTTCGGGAGCCGTGAGGATCTTGTCGCGGTCGATGTCCTTGCGAACCTCGTCGACGGACTTGTTCGAGTGCTTCGACAGAGTCTCTTCGAGCCATTCGCGAAGACGAGCGATTTCCTTGGCCTGAATCTCGATATCCGACGCCTGGCCGTGACCCGAATCACCGCTGGAGGGCTGGTGAATCAGAACGCGCGCGTTGGGCAGAGCCAGACGCTTGCCGGGGGTTCCACCCGCGAGGATGACCGCAGCGGCCGAAGCGGCCTGGCCAAGAACGACGGTCTGGATCTGGGGACGGACGTACTGCATCGTGTCGTAGATCGCCGTCATCGCGGTGAACGATCCACCGGGCGAGTTGATGTACATGATGATGTCGCGTTCCGGGTCCTGCGATTCCAGAACGAGCAACTGTGCCATGATGTCGTCGGCCGAAGTGTCATCCACCTGGACGCCGAGGAAGACGATGCGGTCGCCGAACAACTTCGTGTACGGGTCGAGCGAACGGGTGCCGTACGACGTGCGCTCTTCGAACTGAGGAACGATGTAACGCGACTGGGGAACGGCGATGCCGTTGTGGTTTGTTTCGAAATTCATAGTCCCTATCCCCTAGTTCGAGTGCGTTCCGCCGCCACCGACGACATCGTCAGCCGATGCGCGGATGTGGTCGACAAATCCATAGTCCAAGGCTTCCTGAGCGCTGAACCAGCGGTCACGGTCACCATCCAACGCAACCTGCTCGACGGTCTTGCCCGTCGCCTCGGCCGTGATTTCGGCGAGGCGCTTCTTCATGTCGTTGATGAGCTGCGCCTGAGTCTGAATGTCCGATGCGGTTCCACCGAATCCGCCGTGGGGCTGGTGAAGCAGAACGCGGGCGTTGGGCGTGATGTAACGCTTTCCCTTGGTTCCCGCGGTCAACAGCAACTGACCCATCGAAGCGGCCATACCGATACCGACCGTGACGATGTCGTTCGGAACGAACTGCATCGTGTCGTAAATGGCCATACCCGCGGTGATGGAACCACCGGGCGAGTTGATGTAGAGGTAGATGTCCTTCTTCGGGTCCTCGGCGGCGAGGAGAAGCAGCTTGGCCGCGATCTCGTTCGCGTTGTCGTCACGGACCTCACTTCCGAGCCAGATGATGCGGTCTTTCAACAGACGATCAAAAACGTTCGGCGGGAACATCGAATCACTCATTTAAGTACTCCTTCAGGACTTCTCTGCCAGCGTACCGACCGGCACCAACCATTCCGGGTGATTTCGCTACGGGCAAAAGTGCGGCGAACTAGTTCGAGAGCGCCTCGTCGAAGAACGAGCTCAGGACGTCTGCGTATCGCTCCGTCTCGGTCAGCATGCCCTCGGTGTGATCTGCACCCTCAAAAGTTTCGAGCGTGATGTTCGCCCCGATTGAACTCGCGTAATCCGCGAAGTCAACCGACGACTGGTAATCAAGTCGCTGGTCGGCGTTTCCGTGCAGGATCAACATCGGCCGATCGCCAGCCGCCGCAATCGAATCGGGAACTGTCGTCTCAGTCAGGTTCACCCCGTGGAAAAGTTGCGCGGATACCAGCGCGAGTTGCCAGAGGAATCCGGGGAAGCCTTGGAACTCAACCTCTTTCGTGGCGGCAGCGTTGAAGTCGAAGATGGTTCCCTCCATCGCGAACGCAGAAACCGTCTCGGTCTTTGCGGGCAACAGGCTGGTTGCGATCGCTCCACCGGATACGCCGAACATGCCGAGGCTTTCGGGCTTGACGCCCTTTTCGGCGACGAGCCAGTCAGCTACAGCGGCAAAGTCGTCCGACTCTTCCTGTCCCGCCGAGTGCCGCCCATCAGTACACGTCGATTCGCCGGTGTCGCGGGTGTCCATCAACAAAACGTTGAACCCGTTGTTGACGAGCATCGCGCTGGGAAGCAGTGCGTTGAAGTCGCGGCGCGAGGTCCCGATGCCGTGCGTGACCATGACCGTCTTGCCGTTCCCGTTCGCGGGGGTAATCCACCACGCCGAGATGTCGACGCCGTCACCGGTGGCGATCGTGACGGGCTCGTAAGGAACGTCCGTCATCCACCAGTCGGACAGGTCGTGACCGACCCACTTGTCCCAGCCGGCGCCTTCGAACGGCCCGTTTCCCTTGCCGGGCGTGACGAACTGTTCGGGCTTGTTGGCGAGGTCATCGTCGTTGATGGCACATGGCACAACGGTTCCGGAGGTGTAAACGTAGTCCCCCGCAGCAAGTCCCGCTCCGGCGACGAGGGTCACCGTGATTCCCGCCGCGATCAGCCACTTTGCCGAAGTCTTCATGGCTTGACAGTATCAGGCGAGGGTTCAATCGGCGCGTGTCGTGAGCACCGTAAGAGCCCCGGACTTCCGCCTCGGGAAAGGCCCGACTGCTAGACTTTGGCGTTATGAAGGTATTTCTCACTGGTGCTGACGGGTTCATTGGTTCACATCTCGCAGAAGAACTCGTTCGCCAGGGCCACGAGGTTCGTGCACTCTGCATCTACAACTCGATCGGTTCTTACGGCTGGCTCGAAACAGTCGATCCGGCGATCACCAACCAGATGGAAATCGTGCTTGGCGACATTCGTGACCCTCGCCACATGAACGAATTGGTGAAGGGAACCGACGCGGTTCTTCACCTCGCCGCGCTCATTGCTATCCCCTTCTCTTACGTTGCCCCGGATGTGTACGTCCAGACAAACATTCAGGGAACCCTGAACCTGTTGAACGCGGCGCGCGACCACGGCGTGAATCGCTTCATCCACACCTCGACATCAGAGGTCTACGGGACAGCACAGTACGTCCCGATGGACGAGGGTCACATCCTGCAGGGTCAGTCGCCGTACTCGGCGAGCAAGATCGGCGCCGACATGATGGTCAAGTCGTTCCACACCTCGTTCGAACTGCCGACGATCACGATTCGCCCCTTTAACACCTATGGTCCGCGCCAATCCGCTCGTGCTGTCATCCCCACGATTATTTCCCAGTTGGCTTCTGGAATGAAGGAAATCAACTTGGGTTCGCTCACCCCGACCCGCGACTTCACCTACGTCACCGACACCGCGAAGGGATTCGAGAAGGCGCTTCACGCGACGACCGGATTCGGCGAGGTCACCAACCTTGGAGTCGGGTTCGAGGTGTCCATCGGCGAAACGTTCGACATCATCAACGACATCATGGGCGCTGGCGCGGTTGCGACAGAAGACCCGAATCGCATCCGACCGAAGAACTCAGAGGTCGAGCGACTGTTCTCGGACAACACCAAAGCGAAGTCAGTTCTTGACTGGGCCCCTGAAATCAACGGCAAGGAAGGTTTCCGCGCCGGACTCGAAAAGACGATTGAGTGGTTCACGAACCCCGTGAACCTCGCACGATACCGTCCGAGCGAATACACCGTCTAGGCCGCAATGAGCCTTTCTGGTCAGCAGTTCGTCGACACCATCAACTCGGTTATCGGCGGGTCTCCTCTCGCCAACTCCGGGGATCCCGTTTCGCTGCACGAGCCCGAAATCGGCGAGCTCGAACACCGCTATCTCGCCGAATGCCTTGACTCGACGTTTGTGTCGTCTGTCGGCGCGTTCATCAACCAGTTGGAAGAGCGAATTCGCGAGATCACCGGCGCAAAGCACGCCGTCGCTGTCTCGAACGGAACCGTCGGCCTCGAAGTTGCACTCGTTCTGGCTGGTGTCCGCGATGGCGACGAGGTCATCATTCCAACGCTGTCGTTTATCGCGACAGCCAACGCAGTCACGCACGCGGGCGGAGTTCCGCATTTCATCGACAGCGAAGAGCAGACGTTGGGTATGGACCCGGTAGCACTCGCAACTGTGTTGTCCACCTTCGAGCGGCGAGGCGAAGACCTGGTCAACCCTGCTACCGGTCGCCGCATCGGCGCAATTTGTCCCATGCACACTCTCGGTCACCCTGCTCAGATTGAAGAAATCTGCCGCATCGCCGACGAGTACGGAATTCCCGTCGTTGAAGACGCAGCCGAGTCGCTCGGTTCGTTCGTTGGATCGAAGCACACCGGAACCTTTGGACTGCTCGGGGTTTTCTCCTTCAACGGAAACAAAATTGTCACCACAGGCGGTGGCGGCGTGATTGTCACCGACGACGATGAACTTGGTCGTCGCGCAAAGCACCTCACGACCACCGCAAAATTGCCGCACAAGTGGGAATTTGAGCACGACGAGGTGGGCTGGAACTATCGCATGCCGAACCTCAATGCCGCGTTGGGCATGGCCCAGTTGGAGAAACTCCCTCGTTTCCTTGACGACAAGCGTGCTCTTGCAGAACGCTACGCGACGGCATTCAGCCACATCGCTGGTGTTACGTTCCTCGCTGAACCTGCCGGAACCTCCGCGAATTATTGGCTGTGTGCGGTGAAACTCGACACCGCTGAGCTTTCGCATCGTGACGACGTCATCTCGACCGCGCATGACAACGGACTGCTTGTTCGCCCCATGTGGAACCTGCTGCACAAGCAACGCCCGTATCGTGACGCCCCCGCCGCGCCCACACCGGTCGCCGAGGCGCTGCACGCATCCATCATTTGCCTTCCCAGCACTCCGCGATTGGTCGACTAAGTCCGTGGCCCGTCGAATCGCGGTGATGACCGGAACGCGCGCCGACTTTGGTCTGCTTCGCGGCCTGTGCGCCGAGATCGACGGCTCGACCGAAACCGAACTGCTCCTCATCGCGACGGGCACCCACGTCTCCGAACGACATGGCTCGACGCTGTCAGAAATCACCGCGGCAGGTTTCACGCCCGCTGCAATCGTCCCGATTTGGTCTGACCGCGACGATTCAGTTGCCGTTGCGCATGACACCGGGACCGCCATTGGCGCCTTCGCCGAGGCGCTCGCAAGCCTGTCCCCCGACATCGTGGTTGTGTTGGGCGATCGACTCGAGGCGTTTGCGATGGCTACGGCCGCAACCATCGGTTTGATTCCCGTCGTCCACATCCACGGCGGCGAACTGACCGAAGGGGCTATGGACGATGCCCTTCGCCACTCGATCACCAAACTCAGTTATCTGCACTTCACTACGACGGACGAGCACCGCCAGCGCGTTATTCAGTTGGGCGAGGACCCGGCGCGAGTGTTCAACCTCGGAGCCCCGATTGTGGACATCGTCGATTCGATCGAGTTCATGTCGAGAGACGAAATCGAAAGCACGTTTGGCGTCTCGTTCGGGAACCGCACAATTCTGATGACCTTTCACCCCGCGGCGTTTGACGAACGCCCCGCCGCGCAGATGGTTGAAGAAATCTTGCAGGCGTGCGCGAGTATCACCGACGCGAAAATCATCATCACGGGAACAAACAACGACATTGGTTCTGACGTCGTCCGAGATGCGATTGCCACATTTGTCGCCGCAAACCCCACCACCGTGTCGTTCGTGGAATCGTTCGGTCAACGCGGTTACTTGTCGGCCGTTCGCGAAGCCGATGTCGTTGTGGGGAACTCGTCCTCGACCGTCCTAGAGGCGCCCATCGTGGGGACACCGTCGGTGTTGGTCGGATTGCGCCAGACGGGACGCCCGCTTTCGGCCAGCGTGTCTGCGGTCAGCGCTAGCCGCACGGAAATCGAGTCAGCGATCAACGCCGCGATCGCATCCGGTCACGCTCATCAGTCACAGACCAGCGTCTTTGGGACACCAGGGTTCGCCAAGCGCGCGTTAGTAGAGTTGGTTCGACAGTCAATCCCGCGCCCTCCGCGCAAAGCATTCTGGGAAGTAGAGCAATGAGCGAACGAGTCTTGATCATTGCCGAAGCGGGTGTGAACCACAACGGTTCACTCGCCCGTGCACTGGAAATGGTTGATGTTGCCCACGCCGCTGGCGCCGACATCATCAAGTTCCAAACCTTCTCGGCGGACAAACTGGCCCGCAAAGACGCTCAACTTGCCGATTACCAGCGCAACGGTGGAGACGACTCGCGTACCCAATGGGACCTCCTCAAGGGACTCGAGCTGAGCCACGAAGAATTTGTCGCGTTACGCGATCACGCCGTCGAAATCGGCATCGAATTCCTCTCAACGGGCTTCGATCTGGACGAACTCGACTTCCTCATCGACGAACTGTCCATTCCGCTGGTCAAGGTCGCGTCGGGTGACCTGACGTTCGCCCCGATGCTCGTCAAGTCGGGGGTTTCGGGACTTCCTGTCATCCTCTCGACCGGAATGGCAACCCTCGATGAAATTGATGCGGCACTGGACTTCATCGCTTGGGGAATTGCGGTCAACATTGGCGTCGCCTCCCATGACACAATCCCCACCGCCACGAACCGCGGTGCCGTTCGCACTGAGCCTGCGGTCGTCGCTGCGATGCGCGAGCGCGTCACGATTTTGCACTGCACGACTCAATACCCCGCCGAGTTGGACATCCTCAATCTGCGCGCAATTCCGGTAATTGCCGATCGATTCGGCCTTCCCGTCGGATACAGTGACCACTCAGCTGGCGCTGTCGCATCAGTAGCCGCCGTTGCACTCGGTGCGACCGTGATCGAGAAGCACTTCACGCTAGACAAGGCGCTTGAGGGACCGGACCACGCAGCATCGTTGGACCCTGAAGAACTGCACGGATTAGTCCGCGACATCCGAGCGACTTCGACAGCACTTGGTGAGGCCGTCAAAGAATGTCAACCAGTCGAGGTTTCGAACAAAGCGGTCGTTCGCCGCAGCCTGGTTGCAACGCGCGGTATTGCGGCGGGCTCAACAATTACCGAGGCTGACATCGAATGCCGCCGACCCGGAGCCGGCCGCACGTCCTTCGACTTCTACGACGTGATCGGCACAACCGCTTCACGCGACTACAGCGAAGGTGATTACCTTGACTAGCCCAGCCGTTTATCTCGTCGGCGCGGGAGGTCACGCCGAAGTCTTGCGCGAAACGCTTCTCGAAAGCGGCGTCAACATCGCCGGGTACATCACTCCCGACGGAACTGCATCGGATGCAACAGGCGCACTTCCCGTCTTCGCCGAGGGTCCGATTCGCGAATCACTCGACCCGAAAGATGTCGTGCTGGTCAATGCAATCGGCTCGACCTCTGACCTGACCGCGCGCGAACGCGTTTCGCAACATCTCGCGTCGCTGGGATACACATTCAGGACGGTGATTTCGAAGCACGCACTGGTTGCCGAGTCGGCGGTGATCGCAGCTGGTGCGCAAGTTCTCCGAGGTGCGATTGTGAACACCGCAGCACACGTTGGGGCAAACGCGATCATCAACACTGGCGCGATTGTTGAGCACCACGTCACGGTTGGCGATAACGCCCACATTGCTCCTAGTGCGGTGGTGTGCGGTGCAAGCGTCGTCGGTCCGAGCGCTCACATTGGTGCGGGCGCTACCGTGGTTCAGGGAATTACCATTGGCGCGGGCAGTGTCGTCGGCGCTGGGGCCGTTGTCCTCGCTAACGTTTCAGCAGGAAACACCGTTGTCGGAGTCCCCGCCCGCGTCATCGCCACGAAAGGACAGTCATGATCACCGACTTTTCCGCAATGACTGTGACGAGCGACGCAACTCTTCGTGATGCAATCGCGGCGATTGATGCCGGGGCCCGCCAACTCGCTGTTGTTGTCGATGCGGACGGTCGCCTCGTCGGCACAGTGTCGGACGGCGACATTCGCCGTGGTTTGCTTCGCGGTGTTTCGCTGGACGCCACAATCACCGAGGTCGTGAATTCCACCCCCACCGTGGCTGCGGTTGGACAGTCGATGTCGGATGTGCTCAAGGACGCCGATTCGACCAACATCCACCTCGTTCCTGTCGTCGACGGATCCCGGGTCGTCGTCGGTTTGTTGTCTGATTCGGAAAAGGTTGAGGTCGAGCCGTTGACGACACCGGTTGTCCTTATGGCCGGCGGCAAAGGCGTGCGCCTTCACCCATTGACATTCAACGTTCCCAAACCGATGCTGACCATCGGCGAAACTCCCATCATCGAAATCATCCTGCGCAAACTTCACGCGCAGGGGTTCCGCAAGATTTTCATCTCGGTCAATTACCTCGCCGAAATCATTGAAGAGCACGTCAAGGACGGCTCGTGGCTTGGACTGGACGTCACGTACGTCCACGAAGACAAGCCGATGGGGACTGCCGGTGCTCTGGGCCAGTTGAAGCACGAGTTGACCGAATCGTTCCTCGTCATGAACGGAGATCTGCTCACCAATTGCGATCTGTCGGACACCGTGCGTTCGCACGTCAAGTCGGAGGCGGCAGCGACGCTGTGTGTTCGCGAATACAGTTTCCAGATCCCGTATGGCGTCGTCAACGTCGATGGGAACATTGTCGATTCGATTTCCGAGAAGCCCACACACTCGTCATTGGTATCCGCGGGGATTTATGTTCTTGAGCCATCTGTTCTCGACTTGGTCCCAGAGAACTCGTACTTCGACATGCCCAGTCTGCTCACCGCAATTTCGGAGAACGGGTCCCCAGTTGTCGCCTTCCCCGTGTTCGAGTCATGGCTCGACATCGGACGTCACGACGACCTCGAAGACGCGCGGTCGAACGTGGGCGACTGGCTCGACGGAACGAACCTGAGGAAATAAGCGATGAAGGTCTGCACGATTTGTGTCCGCGGTGGCTCCAAGGGAGTACCAGGCAAGAACTGGCGCGTTATCGCCGGTAAGCCATTGTTTGCGCACTCACTCGCTCAAGCTCGCGCGACGGGGTTGTTCGATCGAATCGCTATTTCCTCCGACGCACCCGAAGTTCTCGATTTCGCTCTCGAGTGGGGCGCCGATCTGGCGATTACGCGTCCCGCTGAACTCGCCACGGACGAATCAGGTAAGGTTCCCGCCATCGCACACGCGGTTCGAAGTGTCGAAGAGCATTTCGGCGAGACGTACGACGTCTGCGTTGACCTGGACGCCACCTCTCCCCTTCGTTTGCCGTCAGACATCATTGGGGCGGTCAACCTCTTCGAAGAAACCGGCGCAGAATCCGTGATCACGGGTTCGCTGGCTCACCGGTCTCCGTACTTCAACCTTGTCGAGGAAAACACGAACGGATTCGTCGACGTCGCAAAGAAATTACCGGCAGAAGTGCTGCGTCGTCAGGACGCACCTCGAACGTTCGACATGAACGGTTCTGTTTACGTGTGGAAGCGGGAGTCGCTCCTCAACGGGCAGAAAGTGTTCTTCCCCACCACTCGCTTGTTCGAAATGCCACCCGAGCGTTCGCTCGACATTGACAGCGAGCTCGACTATGACGTTGTTGAATTCCTCCTCACCCGTCGAGGCCAGTAACTCGCTATGAACAACAAGGCCAGCGCACAGCCGACCGCGACGATCGAGGAAGTGTTCTCGTTCCTTCGAACCATGGAGGACGACCTCAAACTATTCGAATGGCGAATCGGTGGAGTGCAAGCCTGGCCGATCATTCGGTACTACTTCTTCCAGAACATCGTTCGCATGGCGGGTGCGCTCGAGGCGTCAAAACAACGCATCGAGAAAGAGCCCGTCAACCGCAAGCGGCTCATCAGCGCCGGTTGGTATCTCGTCTCAATTGCGAACCCTTTCCGCTTGGTTTGGCGACTTGTGCGCCGAATCATGCCGTTTGTCCCCGCCGAGAAAACAAAAGTCGTGTTCTTCCCCTTCTATCGCCGTGACGCGAGCGGTGTCGACGCATTTTCAAACGAAACATTGCGTCAGTTCGGTGACCGTGCAATCACTATCGGCGTGGGTGAATTCGACAAAACAGTCCCCGGCCTGGTGAATCGCGCTGAACTCGCTTGGTTTTTTGCGAAGGCGTTCCGTCGAATCGCCAACCGCTGGATTGCTCGCAAATTCAGCGATGCAGACGCAGCAACATATCAAGCAATCTTCGACGCGTTCAAACACCGATTCGGCATGGAATTGACTGGGAACTGGGCGACGTACCCACGTTTCCGCCTGCGCCGCTACTTGTGCGCAGCGTGGGGCTACAACTTGCTGTTCCGCGCGGAGAATGTGTCGACCGTGTTCGTTGTCGCGCCGCTGACGCAAGGACTCTACGGTGGAGCTCGCCGCGCCGGCGCCCGTTTCGTCGAGTTGCAACATGGATCGGTTTCAGCGTTCCACCCCATGCACAACTGGCCAGCCGGTGTCGATATCGACAACGTTCCGGATGAATACTGGGCGTGGGGCGACAACTGGGTTCGCGGAATTCACTTCGCGGCCCGGACCACGCCTGTCATCGTCGGTGCGCTCAATAGTTTCGAGGACATCCGCAACGCGTCACACACCGTGGTCCCCGGTCAGGTCGCCGTCATGAGCTCCCCCGACAACACCGCGCGACTTTTCGCTGCGACGTTGGCGTGTGCGATCGCTCACCCAGACAAGACGTTCGTGTACAAGGGCCACCCGCGCGAGAACCTTGACGCGCAGATCGAACAGATGGCGAACATGCCGTCGGTCACGAACATCACATTTGTTGAGAAGACCCAAGGTGCACTGACTCTGATTGCCGAGTCGGAATGGGTCATCGGAGTCAATTCGACTACTTTGTTCGAGGCTGCCGGACTCGGCAAGAAGGTTGCCGTTGTCGGAATTTCTGGGTGGGAGATTGCGCAGTCACTCGTCGAAGCCGGTGGCGCTGAGTTCATCGAGAATCCCGCCGACCTTGGTGCACGGCTGGATGCAGTTCCCGTCGCCAAGAACCCCCACGCGTTCTACGCACCGCAGCGGTCTGTCGACATCAGCCGCTACTAGGCGAATTCCCACCAGCCCAAGACCCGAACGGTAGGATTGCAGTCATGTCGACCGACCTTGCTCAATTTGCTGCGGACAATGGTCTGCGCAAGTTGGGAAGTCGCCCGAGACTGATTCCGTACCTCAAGGACGCGTGGAGCCGCCGCTCGTTCGCGTTCGTATATGCGCGTTATTCGCTGGATTCAGCGAACGCACGTAACCGACTCGGTAAAGCATGGGTTCTGTTGGTTCCAGGAATCCAGATTGGCATTTACGGGCTCATCTTTGGCGTAATCCTGGGCGATTCCCGTCCCGACAACTTCATCCCCTACCTTGTCGCGGGAATCACGATTTTCCGCTTCATCACAGGCGCTTTCGCTACGGGAGCAAAGTCAATTTCATCGAACATCGGCATGATTCGTGCGCTTCGATTCCCACGCGTCCTTCTGCCATTCACGACTGTGATCAACCAGTTGTACGCATCGCTGCCGATGTTCGGCTTGATGTTCATCATCATCCCGTTCTTCGGCGAAATGCCACGGTGGTCATGGCTGTTGATGATCCCGATCATCGCACTCGCGTTCATCTTCAGTTTCGGATTGACGATGATTGCGGCTCGATTGACCGTCAAGTCATCAGACATCATCAAACTCATCCCGTTCATCGTCCGAATCACGTTCTATGTCAGCGGTGTTTTCTGGTCCGTCGAGAAACTGCTCGGCCCCCTCGGGCTGATGGCGTGGGCGCACCTCAACCCGATCTACGTCTTCCTCACGCTCGCTCGTGGCGCCGTCGTCACCGGCTATTCGGCGACCATGTACGACTGGGGAATCGCCATTGCGTGGACAGTCGTCGCATTCCTCGTCGGATTCTTCTACTTCTTCCGCGCCGAGAACAGGTATGGCCGCAATGCCTAAGGCAGAAACCACGCGCGTTCCCGCAATCGTCGTTGACGATGTCCACGTCACATACGAGGTGTACGTCAGCGGCAAGCGCGTGCCACCGCGCGCGGGTTCCCGTGTACGTGCACGCGGAAACATCCGCCAGGTCGACGCACTACGCGGTGTCTCGCTCAATGTCTACGAAGGCGACGCGATTGGCGTGATCGGGCCGAACGGGTCCGGCAAATCGACACTCATGAACGCCTTGACGGAGGTTGCGCCCGTGGTCCAGGGCGCGATTTACGCCCGCTCCAACCCCAGCCTGCTCGGTGTCGGCGCTGCAATGCTCGGCGCGCTCTCGGGGCGCAAGAACGTCATCCTGGGTGGTCTCGCGATGGGCTACACCGTCGAAGAGATTCACGACAAGTTCGATGAAATCGTCGAGTTCTCGGGAATCGGCGACTTCATCGATTTCCCCATGTCGACGTACTCAGCGGGTATGGTCGAGCGTCTCAAGTTCGCCATCACGGCTACCAAGAAGCACGACATTCTCATCATCGACGAGGCTCTCGCCGTTGGCGACCACGAATTCCGCCTCAAGAGCGAAGCAAAGATGCGCGAATTGATTCGCGACGCCGGCGTCCTGTTCCTCGTCAGCCACTCGATGAAGTCGATTCTCGACATTTGCAACCGCGTGATCTGGATCCAGGACGGTCAAATTGTCATGGAAGGCGATCCGGCGACCGTGTGTGCCGCTTACTCGAAGAAAACTGGATCCCCGCTCGACGACTGATGTGCGTTATGCGCCTAGCGGTTTAAAAACGAAAGTTCCGGGGTTGCGGACGCCTTTGACAACACCTGTGGCTGGGTTCGAATCATCGGTCCAGATTTCGTTGTATGCAATCAGATTGTGATCGGTCTTGAACCGAGTCTGCAATTCCGGTGCGAACAAAATGTGGTTATACCCGTTTAGACGCACGCCGAAGTGGTTCGCTTCGCAGTGCGCCACGTAGTACACGTTCGCGTCACCGTTGCCTTTGACGACATTCGAGATGAGCTGCGCCGTCGGTGCGTAATGCACATCGACCAACTTGCGGAAAGAACTGCTCGTCAGCCAGCGAATCCCGAATCGTGTCAGGTTGGCACGTGTGTTGACCACCAATCGGATCTTGCCGTTCGGCGATGTCGGCGCAAAACGTCGTACAGCCTTCTCCAGAAGGTCGTCAGCGACATGAACCTTGTTCAGCGCAAGGACATTGATGCTCGGTTCGATAGTTTTCGGAGTGATCGAACGCGCCACGGTGGTCTTGAGGCGTGCAAATCGACGACCCAGCACCTGCTTCTTGATGAATCGGACGAGCTGATTCCACTGTGTGATGATCTCGATAGATTGCGTAATCGGGTGAGGGACGTCACTACGTGGCTCGGCGGCGTCAACCAGTGCGAGCGTCTCGTCAATAAATCGGTCCCGTCCCGTAACCGGGTTGACGGCCGAGGCATAGTAACGAGCGCTCCAGGCGCTAAAGAACTCACGAGCAGACGCGTCGCCCAGCGCGGCTGTGATTCGATCGGCGATAGTGTCTGCTTCGTCGACACCAATAAGGTCGACCGCTCCAAGGATGCCGTCCTCATAAATCTCTGCGCGCGGTTCGACTGGCTTCGTTATCGCCAGAGGCTTGCCGGTTGATAGCCAGTCGTAGGCGACAGCCGACACGTCGGTGATCATGAAGTCTGCATATCCAAGGTGCCAGCCGAAGGGGCTGGAATCCACGTAGTGAAGGCCCCCAGCTGCATTCGCTGACTCGACTAGCGACTTGATTCGGGCGTTCGCGGCCGCCCATTCCGGGAAAATCGACCCAGTGAAGGGATGCGGCTTGTAAATCAGTTGGAACTTGTCAGGGTGCGCGAGGATGGAACCCACAAGCGCCTCACCGTGGCTCAGTACGGAGCCGTATCGGTTCTGGAAAAGGCCACCCTCCCAGGTGGGCGCATACAGGATGATTTGTCGGCCGTCTGCCCCCGGGACTTCGTCAGGACGCGGGGAAAACTCGTCCAACAGTTGCGGGCGCCCGACCGGGATGAGTCGTGAATCCTCGATTGTCCCGATGTTGGTGCGAATTCGGTTTGCGGCGACTTCTCCCGCCACGTAGACGTAGTCGAAATACCGCAGACCATTCTGTGACATGTACGACTTGTCGGATTCACCGTGACTGACAAACACGTGGAACGCCTTGGAATAGCCCCACACTGTGAAGTTCATATAGAACTGATTCGGATACAGCACAACTGTCGGTGCAAGGTCACGAATGAAGCGTTTCGACGCCTTCATGCTCGAATATTCGACGGCAGTGAGCGACGTTTGCTCGGTGATGAAGTGATATGCGACTGGGTTCGCGCACACGACCCTCACCGTGCAGAACTGCTGCAGACGCTCCAGTGGCTGGACCCACTGTTTCAGTTGGTACAGACTGTTCCGTTCGGCGGGGTCGCCGAAATAGAAAACAACGTCACTGGTCATGGCGACCAGTCCTAGTGGTTGTGACCCTCGTGGTCGTCGTGGTCGTGACCGGCGTGGTCATCCGACCCGATTCCGTCGACGACGGCCGCGGTCGCGCCAGAGGTGAACTCGGAGAGGTCAATCTCCTTACCCTTCTGGTTGACGACCTTCGCCTTGGACAGAGCAACCGAGAGTGCCTTCGAACGAGCGACCTCGCCGACCATCGCCGGGACCTGACCGTTCGACGAAATGATCTGGATGAACTCGTTGACGTCCATGCCGTACTGCTGGGCGGACTGCATCATGTAGTTGAGAAGTTCGTCCTGGCCGACCTGAACGTCTTCCTTCTCGGCGAGCGAGTCAAGCAGAATCTGGGTGCGGAACGACTTCTCGGTCGATTCGGTCACCTCGGCGCGGTGAGCATCGTCAGCCTGACGGTTTTCCTGCTCGAGGTGGCGTTCAACTTCCTGCTCGATGACACCGACGGGAACGGGAATCGTGACCTTCTCGATGAGCGCGTCCAGCAGTGCCTGACGGGCCTTGGCGCCAAGGTCAAAGACCGAGCGCTTCTCGAGCTGAACGCGAAGGTCCGCGCGCAGTTCACCAATGGTGTCGAACTGGCTTGCAACCTGGGCGAACTCGTCGTCTGCCTCGGGGATTTCGCGTTCCTTGACGGCCTGAACTGTGACGGCAACTTCGGCGTCTTCGCCGGCGTGGTCTCCGCCGAGCAGCTTCGACTTGAACGTCGTGGCCTCTCCAGCGGTGAGCGTGTCGATGGCCTCGTCGAGTCCGTCGATGAGGTCGCCAGAGCCAACCTCGTACGAGATCGAACCGGCGGTGTCAACGACCTCGCCGCCAATCGTCGCGGTCAGGTCGAGGGTGACAAAGTCGCCCTTCTTGGCCGGACGGTCAACGGTGACAAGCGTTCCAAAGCGTGTGCGGATCGAGAGCAGTTCGTCTTCGACGGCGTCCGCGGTGATCTCGGCCTCTTCGACCGTGACCTTGAGTCCGTCGTACTTGGGCATCTCGAACTCGGGGCGAACGTCGGTCTCGATGACGAGAACGAGGTCACCCGAGAAGTCCTCGGTCGACGGAAGAGTCTGGTCGACGATCTCGGGGCGGCCGAGCGTGCGAATGTTCTCGGCGGTGACGGCCTCGCGGAAGAACTTGTCGACACCCTCGCCAACGGCGTGGTTGAGAACCTCAGCCTTGCCGACGCGCTGGTCGATGAGCTTCGGCGGAACCTTGCCCGCACGGAAACCCTTGATCTGAACCTGCTCAGCGATGTGCTGGTAAGCGTGATCAATCGACGGCTTCAACTCTGCCGGCGAAACCGAAATCGACAACTTGACGCGAGTTTCCGAAACTCGCTCAACCTTCGTTGTAGGCACTGCTGTTCTCCTTGATGTGGATGGACCGAAGTCGTCGGGGCGACAGGATTCGAACCTGCGACATCCCGCTCCCAAAGCGGGCACTCTAGCCAAGCTGAGCTACG
>JACCDN010054928.1_pt1 | contig 31199 bp, 24 predicted proteins | sample 7441691 | NCBI WGS metagenome assembly JACCDN01 (sample SAMN15323439, study PRJNA562643) | freshwater metagenome | isolation source: river surface water | place: USA:Blue River Watershed | collected 2017-08-16
TGCGTCGTGAGACCGTCGACGGCCCCTTCGAGGAGGGATAGTTTTTTGCGCGTCTCTTGGACCAACTCGTTGGTCTGGCGACCGAGATGGGCCAACTCATACAGCGCCCACATCACGAAACCGGAGACGCCGACCAGGCAGATCGACGCGACGAGGAACCAGATATCGCGGGTAGTGGAGAGGGACATATGCGGAGAGTATAGCACGAGCCCCTCATTCCCGAAATCCGCCCATGCAAGCGGCTTTGTTGTAAGCTAAGTGCGGAATTCCGCTCTGATACTCGTCGCGAGCTTGGCGCGGGCAACCTCTACAGCCGCGTCGACCTCTTCGGAAGCGAGGGTACGATCGTTCGCCCGGAAGACCAGACGGAACGCGAGGGATTTCTTGCCATCTGCAAGCCCCTGCCCGCGATACGTATCGAACCAAGAAGCGCGGACCAGGAGGCCGCCCGCATTCGCTTCACGCAAGGCGGTCTCGACGGCCTCGATCTCGATCCGTTCGTCAACGATCAGAGCGAGGTCGCGCACGATCTCCGGGAAGGCGGGCAGTGGCTGGTACGTCTTCACAAGCGTCGCCCGATGCTGGACCGCTTCGGGAAACATCTGCACGAGTCCGATGCGCCGTTCGATCTTCCAAGCCTCCGCCATCTGCGGATGTAGTTCGCCGACGGTCACGAGCGGTTGCCCTTGGACGACATATTGCAGGCTCCGCTCAGGATGCCAGAACTGGTCCCCCTGCCAACGCTTCCAGCTGCCTGGCTCCACGCCCAACTCACGGAGTAACGCTTCGGCGATGCCTTTCGCCTCGTTCCAGGGCTCCGAACCCCTATCACCGATCGCCAACAAGAGTTCGGTCGTCTCTTGCGGAAGGGCCGGGACCCCTTCGGACGGCCAATAGATGCGTGACAGCTCGAAAATCCGTAGCGCATCCGAGCGTTCCTGGTTATCTACCAAGGCTTGAAGGACCGATGGTCCCAGGGACGGACGCATGAATTCCGCATCCTGAGAGAGCGGGTTCAGAAGACGGACGCAAGCCTCCGGTTTCATCCCGACCCGTTCCAGCTGCTCGCGGGAAAGAAAGGAATACGCCATGAGTTCCGTAAGCCCGAACCCCTTGCACAGATCGCGGATCCGACCTTCGAATGCGAAAGAAGGGTCAGACGGGACCGGACTCATGCCCGCTGGAAACACGGAGGGCAGGTTCGCATAGCCGTAGACACGGGCGATCTCCTCCACAAGGTCTCGCGCATCCTCGATGTCGTGGTCGCGCCACCAAGGGACGGTCACCTCAAGTGTCCCAGCCGTACGGACGACGGTAAACCCAAGGCGTTCCAGGGTCGCCTGCATCTGCTCACCGGTTAGCGTAATACCCATAAGGCGCGCAGCCTCCGCTTCCGCGAGGGAAAACACGGCGGGATGGTAGGCTTCCGCGCGCGCGTCGGCAACTTCGGAGACGACCTTGCCTCCGGCGATCTGGAGACAGAGCTCGACCGCACGAGCCAAGGCCCGACGGGGCGCTTCGGCGGAAAGGCCTTTCTCGAACAGTTTGGATGCGTCCGTCGACAACTCCAAGGAGCGACCCGTCCTGCGAACGGAAACCTCATCAAAGACGGCCGACTCAAACACGACGGAGGTCGTCGTCTCGCTCACGGCGGCTCGCTGCCCACCGATGACTCCCGCGACGGCGACGGGACCGTTTGCGTCACGGATCGTCAGCATTGAAGGCTGAAGTGTGTACTTAACCCCATTCAACGCCTCAAACGATTCGCCGACGTATGCGACGTCTACCCCAAGATTCCCTTGTAATTTTGCCGCGTCGTACGCATGCATCGGCTGGGCCCGTTCCAGCAGGACGTAATTCGTGATGTCGACGATCGCATTGATCGGCCGCAACCCAGCCGCAAGCAACCGCTCGCGCATCCACCAAGGCGAAGGGCCCATCTTGATCCCCTCGATCTTCACGGCGCAAAAACGGCTGCACAAAGGACGCGCCGCGTTCGCAACGGGCAATGTGACGGTAAGGGGTGCGGTACCGACGGAAATTTCGGCAGGCTCATGGGCGCGCCACGGACGATCCAAGATCGCCGCGACCTCGCGCGAGAACCCTTCCATTCCCATCGCGTCGGGACGGTTAGTGGTAATTTCCGTATCCAAAAGGACGTCACCGGAAAAGCCCAGGGCTTCGGCGATGGGTAGGCCTGGACGGAACGCTTCCATGCGCTCTGGAAGCGCCTTTCCGACATCAAGAATCTCCTTCTCGCCATGTGGAAACGCTTCAAAAAGACCAATCTCATTAGCGGCACAGATCATTCCTTCGCTCGCGACTCCGCGAATCTCTGTCGGTTTGAGCTCGACCGGTTCGCCTTCCCCGTGCCAGCGCACCCACGAACCGATCTTCGCGACTGGGACCCACTGACCGAGCTCGACGTTCGAACCGCCACAGACGATGCTGAGTTGCGCGTCGCCAACGTTCACCTTGGTGACACGCAATCGATCCGCTTGCGGATGCGGCTCAACGGCCTCGATTTTCCCCAACACGATCCCTTTCAGGCTTTCGCCTTGCGGGATCAGCTTCTCAATCCCCGGCCCAGATAACGAAACGCGCGCCGCAACGGCTTCGGGCGTTAACCCATCCAGGTCCACCCATTCACCCAACCAATTCCAAGAGGCAAGAATGTTCATAGGGATCAAAACTGCTGGAGAAAGCGAATGTCGTTCTTATAAATCACGCGGAGGTCGTCGATGTTCATCCCCTGCTTCATCAGGTACGTGCGTTCGACACCCCAGCCGAAGGCGAAGCCTTGGTATTCTTGCGGATCGACGCCGCCAGCACGCAAGACGTTCGGATGGACCATACCCGCTCCGCCCATCTCGACCCAGCCGCGCTTACACATCTTGCACTTTTCGCCGTCCACCCTCCCTACCCCGTTGCAGACCCCGCAGGAGATATCAATCTCAAAGGAGGGCTCGGTAAAGCGAAAATGGAACGGGCGGAGACGCGTCTTGCGTTCGGGCCCAAAGAAGGCTTTCACGAAATATTCCAACACCCCCAACAAGTGCGTGATCGAGGCGACACGGTCGACGACCAACCCTTCGAACTGATGGAACATGGGGACGTGCGTCGCATCGCTCTGGCGACGATAGCACTTGCCGATGTTAACCATGCGAATCGGGAATACGCCTTTCTTCAATTCACGAACCTGGGCATTCGAGGTATGTGGCGTGAGGACGATCTTACCGATCTCTTCGTTGCCTGGGAGATCACAGAAAAATGTTTCCCATTCGTCGCGGGCGGGGTGGTCTTTCGGCATATTCAAGCCTTCGAAGGCATAAAAATCGCCGTCGATCTCAGGATGGCGAGCTCGGGCGAAGCCAGCCCGCTCAAAAATCGCGGTGACTTCACGAATCGCTTGCTGCATAAGATGCAAATGGCCGACTGCTGGCTGGCGTCCAGGTTGGGTGACGTCCACATGATCCGCGGCAAGACGCTCGCGCCAGAACGACGCTTGCAAGTCCTGCTTCTTTGTAGCGAAAGCCGCCTCCAAACGCGTCTTCACTTCGTTGGCGACGACACCCACCTTCGGACGGTCTTCCGCCGAAACGGCACCCATCCCCTTCAGGAGGCCCGCCAATTCCCCTTTCCGACCTAAAACGGCGATCTCCCAAGCTTCGAGCTCGGGCATCGCCTGGACCACGCGCAGGCGCTCAAGGGCCTGCGCCTCACACGCATGGAGGGCATCGATCATACGACAGGCGTTTTACCGCAAAAGCGGACCGCGTGCAAAAAACCTGCGAATCTTGACGCGGATGGCATTTTTCCCTAAGGTAACGCTCCGTTCCGTCACGTACCCTCGGAGGGACCCATGGATTCACCCATCCAAACCGCCCGCGACCCACGCTACACGGCCACCCTGGAATGGCTCCAGAAGAGCGAGACTCGTGCCCAGCTGGCGAAAGGGCATCTCGGCAAATGGCTCGTGGCCGTCGATCGAGCGGTCGCCCATGTCGCCGACACCCAAGCCGAAGCCCTCGCGTGGATGCAGGCCTACACCCCCGACGGGATCGCCGTCCTCTGGCATCTGCAGGTCGAAGCCGCTTCCTAACCCTTCCCCGTTGGGGATTTTTTCTTGCAAAAAAAGCGAGGCCCACCATCTCGATGAGTCTCGCGATTCGATGGTCTCTCCACTTAGAAAATCCCCCGAATCCCTTGCCAGATCCCCGGCCCGAAACGGAAGAGATCTTGGACGGTCACAAGCAGGATCAGGATCAGCAGAAAGATAAAGCCAAACCCGTGGATCGCCGCTTCCAAATTCGCATTGAGCCGCTTGCGACGGGCGAATTCCGCGAGTAGGAACAGGGCCCGTCCCCCATCAAGCCCAGGAATCGGCAAGAAGTTCACGACCGCGAGGTTCACGGAAAGGATTGCCGCAAATTGGAGCAGCGGCCACAAGCCCTGATCCGCAATTCGGCCGGTCATCACCGCGATCCCAACCGGACCAGAGACGCCTTGGTCGACCTGACGCTTCACGACGAGGTCACGGACCAGGCTTCCCAGTCCCTGGACAATCCGAACCGTGTAAAAGGCAGTTGTTTTTGCGCCTTCGATCGGCGCCCGCCACCAGGGCCAGCGCACGACGGCGGTATCGGCGAGACCGACCCCGATCCCCTTGGCCTGCGCTCCCGGAAAGAGGTCTGGAGTGACAGTGATCGTCTGCACGCTCCCTTCCCGTTCGATTTCAACGTCGATCTGCGGACGCGTCTCCGCAATGGCGCGGATCTGGCCGCGAATTTCCTCCGCCCGTCCGACCTCGCGACCATCAAGGGAACGAAAGCGGTCCCCGATCTGCAAGCCCGCTTTCTCCGCCGGGCCGGTGGGCACGATCTGCGTGATCTCGACGTAGCGCTGCTTCACGACGGCTTCGTTCGGAAGGTTAGCCCCGTCCATCGGCACGCCGACCAGGTAGCCGCCCGTAAACAAGAGTGTCGCGAGAAGCCAATTCATCACGACGCCAGCCGCGATAATCACGAATTTTTTACCGATGGGCGCCTGGGCGAAGCTGTCGCGATCGCTCGCCGATTCACCCTGCTCCCCTTTTAGGCGAACAAACCCACCCAACGGGAGCCAGTTCACGGACCAGATCGTGCTCGTCACCGTCTGTTCACCCTTCTTCACGCGGCGCCACTTGCCGTGCTCCTTGGTCCAGCCCAACGCCCGCGGCGGAAAGCCCACGCCAAATTCCTCCGGCTTCACACCCGCCCAACGCGCGGCCAGATAATGCCCCGCCTCATGGATCAGGACGAGGCCGGACAAGACCAGCAGGAAGATCAAAATAGACATGGGAAAAGTGAAGATAGGCGGCCTTAGTAGGCCGAGGATATCAGCTTCCAGTCCTTTTTAAAATGCGTGGTAAGCTTGCGTCGTAAAACGTTTGTGTTTGGTTACTGATTTGGGCATGAAAAAAACGCCGAAGCGTCAGACCATCAGTGACCGACCCGCACGAACGTCAGCTGACGAACGCTGCCGCCGAAGAGCGACCGCGCCATCGGCACGAAACCAATGTGGCGCGCGATGCCGTCGTAGACGTATGCGACCCCCCGGGGCCTCCCCTCCCCGTCCTTCCAGGCCTTGTCGTCATCGGGAAACGACACGATGGTCCCCCGCCACCGGTCCCGCCAGTCGGCGCTGAGGAGGAACAGGAGCGGGAGGCCGAGTTCGCCCTGATGACCCGCTGCGCGGAGGTGGGCACGGATGCCCGAGTGATCGAAGGGCCACAGGTCCGGAAAGGGCGCGTCCATTCCCTCGACGAGGCGGCCCGGCGCCGGACCTCCTCGACCAGGTCGGGGTAGGTCCAGGCCCGCGTGACCTCGAATCGCGCCCGGCGGACCCGCACGGCCTGCCCCTGGGCCGTACCGAAGTCGTCAGCCGGGGAAAAGGGCTTGATGAGGGGCATCCCCTCGCCGCGGTCGATCGCGTCGCTGCTCTCACGTGCGCCAATGGTCTGTGCCATGATTCCCTTCTCCGTCCCTTTCAAGGGTCACCCGCACCAGAAGAGAGGGTTAGCAGCTTGCGTCGTAAAACATTTGACTATATTTGCCTTACCTAACGCATTTTCTTTCCATCTTCTTCCTTCTCTTTATTGACGTTTTTGCTTCGGCTGCCTATCATGGGACCAATTATTCCTTTCGCTTCCTATGTCCCCCCTCCTCATCGTCCTCTTGGTCGTGGCTGCGGTCGGCCTCTGGCTGGTCTTCACCTACAACGGGCTCATCACCCTCCGGAACCGTACCGACGAGGCCTGGTCCGACATCGACGTGCAGCTGAAGCGCCGCTACGACCTGATCCCTAACCTCGTGAACACGGTGAAGGGCTACGCGACTCACGAGCAGGCCACCCTCGAGAAGGTGATCGCCGCCCGTAACAGCGCCATGGGCACCACCGACCCGGCCGCCAAGGCCCAGGCCGAGAACGCGCTCTCGACGACCCTCCGCAGCATCTTCGCCCTCTCCGAGAACTATCCTGACCTCAAGGCGAACCAGAACTTCCTGAAGCTCCAAGACGAGTTGAGCGACACGGAAAACAAGATCCAGGCCTCCCGCCGCTTCTACAACGGCAACGTCCGCGACTTCAACACCAAGCTCGAAGTGTTCCCGACCAACCTCATCGGCAAGATGCTTGGCTTCGTGAAGCGCTCCTTCTTCGAACTCGACAGCCCGGAAGAACGTAAGAACGTCGAGGTCAAGTTCTAACCGCCCATGTACCAAGCCATTGATTCCAACAAGCAGAAAAGCGTCTTCCTCATGGCGCTTTTCGTCGGGATCCTGCTGGCGGCGGGGTACGTGTATGGCTATGTGACGGAATCGGGGTGGTTTGGACTCGGGATCGCGGTCGTCATCTCCCTCGTGAGTACGCTTGTGACCTGGTTCGCGGGCGACACCATCGTCCTCTCGACGACGGGGGCACAGCGCATCGAGGCGCGCGAGCAGGCCACCGAGCTCTGGAACCTCGTCGAGAATCTCAGCATCACGGCCGGCGTACCCATGCCGAAGCTCTATATCATCGAAGACCCCTCCCCCAACGCCTTCGCGACGGGACGCGATCCGGAACACGCTTCGATCGCGGTCACGACAGGTCTCCTGCAGCGACTGAACAAGACCGAACTGGAAGGGGTTCTCGCGCACGAGCTTTCCCACGTTAAGAATTATGATATCCGCTGGATGATGGTCGTCGCGATCCTGGTCGGTTCGCTGGCTCTCCTTGGTGACCTATTCTTCCGTGGCGGAATGGTAAAAGGACACAGCGACAAGAAGCGCGACGGTGGCTGGCTCATGATCGTCGGGCTCGTCCTGCTCATCCTGGCACCGATTGTTGGGCAGATGATCAAGCTCGCGATCAGCCGCAAGCGCGAGTTCCTGGCAGATGCCTCCGGCGCGCTCCTCACCCGCTACCCGGAAGGCCTCGCCTCTGCGCTCGAGAAGATCAGCCAAGCGGGGGTCCCCGTCCAGAAGGCCCCGAGCGCGACGGCCCACCTGTGGATCTCCTCCCCCCTCCATCAAGAAGGAAAGGTCAATTTCCTCGAAAAACTCTTTTCCACCCATCCGCCTGTCGAGGAACGCATTCGACAGTTGCGCGACATGGGCCGATAACCCACGGCGGGCCATCCGGATGGCCCGCCGCTGCCGTTCAAACGCCTCCCCCTCCCCTATGCTTGACCACGACCTTCTCTCCCGATTCACCACCCATCTCAAAGAAGCGCTCCAAAAAGCGCTAGCGTTCGCGTTGGCGCAGGGCCGGAATCTCATCGAGCCCGGCGATCTTCTCGTGGGCTTGACCCAGGAGACGGGCTGCATCGCGGCCGAATTCCTGAACCGTTCGGCGATCACGCCGGAGGTTGCGGGTGCGTTTTTCGCGGGCTCTGCGGAAAAATTGGTCCAGGGCACGACCGTCGCCCCGGACCTCACGAAAGAAAGCCGCCGCATCCTTGAGCAGGCCGTCGTGGCCGCACGGAACTTCGAGCATCGGTATATCGGCACGGAACACTTGCTCTTTTCCTTGATCACCAACCCGGATACGGCGCTGGAGCAGTTTTTCACGCAGAACCGCCTCGAACGCGATGCCGTCCGCGAGCAATTGCTCGGCCTCTTGAAGTCGACGGCGAAATTCCCTGAGGTCAGCGCGAAAGGCGAGGAGGAGGAAGGCGAGGAAGGGGAAGCCTCCATCGCTGGCGAGCCGAAACGCGCGCCGAAAGCCGCCCGCAAGTCGCTCGACCAGTTCGCCCGCCATCTCACGGACAAGACCGCCGCAGAAGCGCACGATCCGGTCATTGGTCGTGACGATGAGATCGGACGCGTCATCGAGATCCTGTGCCGGCGGACGAAGAACAATCCCGTCCTCCTTGGCGAACCAGGCGTGGGCAAGACGGCGCTCGTCGAAGGGCTCGCCTATCGCCTGGCGACCGGCGACGTGCCGGACGTCCTCCAGGGGAAACGCGTCTATGCGATCGACTTAGCCCTCATGGTCGCGGGCACGATGTACCGCGGCGAGTTCGAGGCGCGGTTGAAACAGCTCGTCGAAGAGGTGAAGGGCGACCCGCAGATCATTTTGTTTATCGACGAGATCCATACGATCGTGGGCGCGGGCTCGACGTCGGGGTCGCTTGATGCCGCCAATATCCTGAAACCAGCCCTCTCGCGCGGCGAGATCCGCTGCATCGGCGCGACGACCTGGGCGGAATATAAGAAGCACCTTGAACCGGATGCGGCTCTCGAACGGCGGTTCCAACCGGTGGACGTACCGGAACCGTCGACGGACGTGACCTTGGCTATGCTCGAAGGGTTGAAGTCGCGTTATGAGAAGCACCACGGTGTCCGTTACGAGGCCAAGACCCTCCCCCTCGCCGTGCGCCTGGCGGAACGGTACCTCACCGACCGCTTCTTCCCAGACAAGGCGATCGACATCCTCGACGAGGCCGGGGCGCACGTCGCTACGCGGATGCGTTCGGACGCGATCGTGAAACGGCTGCAGGCGATCGATACGGATTTGGATCAGGCGAAGAAAAAGAAGGATGCGGCGCTGGAAAAAAACCTCCTGAAGGAAGCTGCTGCGGCCGCGAAAGAGGAAGAGCGTGCCCTGCGTGCCAAGGCAGGCGTGACGGAAGAGCTCCAGGCCATCCGCGCGAAGGCGAAGCTCACGGTGCAGGAAGGCGACATCCTCACGATCGTGTCGCGGCTATCACGTATTCCGAAGGACGCGCTTACCATCGTCGAGGAAGAGCGGCTAAAGAGCATCGAAGACCGATTGGAGACGGTCGTCCTCGGGCAACGGCCGGCCATCCTCGCGGTCGCGGAGATCGTGCGGCGCGCGCGGCTCGGGATGGGCAACCCGCGACGGCCGAAGGGATCGTGGCTGTTTGTGGGGCCATCCGGCACCGGAAAGACAGAGCTCGCGCGCCAATTAGCCGTCGAACTCTTTGGGAAAGAAGATGCGATGATCCGCTTCGACATGTCGGAATTCTCGGAAGGGCATTCGGTCTCGAAACTCCTCGGCTCCCCCGCGGGCTATGTCGGCTTCCGCGAGCAGAACCGGTTGACCGACACCATCCGCAAGCGGCCGCACGCGGTCCTGCTGCTCGATGAGTTCGAGAAGGCGCACGCGGACGTACAGCATCTCCTCCTGCAGATCCTTGAGGACGGCATGCTACAGGACGCCTCCGGGAAACCGGTGTCGTTCCGGCAGGCCTACATCGTTTTAACGTCAAATGCGGGGTCGGAATTGCTGAAGAAGAAAACCCTGGGATTTGGCTCGGCGACCTCGAAGGAGGCGCTTCCGGAGACCTTCGTCCGCGAACACCTCCAGGAACGGTTCCGGCCGGAGCTCTTGAACCGGCTCGACCGGCTCGTCGTCTTCCAGCCCTTGCCGCGCGAGACGTTGCGGCAGATCGTGGAGCGCGAATTGCGGCTGGTCCTCGACCGCCTCAAGGAACAGCGCGAGCTGACCTACAAGGTAAGCGAGCCGCTCATCGACTGGCTCCTCACGCGCGCCTGGAGGCCCGAGGAAGGGGCGCGGGCGGCGCGGCGGACGATCGAGCAGGACATCGAGTCGCTGCTTGTCCAGGCGATCCTAAAGCAACCGAAGAAGAAGCATCTACAACTACAGCTGGGCAAGACGGGTCCGTTGGTCAAATAGCGCCGCAGGGCGCTGTTTGTTTTCACGAACACATCCCCCGCTATCCGAAGCGGGGCGCGTTTGTTAGAATCGGGACATGCCTGACGGAAACGCCCCTTCCTCACTGCCACGGCCAGACCTGTCGGGATTGTTTGATGACGTCGGGCGGTCTTTAGGCCAGCTCCAGGCACACGCCGAAACCTTCACACGGGCCGCCGACGCGATAGTGGGGGGATTCGATGAAGCGAACGAAATGGTCAATGTCGGTTCGGGGTTTCGGGCGGACATGCTGCAGGCCCAGGAGGAGACGCGGCCATTCGCCACCAAAGGGCGTGAGATCGCGGAACGGGCGGAAAAGGCGCTTACCCGCCTGCGGCAAGAGGCGGAGGGGTTGGAAGGCCGATCCCCTACCGAACAGCGCGAGCTCGTCGCCGGATTACGGGCTGAGCTCGAGGCGATCAACCAAGAGACGGCGACCCTGCGTGCCGCCGAGGAGCATTTTGAATTAGTCGCACATGACCTGAGCCGCCGCGGGGAAAAGCTCTCGGAAATGAACCCGATGGTCGGCGAACGGTTCCAAGAACTGTCGCGGATCGCCACCCAGGCCGCACTCGAGAGCGCGGAGGGACGCGGGTATGCCTCGCGGCTTTCCGATGCGGCCCCCGAACTTGAGACCGCAGAAGCGGCATTCGTGGCAGAAGCGGGCGACCATGCCGAAGCCGACGCGATGGAGACGGAATCGAATACCAAACCAAGCCAAGACCCGGCTCCGGAGCCGGGCGCAACACAAGCAAAACCGTCCGAGGCGCAGGAAGTGAACGAACAGCGCGGACGCTTAAGGAATACGCTCGCCCGACAACGTCGTGAAGCGACGGAAGCCGCGACCGCAACGGAAACGACGGAAGCCGCGACACAAACGGCAAACACCCACGAAGAGCTCGCCGCCCCTCTCCAAGGAGCCTTGGAGGAAGCGGCAAAAAAGAGTCGCTACGGCACGAAAAAAGAGGCTGTTTCGGAACCGGAAAAGCGGGCGGGCGAGCTGACCGAAGCAGCAAAGGAGACCGTAGCCAAACCGCCCATTGCAGACGTAGGCATCCCAGCAACAACTCCTGAAGCGGAAAACGCCCCCTCTTCCGATCTGGAGCAAGATGCAGAGCGCAAACGTCCGACCCGTGATCTTGATAGCGCCGCGATCGCATCCGCCATTCAAGAGACGATGCGAGCTGAAGCAGCGCCGGAACCCGCACAGGAACGCACGGAAGACCGGAACACTTCAACCACCGCACCCGGCAGGCCCCTCGAACCGACCATTTCCCCCACCGAACAGCAGAAGATCAACGAAGCCCGCGCTGAACTCAAGGGAAAATATGCGGAACGCAAGCGCGACACCGAGATCCTCACCCTCTACGGCGAGCGGATGTCGACGCGGAGTTGGGAATATCTCCAAGGCCATGACCAGGTACGGTATGGCCAGCTTCAGGCCGCCCAGGCGAGCGTCCCGAACCTCCAGATCGACGGGTCGATCTTCTTGAGTGCGGAAGAGCGGCAAGGCGTCCACCTGTCAGCGGTCGTGGACCTGCGTGCGAGCTTTCCGGACGTGACGGATGAGCGTTTGAGTTCACTCCTGCTGCTCCAATCCCTGAATGTCCTGCAAGCGCAGCAGAACGCGGACCGGTCCACCGCGGCCCTCGCGATCGCAGGGGTCTTGGCCGGCACGCAAGCCCTCCAAGCATCGGCAGCGGCGCAGGCGACGCCTGCCGTCTTTGCGGCCCTTGTGAATCAGATCAATGCGACCCGCGACGCCTTGGCAAAAGAGGAGCAGCACGCCACAGAACGCGCCCAGGCGGTCCGGATGTCGCAGGCGATGGCGCCTGCGACGGGCGGAGGCGGGACGGCCGTCGGTTCAGCCCCACGTCAAGGCGCGACGGCGACCCTCCAGGCCCAGCAGCGGCAAGGGCTCGATACCCGTAGGGCCCTACAGGCGGCCTTGCATGCTCAGGTGCAGCAATTGGCGGCAGGAAACGCCCTAGGGAGCGCCTTGGCGCAGCAGGCAGCCCTCTCGGCCGATCAAGCACAGGCAGCGAACGGGCTCCTCGCTTTCATCCTCCCAACGAACCTGCGAGCGGCGCCCTCAGGGGAACGAGTGGGCGCACAGGGGCGAGACCTGCTCCGCGCGGATGCCTCAGAAAGAAATGATCGGGCGCCAGATTCAACGAATGATGCGGCTGACCGTTCGGCCTACGAAACGGAGCTCGCAGCGAAGCTCGCGACACAGCAGATGCAGGACCGGCGCTTCGACCAGATCAGCCAGAGCCCGGTGGGCGGCGGAACTGCAGCCGGCGGATCCGCAGGCTCCAGCCTCATCGGCAACGTCAGCGATCCCCTTTTAGACAGTAACCGCCTGCGGCCACTCTCGCCGCAGGAGATCTTCGCGCGCAAGCAGGCGGCTATGCGCGAACGAGCAAAGGGACTCTCGGGAGAAGGTCTCGTGGCAGGCGGCTTTGAGGCGGCCTTCGGCGATGGGGACGCCCTCCCGAACGCGGGCGCAGAGACGATCGAGGTCGAAGCGAGTGACCTGATCTCAGGAGACGCGACGGAAACGGCCGACGCACAAACGGCGGAAGAGGCCGAAGCGGCCCGGGTCCAGGAGCTTCTGCAACGGCAACAACAAGACCGCGCAGCGCAAGACCAAGGGAACGGTCCTAGCTCAAAGCTCGAGCAAGCGAAGAAGCTCCAAGAACTCGGCAGCAGCCCCGCCGGAACCCAAGCCAAGGCCCAAGCCTTGAAGCTGCTTGGCACGCCGCTCGGAGTCGTGGCGATCCTCGCCCTTGTTGTCATCCTGATCATCTGGCTGAACATCCGCCTCTTCTTTTCAGATGAGGAATCGACGTGGCGCAAGCCCTTGGGGACGTGGGGGAAGATGGGAACAATCATTCTCGACTTCTTCATCGTCATCAACGCTGCCTTCTCGCTCGCGCTGCTCATCATCATCTGCATCCTGCCGTTCCTACCCGCGCTGTTGGCGTTAGGCGGCATCTTCGCTACACTACAGGCAGCCATCCGTCTCTTTGGCGGATGATTTTCTCACGCTTGCCCCTCGCTATGCTGCTCCTTTCTGAGCGCGCCAAAAAACTGGCCCTCATCGCCCTCTTCCTCGCTATTGCCTGCGGGGTCGGATTTGCACTGTATCTCACCTTCTTCCGAACGGCGTCCGCACCGGTCATGGAGCCGGGGACGCAAACGCTAAATAGCGGGTCACTGCCTGGATCGGGGGCCGCGCGCCCCCCCACCTCGACGACCGTGACGGAACCGAGCGGCTTGCCGGGTGGCACGACGACACGACCAGGTGGAACAGCTGGCGGAGCCGGAGCAGAACCGGGCGTCCAGAGCCGAACCAGCGCGCTCGTCGACCAGCAGACACAATTCGTGACCGCGAATGCGGGGACGTCGAACGGGGACCTGCGCTTCTATAACCCTGCGGATGGGAAATTTTATCGCGTCGATGCACTCGGGAACACGACTCCTCTCTCGGATCGGGCTTTCTATAACGTGAAGGAGGTGAGCTGGGGGCATACGAGCGACAAGGCGATCCTGGAATTCCCGGACGGGTCGAACGTCTATTTTTCCTTCCAGGAAAACCGGCAGATCACGCTGCCAAAGCATTGGGAGGACTTCAATTTCGCGCCAGATGACCAACAAATCGTCGCGAAGAGCGTCGGCAACAACGAGACCAACCGCTTCCTCGTGATCGCGAACCCGGATGGCAGCAACGCCCAGGCAATCCAGGAATTGGGCGATAACGCGGCGAAGGTCGAGACGGTGTGGACCCCGCACAGCCAGATCGTGGCGTATGCGCATACAGGGGATCCGATAGGGTTTGACCGTGAGCAGGTCATCCTCGTAGGACGGAACCAGGAGAACTTGCCAGGCCTCATCACCGAAGGGCGTGGGTTCATCCCGAGTTGGTCACCGACGGGAGCCGCGTTGGCGTACAGCGTCTATAACTCTGGGAACGGCTACCTACCGGAGCTCTGGGTGAGCGATGGAACTGCTGAAGAGATCAATAGCCGGCGCCGTCGGATCGAGCTCAACACCTGGGCCGACAAGTGTGGCTGGGGATCAGACCAGATCCTTCTCTGCGCCGTGCCAAGCAGCCTGGAACAAGGCGCAGGCCTGCAACGGGACGCCTCACGCAAGGGGCCGGACCAGATCTACCGCGTCGACCTGCGGACCGGACAGAAGACGAACCTCGGACGCGTGGACGGCGTTGCGGACGTGCAAGGCATCACCCTGGCGCCGGATGCCCGTTCGGCCTATCTCGTGGACCGGGCGACGGGACGGATCGTAACCTTCAATCTCCAACCGTAACCTATGATTGATACCCAGACCCGTTTCCTGTGGGCAGCGGTGGTCGCCCTGGTATTCCTGGGCGGGCTTTTCACGTGGTCGGTGGCATATCGGCACCTGAACACCTTTTCCGTCGGTTCCGCGCCAAAGGTGGTCGTCGATGAGACGCCGCCGAGCCTGCCCGCGATCCGCCTTAGCGATCCGCGGTTAGGCTCGACGCGTCCGGATGCCCTCGAAGTGGTCGAATTCGCTGATTATCGCTGTCTGCATTGTCGGGCGATGGCGCCGGACCTGTTGAATCTCGTGACAGACCCCGCGAGAAATCTTCGCCTGATCTGGCGCGAGGCGCCGACGCAGGACCAAACAGACGAAGGCCTCCTCCCCTTCGCGGCGGCACGATGCGCCTATGCCCAAGGAAAGTTTCCGGAGATGCATGCCGCGCTGTTCCAGCTGACGAGCCTCACGCAAACAACGATCATCGAACAGGCGACGGCCTTACGGCTTGACCTAAACCGATTCCGCAGCTGCGTCGCTGACACGCGGCTTCTTGAGGCGATTCGCGCCGACCAGGCGACAGCCCTCGTGAACCGGATCTCGGCAGCGCCGACTTTATTCGTGCGTGGGGTGCCGTATATCGGACAGCTTGATGCCGGGCAATTGGAAACACTCTTGCGTTAAGGGCGTATGAAACGCACTTCGTTCCTTCGCCTCGGACTCTTTGGTCTTGCGGCCGCCCTCAGCCTCCTTTCCCCGTTGGCGGCATTTGCGTTGGGCGAGGGGGATGACCTTCGTGAGGTCTCCCGACAACAACGGGAAGAGTCGGAATTGCATACTCCGGAAGCCGTCCCTGGATATCAGCCGGTCCTCTTCTCCCCGATCACCCCGGAACTAGCCGTCCCCATCCCGGGCATAGAATTTTCCCCGCCAACGGAAGACGGTGATGACATCGTCGTCCCCTTCTTGGCGCAATACATTAGCGGGATCTACCGATATCTCCTCGGCATCGCGACCCTCGTTGCCATCATCGTCGTGATTGCAGGCGGATTCATGTACCTGTTGGGACAAACGACCGGATCCGCGCAAACGGGTTTGACATTGATCAAAGATGCGATCGCAGGCCTCGTCGTTCTGTACGCATCCTATCTCATCCTTTGGACGGTGAACCCGAACCTCGTCAACCTCCAGCCCATCCGGCTAACACGGATCCAAAGCGTCCCGCTCGGCGAAGATGCGGGTCAGGATGGGGATTTTTCGGACGTTCCGCCAAACCCAGATGGAGGCGAAGACGGATCCGGGTCGATGTGCAGCTTGAGTTATAACCAGGGACAATCGCCCTGGAACAGCCTTCCGTACGGCGGTTCGAGCGCCCTGATCGTCGGGTCGACGGATACGCGCACCGTCTGCAGCGACCATGCCCTAACAAACGGGTCGAGCTGTTTCGGGACGTTTGCGGAATCTGCGTGCGGGCCGACGGCGGTCGCTTCGGTCTTGGCGTTCTATGGCCTTCAGGTCTCCGTCTCGGGACGCGCCCCCGCTCCAGGCAACGCCTTCCACCTCGTCGATCCCATCGATGTCGCGATCTTCGCCATTAAGAAGGGCTACCGAATCATCGGTCGCGGCACAACGGGACGTGTTATGTCCGATGCGGACAGCGGCTTCCCCCTGTTTCAAGCCCGCACGATCACAAAAACGAATACTGCGGAAATCCTACGCGTCTTGCGCGCAGGGACTCCCCTCGCCTTCTCCTGCAAGTCGGTCCGCCTCTTCAGCGACGACGCCGCAACCCAACGCATCCTCAATCGCCGCGGCAGCGACAGGCTCTACAGCCCAGGACACTACATGGTCCTTTCGGGCGTCGTGAACGACCAGATCCTGCGCGTGCACGACGTGGGACGACGCAGCACGAAAACAATCCGGATGCAGGACCTGCAACAGTCGTGCGGAAGTCCCGTCGAGATTAAACCGCGACCGGGCGCAACAGGAACCATTAGCACGACCTGGGGAACGGGAAGTGGAGCCATTACGGTCCAGATGCGACTGCCGGCACAGCCGGCAGGACGATGTCAGACCTCCGGCGGGCAAGCGGGCGGGGCCGCAGCCGCAACAAGCGGCGTCTTCTCCGTCCCCTTTACCTATCGCCCCGAAGGCCAACCCGCGACCGCCTGGCCTGACGGTTCGGCTCGCATCCTCCTCCCGACTCGGCTCCGTTCGGCGACAAGCCAGCCGCGTGTCCGTGTCTTCATCTACCTGCACGGGAACAACGACGGAAATCGCACGCCAGAAGACCGCTACCTCCCCTACCTGCAGCGCGCCCTTGAGCGGGTTGCGGGAACGAAAGACATCGTCGTCATGACACCCCATCACAATGAGGCGGGTGACCGGTACCCAGGATTTAACCTCGCCGATTTCTATGGGGTAGGAATGCGCGCCCTACAGTCCGCCCTTCCAGGCGCGACGGCGGTCGACGTGGTCGTCGGGGCACACAGTGGAGCGACGTGCGGGACGTCCCCAGTGATCCTGCAGGCCCTCAGCTCGCCGCTTCCCGGCACACGCGGCGTGATCGCCTACGACGGCTGCCTCGGCGATGACCTCACGCCAGAAAATGCGACGGGAGCGGGGATCTCGCTCTACCTGAACCCTGATACGGCCGGGATGGGCAATGAGGACCCACGCGACGTCACCGGGAACGAACGGCGGAATGCGATCGTCCGACGCGCCTGGTCCTTAGGCAGCCACGCCTGCCCCGCCTGCGTCGCGAGCTCCGGCGCGAACGCGCAATGCTACGGCCAATCTGCGTCCTTCGCCCGCCCCGGCGGCGGCGAGCTCATCTCCTTCGAGACGAGCGCCGGCCACGGCCCCAGCGTCGAGGCCATGACGAACATCGCCTTCTGCGCCTTCTATCGCTAAAACAAGGAAAAACACGGACGCTCGATCCGTGTTTTTTTCATTCACAATGGGTTCTCTCCGCATTTGACTTTTCCCCCGCCGCATCGAATGGTGTGTGGTATGTCGAACAAGAAACCACCCCTCGTCCGTTTCGTCTGCACGCATTGCGATGGCCAGTTTTCGAAGTGGCAGGGGCGTTGCGAAACCTGCGGCAGCTGGGGGACGCTAAAAGAAGCGGTCCCGACCGTCGAGAACGAGACACGTCCCGTCATGCCCGCCGGCAAGACGGCGGCGTTTTCATCGCTGAAGAAAACCGAAGCGCACAACCACCTCTCAAGCGGCGTCGCAGCGCTTGATCGCGTCTTGGGCGGCGGGTTCGTGGCAGGATCGATCAGTCTCATCGGCGGCGAACCGGGCATCGGCAAGTCCACGCTCATCGCGCAGGCGACTTTAGCGATCGCAACAGGCGGCGGCACGGTCCTGTACGTCACGGGCGAAGAATCCCCGACCCAAGTCGGTCGGCGGTTTGAGCGGTTGGCGAAGAAACCCCTTCCGGACACCCTACGCTTCCTCGATCAAACAGAAAGCGGCGTCATCGCGGCCACGATCTCCTCCGAAAAACCAACATTGACCATCATCGATTCCATCCAGACGCTCCGGTCTTCTGGTGTCGCGGGCGAACCAGGAAATCCGACCCAGATCCGTGCATCGGCCTCGATCGTCGGCGAGGCGGCAAAACGCGCGTCTGTCCCCCTCGTGCTCGTGGGCCAGGTCACGAAAGACGGTGACCTCGCAGGTCCGCGCCTTCTCGAGCATCTCGTGGACAGCGTCCTCATGCTCGAAGGAGACCGCTCGCAAGAATTGCGCATTTTACGGGTCCTGAAGCATCGTTTCGGCCCCACCGAAGAAAGCGCGCTCTTCACCATGGAAGAGGCGGGACTGATGGAGCTCATCGATCCGTCGTTGCGGTTCCTCCAAGAGCGCAGCGCGCCCGTCTCCGGCTCCATCGCGAGCTGCACGCTCGACGGCGGGCGTCCCATCGTGTGCGAGGTCCAATCCCTCGTGACCCCAGCCGGTTTTGGGATCCCCGCGCGACGCATCGTCGGGCTTGATCCGAACCGGGTGCAGCTGCTGATCGCGGTCCTTACGCGACGCGCGCGCTGCCCTTTGAGCGACCAGGACGTCTTCGTGAACACCGTCGGTGGGTTACGCATCAACGATCCCGCAACGGACGTTCCCGTGGCCTTGGCCCTTGCCTCCGCGCTCTGGGACCAACCCGTCCGCGAACGGACGATGGCCTTTGGGGAGATCAGCCTGTCCGGAGAGATCCGGCCCATCCCACGGCTGGAGCTGCGTCTCAAGGAAGCTCAGCGGCTCGGGTATACGACAGCGATCGTGCCGGCGCAGCCGGTTTCCGCGCCGAAAGGGTTAACGGTTCTGACCGCTCCGACCCTTGCGAAGGCCGTGGAACTGGCAGGACTGAAACCCATCCACCGAGCGAGCTCCAAACGGCCGCCGGAAGAGGCGGAACGGTTTTTTGAACCCTGATTTGGGCAGGATGAGCCATCGAAAAAAAGCCCACGGGAGGCTATACTGTCGGCATGCAGCAGAACGAGCAGGCGACACCGACACCACAAAATGATCCCTCAAACGGATACCTCTCCAAACTGTTCGCGTATGATACGGCAGGATACGAGTCCCTCGCCCGAACCATCGGCAAAGAGGAGCTTCGGGCCCGTTGCGCATTCTTGATGGGCGCCTTGGAAGCGACTCCTGACATGGCGGAATACCTCCAAAAACGCCTTCTTTTACGAGGAATCCCGCCAGTCCGCCGCCTGATCCGAAATACACGATGGCCGGAGATGCAAGCAATCGTCTGCGACGCGCTCACGCTGGATGAGGAGAGCGAGTTCACGCTTCACTCGTACGAGCAAAAGATCCGTCTCTGGGAAGAACTCTCCGACCATCGGTTGGCGAGAGCCCTGCGCGACGCACATGCGGACACAAACCCAGACGAATCGGCGACCGACCTCATGCACCTCTTTTTCGGTCGGACGAGCTGGACCCGCGCCCTTATCGATCTCGGCAGTATTGAAGAGGTGCGCACGCTTCTCCTGGATCCGGAAACGAGGCATGCGCTCTTTGAGGGGTACATGGCCGCGGCACTCACCCCAACCATCCACCCGTATCCTGCCTGGAGGCATCGTGAGCGCCTACCGATTTCTGAAGGTGATACCTACGATCCCGTCACGGAATCCCGCTCCCGAAATGAGTTACTTGGCATCATCCGCGCGAGCGGGATTGAGGAGATCATGAAGCGCTGTGCCTCCTCCGTCCGGATCATGGATGCAGACCAGATGTCCGGAAACCTGGGGTACTACTTTAAAACAGATGGTGCCATATGGGTGACGCTTGAGGTGGAATCGGGGGTACGCGAGCAGATCCCCGGGACGCTCTTCCATGAGACCGGACACGCGGTCATGCATGCCCTGGCGGCAAAGAAAGATGGCCAGATGCTCTTCGATCGATATGCGGTCCAGGCGATGTTCGGCGGCCCCTATCGATCTTCTGGCTACGTCGCCCCGATGCAGGCCATCGATGGGACAACCTCAGACGTCTTCATCATGGAAGCCTTCGCGGAGGACTTTCGGATCTTCCTCGAGCATCCTCCGCTTCTTCCAGAAGGCAGATATATCGAGATGCGGAACATGTTTCGAGCATTCTTCCCGGACATCGATCTTGAGGAGATCCGTAGGAAAATCGCCTCGATGTACGGGACGTACTATGGAAAAAGCGCCCGCGACGTCCAAGATCCCGTCCTCTGTGGAAACACGTTTCGGCGCACCTTGAAGTACCGACACGGAGATCGGCGACAATCACGGGATGAACAAGAAGCCGCTGACGCCGAGGAAAATGCCTCCACCAAGGGGCGGGATGTATCCGATTGGATGGACGACACCGCCCCCTTTCTCTTCTAGACAAGCCGGGCTCTTTTCGGCTATGTCGAGGGAGGTGGCCGCGGCAAGATCCACCAGCCCCGCATCCCGAAAGGGATTTTTTCGTGAGAAAAAGGCCAAGAACAAAGGACACCCGGCACGGGAACATCTCCGCATCAGGTCCCCTCACTCCAAATGCGATGACTCCCGCAACTCCCTCACCCGTTCCCGAAACCACGGATACCCTTCCAGCTCCGGATCCCTCTCGACCATCTCGCGCGCGAGCTGGGCCGCCTTCTGCAGAAGGTCCATGTCCGACCACCGCACCGCGCGGAAGGCCAAATATCCGCTCTGCTGCGTCCCGAAGATGTTTCCCGCCCCACGGCGACGAAAATCCTCCTCCGCAAGCGCGAAGCCATCCTGCAGGCGCGCCACCTGCTCCAACCGCTCCAACGGCTCCCCCTCCGCATCCGTCAGGAAAAAACAGCGGCTCGGCAGGCTCGAACGGCCAACACGGCCACGCAACTGGTGCAGTTGGGCCATCCCAAACCGATCCGCTCCTTCGATCGCCATGACGGTCGCATGCGGAACATCAACGCCGACCTCGATCACGGTCGTGGAAATGAGGACGTCCAGCTCCTTGCGCAACAGCCGATCCATCACGTCCGCCTTCTCTTCGGATTTCAGGCGGCCATGCAGGACCCCGATCCGCAAGCCGGCGAGCGCACCCGTTGAGAGTTGCCGCTCCGTTTCCTGCACCGAGGCCTTCCCCAACGCGTCGGATGGATCAATGAGCGGACACACCACGAAACTTGCCTCCCCGCGGCTGGCAGCCGCCCGGATCGCTTCATACGCGGACGACCGACGCGTCCCGACACACACCTCCGAACGGATCGGTAAACGGCCTCCCGGTTTCTCGAGCAGCGAAGAGACCTCAAGATCCCCCAACAACGTCAGGGCCAACGAGCGCGGGATGGGCGTCGCCGTCATCGATAGCAGGTGAGGCAACCGCCCATCCGCACGCGTCGCTTCCGCCAAAAATTGCCGCTGCTCGACGCCGAACCGGTGCTGCTCGTCGACGATCACGAGGCCCAGGTCGGCTGGGATGCGTTTTTCCTGCAACAAGGCGTGTGTCCCCACCAAGATGATGCCCCCTTGTCGCGCGCGCACATTCGCGGCTTCCTTTTTCAAGACCTCTTCTTGATGCCCAAGCCAAGCCTGCTGCTTGGTGCGCGTCAGGAGCATCAGGGGTAACTGGTGCGCCGCAAACATCCGCCGCAACGTCTGCGCGTGCTGGACCGCCAGCAAGTCGGTCGGAGCCAACAAGGCCGCCGACATCCCCCCACGCAACACATGCGCCGCCAAGAACGCGGCTACGGCCGTCTTCCCTGATCCCACATCCCCCTGCAGCAGCCGCCGCATCGGAACGGGCTTCTCCATGTCCTGCAAGGCGACCCAGACCGCGCGCTTCTGGTCTCCGGTAAGCGGAAAGGGTAAGGATTCGGCAAAGGTACGGGCGAACGTCTCCTGGAACGGCATGGCGACACCGCCTTGTCTCACGATGTCTTTTCCGGTCAAGGAAAAACCTAAGCGATACGCCAAGGCCTCATCAAATGCGAAACGGCGACGGCCTTGCTCGGCCTGCGCGAGCGTCGTTGGCAGATGGACGGCACGGAACGCTTCGGCAAAGCCCATGAGCCCCGTCGGAGCTTCTCCCGCCGCCAACGGCTCCGTCTTCGGCCACGGCTCCCCCGCTAACGCCCGCTCGACGATCCGACGGTACGTCTTCTGCGGGATCGCGCGTGTCGTCGCATACACGGCCAGGATCTCCCCCACCGGCAGGATCCCGTCCTCTGGAACGGGCCGCCACGCGGGACGGGTGATCTGTCGTCCGTATTGCGGATGCACGGAAATCAGGCCGGACAATACGATCTCGCGGCCTGCCGTAAACTCCTTCATGAGCCACGGCTGGTTGAAGAACAGCGCACTCGCGGAACCGGACGCATCCTCGACGATCGCCCGCACGAGTTTGCGCCGTCCGAAGCCCGGGGTCATCGACGCTTTCTTGACGCGGACGCGCACCGTCACGCTGTCGCCGTCGGTACAGGCGTATAAAAGCTTCTCGCTCGAAAAGTCCTCGTAGCGCCGCGGCAGGCGCGTGAGCAGGTCACCCATCGTCCGCATATCCAACGCCTCAAACCCCCGACGCATCGAGGGGGTCACACCTTGGATAAAGCCGATCGGATCGTTCCAGGAGAGCATAGGCTCATCGTGCCGAAAACACGGGCGTTGGGCAAGGGGAAAAAGGGCCTACGTTGGGGAAATTATGACATATCACCCAGGATTAAGCCTTGACAGAAAACTTGACCGGACGCAAGATCGCGACCGGTCTACAGGAGAAGAGGATCGCCTAGAGTACGCGTCGCGCCAAAACGGAGGAACCCCATGGTCATCGCCCTTGTCATCATCTGCGTCACGCTCATCCTGATGGTGCCCGTCACCTATGTGGCAAGACGGATGTTGCCGCCTGTACGGACCCTGCAACAGCAGACACGAGGTAGCGCTCCCTACACCGCCGAACTCGACGCGACCGACATCGACCACCTCGAGAGCGGGATCCGTCCGGAAGCGCTCCTTCCGCTCGTACAGGCAAGCGTCCCGACCAGGATCCGGGCACTGACCCGCCTCCCTTACAGCGAGGAAGACCGCTCCGTCACCGCTGAACGGTACGCCTTCCTCGACACGGACCTGCCCCTGGGCACGGTGAGCGTCTTCATTGATCGCGATGGAAGCATCCGCCGGACCTACTACCGCATCGGCTCCTCCTGGCTCATGCACAAGGACGTCAGGCAGATCGGGCCAGACGGGACACACGCCTGGTTCCCCTGCATGCTCAGCATTCGCGACGTGACCCGTCTCGCGCTCACGACGGACATCGATGCGGAACTAGTGACCGTGCGGTTCCGCTCCACAGGTCGGGTAATGAAGCGGGACCCAGGCGGATCCGTCCAGCTGCTGCTTCCCGCCTCTTTCAGCTTCAACTACAGCTATCTCTGGCACGTCAACGACCTGTTGGTCCGGAGAGACCTCCCGACGGCCAACGACCAGGAACCGGCGGCGGAAGGCAAGTTAGCGCTGACCGAGGATGAGCACCACGCCGTCGAAGGCCTGATGGCCTGGCTCAGCGCCCACGCCGACACGCTCCCGAACCAGTAACAGACCCGCCCTCTGGCGGGTTTTTTCTTGATGAACGCATGCCCCTCTCCGGCATTGACACCCGCGCCCCATCCCCTTAGCCTTCCCAACGGAAAGGAGCTTCGCATGTCCGGACTCAGACTCTTCGGCGGCCTGTTCCTCATCCTTTTAGGGACGATCCTCCTGATCCTTCGTTCGCTCGCCTCTCTCAAGCGACCTGCCGACATGTCGGACGACACGTTCTATCGCACGGAAGCAGGAAGGATCTACGTCGAGCGCGCGTCATGGCTCCTCCCGCTTGGGATCTGCTTGCTGATCATCACCGTCGCGCTCGGCCTCGCCATTAGCGAATGGCCGGGACCCTCTCCCTGAACCCGTCGTTCATCGCTCGAAGCCCACAAGGAAACAGAACGGACTCCAGTCGCGCCCGCCTACGCCTCCGACATCGAGCCGATCATTCAGCCGCGTACCGAACAAGCCGACTGGGCCCAGCCCATCTAACCGCATCCTCAGCGGTATTTTTATACATACATGTATATACATAAATCATCCTAATAGCATATACCATTGACGTATCGCTCATTTTCCGCTACCCTCCCCAGGCGTCCAACCAAAAGAGGAACACATGGATCTCCCTTTCCTGTTCTGCCTCCTCATGGTCCTAGTGATCGTAGGCTGCGTCACCTTCAAACACCGCGAGCAACGTCGGAATGAGCCGGGCACCTTCCCCAAGATCTTCCTCGATCGCGTCCGCCCGTTCGCCGAAGAGCATCGCGCCGAGATCCGGCCAAGCGCGTTCCTGAAAGCGGTGGGGGGACGTCCGGTTTGGAGGCTGCAACGCTTTTCGACCCCCGCCTACCTGGAGTCGCGCGTCGACACGAGCAAGACCGAGTTCGAGGAAATCAAGAAGTTCCTGCCCTTCCACGCCCTCGAGGTCGCCCGGGAAGAAGGGGATGACCGACGCCGAATCCTCTTCCGCGACGACCCCTACTGGATCCTGCTCGTGGAACGCCGGAGTCCGAACGGACCGTGGACTCCCGAGCTTCTCCAGCTCCGCGATCACACCCCGATCACGATCCTCCGCACGACGAAGGGGAGCATCATGGAGCAACGGTACTTTTTCGAGACGTGGCACTCCTTCGGCATCTGCTCCGACTGGCACCTTGACGAGAAGGTCAGCCGCTTCCCGCTCTTCGGGGCCCGCCGCGAACGGGCACGCGAGCTGGCCGCTGCCCACACGCTCGCCCGCTGGCTCAAGGACCATGCCGAGCTCATGGACGAGACCCGCCCATCCTAACCCGCCCATCCCGGCGGGTTTCTTGCGCCCATCCCTTGAAAAACGTGGCGTCCTGCGCTACCCTCCCCAACATGCTTGACTGGAAATCCCTGCCGCGGCCGATCGTGGCCCTTGCGCCCATGGCCGACATGAGCGATCTTCCGTTTTGTTTGATCTGCAAGGAAAAAGGCACGCCCCTCATGTTTCGCGAGATGGTCTCGTCGGAAGCGATCGTCCGGCTGAACCCCAAGACCCTCAACATGGCGACGTTTGACCAGCGTGAACGTCCGCTCGTGCAGCAGGTCTTCGGCAGCAACCCCGCGGTGATGGCCGAAGCCGCCCGCATCATCGAGGAACGGTTTGCCCCGGATGCGATCGACATCAACATGGGCTGCCCGGTGTATAACCTCGTGTCGAACTTCAACGGTGCCTCCCTGATCCGCGAGCCCGAACGCGCGCATGCGATCGTGAAGGCGATGAAGGCGGCGGTGAAGGTCCCCGTGAGCGTGAAGACGCGCCTCGGCTGGAGCAAGGACACCGATTGCCTCGACTTCGTGAAGGTCGTGGCCGATGCGGGCGCGGACCTGATCTCGATGCACGGCCGCACGCGCGAGCAAGGGTATAGCGGCACCGCGAACTGGGTCCGCATCGGCGAGGCGCGCCGCAACGTCCCCCACCTCCCTTTCCTCGTGAACGGGGACATCACGACCGTGGAACGGGCAAAGCTCGCGATGGAGCAAAGCGGCGCCGATGGCGTCCTAATTGGGCGTGGGCTCTTGGGAAACCCCTGGTTCGCCAAACGCGTCGAGGCCTACCTCCAGGACGGCACCCTCCTCCCCGAACCCACTTGGGACGAACGCGTCGCCACCGTCCTCGCCCATGCGCAGCTCCAGATCGACCATTATGGCGAGCGCGGCCTCGTGAAGCTCCGCAAGCACCTCCCCTGGTACTTCAAGGGCACCCCCGCCGAAAAGACGCTCAAGCCTACCTTAGTGCGTATTTCACACTATTTAGAGCTGAAAACCGCTCTGGATCAGGCCAACCTTGACAACGGTTTTTAGATCTGGTACACGTGGAAGGGTCAGACCGGACCAAAAAATCTAGGAGGTGATGCGTGGGAAGACAGCCCGATAACCCGCTCCTCGTGAAGGCGCGGGACCTGCTCCTTCAAGGGCGGGTGAAACGATTCAATGCGCTCTTGCAAGGACTGAGGAAAGACGGCCAGGACCTGGCCTTCTCCCTCAGCCGCAAGACCCTGGCAGGACTCGACCTGCGCGGGGCAGACCTCCGTGGAGCCCTCCTCGAACGGGTCACGCTGAGTGACGCCGACCTGAGCGGGGCGAACTTCGACGGCGCGGTCCTGAACGGCTGCATCGCCGATGGGGCAAAGCTCGAAGGCGCCTCATTCGTCGGGGCCGAGATCGGCCCCTTCGAGGTCGACAAGAACAACCGGCAGGACAGTCGCTTCCAGAGAGCGAACCTGCGCAAGACGCGTTTCGAACGGGCTTCGCTCCTCGAAGGCACCGACCTCTCGGAAGCAGACCTTCGTGAGGCGAACCTGCGCGGCGCGTCCCTGTGTCGGGTTACGGTACGGAAGACCGACCTGACAGGCGCCGACGGCAGCCACTGCTCCATCGAAGGAGTCAAAAGCGACCTCCTCCCCTTCCTCGAAGGGCAGGAGAACGCCGATTCCCCAACCATCACCGGGCTCAACGTCTTCGGAGCGCGGCTCCTGAACACGAAGAACGCCAACGAGTACGCTGCCGCCCCGATCCCCTGGCGCGAAGGCACCGTCTCGAACCCCCCAAGCCAGGACACCACCCGCAACGACGAAGACGACCAGGAAGAAGAGGAAGACACCATGGCGACAACATCCAGCACCAGTCCGATGGTCGACCGTTTCAAGCGAAACGCCCGTGCCGGCGCCATCGCCTTCGGCGCGGAAGAGACGATCAACGCCATCAGGGGCGCGATCGTGCTCGGCCTCCAGAAGACCGATCTCATCACGGATGACACCAAGAAGAAGGCCATCGCGTTCCTCGAGAGCAGCGCCGGAACGGCGATCCTGACGGCCTTCGTCTCGGGTGGCTTGCGGATGGGGTTCCTCGACCACCTCCCCATGATCCCCAAGTCGGTCCGCGACCTGCTTCAGAGGGAGATCGCCGACGAGCTCAAGAAGAACACCTTCAAGGAGGGGTTCCGGACGCTCGCCAAGCTCGTGATCCCCTTCATGGGCAGCCTCGGTGGCGCCCTCATCGCGATCGCGACCACGGTGGAGAAGATGTCCGAGGGCGAGATCGAGCCCGAGAGGCTCCCCACCAGCGACACCCGCGGCATCGGCGTGGACGCGGTCGCGCCGGCAGCCGCCGAGACTTCTCCGGCCCAGCGGATGGACAAGGCCTGACGGTCACCTGAGTAGGCTCATCCCCTACTCTTTTTCTTTTTCTGAAAACGGATCCGAGATAGAGGGTCTCGTTTTAAAAAAATACATACAAGAAAATACCAAGTTTAATCTTGGTATTTACTGTTAGAGTTCCGGTAGAAACAACTCCGGATTCACCGGCACCCCATCTTGCCGCACCTCGAAGTGCAGGTGAGGACCCGTCGAAAGCCCCGCGCCCGCATCCCCCGGACGTCCTCCGGAATACCCGATGACCTCGCCGCGCTCGACATACGTATCCGGCTGGGCGGCAAAGGAGGAGAGGTGGGCGTACACCGTGGCGATCCCGTTCGGATGGATCACCATGATGTAATTGCCGTATTGGCGGCCGACGCGGTTCCAGGCCACGTAGCCACCGGCGGCGGCACGGACCGGCGTGCCGACGGGCGCGGGTAGGTCGGTACCCGGATGCTCGAAGAGGTTGCGGAACGGGTAGGTCGTATCATGGAAGTGTGCGGAGATCCCCTTCTTGGGCTCGATGGGCCAAGTGAGCAGCAGGTCACCACGGGCTAGCACGTCATCAGACGTATTGATCGAATCATGGAGACGGTCGCGGAGACTGTTCACGGCCTCCGTCTCGTTCTGCTGCTCGCGTTGGAGGTCGGCGACGAGGCGGCGGAACCGTTCCTCGCGGTTCCCGGTCTCGGCGATGAGGCCGCGTTTCGCGGCGCGATCATCCTCGAGCTGGTGCTGCGCACGTTCGAGGGCCTGCGTCTCCTGGAGTTGCGTCGTGCGCGCGACCTGGAGTTCGGTGCGTTTTGCTTCGGCGGCCGTCTTCGCCTCGTGAACGGAGAGGGTCGCGGCCGTAAGAGCTTGCTGCAGCGCGCGGAGTTCAGCGCGACGCGTTACGTATCCTGATAACGATTTTTCCCCAAAGAGAGCCAAAAGCGGCGAGGATTCTTGGCTTTGTTCGAGCTGGAACAGGACTTCCACCAGCAAGGTCCGACGCAGGGTCAGCGTCGCTTGCAATTCCTTCTCCTGACGTTCGGCACGGCTGATCTCGAGGGCGAGGCGATCAAGCTCCTCACGAGAGCGGCGGATGCGGAGGCTTTGGGCCTCGGCACGCGTGTCGAGGAGCGTGAGCTGAGCCTGGAGCGTCAGCGCCGTCGCCGTCTGCTGCTGGATACGGGTACGGTATTGCGTGATGAGCTCGTCGAGCGCCTTTACGCGACGCTGCTTGCCTTCGATCTCGATCTGCACAGCGTCGACCTGGGCGGAATCCGGGTCGGAGGTGTCCGCATCCGCAATCGTCTCATCGACCAGCACTTGCGTGGATGACGGGTTTTCTTGCGCAAAAACAGGAGCCACGAAGAGCGGTCCCATGAGCGGAAGGATCAGGAGCAAGGAAAACGGAAAGGTCGAGCGTCGCACCATGTCCCCCATTATGCCAGACAAGCGGCCGCCGCGTCGATGCGGCGCAAGGCTTCGTCTTTTCCGAGCAGATACAAGAATTCAAACGGGCTCGGCGATTGCTTGGCGCCGGAGAGCGCCGTCCGCAACGGCCAAAGCACTTCCCCATTTCCCCAGCCGCGTTCGGCAATCCAGGCCTTGAGGGCGGTCTCGATGTCGGCGAGGACGGCGAAGGAGGATTCGGGCCAGGCGGCGAGCTCGGCACGGACCGCTTCGAGGCGTTCGCGGGTTTCTGCAGCGGTCTGCGTCTTCCAGAGGAGCAAGGCCGGATCGGCAACCGGGGCCATCAACCAGGGCGTGACCAATTCCGGAAGGAGCTGGACACGGGCGACACGGTCACGGAAGAGCAAGGCGGCGCGGGTGCGGAGGGCGAGGGCGTCGGGACCAGGAATAGCCTCTTCGAGGGCCGGTAGGGCCAAGGCGAGATAGTCCGCATCCGGAAGGGCGCGGAGATAATGGCCGTTCAACCAATCCAGCTTCTCGATATTGAAGATGGCGCCGGCCTTGTTCACTTTTTCCAATTCAAACAGGGTCGCCAATTCTTCCTTCGAGAAGATCTCGCGGTCGGAGGTCGGATTCCAGCCGAGGAGCGCGACGAAGTTCAAAAGGGCTTCGGGGAGGTAGCCTTTGGCGAGATAATCTTCCGCCGCGACATCGCCTTGGCGCTTGGAGAGCTTAGAACGATCTGGGTTCAGCAAGAGCGGAACGTGCGCATACAGCGGCACTTCCCAACCCATTGCCCGCATCAGAAAGAGATGTTTCGGCGTGCTGGAGATCCACTCTTCCGCACGGACGACGTGGGTGATCTGCATGTCATGGTCGTCGGCGATGGCGGCGAGGTGGTAGGTTGGAAAGCCATCGGACTTGATGAGGACCTGGTCGTCGACCTGGGCCCAAGGAACCTCGATGCGGCCGCGGATCTGGTCGTGGAAGACGCAGCTCCCCTCGAGTGGGATCTTGAGACGGATCGTGCAGGCGTCGCCCACGGCGGCGCGGTTCTCGGCGACCTCTTTCGAGAGGGACCGGCAGCGGCGGTCGTACATGAGCGGCTGCTTGGCGGCGGTTTGGAGCGCGCGCATCTCGTCCAGCGTTTCGGCGGTGCAAAAACAATAGTAGGCCGCATCGCGCTCGATGAGCTCGTAGGCGTAGGCGAGGTGCTTCTCGCGGCGCTTGGACTGGATGTAGGGCGCGTGGGGACCTTCTTCGATGAGGGCGGCCTCGGCGCTGAGTTTCACCCCCTCATCCGGCGCGAGGCCACAGCGGGTCAGGGCCTGGACCATCTTGAGAGCGGCGTCATCAACAAGACGCGTGCGGTCGGTGTCCTCGATGCGCAGGATGAACGTCCCGCCCGTCTTGCGGGCCAGGAACCAGTTATAGAGCGCGGTCCGGAGCCCGCCGATATGCAAATACCCCGTCGGGCTGGGGGCGAAGCGGACGCGGGCGGGAGTGGACATAGATGCCCGTCAGCCTACCGAAATAGACGGGAAACGTCTAGGAAAGGCGCCGGCTGCCGCCAGGCCAGGAAAACGAAGCGGTCAGCCTTCCGGAAACACGATGGCGTGTGCCTTGCGGGCATACGAAGCCACGATCCGCCGTGCCGCGGCACGTAAAGAACCGTCGGCCATTTTTTCGGTCAGAAAGAGTGCGTTGCTATCGGCGATATTCTCTGTAAGGCTGAAACCTTCGCTCAATTGGATGACCTCTTCCTGTAACGGGAGCCACAGGTCCGCGAGGACCTCTTGTGCTTCGCTCAGGCGTCCGTTAACACGCGCGCGCTCTTGTGACGCGTAGAAGATGGACATGAGGCATTGAGACTCTGCGAGCAGGCGGTAGGTTGGGAAATCTCGGAATTCTCCGGCCCGCAGTTCGAGGCGGAACCGGCTCCCATATTCGCTCGGCTGCGCGTCCTCTTTGAGCTGCACGGACTGGCTCGTCTTTCGGCTCATTAGGCGCTTTGGCGAGGTGAACGCCCAGGTAAGAACATCATTAATCGCGTAAATCCCCTCCCATGAGCCGAGGGCGTGGGGATTCAAGTCCTTAGGATAGCCAAAATTCACATGGAGCGAGAGTGGTCGTTCCTTGGAGACGCGTGGGCGCCCTTCCGGCTGTGTCACCGAGGCAAGAGGAACCGCTCCCCATAGAGCAAGGTCCTGCAACAGGCGCGCCTGGACCCACGGGCTGTAGGAAAAATCTGGATTCATTTCATTCAGATCCTCATCTTGGTGATAATTTGGGATTTCAAGCAGGTCTAGAACCTCACGATGTTGGACGGTGAAGACCTCACTAGGCACTTCCACCTCGACGCCAATGGTCGGCAAGATGGCCTTGGCTTGTGCATATTGCGCCTCCAGCCGAATGAGGTGCTGACAGGTACGGATCGCCTCTTCGTACGCTCGTCCGGAATCCGCATGCAGAGAACGGTACAGGTGCAGACGCACCGCCGGTCCGGCCTTAGATCCAGGAGGGACAATCCGAGCAGCGAGAGCCCAGACGTCGTCGCATCGCTCCTTTTCCTCGAGATACCGCTCATAGGCGTCGGAATCGAGCA